>Ga0105858_1000663_pt1 | contig 13037 bp, 13 predicted proteins | sample OrgsoiDNA_201062_FD_89683 | JGI IMG/M metagenome (GOLD analysis project Ga0105858, IMG submission 89683) | Permafrost soil microbial communities from the Arctic, to analyse light accelerated degradation of dissolved organic matter (DOM) -... | ecosystem: Environmental > Terrestrial > Soil >...
GCCAACGCCCAACGGGGCCAGGTACATCACGTACTTCGTGTAGCGGAACATCACTTCGGCGAGCGAAGCCGAGAATTTGACCACCGGTTCCGCCTTGGCGCCAATGGCTGCGCAAGCCGCGCCGAACAGGAAGGCGAAGACCACGATCTGCAGCACGTCGTTGCGCGCCATGGCGTCCATGATGCTCGCCGGGAAAGTATGTTCGAGAACCGAATTGATGGTAGTCGGTGTCTGTGGAACGGCAGCATCGGCGGCGGTGCGCTGAATGGGAACGCCATCGCCGGGGCGAACCAGGTTCACTGCGCCCAGGCCCAGAAAGAGCGCGAAAGTGGTGACGATTTCAAAATAGAGAATGGCCTTGGCGCCGATGCGGCCCATGTTCTTGATGTCGCCGCCGCCCGCGATGCCGGCCACCAGCGTGCCGAAAAGCAGGGGCGCGACGATGGAGCGAATCAGCCGCAGAAACACGGTGCCCACGATGCCCAACTGCACCGCAAACCCGGGCGCGGCTATCCCTACTGCAACGCCCGCTGCCATTCCAACAAAGATCCAGGCGGTGAGCGAAATCCGCTTCATCGTTCTCCCCATTTCAGTTTTTGGCGCAGCACGTCAAAGAACATCATGCGCGGCGGACGCACCAGGTGCAGCGAAAAATTGGAACTGTGGCAGACAATGGCGTCACCTTCGCGGATGTGCGTGCCCACCTGGCCGTCGATGGTGAGGTAGACGCTTTCATCGGGTCCGCGCGAAGTGATATGGATCACGCTGGTTTCGGGAACCAGCACCGGCCGGTTGGTGAGCATGTGCGGGCAGATGGGCGTCATGCAGATGGCGGGAACGCTCGGGAAGATGATGGGGCCGCCGGCGGAGAGCGAGTAGGCCGTGGACCCGGTGGGCGTGGCGATGATCAGGCCATCGGCTTTGTAGGCGCAGACGAACTGTTGGTCGACGTGAACGTCCAGATCGATCATGCGGGCGATGGAAGACTTGGTGAGTACCGCGTCGTTCAGCGCGTCGAAAGATGCAATCACCTGGCCTTCGCGAATGACTTCGGTATTCAGGAGCTTGCGTTTCGCAATGCGATGTTCGGCGCGAAAGGCGCGCTCGAGTTCGGGGTACAGCTCATCCATGGTGATGGCGGTCAGGAAGCCGAGGCCGCCCAGGTTGACCGGGAAAAGCGGAATTTCGCGGCGGCCGATGGCGCGCGCGGCCGAAAGCAGAGTGCCATCGCCGCCCAGGACAATCACCAGGTCGCAACCTTCGGGAACCTCTTCGCGAGCCATGCCCGCCGGTTGTCCTGCGGCCCGCCCTTCGGACGCACCGTAGAAGGCGGTCTGCTCATCCACGCGCACGGCGATGCCGCGGCGGTCGAGCCACTCCGTCAGCGTGGGCACGATTTCGCCAGCCGCCGGAGAGTTGGGTTTCGAGATGATGCCGACGGTCTTAATGGTGGGCATAGAGGAGAAACTCCTTGTTCCCTTCGGCGCCGAGGATGGGGCTTTCGATGATGCCGGTTTCGAATCCGAATTCGCGCACCGCCCGCTCCACCCGGTCGCAAGCCGCCCGGTGGAGTTCCGGATCGCGGACGATTCCGCCCTTGCCAACCTGGCCCCGGCCTGCTTCAAACTGCGGTTTGATCAGTATAACCATTTGGCCGCCGGGCCGTAAGAGGGGCACGGCCGCGGGTAAAATCAGGGTCACGGAAATGAAGCTCACGTCGCACACCGCCAGATCTACGCGGGCGCCGATGTCCTCAAACCGCAGATGGCGCGCGTTGAGGCCCTCGCGCAGCACAACGCGCGGGTCGGTACGCAGCTTCCAATCGATCTGGCCGCAGCCGACATCGATGGCGTGTACGCGGGCGGCGCCGGACTGGAGCAGGCAATCGGTGAAGCCGCCGGTGGAGCAGCCGATGTCGAGACAAATTGCGCCGCTGACATCGATCGCGAAATGGCGCAGGGCTCGGGCGAGTTTCAGACCGCCCCGGCTCACGTAGGGCGGGCGAGCGAGCACTTCGAGCGCGCAATCGGCACGGACGGACTGGCCCGGCTTAGCCGCCTTCTGACAATCGACCTGGACTTCCCCTGCCATGATCAGGGCCTGTGCTTTCTCGCGGGAATCGGCGAGGCCGCGTTCGACCATTAACCGGTCCAGCCGCAACCGGTCCAGCCGCGTTTTCATGACTTGCGGTGGACAATCAGGTCCGCCAGTTCGTGCAAACGGCCGGCGCGTTCGCCGAACGGTTCCAGCACCTGGTGGGCCCGGGCGCATTCTTCGCCGGCCATGCGGCGCGAGGTTTCCAGACCATAGACCGCCGGGAAAGTGATCTTCTGCTGAGCCGCGTCTTTGCCCGCGGTCTTGCCGAGCGCTTCGGAAGATTCTTCCACATCGAGGATGTCGTCCACAATCTGGAAGGCGAGGCCGACGTGCTCGCCATAGCAGGAAAGCGCCGCGTACTGCGGGTCGGTGGCTCCGGCGTAAATGGCGCCCAGGCGCAGGCTGGCGCGAAGCAGGGCGCCGGTCTTGGCGCGGTGAATGGTTTCCAGCAATCGGGCGTCGGGCGGCTTGCCTTCGCCTTCGAGATCCGCCACCTGGCCGCCGATCATCCCGCCGACAGTGCCCGAGGCGGTGGAAAGTTCCAGGATGAGGCGGGCCTTGCAATCGCCGCTGGCGGGAAGCTGCGCCAGCACCTGAAAGGCCAGCGTGAGCAGCGAATCGCCGGCGAGGATGGCCATGGCTTCGCCGAAGACCTTGTGGTTGGTGAGCTTGCCGCGGCGGTAATCGTCGTTATCGAGAGCCGGCAGATCGTCGTGAATCAGCGAATAGGTGTGGATGAGTTCGAGCGAACAGGCGGCCGCGCTCGCTTCATCGATCGCGCCATCGGGCGAACCCGAAACCGTGCGCGCGGCCTCGATGCACAGGATGGGGCGGATGCGCTTGCCGCCGGCGAAAAGGCTGTAGCGCATGGCGCGATGGATGGTTTCGGGAGCCGCCGTTTCGGGCGGAACCAGACGGTCGAGCTCCGAATCCACCAGTCGTTGTTGCTGGGCCAGGTAGTCGCGCAGGTTCATGCGGGTCAGGGCTTTTCCGGGCGGAACGGCTCGGCCGTAATCTTGCCCGCGCCGCGGATCAGAATTTCAACGCGCGTCTCGGCCTCTTCAAGTTGCTTGCGGCAGGTGTCGCTGAGGCGCATGCCGCGCTCGAAAAGTTCCAGCGAGCGCTCCAAAGAAAGGTCGCCGGCTTCCAGTTCCTTGACCACCTTTTCGAGCTGGTCCAGGCACATTTCGAAAGATTCGACCGGCTGGGCCGCGGGTTGGTTTTCCTCCATCGCATCATTCTAACAGGGGTGTGGAGGACGGCAAGGGACAGTTCCAGGTTTTGCCATTTCGCCTCAAAACGCGAAGGAGTTGCGAACACAAGCCCTGACCTGGCTCCAATCCTGCTCGCTCAAGTGACCGATCACGGTCAGATCGGTGCGGCGAATCGTCAGCACATATGACCGGAAGCACGATACGGCGCGTAGCCCCGCGGTCCGCCAGTCCAAGAGAACATAGTCCATCGACGTGGCCGGTCGAGGCAGTTTTGTTGTCAGGATGCCCACCAGCACATCTGGCCGTTCGACCATGTACGTGTCGCTCGCGATCACCACCGCAGGGCGGATCTTGGTTTCCGCAGCGCCCCGCAGCATCCCAACCACGACATCGCCAGGTTTCAACGAGGTTCTTCCTGCTCTTCAGCCTCAAGCCGTCTGAGCGAGGCAGCAGTGAATTCCTGGAGGTCTGCGTCGGACCAGGAATCGGACCAGTCGATCGTCGTACCGGGAGCGAGAGCCGCCAACCGTTGGGTTAGCGCAGACAACTCCGTGGCGGCATTTGGCGGGAGGCGACGGAAGGCTTCCACCAACTCCGCTTCTCGCGCACTGATCTGCATGGCTGATCCCCTCGTCACCAGTATAGGCTGATTGCCCTGCCCGCTTTGTGTACGCCCCCGCACGCGCGTTTTCGTACTCTTCACGGGAGTGGACCGACTCGTGCAGCTATCCCACCACTTACCGATGCCGGAAGTCGATGCGGTTACCCTAGATGCGCGGCAGGAATTGGACCGTGTCGGTACCGCCGATATCGTTCTGGGAATTCTCAGCTACAATAACGCCGCCACCATCGCCCAGGTAATCCGCAACGCGCAACACGGGCTGGCGGCCACCTTCCCCGCGAGCCGCAGTGTCATCGTACACGCCGATGGCGGATCCAAAGACGGCACGCCCGATCTGGCTCTCGAAGCGGCCCTCGATAAAACCGCTCTGGTGCAGGTTGCTTATCCCGTCTATCCGGTTCACAGGCTGACACCCGACTATCATGGTATCCCGGGCAAAGGCAACGCAGTCCGTGCGGTTTTTGAACTGGCGCAAACAATGGAGGCCAAAGCCTGCGTGGCGATGGACGCCGATATCTCGGGCTTCACTCCGGAGTGGACCGAAGCTCTGGTGCGGCCCGTGCTGGAAAGCCAATTCGATCTGATCTCGCCCTACTATCTGCGCCATAAGTACGAAGGCACGGTGATCACCGGCATCGTCTACCCACTGATGCGGGCGCTTTACGGCAAACGCATCCGGCAGCCGATCGGGGCGGATTTCGCGTACTCCGCGAAGCTGATCGGCCACTGCCTGGAGCAACCGCACTGGGACAGCGACGTGACCGGGCCGGGAATCGATGCCTGGATCGCCACCGGCGCCATTGCCGCGGGCTTCAAACTGGCCCAGGCTTTTCTGGGACCCCGCACGCAGAGTCACAGCGACCCGCCGCCCCAACTGAGTTCGGCGCTGGCCCAGGTGCTGGTATCGCTATTCACCGGGATGAACCGCATGGCTTCCATTTGGCAGCGTTTGCGCGGCTCGGAAGCCGTGCCGGCGTTCGGCGTGGATTTGCGCGCGGTTGCCGAATCCCCGGCGGCGGACGTCCATCCCATGATCGAATCGTTCCAGTTGGGGTATCGGAACCTGCAGGAAGTCTGGGGTGTAGTGCTTCCGCCGGCTACGCTCCTGGAGTTGAAGAAGCTGGCAGCCCGCTCTGACGACGGATTCCGATTTCCGGACACGCTCTGGGCGCGCATCGTTTATGATTTTGCCCTGGCCCATCGAACGCGGGCCATGGACCGCAATCATCTGCTGCAGGCCATGACCCCGCTGTATCTCGGCTGGGTGGCGTCCTACGCGCTGCAGGTGCGGGACGCCGATGCATTGGGAGTGGAACAGCGCATCGAGGCGTTGTGTATGGCTTATGAAGCCGAAAAAGGTTATTTGATTTCGCGCTGGCGTTGGCCCGACCGGTTCAATCCCTGATCGCCGGCGGCCCTGGAGGTCTTATGTGGAGTCATGCAAATGAGGTGTTGAGCAATGCGGTCGCCCGCGTTGGCACTGCCGCTGCGAATTTTCTGCCGGGGCTGCTGGCCCTGTTGATCATTCTGGTCTTCACCGTGGTCGTCGCCTTCATCGTGCAGGCAATCATACGCCGCGCTCTGAAGGGCATTCGCTTCGACGATCGTGTCCATCGGTGGGGGTTGCCGGTGCTGGCGGAATGGGAGCCGGCCCGAAAGCCCTCCGCCCTGATCGCCCGGTTGTCGTTTTGGACCATTGTGACGCTGGGGCTGCTGGTCGGCATCGCCGCGCTCGATGCCAATCTCACTTCCGTGCTGGTGCTGCGCGCGTTCGAGTATCTGCCCAACGTTGCCGCCGCCGCCATGGTGCTGATTTGCGGACTCCTGGTGTCGCGATTCCTCGCCCGCAGCGTCCTCATCAGTGCCGTCAACATGCAGATCCAGTCGGCGCGCCTGCTGAGCCTGGGCGTGAAGTGGCTGGTGATGGTGCTGACCTTTGCCATGGCGCTGGAACATCTGGGCATTGGCGGACAGATCGTTCAGGTGGGTTTTGCGATTCTCTTCGGAGGGATCGTACTGACCTTGGCCCTGGCGGTCGGCCTGGGGTCGAAGGAAATGGTAAGCCGCTCATGGGAGCGCCAGGCTGACAAGACAGAAAGGGAGACCGAAGAGCAGTTCCACCATTTGTAATTTGTTACCGAGGACAAGCTTGATCCGGTTGCTTGGTGGGGCGGACCCCCTGGTCCGCGGGCGACCCCCCGGTCGCCCATCCCGCCGCGCCCGACCATCACTTTTGGAGTACGCTGTCAGTACAATACAAAGAGGGCCTCTATGGCGATCTCAACGCCCGAACAACGACGAGACCGGCGCTTCCAACTACGGTTTGTTCTCAATGAGAAACAATGGAAGCAGTTCATAGATGCCCTTGATCGGCCACCGCGGGAAAAACCACGGCTGAAAAGACTCTTCACCGAGCCTCATGTGGCTAAACGGCGCACATTGTAACTCAAGCCCAAGAGATCGGCGCACGCGCTCAAAATGCGACCGAGGACGAGGTTGACGCCCTGATCGACGAGGCCTTCGCCGAGACCCGCGGTAAGCGCGATTGAGACTTACGCTCGACTCCAATATCCTTGTTCGAGCCTTGGCCAGCCCAGGCGGACCGGCGTTGCGCCTTTTGGATCTCATCCTTGGCGATCATACTCTAGTGCTGTCGCGGTTCATTCTTGATGAGGTGGAGCGAAAATTGACGACCGTTTGAAACGTCTGGGAGCCACACACGAAGGAGAAAAGGAGGTCTCAAAAAAAATAGAAGGGATCGAATGGGATGATCTTAGGAATGACGTGCAGCAAATAGACATGCTTTTGGGCGGCAATCTGCGACGAACTTCCCGTTGGGTTGATCTTACCAGGCATCTTCGTTTTGGTATGGTGAATGACCTTTTCGACATTCTGCGGTTTGACTGGCCAGACGTCAGAAGCAGCATCAGCAAACAACTCTACGATGAGAATGAGCCAATTCCGGTCGAAGCCGAGGACTTGGGCACCCTTGCCGCCTCTCATCCGACCGGAAGCATCGCGACGAAACTGAAGTGGAACTCGCTTAGCGCAGAAGAATTCGAACGGCTTATCTTCGCACTGATCAGTTCCACTGTGGGGTACGAAAACGCAGCGTGGCTGATGCATACCAACGCCCCTGATCGTGGCCGCGATCTGTCAGTTACCAGAGTTTTCGAGGACCAGTTAACTGGGTTATGCGTAGCAGAGTCATTATCCAGTGCAAACATTGGACCTCAAAGAGTATTTCGGGTACGGATGTCTCTGAGCTCAAAGACCAGATGACTAATTGGGAACCTCCGAAAGTAGATGTTCTCATCATCGCGACGTCCGGCCGATTTACAAGCGATGCCGTCGCGCTGATCGAGAAATACAACTCTAGCGACCGGGCACTCCGCATGGAGATGTGGCCGGAAAGGCATCTTGAACACCTACTCGCATCCCGGCCAGCTCTAATCGCACAGTTCGGGTTGCGTTAGCAGGAAAATCCGACGCGCTACCCTTCCCTAAGACTATGCTCTGACTGGATAAGCCTTCGATTTTGCTGGGTTCACTAGACTTCCACACCTGGCATCCTCCGCTCCACGTGGGCGTAACGTCGCCCCAAACAGCCTTCTGGGAGACCAAACCCCGGGGCCGAAGGCCACCCCTCGGCTGCTCTCTTCTCCCGCTATCTCTGCGTTCGAACCACGCAAAACACATGAACCTCTCAAACCGTTACCCCGCCCGCATTTGAGTTCCTGTTTTCTCCGCGCCCGGTCTCCGCGTTCTCCGCGTCTCAGCGGTAAGGGCCAAGCCCCAACCTCCGCCAACGATTCCTCTCGTAATCTCGGTAGCTCCGATAGCACAATCCCGCCTGGAGATAAACCACATAGCCGGCCTCCGGTCGCTTCTCGAACTATGGCCGCCAAAACGAGTGACGCGAAAGTTTAAGAATCTTACCGAATCCTCTCAGACACTTACCGCCAATCCGCCCCGCCAGCCCCATGTCGCTAACTTACCCTGAACGTGGAGCATGTCACCGACTAAGTCCGGCTTGCTCACCAAAAGGGAAGGTAAACAGAAAATGGCTACACTTAGTCAAATAGAAGCGAACCGCCGTAACGCCCAGCTATCCACCGGCCCGCGCACTCCCGAGGGCAAGGCCGCCTCCAGCATGAACGCGTTCAAAACCGGAATCGACGCCGAGTCTTCCGTCATCCCCGGCGAGGATGCCGCCGCTCTCGCCGCCCTCACCGAACGGTTCTACCAGGATTGCCAGCCCCAAACCGCCATCGAAAGCCTCCTGGTCGACAACATCATCCGCGCCTCCTGGCGTCTCCGCCGCTTCGACCGAATCGATGCCGAAATCCTGATCTACATAATGGAGGACACCAATTACCCCAGCCCCAACGGCCCCGTCGGCAAGGCCTTCCACACCACGTCCGGCACCTAGTCCCGCCTCCAGCGCCGCATCAATGACACCAGCCGCTTGCAGCGCGAGGCCATCAAGGACTTGCAGCGCCTCCAGGCCGAACGCCTCCCGACCCAGCTCCAGCCGCCCGCCCCGCAACCCGCCTCGCAACTCACTGAAACCGAATCCCCGCGACCCCCAATTGGGTTCGTCCCGCAAATCCACATTCCACAGCCCACGCCGCCCTTGCCCCCGGCCCCGGCCCCCGAAACTGCGCTGCCTCCACATGCCTGATGCAAGCGCCCGGCAGCGGAAAAAAGCGAACCGAACGGTCGGTTTGTGATACCCTATAAGACACGTTTTGGAGAGTAGAATGACTGTTCGTTTGTGCGTTGCGTATCTCCTCTTCGGCTGCGGAAGTTTGGTCTCCGCTGCTGCCGTTTCGCCCACTTTTTCGAAGGACGTGGCCCCGATTCTCTACAGCCGGTGCCTGGAGTGCCATCGCCAGGGGGAAGCTGCCCCCATGGCGTTCACCAGCTATAGCCTGGTGCGCCCGTGGGCCAAAGCCATCAAGCAGGCCGTGCTCACGCGCAAGATGCCGCCGTGGCTCGCCGACCCGCACTTCGGCGCGTTTCGCAACGACCGCCGCATGCCGGACGACGCCATCCAAACCATCGTCGCGTGGGTGGATGCCGGCGCGCCTGAAGGCGATCCCAAACAGATGCCCGCCATGCCGCCGTTTGAAACCGGGTGGCGGATCGGCAAGCCCGATGCCATCTTCGATATCGGAACCGAATACGATGTACCGGCGGAAGGCGTAGTGGCTTACAAATACTTCACGGTGCCCACCAATTTTACCGAGGACAAGTGGGTGGAATCGGCCGAGGTCCGGCCGGATCAGCGCGCCGCCATTCATCACATCATCGCTTTCGTCAAAGAGCCGGGCAACCCGTCCGGCCATGCGGGCGATACCGGCAACATCCTGGTGGGCTTCGCTCCCGGTGAGAATCCGCTGAAGCTGATGCCCGGCACGGCGGTGCTGGTGAAGGCGGGCTCGTCGCTTTATTTCCAGGTGCACTACACGCCCAACGGCAAAGCGGTGAAGGACCGCAGCTACATTGGCGTGCGCTTCGCCAAGGAGCCGCCCAAATACCGCGCCATCCGCGGGCTCGCCATCAATCCGGCGTTCCGCATTCCGCCGGGCGATCCGAACTACGAAGTGCGCTCCAGCTATACCGTGACGCAGGACGTAACGCTCGACAGCCTGATGCCCCACATGCACCTGCGCGGCAAGGATTTTCAATACACGGTGGTTTATCCGGATGGCCGCCAGGAAGTGATTCTGAGCGTGCCCAAGTACGATTTCTCGTGGCAGCTCATGTACCAGCTCCAGTCGCCGATGCTGTTGCCCAAGGGAACGCGGATCGATTGCGTCGCGCACTTCGACAACTCGCCCAACAATAAATTCAATCCCGACCCGGCCAAAGAAGTAAGGTGGGGCGAGCAGACCTGGGAAGAGATGATGATCGGCTTTTTTACCTACACCGTTCCTTACGCGCCGCCAACCACGGCGTCGCTTGAACCCCGGCCCAATGCTTTAGAGGTTAAATAATGACTCTTCGCATTTCCGTGAGCGCCTTCTTTCTCGCCGCTGGATTATCGGCCGCACCGCCCTCCGCCACGCCGACCTTTTCGAAAGACGTCGCGCCCATTCTGTATCAACGCTGCGTCGAGTGTCACCGTGCGGGAGAGCCCGCTCCCATGCCGCTCACCACTTACCAGGAGGCTCGTCCGTGGGCCAAAGCCATGAAGCAGGCGGTGCTGCAGCATGTCATGCCGCCGTGGCTGGCCGATCCGCACTACGGCGCGTTTCGCAACGACCGCACGCTTTCAGAGCAGGACGTGAAGACGCTGGTGGCGTGGGCCGACGGCGGCGCGCCCGAAGGCGATCCGAAGCAGACGGGCGCCCTGCCTCGTTTCGAGACCGGATGGAACATCGGCAAGCCGGATGTGTTGATCGATATCGGCAGGGACTTTGAGGTCCCGGCGCAGGGAACCGTCGACTACCAGTATTTTTCGGTCCCCACCAATTTTACCGAGGACAAATGGGTGGAGGCCGCCGAGATCCGTCCCGACAGGCGGGCCGTGATCCATCACGTGATTGTGTTCATTCAGGATCCCAATGCGACCCCCGAAAAACGCGAGATAAGCGGCCTGCTGGTCGGCTTTGCCCCGGGCGAGCCGCCGCTCCGGTTCGATCCCGGCACGGCCAAGCTGGTTAAGGCCGGATCGAAGCTGCTGTTCCAGGTGCACTACACGCCTAACGGGAAGCCGGCCACCGACCGCAGCTATGTCGGACTGAGGTTTGCTAAAGAGCCTCCGAAATACCGCGCCGTCACGGCCAACGCCACCAACCGGAAGTTTGTCATCCCGGCAGGCGACCCCGCGTATCGGGTCGCCTCCACTTGGACAGCCAAGCAGGACGTGACGCTCCTCGGCTTCATGCCCCACATGCACCTGCGCGGCAAGGATTTCAAATACACCTTGGTGTTCCCCGACGGCCGCGAGGAAGTCATGCTGAACGTTCCGAGGTATGACTTCAACTGGCAGCTCGATTACCTGCTGAAATCGCCGCTCGAGTTGCCCAAGGGAACCCGCATCGACTGCGTGGCGCATTTCGACAACTCACTCAATAACAAGTTCAATCCCGATCCATCCAAGGACGTGAAGTGGGGCGACCAGACGTGGGAAGAGATGATGATGGGTTGGTTCACTTACACCGTTCCGGCCGCGCAGGCGCCCTCTTCGACCACCGCCAATGGCGGTAATTAATAAAGGAGCAGACCATGAGGCATGTAGTCTGTACCGGGGCTCTCAGCGCGCTCTTAGTGCTGCCTTGCGTCGGCAGGGCCGCGGATGCGATCGACCCGGCGGTGACATTCGCTAAACAGATCGCGCCCATTCTTCAGGAGAAGTGTCAGGAGTGTCACCGCAAGGGGACCGCGGCGCCGATGTCGCTGCTGAGTTATGAAGAGACTCGGCCATGGGCGAAGTCCATCCGGCAGCGCGTGATCACACGCAACATGCCGCCCTGGCATCTCGACAAGACGGTCGGCATCCAGCACTTTCAAAACGACCGCTCTCTGACTGACTCACAAATTGCAACCATCGTGCGCTGGGTCGATTCCGGCGCGCCCCTGGGCGATCCCAAGGACATGCCGCCGCCCAAGCCGTGGCCGGACGACGAAGGCTGGCAACTGGCCAGGCTGTATGGCCAGCCGGATCTGGTGCTGAAATCCGAGGCCTACACCATGCCGGCGCATGGTCAGGACGTATGGTTCAAGCCGCTCACGGAAGTGCCTATCACGGAGGCCCGGTGGGTGCGCGCCGTCGAGATGCGGCCCGGGACTACGGCCGGGCGCAAGATCATGCATCACGTGCTGGCTCGGCTGGTGCAGGACGAAGCGGCACGCCCCACTCCGAATGCGGCAGCCGATGACGCCGCCGCCGGTGGGATGGCCGGCGCGGGACTTCTGATGGAGTGGGCCATCGGGAAGAGCTTCGATACTTACCGTCCCAACACCGGCAAGCTGCTGCTTCCGGGTTCGCACATCTGGTGGGAAATGCACATGCATGCGGTGGGCGAACCGATTCGCGATCACGCCGAGCTGGCCGTCTATTTCTATCCCAAAGGCGAGGAGCCGAAATATCGCACCTACCTGACGCTATTCGGCGCCACGGCGAACTTTGGATCGCGCCTCGACATCGCGCCCAACACCGTGGCGGAGACTCAGGCTTTTCATGTGCTCCGCCAACCGGCGCGGCTTGAGAATTTCCAGCCGCACATGCACCTGCGCGGGAAGGCGATGTCGCTTGAAGCCATCCTGCCCGATGGCACGACGCAGATGCTGAGCTACGCCAACAATTTCAATTTCAACTGGATGAACAATTACATCTACACCGACGATGCCGCCCCGGTGCTGCCCAAGGGCACGATGATCCACGTCACCGCCTGGCACGACAATACGCGCGCCAACCCCAACAACCCCGACCCCGACCAGTGGGTGGGATACGGCGATCGCACCGTCGACGAAATGGCGCACGCGTGGGTCAACGTTACCTACATCAGCGAGGCCGACTATACCGAATGGGCCGCCCAACACAAGCCGGCGCGATAGCGCTGTCAGGCATGGCGCTGCTATGGGCGCAGCAGTTGCCTTTCGAGCCGTCACACGATTCCGGCGCCAGCATAACGGGAGCGTTTGAAGGCTGGTTCCCCAATCCTGACGGCACGTTCAATCTTCTGGCGGGTTACTACAACCGCAATCTGAAACAGGATCTGGAAATCCCCATCGGGCCCAACAACCGCATTGAGCCGAGCGGCCCGGATCAAGGCCAGCCCAGCCATTTTCTGCCCGCCCGGCAGTGGGGCGTTTTCACCATCAAAGTGCCCAAAGATTTCGGCGGCAGGAAGCTGACCTGGACGCTCACGATCAACGGCAAGACCACCGTGATCCCGCTCAGCCTGAATCCGCTGTGGGAGGTTGAGCCATACCGCGAGGCCAGCGGGAACACGCCGCCGTTCATCGGTTTTTCGGACTCCGGACCGTTCGTCCAGGGCCCCGCGGGGCCGCAAACGGACCTCACCGCCACCATGCCCGAACCACTCGCGTTGACCGTTTGGGTGGCCGACGATGCCACCACGCCGCTGGCC
>Ga0105858_1000664_pt1 | contig 12994 bp, 17 predicted proteins | sample OrgsoiDNA_201062_FD_89683 | JGI IMG/M metagenome (GOLD analysis project Ga0105858, IMG submission 89683) | Permafrost soil microbial communities from the Arctic, to analyse light accelerated degradation of dissolved organic matter (DOM) -... | ecosystem: Environmental > Terrestrial > Soil >...
GTGATGTGATCGATGTTGTCCATAACTCGCTTCCTTATAAAAAGACGCAGTTGCGCTTACGCCAGATGAGATAGCCAAAGTTTTTACGCCCGTTCGGCGGGTTATGACCGGCCTCCCAGCGCATGACGGTGCGGCCAAACGGGTGGCACTGGAGAACATCCGGGTACATGTTGACCATCTGGTAACGCCAGCGCTCTTTGGGAATGATGGGGGACGGATATTCAAAGCAAACGGCCGTATCAGCGCCGATAGAGTTCATGATCATGCCCTGGCGGTGCAGCTTGAACGCCATGCGCTCAGAGACCAGCACCGAGGACTGCAGGGCACTGAACTCGTTGGAGACCCAGCCGGAGAACGGGTACATCGAACCCTGTGAGCCGGCACACCAGAACAGCGCATCGATAGGTTTGTAGGCGGCGCTGGCAACGGCGTCCGCCGCGCAGGCGCCCTGGGCGATGACGTTATTGAACAGCATGGCTTCAGGGGAAATGATCAGGCCCAGCGAACTGTCGTTCCACATCGGGTCCAGCTCGGACAGGTAGCCAATATCCATGTCGCCGCCCTGCAGACAGCCGGCGGAGGTGATGATGTTGAGCCAGTAGGTGAGCGGGTATTTGTACCAGTGGACGTGGTAGAACGCGCCCGGCGCGGGCTTGTCGCTCTGCCCCGCCGTGCCGGAACCCACGTTGCCGACGTTGAGGTTAAACCCGCCGAGGTTCACCATGCAGTACGGTGACCGCGTCACGTCGGTAATGGCCATCGGTTCCCAGTACCCAATAGCGAGACCCACCCGGTACAGAATGCCCATAGGGCAAAACTGTATCGGGCTTGCCGGATTAGTTGTGTCAGGTTGCGCCCCCGATGAAACGGCCATGCTGCCGATGGAGATAGGGAAAATGCACTCCCAGCAGATATCGGTGATCGGATTCACGAACCGGCCCTCGCACTGCGGGTCGGCCTGCGCAAGGGGGCTTCCGAGCAGGAAGAAAACAAACGCGACGCCCCGGAACATGCTCATGGTTGCCCCTCCCCGACAAATGGCGTGATATCAAACGTGTCTATCTGCAGGTGGTGGCCGTCAGGGGCGGCGATAACCCGCGCCGGAACGGCGGTCAGCCCAAATTTCTTGCTGAGCACGCCGTCCTGATCAAAGTAAATCCGCGTGCCCAGCGCCTGCGTCGCCTCACGAATGTTGCCGTTCACTAAAATCACCTTGATGCCCAGCGTGGCGGGATGTTGGGCGCGGAACCACGCCAGCTGCCGTTTATCATCGGCATCAATGAAATAGAGCGTTTGCGCGAAGGGAATGCTGTCTAGCGGGTTAACGCGCTGGCCTTTGCGGGCAAACACCGTGCCCTGATGGTCGGCAATATCCTTGTCGACCACAAACGAGGGGTCAAACAGGCGTGTGGTATTTTCCTGCGCAATCGCCAGCCCGTTGACCGGCTTTGGCCGCAGGCTGTTTTCAATCACGCGCTGCTTAAACTCTTCCTGCTTTTGGGCCAGCTCGCCGCTCTCTTCCATGTCATGCAGGCGCTGCCCGATGGTGCCAATCAGGTCAGGTTCAGTAATGGGATATAAATCCCCCCAGGTGCCCAGGTCAGCGGCATGAACTGTGCCGAACCCGCTCAACAACATAATGAGACACAGACATTTCATCACTGGCCCCCTTCCTGCATACGGCGGGAGACATCCTGCTGAACAACGTCGGTAATATCCTGGGCGCCGCTGACCACCGACGGTGCAACCAAAATAAGCGCCTGATGACGTTGCTGATAATCGGCCAGACTGCGCTCCAGCGCCTGCGTAAACCGCCCGGAAAGAGCGGCGCTCTGGGCCTCAGAAAGCTGATGCGCGGCGGTCTGCTCCATAAACTGGTCCACGGTGCCTTTCATATCAAAGGTGACGGTCACAGGCGCCCGCCATTGAATGAGCAACAGCGAAACGGCGGCGTTCAGCAACATCATGCAAACGGCCACGCACGCGACCGGCACGATGCAGCGGTTACGGCGCTTGCTGCGTTTTTTCACCGGGGTGACGTCTGGCGTCACAAGGGGTTGCGTTGTCATGCGGCCTCCACCCTGGCTTCAAGTTCGGCCATTTCATCGGCAAAGTTGCGTTTCGCCAGCGCGTACACCGCGTCGTGAATATCCACGCCCCGGCCGCGCTCGGCCTGAATAAACTCAAAATCCCGACCGTTGGAGCTGAACATCGCGCGGCTGAGCGGATCGACGAACAGGCGGTGGAACGAACTGGTGTCGTTGATGCGCAGCATAAAGGAGCTGAACCACTGGTCTTTGGCATCGCCGAACTTGCTGATGACCTGCTGCTCCAGCTTGCTGAACTGGTTGGGCCGCTTCTCGTTGTACTGCTTGAACTCGGCCGCGTCCTGCTTGAGTACCACCTTGAACGCCGAGTTGCCCCACGCCGCCTTGGCGGCGGAGGAAGCATCATCCGCGTCAAAGTCCTTGATGTTCTGGCTGATGGTGATGAACGACCCCATGTGTCGGCGCACGGTGCGGTAGCCGGTTTCGATAAAGGCGCCGACCTTCTCATTTTTGAAGTTCAGCAGCTTCCAGCCCTCGTCGATGGTGCAGCATTTGCGCTGGTTTCGCGGGCTGCGGTACATCTTGTCCTCGATGTAGATAATGAGGGAGAACATCACCGCCGCCAGCAGGGCCGGCTTGTCCTGCAGCCCGCCCAGCTCCAGCACGATGAAGCGCGCGTCGTCGGTCAGTGACGGCTCGTCGCTGTTGAAGTACTCACCGTAAATGCCGCGCGTGGTGTATTTCTCCAGCAGCTCGATGATTTCATCGAGGCGGTTGGTGATCCCCGGCGAGTTTTTGTATTTATCATCGCGGCGGCATTCGTCGAGATAAAACACCACGTCGTCGATGCGCGCTTTGTTCTTTTTGCTGTTCCAGGCCAGCAGCACCCCTTTGAGCAGCAGGTCTTCGTGAATTTCATCCAGCTTGCCGTTGGGGCTGGCCAGCACCGCCAGCTGGTCGCGGATGCGCTCGCCCGACTCGTTGATACTGCTGATATTAGCGAACGGATTAAACTTGAGGCTCTGGCCGTCGAGGTAGGTGCCGCCAACGTTCTCGCAGAACGATTTGTAGCCGTCGCCCATGTCGAACACCCAGGCGATGCCGCCGGAGTCCAGCACGCTGCGCAGTATCGGCTGCACCAGTCCGGTCTTGCCCGCGCCGGAGGTGCCGGTCACCGCCATGTTGTAGTTGGTGTTGCCGAGTCCGCTGCCGTAGACGTCCAGAAACGCCAGCTGGTTGCGGTAGGAAGGGGCCAGCAGGCCGCCGGCGCACAGCCGGTTGTCGGCCACCACCGGAAACAGATTGACCACCTGCGTGCTCTCGCAGCGGCAGGTTGCCCCGCTGGCCTTCATGTCCTCCCACAGCCCTTCGCCCGCCATAAATGGCAGCATGGCCATATAGTTGCGCATCTGCATGTAGGTCGGTGAACACAGCTGCAGGCCGTTTTTCTTGAAGGTGTTGATCACCTGCTGCTCGCACACCAGGGCATCGTCGTCATTGTCCGGACAGAAGGTGGTGATGTTGTAGAAGTAGCGGACTACGCAGCTCTGATTGCCGTTCAGTCGCTCACGCAGCTCGCCCCACTCCTTCGCCTGCTTGCCCACGCTCGGAAAGATTTTGGCGTAAGGCGAGTTGGCCTTCTTATCCAAATCCATGAATTTGCGCGTGGCCTCGTTCTGCGTGCTGACCTGATCTTCGGCCTCAAGCGTAAAGGTGATGATGAACGGGCTGGCGATGCTGAGTTCGGGACTGAGCAGGTTGGCGATGTTGTCACCCCCTTCCCACAGGAAGAAGATGTCCGGGTTTTTCTCCATCATGAAGTTCATGACGCGGGTGCGGGACTTTTTGCCGCCGAGGTTGTTGAGTGTCAGCGTCAGGTAGTCAGGCTTAACAGAGAGGTCGAGGCTGCGGTCGACGCACTGGCGGTTCAGCTCGTCATACTGGCTGACTTTGATGGGATCGGCGTACAGCTCGCCCTCGCGGTGGTTGACCATGCCGCTGACGATGTTCACAAACTCTTCCTGCGTGGCTGGGACGGTGGCGATTTTTGCGGAATCCAGCGACGCACGCAGCACCTTCAGCAGGTGCGTCAGCTCGGTGATGGCGGTGCTGTCGCGCTTTTTGGTTTTCATGGAGTACGAGATATACAGCCGGTAATCGCGCAGCGTCAGCGGCAGCCCGGTCGGGCTGTTGAACTCTTTTTGTGCGGCGCGCTGATAGAAGGCCCGTGTGATGGCGTTAAATTTGTCGGCCTGCTCGCCCGTCCAGCGAAAGTCAGACAGGCCGTGGTCAATTTGTTGCCCCACCACGCGGCTGGACACCAGGTGGAAAGAGAGCGGGGTCTGGCGGGGCAGCTTGCTTTTTATCATGTCATCCAGCACCGCCACGATGTGCTCGTTCGCGCCGATAAGCGGGATGGCCTGCAGCATAAAGCCCAGCGATCCCTTGTTGATAAACAGCCCGCTGTCCTTATCAAAATCACGGTAAGGCAGCATGCTGCTGAGCTGAGGATACTTCATGTCCCCGAGCGTTTTATTGGCCTCGGCGGCGCCGTCCGGCGTTTTAAAGGCGGACAGAAGGCGGTTGACGGTGTCGGTTAAACGTTCCATGTTCCTCTCCTTAATGAACTGACTGAGGCAGCTGCCAGCGGGCGGCGTCGGTCACGAACGACACGCGGCCCGGCTGGTGAAATACGTCATCGGTATCGACCCACGGGGCCACCCAGACGTAGGCGATTTTCTCAGGAGTACGCTGCGCGTGAGCCTGACCGGCGCTGTCGCAGCGCAGCGGTGAGCACGCGGCAACGGGCATCGTGGTCAAACTGGCGGCGGGTTTTACCGGCGTAAAAGGCCGGGATACCGGTGCCTGTGCGGGACGTTGCACAGGCGTTGCCGCGACGACGGCGGGTGACGTGCGCGTGACGGACGCCTGCGGCGGCGGGTTAACCAGCCCGGGCAGTGCGCCCGCAGCCGGCTTTCCCACCGCGGCGTCCGACTGCTGACGCGCTTTCTGGTTAGCCTGCCCCATAGTCATACAGCGGTCGCTGGTCGTGGCGTCACACTCAAAGTCGCCGCTGACACCGGCGCAGCCGGCAAGCAGAAAAGCGCCGCTCAGCACAGAAAGGGCGAAAAATGTTTTCATTGTTACTCTCCTTATTAACCAGCCGGATGCACCAGATCACCGACCTTCAGATCTTTGAGCTGGTTCACCATGTTGGGCGTGCTCACGGCATCTTCTGTTCGCTGCTGCAGCTGGGTTTTTTTCGCCTTTTTCAGGCGGGCTTCTTCGATGGTTTCCAGCTGAAAACCGTCCTGAAACACCACGGTGACTTCATTGCCGGCGCCGATCGGGATGATCGGGTGATACTGCTCGGCGCGTTTGATGTAGTAATCACTCAGCGTTTTGGCCGCCTGGCTGGCACCGCCGCCCAGACCGGCCGAGGCAACATCGCCGGCACCCATGCTGGCGGTCGCCCCGAGACCCACCTGCGGCGTCGATGCCGCAGAAATCCCCTTGCCGATGCCGTCAACCATGCCGGCACCGAACGCCCAGCCCAGGATTTTTCCGTTGCGCATCACCACCGTGCCCTTGATGCCGTTTTTGCCCATAAAGCTGACGTGTCCCGGAATTTTTTGGTCGATGATGTCCTCGCCCTTATGGCAGCTGATGCTGCGGGTGCGCACCTCAGCGCGTTCGCTGGACACGTCGCCGTAGGCCTCCGCCGTCACAAAGCAGCCGGTCAGGTCATACTCTTTGTCGTTGGGCATCTGGGTTTTGCCCGTCAGGCGAAACTGCATCGGCGCGGTGTTCTGCGCGCCGGTCACCGCCGCGTTGGCGTCGGCGCCTTCGATAACCAGCGCGCCGGTGAAGCTGCCCGACGGGATGTAAGGGAGTTTTGGCTTAGTGGAGACGCTTTCGTAGCTGAACGCAGTGCTCTCGATACCGCCCGCTTTTTGCATCGGCGGCAGCGGAGCAAAGGTGGTTTCACCCTGCACGGGCACGCCGGCCCCCGGATAGAACTGGGTCGGCGGCGGCACGCCGTTGCCGGGTAACGTCGTGCTGAGCGTCGGCATCGGCTCACCGGTCGGGGCATTGCCGGCGGCGTCCAGCTGGGTCTGCAGCAGCTTGTTTTCTTCCTCCAGCGAATTGATACGCTGCTGGTCACCCTTGCGGTCGCGCGACAGCGCGTCGAGTTCTTTGCGCAGCGTGTCCATTTCTTTACGCACGGCTTTGTTGGTCACCTGCGATTCGGTGATGGCGCTGCGCTGGACCTTGTCGTCAAAGGTGGCGTTGACCACGCCGGTCATGTCAGGCGCCGGCTCACGCGCCGCCTTCGCCCTGGCTTCTTTCCGGATAGAGAGCGTGGAGGCATACCAGCCGGTGCCCACCGCCAGGCTGATGCCCAACACGGCGGCAATCAGCAGGGCAACCTGCTTACGTTTGACCAGCGCATTAATGTTCGCCATCGCCGACCTCCTGCGTCCGGGTGATGAAAACAGACAGCGAGGTGCCGGGCAGTAAGGAGGCAGACGGCGGGCTGAACATCACCGCACGCACGCCCTGACGCCAGAAGTCCTGCTCTTTCAGGGCGACGGAATAGGTGAGTGCGTTAGTGACGCGGTAGTGCACCACGCGCAGCGCGTTACCGGTCCACGCCGCTTCGGCCGTCATCGACAGACCCGCAGGCCCGGAAGCACGGTCATTCTGGACATCGGCCGGCGCATACCCTTCGGGCATCCGGTTTTGCAGCACGGCATTATTGAGCGCAACCAGTAGAGACTCGTAGGGCTGGGCCGTTTCCCAGACTTTGGCGGCGGGACGGGCTACCGGTTCGGCGTTGAGCAGGCGATAGCTGCGCCCTTCTCCGGCGCGCGGCGTGGCCTGCACGGACACCACCTGCCCGTGTTCGGTTTCAATAAAGAAGGTGAAAGGCTTGTCGCTGGTTGAAGAAAACAGCACCGCGCCGTCGCGCGTATTGCGTTTGTCGGTGAGATTGCCGGCCGCGCTGTTGATGGCCACGATACGGTCGCCGGGGATAACGATGAGGTTCGGATTGGTATTGCTGACCGGCAGCTGAAACTGGCCGTTAGGCGGAAAGCTCAGCGAGACGGGGGCCGTTGCGGCAGCGCTGGTGCCTGAAAAGAGGACACCGCCAAGCAGCGCGCACAGCTGAAGGTTATTTTTTCGCATCATCCACCTCCATAAAGGCGTTGATACTGGTTACGCCGGACGCATAGTCCAGCTTCAGCTGGTAGTGCTTCAACTCACCGGTGGGTTTGCCGTTGCCAATCCACGTATTGAGCATCCCGCGAATGTCTACCACGCCCTCGACCGGATAGACCTTAATTTGAGTCTGATAAAATGCGCTGCTGACCTCGCTTTGCTTGATGCGCCGGGCTTCTTCCGCCAGCGTTACTTTGAATTCGGGCTGGGCGCCGGGTTTGGCAAACGACAGTAAAAACTCATGCTGGGCTTCAACGGTTTCGGGGGAGACGTTCAGACGCAGCGACAGAAAGGATAAAGCCATCATCTGCATATAGCCGGGGCTGGTTTCTGACTCCGAGGTCCAGAACGGCGCATTAAAGGCCATTGGGGTAACGGTGGTTTTTTGATGGCCCGCCAGATAGCGGTTTTGCATCGCAAGAAGAATGACGGAGACCAGCGCGAGGACCAGCAGCAGGAACAGCGCCGCCATCGTCCAGGCAATAATTTTATTTGAGGAATTACGGGCCGTAAGCTCCATAATCGGTGTCCTTATCCGTTACTTAATCCATTGCCGAAAACTTGAGTCAGGGATGATTTTGAAGACGGTGCGAAATAACAGGGTGGGGAAATGCCAGTAGAGAAAGTTATACAGCCACATACTCCCCTTCCCTCTTTTCGCACTGCGAATACAAAACCAAATCAGCACCGCCAGACCCATGCCAAATAACGCCTTCTGTGCCCAAATTCCCCAGACTAAAACGGGGAAAGAAGGCAGTGCTTCGTCATAGGGCAAACCGAGCAGGCGGCGCTGTTCACTCAATGTTTTCGGAAAACGATATTTCGTTAAATCATTTTCCGGCGTCATTGCGTGCTCCTGATTAACCGACCAGGCCAAAGCCGATGGTGGTGAATACGATCACAATGGCAATACCAAACAACATGAACATGTTCTTGGTTTTGATATAGGTAATAATACCGACAATGACCTCCGCCAAAATAATCCACTTGGCAATGGAGGAGTCTGCTCCGAAAGTACCGGTTACCGTTTCCTGACCCGCAGCCATTAAGTCATCTGCCATTGCATTACCCGAGTACAGCATCATTACCGCTAGTGCAGGAATAATACCTCCCGCATTTTTGCGGGCCTGATTCATTTCAGAGATTTTGTTTTTTGCTTTTTTAAAGACAGAAGCACCCTTTGCCTTGATAGACAATTCCATAACGAACTCCATGTATTATTAATATTAAGGGTTTCGGGCAACTGAGTTACGCCGCTACAACACTATCGCAATAAATAGTGCTGTCACTCCGACTCGGCTATTTTGCCTTTGTACGGTTCCCCACAAAGGCAATGCCTTCAAAATTAGCCAGATGATCAATGAGTCTAACGGTGGCTTCTTTTGTTTTAGAGCGTTGAGAAAGCCTGGCGGCTTCGGTAAGGCAGCGGTTAAGTTCAGCATCTATCTTCAAGACTAAAGTAACCCCCTCATTAACTGGTTTGTTATAGACAAATTTTTCCATGTGAATATTTTCCTTAAGTGAAGTTTTGGTCTGGCAATGCAATGCGTTAATGATACGGATTGCCCGCCGCTTGTGAATGGGCCTATTAGGCCCATTCACATTATAAAACGCATGTGATATGTAAAAAATGGAGCCAAAAGAAGGGCGAAATTTAGATTAGATAAATCAATGCGTTACAGGCAACCAAGAATGAAGGAATTAAGAAACCCAATCCAAAAATTTACAAAAAAAATTAAGACTGGGTTGGTTTGAGCTATTTAGAGGGGAATTTCTGAGAATTTTTCAGGAATATAGTCGAGTAAATCATACTTTGAGCAAAGTTTGATAAAATCTGAAAAATTGGATGTTTTTGTCTTACTATACAAATGATTTATATGGTTTTTTATAGTTACAGGCGAGGCATTCAGTAACTTAGCGATCTCGGTTCTGTTGAGTCTTTGCTGTAAAAAATAAAGAACCTCCCACTCTCGTTCAGTAAAGGCATCACTTGGCCGAACAGTTTTCACTCGTGAAACGCCACTTCTATGATGAAACATGCTTAAAGATAAAAGAAAGTCATATCTTCCATGGAAGCATATTGCGTAAATTTTTCCTTTTGAGTCTAAAATTGGATATTTATCTAAATATAGAAATTTAACGCATTTCGAATCTCTATTCTTTGAGCGTAAAATAAAACTGGAACGTTGGTGAGGTGTAAATACAGATGGATTGGTTTTATAAGAGTACAAATCAATGGACTGAAATCCATCTAACGAGGCGATAAGTTTTTTTTCTAAAACACCCGCCACAGAGGTACCAGCAGGGACACCTAAAAAGTCAAGATAAGCATCATTTGCAAAGATAAATTTATCGTTCGGCTCTTTCACACACCACGGATCAACACTGTTTCCCCATAGTTTTTGTAAAAACTGGATTTGCTCATCATAAAGTGATTGTGATCCAGTAACTGGATCCATAGTATAGCCGTCAGCCATTACAGCCTCCACATTAGGTTGTTTTTGGTCAGCTGTGCACGGGTGTTACCAGCACCTGTGCACAGCGCTAAAATAAATACTCTTTATCTTCCTCGAAAGAAAATAATAACTAAAGCCAAATTATTATATCAACACCCCCCTTAAACATATAGCAATAAATACCAATGCAAATCATATTTTCATTACGTTAATGATTGGCAACATATGCAATGTAAAACTATTCGTCTTCCGTATTAGGAAAGAACTGAGTTACAACACCTGTAGCCGTATTTTTTATCTGCGCAGCCATAGCATTGAATGCAAACTCTTCAATGCCTTTGATCTCACTGTTGTTTGAGTTTATACGCAGTAACTTCTGACAAATGAGACTTGTCTTCATCATGTTCTCGAGCATGACCTTATTAAACTCCGCCTGGCTAAAACCACCCTCTTGCTTAACCCGCTGAAGTTTATAAACCCGAATACCTAACTCGATTAGCATAGAGGTTGTATTAGAAACGTTTGCTTCATCTTTAGTAGCGCCCTCACTTCTTTTGACATTAATAATGTCTACAATTTCCTGCTCTATCTCATTACTGACAAAAGTTTGCAACCTTGGCATAATTAAATCCTATTAATGAGTAAATTGACACTATACTACACAATAGAGTATACACCTATAGTTTGAGTGGTTTTATGTACTCTGATTTATACTATTGCATAGAGTCTAATGAAGAGTGCACTACGTCGGACTCGCTGTAGTAAAAGGAATAGTACTGCTAATACTCTACACGTACTCGTAAAAGAGTATAGGTAGAGTGCCTTTATACTCGCCGTAACAGTCATCGGCGATTTAAGCGCAAACATTTCTAACATAGACCGCTGAATTTAAAGGCTTATCAGGCAAGATGAAATCTTGCGAGGGGTGTGAGTCTTTTGGTTAGGGGAGCAGGCATTTCTTTATTGTCGCTTTGTCCGGAATTGTGAATAACCGCGCTTGGCATTTCCTGGAAAAAATGTGAGGATGTAGCCCGGCTTTAGTTGAGGGAAATAATAATGATAAGGATTGTCTCCGGGCTTTGTTTCATTCTTACGTTTGCCGCCAGTGCCTCAGACTGTTTTGACGCAGCGGGCAGAGACTATCGTATTGATCCGGATCTACTTCGCGCTGTCGCTTTCCGTGAGTCATCGATGAACCCTCGCGCAATGAATATTGTCAGCCAGGATAAATACGCAGTCGGTCAGATGCAGATCCATTCGCAAAACTTTTCGCACCTATCTCAGTTTGGTATTACCCCGCAGAAGTTGTACTCGGACAGCTGCATGAATGTTTACACGGGTGCTTATTATCTCGCGATTGCTTTCAAACGCTGGGGGGTGAACTGGGAGTCCGTTGGCGCATATAATGCCGGGTTCTCTAAAAAACCTGAACAGAAGGCAAAGCGCCTCAAGTACGGCAAAGAAGTCCACCAGATTTACATGAATATTAAAAATCAAAAGGTGATGCGTTAGTCAGCATATCGGTAACAGCTTATCCACATATCCATATGAAAATGAGCAAGGTTATTTTACCTCCGCAAGGACTGGTGAAATGACAGCAGCGTATTTTAACCGGGACAAGGTTAAAATCTTTAATTGTGGGTATGTGGGTAAGCCGTTCTATTCAGGGAGCCCCTTTGGGGCAGAGGAACGATGGAAAGTGTTTTATTTCCATCGGGGCGGGCGGGGAATAAAATGTGAACCGCTCAATGCGGTACGCATTTTACCGGCGAGGCTAAAAAAATATCAGGGCGACAATCTGCCGCCCCGCACTCTTTACTCCATGCCTGACAATACTTCATGTATTTTCGACTGCAAACCGTGATAAAAAACTTCGCGCTTCTCTGACCATAAATCACCCTTCCTGAAATCTTCAGCCGTCGGCGTATTTTCAGAATTCAGATGATACTTGCTCATGATTTTTGCGATCGCCTTATCGACCATTGCATCAGAATAAGTTCGGTGTGCATCCGGATATTTTACCGCCCCAAATACATCATTGAACGGGTCAGCCACATAAGTATACATATCCTGCATGGGGTCAAAGTAACCATCTTTATACTTTTTGATAATGGCATTGACTTTTTCAACCGCCGGACCATCTTCCCAGCAAACGTCGACGGATCCATAATGCGGATTACGAACGGAAAATTTAACGCCCTTAAATTGTTTAAGCTCCCTGCGAATATTTTTAGCGGCTAATTTTCCGCTGCTGCATTCTCCCTGTTCAAGGTGCGCATATTCCGGCGCTGTTTTTAACCGTTCAACGTCAGCATTAAAGCGCGCGGTCAATTCCTCTTTCTCGCGTTTTTCATCGGCTTCCCTTTTTTCAGCACGGGTACAAAGATTTTGTATTTCTTCCGCATCAGCAATGTCGTCTAAAACTTCCCACTGCATACCGCGTAAAATACACTCCGGCAAACGTTTACTGAATTTTCCACAATCATGCACAATATCAAACTCAGCATGTCCGCCGGCCATAACAATACCGCCGCCCAGTTGTTTAACCGTCTCCGGCATTTGTTCGCCGTAAATGTGATATACCACGCCGCGTCCCAGCCCATACAAACTTGTTGAAACCACAGTACCCACGACAATTTTAGTGCGGGTCTTTTCTTTCTGAGCCAGCGAGGATAATGAAATCATGAATTTTTACTCCCGTTCTGAAATGAATATTTAAAGAAACTTCCCGCGTTTTATGCGTCGTTGCGTTCACTGTCCCGGTAAACTTTTCGTGGGCTAAAAAATCTGCCAGCTCGTCGCGGGCATATTCCACCGCCAGTTCCCCTTTATGCTCATATAAACTCACGGCCATTTTTTGTGCCTGAAGCCAGAAACACGCGATACCCCATAACACTTTCGGCTTTCTGCAAGACCAGTCCGTTACGCCGTACAACCGGACGTTTTCAGCCAGCTGAAGCACTAACATGCTGACTTCTTCCTCTTCTTCCTCCGACGGCAACTGGAGGTTCCACACCCCCGCAAGGCGCAGTAGTAAGGACTGCTGATCGGCAATAACGCGGCTGATTTGGCGACGCCTGCATCTTTCAGAAGATTCAGGAGCGGCGGTGTTGACGTTCTGTGTGTTCATTCTGGTGGTTCCCCTTCGGTGGTAAGTCCATCTCTCAGTGAGTTCTTTCGCGGCAAGGGCAACGGAGTACCAACGCAGGCAGGCAACAAGGGGCGGAGACACAAGTTTTACGAGGCACGAGGAAAAGTTTTGGCGGA
>Ga0105858_1000666_pt1 | contig 12986 bp, 11 predicted proteins | sample OrgsoiDNA_201062_FD_89683 | JGI IMG/M metagenome (GOLD analysis project Ga0105858, IMG submission 89683) | Permafrost soil microbial communities from the Arctic, to analyse light accelerated degradation of dissolved organic matter (DOM) -... | ecosystem: Environmental > Terrestrial > Soil >...
CCTGTTCGGTGGCGACCGCCGAAGACATCCTGCTCGCGAAATTGCGCTGGTACCGCGATGGAGGCCAGGTTTCCGACCGCCAGTGGAGTGACATAGCCGGCCTCATCTCCAACAATTTGTCCCTCGATTGGGATTACCTCAAGCTGTGGGCCGCGCGCTTGCGGGTGGAGGATCTGCTGGCGCGGGCCATCGCCGACGTGCAGCGCGACGGCTGAATACTGGCAGTCTCAGCTCCGCATGCGCAGCAGCAAATAAATTCCCGCCAGCCCGAACAGCATGTCCGGCGCCCAGGCGGCGATGGCGGGCTGCAGCAAACCCACGTTGCCAATCTTCTCGAACAGCGGGCCCACGGCCAGGTAAGCCATCGCAATCCCGATGCTCACCCCAATACCGGTCATGGCCCCGCGGTTGCCCACCAGAAATCCGAACGGAATCGCAATCATGGCCATGATCAGCGCGAACAGGGGCATGGAGAATTTCCGGTACAGCCGCACCTGCAATTTCACCGTGTCAAAGCCGCTCTGGTTCAGATCGGCGATAAAGCGCTGCAGATCCAGGAAGTTCATCTGCGTGTCCTGCACCGGTTCCTTCAGAAAGTATTCGGGCGGCTCGGTCAACTCGCGGAAGGTATACGTCTGGAATTCCTTGTAGGATTTACAGAAGGCGCCCTGGTACTCGCAGGTCCAGCCGTTTTCAAAGACCCAGGTATCGAGCGACCGCCGCCATTGGGCGCGCACCGCCGAAATCTGCCGCGTCAGGCGAAACGTTTTGGGCTCCAGCTCGAAGACGCTGACCCCGTTCATGGACGGCTCCGAAGGATCGAAATACTTGTAGTAGAAGATGCGGTTCGACGCGTTGCCCATAATCCAGTTGCGGGCCGGGTTGGTGTAAGTCTGCCTGTCGGTGCGCCCCTTGATGACGTCGCGCAACGCATTCTGCTTCTGGTTGGCGCCCGGCACGTAGGAGAAGTCGAATGCGAACAGCGCGCCCGAGAGCAGCATGCTGGCGACCAGAATCGGCATCGCCAGCCGGTGAAGGCTCACCCCGCAGGCCCGAAATGCCGTAACCTCGTTGTGCTTGGTCAGCACGCCAAACGTCACCAGCACCGCCACCAGAGTGCTGATGGGCAGCATGGTGTAGATCAACGACGGCGTCAGGAAGAACAGGTACGTGAGCATCTTGACCAGCGAACTGTTGCGGAGCATGTCGCCCATCAGCTCAAAAAAGTTGTAGATCAGGGTCAACGATACGAAGCTGGCCAACATCACCATCAGGTAGAACAGGAAATTCGTCAGCACATAGGTATCGATCAACTGCGGCATCAGCGGCAGCCGCCATCCCGATAACCCGGAGCGCTCCGGCGCGGTTGGCGGTTTCAGCTTTCCGAACCACTCGCCCACGCGGTTCCTGACGGCGCCGAATAAATCGCCCTCGCCCGGGCGCTCCAGGCGGAAGAGAAAAATCAGGCCCGCGATCCCGAACACGGCGTTGGGCAGCCAGACGGCCACCGGCACCGGCAGAGTCTTTTGCTTGGCCAGCCCGATCAGCGTGACCAGGGCGAGGTAATAGCAGAAGAAACATAGAAACAGGGCGTTCACGTAGCCGGCCGATTTCCCGCCTTTGCGCGTGGCCACGCCCAACGGGATTCCCACCATGGCCAGCATGATGCACGCCACCGGCAGCGCGAAGCGGCGGTGCAGCTCCACCTGGTTCTCAACCCAATCGGGCCCCGAGTAATTCATCAACTGCCGGGTGTTCATGGCGCTTGAACGCGGCGGGGTTTGCACCGGCGGCGCCGCCTCAATGGCCTGGTCCTGGTATGGGGAGGTGGTATCCTGCGACTTCTGGTCCTTGCCCATCTCGTGCGAGGAAGTGTCGCGCAGGGAAAGCTGCAGGCGATTGTTCTTCACGTCGGGCACCGCCAGGGCTTCGCGGGCGACCGTGATTCGCGGCCCGGTGGCCTGCTCGCGCATGCCGCTCTTGCGCTGCTCAGGCGGCGTCACGTCGGCCACAAAGACGTTCAGCCAGCGCGCCACGGGCCCCGGCTTCACTTCACCCACATAGAGAATGGTGTTGGGGAAGTTGTCCACGAAAATGCGCGGCTGCACGTCGGCGGTAAGCTGGGTGGCCTGGAGTTGCTTGACGATGCGGTTTTTCTCGCGGAAGGCCAGCGGTGTCAGGCGCAGCGAAGCGTATCCGGCCAGCGCCGCGCACAAGCTGGCAAATACCAGGACCGGCAGAATCGCCTTGCGGCTGGACACGCCCGCCGCCCGCATGGCGGTGATTTCGCCATCGGCCGCCATGCGTCCCAACCCGATCAGAATCCCCACCAGCACGCCGAAAGGAATCGTCAGGGGCAAGACGGGAGGCAGACCCAGCGCAAACAACAGCAGGATGGTGCGGGCACTGGCGCTCGAGCGCACCAGCAGCTCGAAGAGCGGGTCCACGCCGTACAGAAAGACCACGAACGTCGCCAGCAGCGTGCCGAGCACGGCGCTCGCAAGAATTTCCCGGAAGATGTACCGGCCCAGCAGCCGCACGGCGCTCGGGCTCCTATCGCACCAGATCCGACCGAACCAGATCCGGCGCCGGCACCACCGGGAGTTTCGGCAGTTCTTCCTCCACCGGGTGCAGTTCCAGATCGTCGATCAGAATGGAGGGCGCCACTACGCAGGCTTCGGCCGTGAACCCGGCGCCGCCCATCAAGGCGAAGGGCGCGGTGTTATCCAGGTATTCGAAAGCCGCGCTGTCGTCCCCCGCGGCCAGAATATCTTTCAGGGAGCGCGCATTCAATCCCCGGAATCGCAGGCCGCGCACCAGTTCCTCATGGCCGTCCGGGTAAATTTTATAGACCAGGATGGGCATACTCACCGGCCGCCCGCCCTGCTGCCCGCTGAGCAGTTGCCGCACCTCGCCCGCCGTCGCCGAGGAAGGAAAGTCCATCTTGCGAACGATGATGCCGTACGGCTTGCTCCGCGCCCGGCACAGATCGATCAGTTTCTTTTTCAACTCCGCCGCCGGCACGGTGTCCGTGGAACTCACAAACAGGTTCCCGATGGTGGCCGCATTGGCTCCGTAAGGCCCGGGCAGCCGCGCGTGGCCGTTCGAACCTTCATACCCGCGCACCGGCTGGCGCGTGAGCAGGTAGTTCTTCAGCACGCCCTTTTCGATCAGACGGGTGGGCTTCGCCATCACGCCTTCGCGGTCCACTTCGTAGCTGCCGAACAGCGGACGCCCGCGCCATTCCTTCTGCGTCGGGTCATCCACCACTTCGAAAGAATCGGGCAGCACGCGGGCCCCCATGCGGCCTTCCAGTTCGCTGTTCAGGAAACCGCCGCCGCCGCGGCCGCCATCGCCCGCCGGCTTCCGCCCCAGGGCCAGGTTCCGGCCCAGCACCTCGGCCAGAATCTGCGCGCCCGCCATGCCTTCGAACAGAACCGGCCCGCTGTAATCTTCTCCCTTGGGCGAATGCGCCAGGGCCACTACGTTCTCCGCCAGCGCCGTCACGCCGCGTTTCAGTTCGGCATCGCCCGGCATGCGCGCGGCATCGAGCGAGTGGAACGTCACGGCGTCGCGCACGGTCATGCCGTCGGCGGCCTGCCCGGTGGCACGCGCGCGCAGATAGGTCACGTTTTCCGGCTCGCGCACCTGGGCGCCTTCGGAATTCATCAGGTAATAGCCGCCCACGCTCGATTCCAGTTCCACGCCGGAGTTCTTCACATCGGGGTACTGCGCGAAAATCGCCGAAAGCGAGCGCACCCTCTTCGCCCAGGCATCCCGATCGGTTGCCGGCTTCGAGAAGTCGCGCACCAGGTGTACCGGCTCGGCATGCGAAAAATCGTTGAGCTGCTCGCTCTGCGTGAGGTTGCGCAGCGCCGCGCGTTTGCGCGAGATGGCTTCCACCGCCGACTTGTACGACGAATCGGTTTCGAGCCAGAGGTAACGGCGCAGCACCGGGTAGGCGTTCTCCAGCGGAAAACGCTCCAGGTCGTACCGCGAACCGAACCCGAATCCGCTGCCCACATAGTTGGTGTTGTCGAACTTGTAGTCCCCCACGCGCACGTCTACTTCGGGAGAGCGGAACCTGTCGTGCCGCTCGGTCAGCAAACCGCCCAGGTTGGCGGTCACGCCGAAGTTGTCGTCCTCGTCGATGACGTATTGAATGAAGTACGGCGCTTCCAGGTTTGAGACGGTCAGGCTGCGCGCGCGATCCATTTCGTCCTTCATCGCCTGGAACACCGGGTCGGGCGCGGCAGGCGGCCCCTGCGCGCTCAGCGCCAGCAGGGCTCCCAAAACGCCCGCCAGTGCGCCCAACACCACCAGCGGCTTCATCTCTGGCCGCCCCGGGTATTGTTCTCCATGGTGGTGGGTTCCGGAAGCAGCGGCGGCCGGTCATTGGACTTGGCCTTCTTCTCGATTTCGATTTCCGACACCAGAATCGCCGGCGCCACCGCCGAAACCGGAACGCTGCCCGATTCGGCGCCGCAGTATCCGTTAAAAACTTCCGGCTTGTCCGAGGTCGCCAGAATCTTCGAGAAACTCGCCAGCGGCGTGCCTACAATATCCGCTCCGCGCACCAGTTCGTCGGGCCGTCCGTCCGTATAGACGCGATAGACGATCACCGGAATCACTTTGAAAGCCTGCAACCCCGCGCGCTGCGTGGTGGTGAAGCCGCCGGTGATATCGCGGAAGTAGAGGCCGTACGGCTTGTTCTGTTTTTTAACTTCGTCAATCAGCATCTGCCGCAGCTTAGCTTCCGGCACCGCGTTGGACGATTCCACGATCAGGTTCGACTGCCGCGAAACCACTTCGAAGCCAGGCTGGCGGCGGCCGTGGCCGTTAGACTGTTCGAATCCCTTGATGGGCGAGCGCGACATCAGGAAGGTCTTCAACACGCCCTTTTCCACCGCATTCACGGGCCGGGCCTTGACGCCCTCATCGTCGTAATCGTACCAGCCGTTGAGGTCGATGCCGCCGATCTTCTTGCGCGTAGGGTCGAAAACCACGGACAGAAAGTCCGGCAGAACCTTGACGCCCACGCTCTTGGTGAACGTCTGGCCTTCGCTCTCATCCTTTTGCCGGTGGCCTTCCACGCGGTGCCCGAAGATCTCGTGGAAGAACACACCCGCGGCGCGTCCCGAAAAAATCGCCGGGCCCACGAACGGTTCGGCATCCGGGGCCTTCAGCAGGCGCGAAAGATCGTTGGCCACGCGATCCACGGCGGCCAGCAGCGTCTTCTCATCCGGCAATCCGGCGGCGTCAACCGATTCAAACGTTTCGAACGTGTTCAAGTCCGTGCCGTCCGCCGCCTTGGCCGACGCATTGATCACCACGCGCGCAAACCCGCGGCCATGCTCCAGGCGCGAGCCCTCGGTGTTCACCAGGTACTTGGTATCCGTCTGGCCCTGCGCGGAGACATGCGAAGTCAGCACGCTCGGGTAATTCTTGAAGCGGCCCGAAAGCTCGCGAATGCGGGCGGTCCACTCGGCTTCGCTGAACTTCAGATCGGGCGGGGCCTGAACGGAAACGGACGGCTGCTCCGTGGTGAAATCGTCGGAATCGTCGGCCTCCGCCACTCTCACCTGCGTATTGGTCTTGATGCGGATGAGCCGCTCGGCCGCCGTGCGGTAGGCGCGGTCGGTCTCCAGCCACAGCCTCCGCTTGATGGAGTTCACATTGTCTTCGAATGAAATCAGAGCGCCCGAAGTGAACTGGCCGCGGTCGCCCCGGACGCGATGATAGTTGTCGAGCTTGGGTGTTCCCACCCGAACCGAAACATCCATGGCCCGGCTCTTCCCCGAATTGGCGGCATCCACGGTCCCGAGGGTACCCGAAACGGAATGGAATTCCTGCTCGGTCACTTCGTAGCTCAGAAAGTACGGTGGCGGATCGGCCTTCTGCTTCAACACCGTGTAATTGCGGTTCAGTTCCTGCGACATCGCGTCCAGCAGAACCGATGGCTGAGCGGCGGCGGGCGAAGCGAGGAAGGCGAGAATTGGCAAGCCAAGCGAAACCAGGCGGGTCAAGCCTCCAGAATACCATCAACCGATACCATCACCGGCCTTAGGGTTACCATTATGCAAGCAGCGACCCTATAATTAAAGCGAAGAATGGAGCATAAATGGGAAAGAAGATAGCCATCGGTTGTGTCGGCGCGATACTCGTCGTCGGGCTGATTGTGGGAGTTTCAATCAGCGGAACCTACAATTCACTGGTGCAGCTCGACCAGGCCACGCAAGCGCAGTGGGCCCAGGTTCAAAACGCATATCAACGGCGCGCCGATCTGGTGCCCAACCTGGTGGCGACCGTCAAAGGCGCCGCCAACTTTGAGCAGAGCACCATGACAGCGGTTACGGAGGCGCGCGCCAAGGTCGGCCAGGTTACACCCGCCGCGATGGCGGACATCACCAAAGATCCGGCAGCCTTCCAACGGTATCAGCAGGCGCAGCAGGGATTGTCTTCGGCGCTGTCTCACTTGCTGGTGGTCACCGAAAACTATCCGCAGCTCAAAGCCACCGCCAACTTCCGCGACCTTCAGGCGCAACTCGAGGGCACCGAGAATCGCATTACCGTTGAGCGCCAGAGGTTCAATGATGCAGCGCGAGCCTTCAATACCCGGCGGGACAGTTTTCCAACCGTGCTGATCGCCGGCTTCTTCGGCGATAAATTCGCAGCCAAGCCTTACTTCCAGGGGCAACCCGGAAGCGAAAAGGCGCCCGAGGTGAAGTTCTAAGTTGCTTCCGCGCCGAATTGCGGTTGTCCTTTTCGTCCTGGTTTCGACCGCGCTCCTATACGGGGCTGAAACGCCCATCCCTCCGTCGCCCACGCGGTGGGTCACGGACACCGCAAACTTCCTGTCGCCCGAAGCGGTGCGCACACTGGACGCACGCCTCGCCCTCTACCAGCAGACCACCGGCCATCAATTGATTGTGTACATCGCCCCCACGACGGGAGATGCGCCGATCGAGGACTGGGCCGTCCGGGCGTTTGCAAAATGGAAGGTGGGGAGGAAGGGGCTGGATGACGGGCTGGCCATCTTCATCATGTCCCAGGATCATAAGATGAGGATCGAGGTCGGGTACGGACTGGAAGCCGTAGTGCCCGATGCGATCGCGTCCCGTGTGATCAATGAGGTGATGACCCCCCGGATTCAGGCCGGCCATCCCGATGACGCGGTAACGGCAGCGATCGACTCGCTGACCGGAACGATCGGCGGGCAGGCCGATGCGCCTCCGCCCGCGCGGGCTCCGGCGCAGTCCAAGCCATTGTCCCTGTTTCAATTGGTCTTCTATGGCATCCTCGGGATCCTGATCCTGGGTTTCGCGATTACTCATCCGGCACTAGCTTTCTATTTCCTGGCCACCATGATGTCGGGCGGCGGTGGCGGCGGAGGAGGAGGCGGCGGTGGCGGATTTAGCGGGGGCGGTGGACGGTCCGGAGGTGGAGGAGCGAGCGGATCATGGTAAGCAGACAATGGTGAGCATCGACAAGGATCGGATCAGGCAAGCGATTCAGAAAGCCGAGAGAAGGACTTCGGGCGAGATCCGCGTTTCCGTGTCGCCACTGTTCTGGGGCGATGTTCGGAAAGCCGCCGAGAAGGCATTCGAGCGGCTGGGCATGACCGCGACGAAGGATCGCAATGCCGTGTTATTCTTCGTCGTGCCGGCGCGCCGCAAGTTCGTCGTGTTAGGCGACAGCGGCATCCACCAGAAGGTTGGCCAGGAGTTTTGGCATCACATCGTCCGCACCGTGTCCGGGAAGTTTGAGCAACGTGATTTTACGGGCGGCATTGTCGCCGGAATCGAAGCGGTCGGCGAGGACCTGGCCAGGCATTTCCCCGCCCACGCCGCCAGCGACACGAACGAGTTGCCGGATGACGTGGACTACGGCCCCGGGAGCTGAGGCGCCATTGGGTGATTGCGCTACTGTATTACCGGACCCGCGGTGGGATCGTCGATTCGCATGCCGATTACCAGCGTACGCAGCACTTCGTCCCACACGCCCTCGAGTCCGGCGGCGCGGTTCGACCAGTAATTCATCGAGATAAGGCAGAGTACCGGCCCCCGCGCGAGGGCGACGCGGAAACGTGCGTCGCGTTTGTACTCGGCGTCGATATATCTCTGTTCCAGCCAGGCAATCTCCAGATCGCCCCGCGCAATGTGGTGGATCTCCGACTGCCGATACGCCTTCCGGTCATTGCCGAGCGTGTCCCGCAGCGTATCGTCAAGAGACAACTCCCGAACGTGTTCGGCTGGGACCCGGAAGATTGACACCCCGAGATCGCAGCTTTCGACCGAAGGCGGCCGGTCGTGAAGATGAACCGCGCCCTCCTCCGGCTCAACGATCCAGTCGCTCGGGTAGTCGAATCGCACCAGACCGCGGTCGATAACACAAATGGAATACCCGGGATTGCTCTTCCAGGTGTGATTGCCTTTGAGTTTGTACTTCTCTACGCCCACATTCGTATCTTACCGGCAACCGGCATGTGATGTTGAGCGAGATTTGTGAGAATGGTGGAGAACCTATGAATGTTCTTGTGCTTAATTCGGGCAGTTCCAGTTTGAAGTTTCAGGTGATTGCGACCGACCTCGACCGCATCCACCGGAACGGCGATGAGCGGTTGTGCCGCGGCTATGTGGAACGGATCGGGGGCGAGGCCATCATCACGATTGAGAGGCGGAACGGCCCGCGGCAGAAAGTGACGGCGCCGGTTCGCAACATATCGGCGGCACTCGATTATGTGCTGCGGTGGCTGGCCTCGGACCAGTCGGGGGTGCCGGAGATCGGCAGCCTAAGCGACGTGCACGCCGTGGGACACCGGGTGGTGCATGGCGGCGAGGTGTTTCGCGAGTCGGCGATCGTCAGCGATGAGGTGTTGAAGGGGATTGAAGACTGCATCGACCTGGCGCCGCTGCACAACCCGAATAATTTGAAGGGCATCCTGGCGGCGCGCGAGGTATTCGGCCGAAACATGCCGCAGGTGGCGGTGTTCGATACCGCGTTTCACACTTCCCTTCCCGAGCATGCGTATTTGTACGCATTGCCGTATCATTTATACGCGCGCCACCGCATCCGGCGTTACGGTTTCCACGGGACATCGAACCGCTACGTGGCACACCGCTACCGGACTCTTCGCCAACTGACGCGGGAACAAACGAACGTGGTCACGCTGCACCTGGGCAACGGCTGTTCCGCAACGGCGGTCCGGAGCGGGCGGCCGGTGGACACGTCGATGGGCCTGACGCCGCTCGAAGGCCTGGTGATGGGAACGCGGTCGGGCGATCTGGACCCGGCGATCCTGAGCCTGATTGCGACCAAGGAAGGGCTGTTATCGACTGAAGTGGAGGCGCTGCTCAACACGCAATGCGGCTTGCTGGGAATCTCCGGGGTGACCAACGATATGAAAGTGCTTCTGCGGGAATTGCGAGAGCACGACGACCGGCGCATCCGCCTGGCGATCGAGATTTACTGTTACCGGGCACGGAAGTACATTGGAGCGCTGCTGGCGGGCATGGACGGAGCCGACGCGCTGATATTCACCGGAGGAGTCGGGGAGAACGCACCGGAGGTTCGCGCGCGCATTTGCAACGGCCTCGATTGGGCGGGGCTGACGGTCGATGCGGATCGAAACGCGCAGACCATTGGGCAGGAAGGGCAAATCAACACGGCCGATTCCAAACTGCAGGCCTGGGTGATTCCGACCGATGAAGAGCTCTTGATTGCGCGCGATACGGTGCGCTGCATTTTGGGTGAGCCGCACCCGGCGTAGGCCAGCGTATATTCAAGAGATATGTGGAAAGATCTGGCATTTTCGCTGCGCACGCTGCGGCGGAGCCCCCTGTTTACAGTTGTGGCTGTGCTTTCCCTGGCGCTCGGAATAGGGGCCAATACGGCCATCTTCTCGCTGCTGGAGCAAGTGACGCTACGCTCGCTTCCAGTCGCCGATCCGGAACGGCTGGCGGTGCTTCATACCGACTACAGCGCTCCTGGAACGAGTACCAGCGACAATAACGAGACTATCTTTTCCTATCCTCTCTACCGCGATCTGCGCGACCACGATGCGGCATTCCGCGGCGTCATCGCGCGTATGGGCGCGAGCGTGACTCTGGCGCGCCAGGGCGCCACGGAGCGAGCCACCGCGGAGATCGTCTCGGGGAATTTCTTCCAAACGCTGGGGGTGGGGGCGGCGATGGGGCGGGTATTAACACCGGAGGACGATGGCGCGCCCGGAGCCAACCCGGTGGTAGTGTTGAGCCACGGCTATTGGACCAGCCACTGCGCCGGCAGCACGGCGATTCTGAACCAGACGGTTACGCTGAACGGCCATCCGGTGACGGTGATCGGGGTATCGGAAGCGCGCTTTCATGGCGTGCGGCCCGGGGAAACGCCCGACCTGTATGTTCCTATCGCCATGCAGAAGGCCGTTCGGCCCACTTGGGACGCCCTCGAAGACCGGCGGTTCCACTGGCTGAACCTTTTCGCCCGCCTCAAGCCGGGCATGACGGCGCGGCAGGCGCAGGCGGCGACGGACGTGGCCTACCATTCGATTCTGGCGGCGGAGCTGGCCGGTTCGGCCGGCATACACAACGGTAAGGAGCGCGAAGAGTTTCTCAATCACAGGGTGCAGCTCAGACCGGCGGCGCAAGGGATCAACGGATTGAGCGATCAATTCGGAAAGCCCTTGCGGGTTCTCATGGCTATGGTTGGCCTGGTGATGCTCATCGCCTGCGCCAATGTGGCCAACCTCATGTTGGCAAGGGGCGCCGGACGCCAGCGCGAAATCGCCATCCGCCTGGCCCTGGGAGCCAGCCGTGGAACGCTGCTGCGGCAACTCCTGACGGAAGGGTTGCTGGTAGCGCTGGCCGGCGGCGCCCTGGGCCTGATGGCGGCGCACTGGACCATGGCCGGCCTTCTGCGGCTGTTGCCCCAGGACTTCGCGGGTCCCTGGCTGACCTCGCAGCTCAGCCTGCCTTTGCTGGTCTTCACGCTGGCGGTGGCGCTGGGATGCGGATTGCTCTTCTCCCTGCTTCCCGCCTTTCAGGCCACGCGCCCCAACCTGGCGGGAACGCTGAAAACCCATGCCGCCAACGTGGCTTCGGGCGGCGCGGCACGCTTCCGCGGAGCGCTGGTAGTGGTCCAGATGTCACTGGCCGTGCTGCTGGTGGTGGGGGCCGGTTTGTTCGCCGGCAGCCTGATCAATCTGAGCAAAGTCAACCTGGGTTTCCGCACGGAGCGGTTGCTCATGTTCAACGTGAATGCCACCGCCACGCGGCCGCAGTTGGCTTCCGCGGTAAGCTTCTATCACGACCTGCAGGCACGCCTGAGTACGGTGGGCGGCGTGGCCGGCGTGGCAGCGGGCGAGGGCGGACCGTTTTCGGGCAGCAATAACGGCGGCAACCTGACCGTGGAGGGCTACCAGCCGAAGGCGGACGAGTACGTGGGATCGTCGAGAGTGGCGATCGGCCCCGGCTTCTTCAAGTCCATGGGCGTCCCCTTGCGTGCCGGACGTGAATTCACGGACCGTGACAACACGGGTGCGCCCAAAGTGGTGGTGGTCAACGAGACGTTTGCGAAGAAGTACTTTGCGGGGCGAAACCCTGTCGGCGGCCGCCTGATGATCGGCGGCAGTAACCACCCGGTGTTTGACCATGAGATCGTTGGGGTGGCGGCAGACATCCATGTGGAAGTACGCGGCAAACCGGCAGAGGCCTTCTATTTTCCGTACACACAGTGGGACAAGCCCGAGCCGCTCACGTTCTACGTGCGGACAGCCGGGGATACGGGCCGTCTGGCCAACGACCTCCGCCAGATGGTGCGGGCCGCGGACTCGAGCGTGCCGATGGGCGACTTGAAGCCGGTGGAAGTGCGCATACGGGAATCAATCTACACAGACCGGCTGATCGCCATGCTCTCCGTCGCCTTTGGCCTGCTGGCGACACTGTTGGCGGCCATCGGGCTGTACGGAGTGGCAGCTCACGCGGTGACCCGCAGGACGGCCGAGATCGGGGTTCGGATGGCGCTGGGCGCGGCGCCGTCGGAGGTACTTCGCATGATTGTGGTGGAAGCCGGGCGGATGGCCGGCGCCGGAATCGCGATCGGTTTGGCGGCGGCATTCGGAGTGAGCCGGTTGGTGGAGTCGCAATTGTACGGAGTCAAGGCCGCCGACCCAGCGGTATTCGCCGGTGGAGCGGCGTTCTTGGCGGTTGTGGCGGTAGCGGCCGCGCTGGTTCCGGGCTGGCGGGCATCGAAGATCGAGCCGGTGGTGGCGCTGAAGTACGAGTAAGAAGGGCCCGCTGAATGGAGCCACCGATTCTGAACCCAGTTCTTACGCCAAACTATCCAGATCGACTTCAAGCGCCCCTGCGAGCTTCTTCAGCGTGGCGATGCCGCCGGTTCTTGTGGCCGGCCTCAATCGCGGCGATCATGGCGCGGGAGACTTTCGAAGCCTTTGCAAGGCCTTCTTGGGTGAGCCCGCGGTGCTCGCGCCAGATTTTAGCTGGGCTTTCCCCGGTAATCCGGCGCTCAGTGATCTCGAGCGGTATCAGCTCGTCTTCGCCGCGCTCAAGACGGCCCTTAACAGAATCGTAAGCCTTCACGTCGGCAAGCATCTCCGCGTCGTCCATCAGCTTCTGAAGGTCGTCCACCGGGATCACCGCGAACTCTTTGCCCTTGCGGGTAATTTTTTCGATAATGCTCATCGGTATATTCCTCCTCTAGCCCCCACTTCTAAAACCAGCATCACAAGGCGTTCGTCATGCAGCTCGTAAATCACGCGCCAGTCGCCCACCCTGAGCCTGTATGCATCACGGCCCTGAAGCTTCGTGAGGTTGTTGTTCGGCGCATAGTGATTCGCCGCAACCTCCCTGATCTTCGCCACAATCCGCTTCTGCCGGTTCGCCGGGAGCTTGGCGATGGCCTTGTTGAAGGATTTTGTGGTGATGACCGTGTACATTCGCTATTGTTACTACCGGTAACACTCTCGGTCA
>Ga0105858_1000668_pt1 | contig 12966 bp, 8 predicted proteins | sample OrgsoiDNA_201062_FD_89683 | JGI IMG/M metagenome (GOLD analysis project Ga0105858, IMG submission 89683) | Permafrost soil microbial communities from the Arctic, to analyse light accelerated degradation of dissolved organic matter (DOM) -... | ecosystem: Environmental > Terrestrial > Soil >...
AGCCGCGCAGCCAGGCGAACGTCTACGCCGTCCTCGACGTCGCCGTCACGAAGGATCAGACGCTTCGTCTCAACTACTTCCAGAACGACTACACGCAGCACAACCTCGGCATCGGCGGCTACGATTCCGCGGACCGCGCGTACAGCAGCGAGGAGCACAATCACACGCTGCGCGTGCAGGAAGTCGGGCCGCTCGGCCGGCGCGCCTTCGTCAACACGCGGCTCGAGTTCGGGTGGAGCGATTCGGCGAACCATTCGCTGTTCGACGCGCCGACGATTCTCGTGAACGGCGCGTTCAACAACGGCGGCGCGCAGCTCGCGGGCGGGCGCGACACGCACACGTTCAACCTCGCGTCGGATCTCGACTACGTGCGCAGCATCCACTCGGTCCGCATGGGCGTCGTCTTCAGCGGCGGGTCGTACCGGTCGACCAGCACGTCGAACTATCTGGGCACGTACACGTTCACCAGCCTCGACGCGTTCGAAGCGGGACTGCCGCAGAGCTACACGCGGCGCATCGGCGATCCGAACATCGACTACTTCAACCTGCAGGCGGGCGGCTACATCCAGGACGACATCCGCGTGCGCAAGGGGCTGACGATTTCGCCCGGCCTCCGCTACGAAGCGCAGACGCACCTCAGCGACTACAACGCGTTCGGGCCGCGCATCGGTGTCACCTGGTCGCCGTTCAAGAACGGCAAGACCACGCTCCGCGCGAGCGCCGGCGTCTTCACCGACTGGTTGTCGAGCGGCACTTACGAACAGACACTGCAGGTCGACGGCGTCCGCCAGCAGGAGCTGAACATCGTGAATCCGTCGTATCCAGACCCCGGCAACGTCGGCGTCGTGCCGCCGATCAACAAGTACCTGCTCGCCGGCGATCTGCAGATGGCGAGAAACGTCCGCGTCAGCAGCGGCGTCGACTACGCGTTCAATCCCTTCTCACGCGTCGGCGTGACCTACGCGCACGTCACCGGCAGCGACCTGCTGCGCGGAGACAACCTGAACACTCCGGTGAACGGCATCCGGCCGAATCCCGCCGTGGGCAACTTGGTCGAGGTCCTCGGCGACGCAACGTCGCGTCAGAACACAATGAACGCGTTCATGCAGGTTTCCCTCACGGCGCCGTCGATGGCGCCGCCGAAAGAGCTGTGGAACTGTAAGCGGACGAACTTCGGCTTCAACTACACGCTGGGTAAGTCGGAGAACAATACCGACGGCGCGTTTGCGGTGCCGGCGACCGGAAGCCTCGCCGCCGAATGGGGTCCCGCGTCGAACGACATCCGGCACCGGCTCGGCTTCTTCTTCGGCGCGGCGTGGCTGAGGAACTTCAACGCGAACGTGAACGTGAACTACAACAGCGGCTCGCCGTACACGATTCGCACGGGCCTCGACGACAACGGCGATCAGATCTTCAACGATCGTCCCGCCGGGATCGGGCGAGACACGCTGCGCGGCGCCGGGTCGTTCAACCTGGGCGGATTCTTTGTCTACAACATCCCGATCGGGCAGAAGAAGCTCGGCCCGATGCCGCCGGGGGTCATGATTCAGGGCGGCGCGGGCGGCAACTTCAACGTGACGACGATGTCGGCCGATGCGCTGCCGCGGTTCCGTATGGGCATCATCGTCCAGGCGCAGAACCTGACCAACCACATCAACTACACCGGCTACAGCGGCACACTGACGTCGCCGTTCTTCGGCCAGCCGACCGCCGCGCAGCAAATGCGGAAGATCGACGTCGGGTTGAATTTTAATTTCTAGCCGTCGAAGAACGCTTCGATGCTGGCCAGGTCGTGGACGACGGGCGCCGGCGGCAGCGAGGCCACGAACCGCCGCCCGTACCCCATCGTCCGCAGGCGCGGATCGAGGACGGCGAGGACGCCGCGGTCGCGCCGGTGGCGGATGAGCCGTCCCAGCCCCTGCTGCAGCGCGAGGATGGCGAGCGGCACCTGATACTCGCCGAACGCATCGCCGCCGCGCGCCTTGATCTGCTCGATGCGGGCCGCGGTGATCGGATCGCCCGGCGACGCGAACGGAATCTTGTCCACGATCACGCAGCTCAGCGCCTCGCCCACGACGTCGACGCCCTGCCAGAAGCTCGAGGTGGCGAACAGCACCGCGTGCGGCGTCGCGCGGAACTGGTTCAGGAGCTGCGAGCGGGGCGCCGTGCCCTGCGCGAAGATCGGATAGCTCAGCGCCAGCTCCGCCATCGCCTGCACCGCCCGCATCGTGGCGTAGCTGGTGAACAGGACGAACGCGCGGCCGTGCGTGCGCTTGAGGATCTCGATGACCTCGCGGCTGGCGGCGACCGCGAAGTTCTCCGACCGCGGATCCGGCATCTTCGGCGGGAGATAGAGGATCGCCTGCCGGCGGAAGTCGAACTCCGACGCGAGCCGGATCTCGTCCGCCCGTTCGATGCCGAGCCGCGCGCGGATGTAGTCGAAGCGGCCGTCGACGGTGAGGGTCGCCGACGTCAGCACCGTCGTGTGCATGCGATCGAGCAGCAGGTCGCGCACGATCGTCGAGACGTCGATCGGCGACGCGCGCAGGAAGGTACCGCGTCCGCGGAACTCGACGAAATACACGTACGCGTCGTCGCTGCCGCGGAGCAGGAAGCGCAGATCGTCGCGCAGCTGGCCCGCGCGGCGCGCGAGCGTCGTGGCGTCCTCGCCGCTCGACGCCGGTTCGTCCTCGTCGTCGCGCTTCGGTTTTCGCAGCAGCGCGAGCGTCGATTCGAGGATGTCGAGCGCGCCGGTGAGGTTGACGAAGGAGTTGTAGGCCTGTCCGAGCGACTCGGTGGTGGCGCGGACGCGCTCCTCGTTCTTCGCCCGGCCCTGACCGCGGTGCGCGAAGGCGATCTCCGCGAAGAAGGCCTGCGCGTGGTCGCGCAGGCGGTCGACGGCCTTGGCGATCTCGTCCTTCGCGTCCAGGTTCTCGACGCCTCCGGTCGCGGCCAGCCGCTCGACATCGCGCGCCAGCTCCTCGACGCGGTACGTGCTGACGTTGAAGCCGAAGTACTGCGTGGCGACGTCCTCGAGCTGGTGCGCCTCGTCGAGGATCGCGCGGCTGAATGCCGGGATCACCTCGCCGAACGCGCTCTGCCGGACGGCCGCGTCGGCGCAGAGCAAATGATGGTTGACGATCACGACGTCGGACGCCGCGGCGCGCTGGCGCATGCGGGTGACGAAGCAGTCGTCGTAGCGCGGGCACTCGGTGCCGAGGCAGGTGTCGGCGGTTGCGGAGACGTCGTGCCAGAACGCGAGATCCTCCGGCAAGTCCTCCAGCTCCGCGCGGTCGCCGGTCTCGGTGCGGCCGGACCACTCGCGGATGATCGGCAGGAACACGTCGTGGACCGCGGGGCCGATGCCGTCGGCCAGCTGATCGAGCTTGTGGACGCACAGGTAGTTCGCGCGGCCTTTCATGTAGGTGGCGGTGAACGGGATGCCGAGCGCCTCGCGCAGCGCGGGAATGTCCTTGAAGTAGATCTGCTCCTGCAGGTTCTTGGTGCCGGTGGAGATCAGCACGCGCTCGCGGTTGAGGATCGCGGGGACGAGGTAGGCCAGCGTCTTGCCCGTGCCGGTGCCGGCCTCCGCGAGGAGGACGCCGCCCTCCTCGAACACGCGCGCCACGGCCGCGGCCATCTCGGCCTGCCCGGCGCGCGGCTCGAAGTCGGGCATCGCGAGATCGAGCGCGCCACCCGGCGCGAAGACCTCGGCGACTACTCCGGATAGAGTGGGAACTTCCGGCACAGACCTTCTACTTCCGCGCGAACCATGCCCAGCGCGCGATCGTCGTCCGGCGTCTGCAGCGCGCGCGTGAAGAGCTCGCCGATGATTTCCATCTCGGGCTCGCGCATGCCGCGCGTCGTCACGGCCGGCGTGCCGACGCGGATGCCGCTGGCGACCATCGGCGGGTTCTGATCGAACGGGATCGCGTTCTTGTTGACCGTGATGCCCGCCTTGCCGAGCGCCGCCTCCGCCACCTTGCCGGTGATGCCCTTGGAGAAGACGTCGACGAGCATCAGGTGATTGTCGGTGCCGCCGCTGACGAGACGGAAGCCGGCGGCGGTGAGGACGCTCGCGAGCTTCTTCGCGTTGGTGACGATCTGTTTCTGGTAGTCGATGAACGCCGGCTCCGCCGCTTCCCTGAAGCAGACCGCCTTGGCCGCGATGATGTGCATCAGCGGACCGCCCTGCACGCCGGGGAACACCGTGCGATCGAGATCCTTCGCGTACGGCTCGCGGCACAGCACCATGCCGCCGCGCGGCCCGCGCAGCGTCTTGTGGGTCGTCGTCGTGACGAAGTCGGAGTGCGGGACCGGGCTCGCGTGGACGCCGGCCGCCACCAGCCCCGCGATGTGCGCCATGTCCGTGAAGACGGCCGCGCCGACGCGATCGGCCGCCACGCGAATCCGCGCGAAGTCGATCACGCGCGAGTACGCGCTGGCGCCGGCGATGATCATCTTCGGCCGATGCTGATCGGCGAGGCTGTCGATCTCGTCGTAGTCGATCAGCTCGTCCGACTTGCGCACGCCGTACGGGACGATCGTGTAGAGCTTGCCGGAGAAATTGAGCGGGTGGCCGTGCGTCAGGTGGCCGCCGTGCGCCAGGTTCATGCCGAGGACCGTGTCGCCCGGTTTCAGCAGCGTCAGGTAGACCGCCATGTTGGCCTGCGCGCCCGAGTGCGGCTGGACGTTGGCGTGGTCGGCGCCGAACAGCGCCGTGGCGCGCGCTATGGCGGCGCGCTCGGCGACGTCGACGAACTCACAGCCGCCGTAGTAGCGCTTGCCGGGGTAGCCCTCGGCATATTTGTTCGTCATCACCGAGCCGGCGGCTTCCAGCACGGCCTTGCTGACGAAGTTTTCAGACGCGATCAGCTCGAGGCCGTTGTTCTGGCGGTGCAGCTCGTCGCGGATCGCGCCGGCGATCTCGGGATCGGTTTCGGCGAGGGTGCGCCACATCGCGGGTGTCGTGGTGTTGGTGGCCATATCTGTTTTGTTCCGCTCGGCTAAAGCCTTCGCGCTCCAGCCGCCAAGGCCTTCGCGCTACCGCTGCTTCTCCGCGGCCGTGATCTGATCGATGCGCCGCTGATGCCGTCCGCCTTCGAACGCCGTGTTGAGCCAGAGCGTGAGAATCTCGTCCGCCAATCCGAAGGCGACGATACGGCCGCCCATGGAGAGGACGTTGGCGTCGTTGTGCTCGCGCGACAGGCGCGTGGTGTAGAGATCGTTGCAGAGCGCGGCGCGGACGCCCGCGACCTTGTTCGCGGCGATCTGCTCGCCCTGGCCGCTGCCGACGAGGACGATGCCGCGATCGGCGCGCCCCTCCGCGACCGCGCGGCCGACGGCGATGCAGATCGGCGGGTAGTCGACGGACGCCTCGCTGTGGGTCCCGTGGTCGTCGACGCTGTGCCCGAGCCGCGTGAGGGTCTGCTTCAGGTGTTCCTTGAGCGTGAAGCCCGCATGATCGGCGCCGATAGCGATACGCACACTGCAGATTGTACTGTACGCTTTACAGCTTTGATGATTCCCAACGTTGTGATCTCCGCCCGCGGTGAAGAACGGCTGCGGGGCGGCCACCCGTGGATCTATCGCGCCGACGTGGCCGATGCGCGCGCGGCGGCCGGCGACATCGTGCAGGTGCGGAGCCCGCGCGGTCAGATGCTCGGGTCCGCCCTGTTCAGCGACCGATCGCAGATCACGCTGCGCATGCTCACGTACGGCGAAGCACCCGCCGACGAGGCGCTGGTCCGGCGGCGGATCGAAGCGGCGATCGCGTTTCGCACGTCGCTCGGCATCGACGCGATCGCATACCGTCTCGTGCACGGCGAGGCCGACCTGCTGCCGTCGCTCATCGTCGATCGCTACGGCGACTACCTGGTGGTGCAGGCGCTGTCCCAGGGGATGGATCGGCTGCTGCCGTTTGTGGTCGCGACGCTGACCGATCTGCTGCACCCGCGCGGCATCCTCGCGCGCAACGATCCGCGGGCGCGCGCGCTCGACGGCCTGGAGCAGCGCGTGGACGTGCTGGCCGGCGACGTGCCCGACAGCGTGACGATCACGGAGACCGGCGTCGAGTACGACGTCGACCTGCGCCACGGGCAGAAGACCGGGCTGTTCCTCGATCAGCGTGAGAACCGCGCGGCGGCCGCGGTCTACGCGCGCGGACGGATGCTCGACTGCTTCAGCTACAACGGCGGTTTCGCGCTCGTCATGGGGAAACGGTGCACCGAGACGATCGCGTTCGACGTGTCCGAGGACGCGGTCGCGCGGATCAGGCAGAACGCCGCGCGCAACGGCGTTGCCGTCGACGCCCGCGTCGGCAACGTGTTCGACGAGCTGCGCGGGATGGATCGCCTGGGCGAGCGCTTCGACACGATCGTGCTGGATCCGCCGGCGTTCGCGAAGAACAAGGCAGCGGTCACGAACGCGCGGGCCGGGTACAAGGAGATCAACCTGCGCGCGCTGAAGCTGCTCAACCCGGGCGGGACGCTCGTCACATGCAGCTGTTCGTACAACATCCACGAAGCCGCGTTCGCCGACATCGTCCACGACGCGAGCGTCGACGCGCAGGCGCAGGTGACGGTCGTCGAGAAGCGGATGCAGGGACGCGATCATCCGGTGCTGCTCGGCGTGCCCGAGACGTACTATCTGAAATGTTTCATCCTCAGAAAGCTCGCCTAGCCGCGCGGGAGGCCACACGCGCGCTGGAGCGCATGGCCAGGCCGTCCGGCGACTTCGATTCCCGCCGCTACTTTCGCGGACCGGTCGACATCGGGTTCTACAACGTCGGCACCGCGGCGATGCGCGCGCTCGCGCGCGCGATTCATGCGCGGCACAAGGACCACTGGTCCGTCGGTGATGCGATGGCCTGTGCCGGCGTGTTAATCGAGGACCGGCATCTCGAGGCGAAATCGGTCGGCATCGAGGTGGTGGCACGCTACCATCGCGCCTTCACGCCGCGGCTGCTCCCGATGTGGAAACGCTGGCTCGCCGGCAACCACTCCGCCAACTGGGCGACGACGGATGCACTGTGCGGTGCGCTCATTGGTCCGCTGCTCGTGCAGCATCCGGAGCTGGCCGTGCAGATGAGGTCGTGGTCGGCGCACAGGAACATGTGGGTCCGCCGCGCGTCGATGGTCGGCTTGATCGCGCTGGCGCGTCGGGGCGAGCAGCTCGACCTCGTCTACGACATCGCGAGCCGGCTGCACGAGGACGAGGAAGATCTGATTCAGAAAGCCGTCGGCTGGACGCTGCGCGAAGCCGGAAAGACCGACATGCCGCGCCTGGAACGTTACCTGCGCGCCCACGGCGCCGCGATCCCGCGCACGACGCTGCGGTACGCCATCGAGCGTTTCCCTGAGGCCAAGCGAAAGACGCTGCTCGCCGCGACAAGAAACATGTCTGACGAACGTCGAACCACGAACGTCGAACGGCGATCGTAGAGGTATCTGATGGGTGCAGAGGCAACGTGCAAGGTACGCTTCAGGGGCGCGGCGGTATCCGGCAAGGCGCGGCTGGAGACGGAGATCCTGTACTTCCGCGGCGGCGATCTGAAGCTCGCGATCGCATTCAAGCAGATGTCGAAGGTGACCGCGCGCGGCGGCACGCTGAGCGTGACGTTTCCCGGCGGCACCGCGTCGTTCGACCTGGGCGCGGCCGCGCCGAAATGGGCCGACAAGATCCTCCATCCGCCGTCGCGGCTGCAGAAGATCGGCGTGAAGCCCGAATGGCGCGTCTCGGCGATCGGCGTGGACGATACGGTGTTCCTGAAGGAGCTCGAGGACGCGTCGGCGCAGCTCTCGATCGGCCGCGCCGTCAAGGACAGCGACGCGATCTTCTTCGGCGTGACGAACGAAGCCGAGCTCGCGCGGCTCGAGAAACTGAAAGCATCTCTCACGCCGAACGGCGCGCTGTGGATCATCCGTCCCAAAGGGCGCCCCGAGATCTCCGAGCGCGCGACGATGGCGGCCGGCAAGGCGGCGGGGCTCGTGGACGTGAAGGTCGTCGGATTCTCGACGACGCACACCGCCGAGAAATTCGTCATTCCACTGGCGCGGCGAGGCGGAACATAGCCCAGTGGACGTCGCCGCCGAGCGGCGTGACGCCGGACCGCGCACCGACGAAGTCCGCCCAGCGGTGACCGATGTCCGCGTCCTTGTCCACGGCCACGAGCAGCGGACCGTTCCGCGCGAGCGCATCCAGTGCCGTCCCGTCACGGTCGCTCAAGGCCTGCTCGAGCAGGTCATAGGACGGCGGATAGAACCCGCTGTACCCGTTGACGGACCGCAGGCCCAGCAGCGTCGCGCGATACATCGCGATGGTGTCGGGCACCGGATCGCCCAGCGGCAACGAGAGGACGGCCTTCAGTCCCGCCGTCTCCACCGCCGGCCACGGCTCGGGCACGGGCGCGAGCGGGAGCGCGCGGATCCAGCCGTCAGCGAGCAGGCCGACGACGATCAGGATCGCGAGCCGGCGTCGTGCGCGCGCCGCGATCGGCAGCGCGTCGAACGCCAGCGCCGCCGCCATCGACAGCATGAGCACCGCCGGCATCGCGAACCGCGCCGGCACGCGCACATCGTCCGCAAACACCGGCAGCCGCATCAACAGCGCGTACGGCGCGACGTGCAGGACCTGCCGGCCGGCGAATGTCGGCGTCGGGCCGAGGCAGCAGAGATAGAAGATGACGGCGGCGATGGCGTAGAAGGCGTACGGCGACCGCTGCGCGTACGAAGCGCGCACGGCCGGATGGCACACAACGCCGGCGATCAGGGTCGCCAGCGCGACCGACAGCAGTGCGGCCCCGCCCGTCAGCATGCCGGCGACGGTGCAGGCCATCGAGATCAGCACGAGCGTCAGCGTCAGCCTCGTCCAGCGATCGCGTGAGGCCGGAGCGCGTCGATGCCACCAGACGCCTGCGAGCGCGAGCAGCAGCACGGTCGCCCCCGGGAACAACTGCCGCTCCATCTGGCTCTGTCCCGCCGTCCAGCCCCACAGCGCCATCATCGGCGACGCGGTGACAAACGAGTTCAGACCGGCGCTGAAGACACGAACCTCGGGAAGAATCCGCACGAGACCGTACTCGTGGTGGATGCGCCAGTACCCGGCGGCGATCGGCGTCACGGTGGCGAGCCCGGCGCCCCACGCGACGAGCATCGCGGCGATCGCGCGGCGATCGCGCCATCGCTGAAACCACGGAATCCAGAGCGCGAGCACGACGCAGAAGAACAGCGCGTAGTAGCTCGTGCACCATGCCTGCACGGCGACCATCGCACCGAAGACGAGGAGCCACGCGCGGCGCGGCGTCTGCACGTACACATGCAGGGCGGCAAGCGCCGCCGGCATGCCGAACGCGGCCAGCAGTTCCAGATGTTCGAGCCGCGCCATCCGGTACGGACTGAATCCGAAGGCGAGGCCCGCCATCACCGCCGCGTCGTGGCGCCGCGTCACGGTGAACGCGAGCCAATGCGCGGCGAGCGCGCACAGCGGAAACGTCGCGAGCAGCGTGACGTTGTGCGCGGTGACGGCGCCAAGTCCGGCCCACTGCAGCGGCGTCGCGAGCAGGCTCTCGCCGAGACGGTGATCGGAAAACGCGATCGTGCCGGTGACGGGGAAAAACGCGAAGCCGTCCCACCATCGGTGTGTGAGCGGCATGACGTGCGCGTTCCACCAGAGAATCGACGCGCTGAGGAGGGGATCCTGGACGGTGACCGGCAGCGCGGAGGAGAGCCGCAATGCCAGCGGCCAGGTCAGGACGATGGTCACCGCGGTGTAGAAGATCGCCGCCGATCCGACCTGGAGCGCCGGCCGTTGAGTCGCCTCTGGCACGTGCGGGCATCTTAGTGCGACCATGACCGCCATGACCATGGCCCGCCGCCTCGCGACGCCATGGCTCTTCGCCGCCGCCGCGTACTCGGCGCTGACGCTGGCGTTCCTGTGGCCCGTCGTGACGCACCTGTCGTCGGCATGGCCCCACGACGCCATCGATCCGGCGCTGAACGCATCGATCCTGTCGTGGGACGCTCATGCGTGGCCGTTGACCCGTGCCTGGTGGGACGCGCCGATCTTCTGGCCCATTCACGGGGCGCTCTCGTTTTCCGAACACCTCCTCGGGATCAGCGTGCTGACGACGCCGCTGCAATGGGCGGGCGCCACTCCGCTGACGGCGTACAACGTTGCGTTCCTGCTGTCCTTTCCGCTGGCGGCGCTCGCCGCTCACGCGCTCGCGTTCGCGTGTGTGAAGCGGCACGACGTCGCGGCCCTCGCGGGATGCATCTTCGGCTTCAGCCCTTACCGCGTCGCGCAGCTCGCGCATATCCAGGTGCTGTGGGCGTTCGGGATGCCGCTCGCGTTGATGGCGCTGCACAAATTCCTCGAGCGGCACGACCGCCGCTGGCTCGTGGTCTTTGGACTGGCCTGCCTCGCGCAGGCATCGTTCAACGGCTATTTCATGCTGTTCCTGCCGGTCCTGCTCGCCGGGTGGACGATCTGGTTTGCCAGAGAACCGAAGCGCCTCGTCCCGATCGCGGCGGCGTGGATCGTGGCCACACTGCCGTTGGCGCCGCTGCTCTTCGCCTACTCGAGATTCCACGCCGCAACGGGGATGAGCCGCACCCTCGAGGAGATCGAGCAGTTCAGCGGGGACATGACCGGCGTGCTGACTGGCTCGCCGGACTTGATTGCCTGGCATGCGCTGTCACGATCGACCGGCCCGGAAAGCGCGTTGTTTCCCGGCGCGCTTGCGCTGACCGTGATCGTGGCGGCCGGCGTGCTCGCCGTCTCGACGCGTCGCGCATCCGATGCGTCTGACAGCCGGGCGTGGCGCATCGTCAGAACGAGCGCGCTGGCCCTGTCCGCTCTGTTCTGTGCAGCCGCTGCGAGTGTCCACGTCATCGGACCGTGGAGGTGGACAGTCGGCTCCGCCACTCTCGCGTCGGTCGCGTCCTTCGAGAAGCCGCTGTCGCAGTCGGCAGCCTTGCTCGCGCTTGGCGTTCTCGGCTCCCGCACGTTTCGATCGGCATGGCAGCGCAAGTCGGTGTTCGGGTTTTACGTCATCGGCGCGGTGGCCATGCTGGTTCTCAGCTTCGGCCCCCGCCCGGCCTTGGCCGGAGTGCCGTACTTCTATCGCGCGCCGTACTACCTGTTGCTGCAGCTGCCTGGCTTCTCGGAATTGCGGGTGCCGGCGCGATTCGGGATGCTCTTCGTGCTGTGCGTCGCGACAGCGGCGGCGATCGGATTCGCCCGCCTGACAGCGGATCTATCAGCCCGGTCGAGGCGGCTTCTTGCTGCCACCGCCATCGTCGTCGTACTGATCGAGAGCTGGCCGCACGTCACGCTCGCGATCCCGGCCTCTCCGATTGCCGCGCTGGCCAGGGTCGACGATCGTGCGCCGCTGATCGAGTTGCCGCTCGGCATCACCGAGCGTGACGCCGACGCGGTGTACCGTTCGCTTGCGCACGGCCATCCGACCGTAAACGGCCACAGCGGCTACTCGCCGCTGCACTACGAAGTATTAAAAGTCGCATTGCAGATGGGTGACGGCGCGGTCATCGCCGAGCTGGCGCGTGATCGAGACGTGATCGTCGCCCTCGATCACCGGGTGGAGTTCGAGCGGTGGACGGCGGTGCTCGGACCCCGGCCTGTGATCGCGGACGATGCAGACTACCGGATTGTTCGCGTCGCGAAGGGGCCGGGTCCACCGTCCCCGCTCGGATCGCCGTTGCACGTGCAGTCGATTGCGGCGGACCTGCGCGGCGAGGCGGTGGGACAGATGCTGGACGGCGATCTTCGTACCGCATGGAGCACGGGCCGCGCGCAGGCGGGCGGCGAATCGCTGGTGATCGATCTTGGGCGGATTGCGGATGTGTCCGCAGTGCGACTGGCGCAGGGGCCGTACTCGATGGATTTTCCACGCGGACTGTCGGTTGACTGCTCGGCCGATCGGGAACACTGGTCCAGCTGCTGGAGCGGATCGGCGCCGGCGCTCGCGATGCGGGCGATGCTCGACGATCCGCAGACGGGGGCGCTGACGATTCGTCTGTCGGCGGAAGGCGTCCGCTATGTGCGTCTGCGACAGACCGCGGCCGATCCTGTCGTCGGCTGGGCGGTCGCCGAGCTAGGCGTGTTTGGCCGCCAGCCCTGAGCGCTCAGCTCCTGGCTCTTTCACGTTATAGTCATAGGAGCCGCCAGGGGTATCCCCGAATCTCGGGATTGAGATAAACCCTTGGAACCTGATCCGGTTCAAACCGGCGGAGGGAGTGCGGAATGTCAGAGTTCGCCACAGCGTTTCCCAATTCCACAAAAGTGTTCGTCGACGGTGCGCAAGGTGTCCGCGTGCCGATGCGTGAGGTGTCGCTCGACAACGGTGAGCCGTCCATTCGCCTCTACGACACGAGCGGTCCGCAGGACCACGACGTCAAGCTCGGTCTTCCGAAATTGCGCGAGCCGTGGGTGAACGCTCGCCTGCGGAGCGCGAAGGCTTCAGCCGAGCGAGGCGCCACCGGGCGCTGCGTCACGCAGCTCCACTACGCGCGCAAGGGCGAGATCACGCCCGAGATGGAGTTCATCGCGGTGCGCGAGGGACTGCCCGCCGACTTCGTGCGCGACGAGGTCGCGCGCGGCCGCGCGATCATCCCGTCGAACATCAACCACCTCGAGCTCGAGCCGATGATCATCGGTCGCAACTTCCTGGTGAAGATCAACGCCAACATCGGCAACTCCGCCGTCTCCTCGTCGATCGAGGAAGAGGTCGCCAAGCTGCAGTGGGCGACGCTGTGGGGCGCCGACACGGTGATGGATCTGTCGACCGGCAAGAACATCCACGAAACGCGCGAGTGGATCGTCAGGAATTCCGCGGTGCCGATCGGCACCGTGCCGATCTATCAGGCGCTCGAAAAAGTGGGCGGGCGCCCTGAAGATCTGACCTGGGAGATCTACCGCGACACGCTCATCGAGCAATGCGAGCAGGGC
>Ga0105858_1000678_pt1 | contig 12859 bp, 9 predicted proteins | sample OrgsoiDNA_201062_FD_89683 | JGI IMG/M metagenome (GOLD analysis project Ga0105858, IMG submission 89683) | Permafrost soil microbial communities from the Arctic, to analyse light accelerated degradation of dissolved organic matter (DOM) -... | ecosystem: Environmental > Terrestrial > Soil >...
CCCATCAGTCGATCCGGGCGAGACGCATGGTGGAATGACATCAGCACGTGGCGGGCAAAGCGGTGTCTGCATTTCGAGGATGACCGTCGGGTTATCAAGCCGCGGTTTGTAATACAAAAGCTTTGGGAGGTTACGGGTGGCGACGCGTTTATATGCTCGGATGTTGGTCAGCATCAGATGTGGGCTGCGCAATTCTACGCGTTTGATAGGCCTCGTCGTTGGATCAACTCGGGGGGGCTTGGCACGATGGGTGTTGGGCTCCCCTACGCGATGGGGGTAAAGCGAGCTTTTCCGCACGAGGATGTAGTGACCATCACGGGCGATGGATCAATTCAGATGTGCATTCAGGAACTTTCAACGTGCAAGCAGTACGGGCTCGGTGTGAAGATTGTTTCATTGAATAACGGAGCTCTAGGTATGGTCCGGCAGTTGCAGCACGTCCACTATGGGGATCGGTATTCAAGTTCCTACATGGATGCATTACCGGATTTCGTAGCTCTGGCCCGTGCATATGGACATATCGGCTATCGTATAGAGCGACCGGAGGAGGTCGAACCGGCATTGCGTGAAGCAATGGCCTTGAAAAATCGGACGGTATTTTTGGACTTTGTGACGGATCCGTCGGAGAACGTATGGCCGATGGTGCGTGCCGGCGCTGGACTGACCGAGATGCTGATGAAATCGGGGGATATTTAGCTGGTCCGTCACTTTGCATTTCGTCGCCGCGTCTCCCCAGTCGTGGCGACGACTTTTGTGCCCTGCTTGCAGTTCCGACCAAATGACGGCCTCGACACATCTCCGGACACGCTCGAGCGTCGGTCGCCGGAGATCGCTGTCAGAGAACATCTAGTCGACCGGATTTGCCAGGCCAGATGATAGTGCCTGAAGACTACATACATTCACCGTACTTCATACCTCACACGCCCACCCAAACCTCATACGGGACCCTTCAGATTCGTACGGCGAATCGCTAGTTCCGCTCGCGCGGGCTGGAGCAGCGAAGCGGGAGACCGTGCATCTTGAACGGACCGTGCCGCTAATTTGACAATTTTCGAGATTGGCTGTTTTTGGTGATAACTCGACTCTTTATCGGAATCGACCGTGCCACCACTGTTATAAGCTGCTTCATCAGGTGCTGTCGTTCGGACACGTGTTTTCCAGACACGTATTGAAAGCGAAATTCGACGTCTGGATCGATAGCTAACGATACGACTCCACGACACCTATACCATCAGTGAGGAGGCCGGGGCCATGAACGTCGCGATAGAGAGAAATGACCTTACGCTGGATAGGATTGATCTGAATATCTTGAATGAGCTTCAGGAGGACGCTAGTTTGACAAACCTGGAGTTGGCCGCCCGGGTTAAGTTGTCCGCTTCCCCTTGCCTGGTGAGAGTCAAGAACTTGGAACGTCAAGGTGTTATCAGTCGGCGAGTTGCCGTCCTAGACGCGTCTCTCTTGGGCCTTGTTGTCACGGCAATCGTTGAAATTAGTCTTGAGCGCCAGGGGATGCATGCCCGAGAGCGCTTCGCCGACACCATAAGAGGCTTAACCGAGGTAATGGACTGCTACATGATGACGGGTCCGATCGACTATCTTTTGCGGGTGGTGGCAAGAGATCTTGTTGAGCTCGAATACATCATTACGAACAAACTGACGTCTCTTCCAGGTGTGGCCAGCATCCGGTCGAATGTTGTTCTGAAGCGGCTTGCAAACAAGACTGCTCTTCCGATCGACATATCTCGGCCCATGCAGATTCAAGGTATGCCGCGAGAGTATTAGTTGTATTGGAGAATTAGTGTCGACAACTAATTAATAAGGCATGCGAATTTATAGATGAATGCGTTGGGCCTGAATTAAGACGACACGGCACCGTCCGTGGAAAAGGGGACCAAAAGTGAAGCTGATATTGCTGGGGCCTCCGGGTGCGGGTAAGGGTACTCAATCCCAACTGCTGGAGGCGCGTTACGGAGTGGCTCAAATATCGACCGGTGACATGCTCCGCGCTGAGGTTAAGGCGGGTACGGTCATCGGACTCGAAGCAAAGAGCGTGATGGATGCTGGAAAGTTGGTCTCGGACGACATTCTCATTCGCATGATTGCCAGCCGCATCAAGCGACCGGATTGTGCGAAGGGCTTCATCCTGGATGGATTTCCGCGTACCACGCCGCAAGCTAGCGCGCTGGACAAGATGTTGCAAGACCAGGAAATTGAATTGGATGCGGTCATTGAGCTCGCGGTCGACGCCGCGGCATTGGTTGAGCGAATCTCGGGCCGATCCACGTGTGCCAGTTGCGGGGAAGGCTACCACGACCTCTTTAAGCGGCCGACAATACCCGCTATATGCGACAAATGCAGAGGTACTGAGTTTATCCACCGGCCGGATGATAACGCCGAGACCGTCCACGCCCGTCTCAGCGCCTACAACGCCCAGACGGCTCCGGTCATCCCTTACTACAGGGCGAAGGGGCGGCTCTTTAGCGTGGATGGTATGGCCAAAATGGCCGATGTTGAAGCGGATATCGAAGCGGTCTTGCGCCGGGTCAAAGCAGCAAGCGCGCACACCGCGCCGAGCGCACAGAGGTCATTCAGGAGTTTGCAAATGAGCAAGGTGGCATCGACCATAAAGCGCGAAGAACTGCACGATTGCATCTCGAGCACCATAGATATCATCGAGGAAGCTCGAGCAGGTCGCATGTTCATTCTAGTGGACGACGAAGATCGCGAGAACGAAGGCGACCTTATCATTCCCGCACAGTTCGCAACGCCAGACGCGGTTAACTTCATGGCCAAGCATGCGCGTGGATTGATCTGCTTGGCGATGACACGATCCCGCTGTGAATCACTGGGCCTCCCCTTGATGAATCAGTTTAACGGCTCACGGCTAGAGACGGCCTTCACTGTCTCGATCGAGGCCCGTGAGGGTGTGAGCACAGGTATCTCAGCTGCCGACCGCTCCCGCACAATTTCGGTAGCCGTCGACCCGCAAATGGGCCGCGCCGATATTGTCTCTCCGGGTCATGTCTTTCCGCTGATGGCACGCGACGGCGGTACGCTTGTGCGGGCGGGGCATACCGAAGCCGCTGTGGATATCTCCCGCTTGGCTGGGCTTGCCCCCGCCGGCATGATCTGCGAAATCATGAACGAAGATGGCAGCATGGCGAGGCTGCCGGATCTGGTCGCTTTTGCGCAGCAGCACAGTCTGAAAGTGGGGACCATCGCCAACCTCATCTCATACCGCCACCGCACTGAAAAGCTCCTGAAGGTCGTAGAACATGGCGAGTTTACTGAGCCTAACGGAAGTCATTGGCGGATCGTCGTATATCGAAATTTAGTAGATCAGGTGGAGCATGTTGCTTTTATCATGGGCGACCTGGGAGGAGGCGATCCTGTCCTGGTTCGCATGCATGCAGTGGATACCATGAACGACATTATGGGTGGTCACCACCTTGCGTCTTTACGCGGTGCCGCCCGTATGCTGGCAGCGGCAAACCGAGGTGTTGTCGTCCTCATCCGCGAATCACGTCCGACCGCAGTTTCAGAACGTGTACGGTTCATAATGCACCCGCAACCGATGGAGTCGGCCTTGCGTGATTACGGGGTCGGCGCTCAAATCCTTGTCGATCTTGGCGTGAGGGACATGATTCTTCTTTCCAATCATGAGCGGACAATAATCGGCCTTGAAGGCTATGGGCTGAACCTCGTGGAGCAGCAAGGAATCGAGCGGGTCTATGACTATTAGGTATGTGAATCTAATAGAAGTCTCTCAGTCGAACTCGATCCCGATCTGGGCATTCGTGTCCGGCGATGACTTAAACCCCACCGAGCCGCGCTGATTGACGGATGACGAGCTCGGTGCAGTTGAATGACCATCGGTGGATATCTCGGCGAATCGAACTCTGCCGACACTGGTGTCATGCGTTATGAATTCGCTTACGAAATCTACGCCCTCGCAACCATGGACGCGGTCTCGCAATAACTCTTTACGGATTGTCTGAAGGGGCCGGACTCCTTCGGTACTACCTCCGAAGTGGAAAAGGGAACGTCGGCTGACCCTTAAACAGAGCCGAGTTTGAAGGAGAAGCGAATGGAAACGGCTGAAAGATCTTTGCGATTCATGGTGGAAAAATGGCTTTTGATGGTTCCTTCATTGTCGGTTCGGGTGACACGAGGAAGTGGCGCACGCTCGAATCAGAGGCGCTGCGTGTGCGTCGAAGCATTGCAATCGGCAGACACGTTTGCACTCTATTTATTCCGTCAAGGCGACGGTACCTGGGATGTGTTCCCGCCTGACGCCGACCGCCCGTCAATGAGTGCTTTTTGATGTACGGCGCGTTTAGGGTAGCTGCGCATGTGACCGAACGCCGGTCGCGTCGACAACCGAGAAGGGGTTCACTGTGTTTAGCGAATCAATCCAACTACCGCTTGAGTGCGAGCGAGATCTGAACGAGTGGACATGTGCCTGGTACGACTCATCCGTTGCAAGGGACTTTGTCAGATCGTCCTACCATCCCGACGCCGCGACCGTAAAGCGTCTTCAAGGCTACTTCCGCGCCGGACTTTCGCCAGCGGAAGCCGCTGAAGCATGCTTCGGGCAAAAACAATGAAATGGCGTTGCTTATCGTATTGTTGCTTGAGCGGTCCCACTCTGAAAATAACAAGCATCGAGCTAAAAAAATGTAATGAATTTTCAACTGATGACGCTGGATCCTACTGTGCGACTCGAAACAAGAGGGCCAAATCGTGAATAATCTCAAGCAAGCGGAGGCGAGACATCTCGCTGGTATGACGTTCGAAGACGTGTCTGGCGCATTGGCCAACGGCTTTGATAGCGTCATTATTCCTTGTGGGGCGATTGAACAGCATGGACCTCATCTGCCTCTAAGTATGGATGCTGATCATGCGGAAGCTCTAGCAGTCGAGGTCGCTGCGTTGTTAGGCCTCACTTTGATTGCGCCCACTATACAAGTGGGCTGCTCGAAACATCATCTGGCCTTTCCCGGCACTATCTCGTTGCAAGAGGAGACTTTCACGGCAATCTGCCATGATTATTGTGTGAGTCTCGCGAAGCATGGGTTCAAGCGTATTTATCTCTTTTCAGCCCACGTGGGAAACTTCAATGCCCTTCGCGCGATGCTTCCGCGTGTCCGTGAGGCGCTCGGAGCGTCCACTCAGGTCTTCGCATATACGGACCCTCAGGCGTGGCTTCTCGAGTGGCGATCTGCGGTTGAACGTGCTGGAGGCGACCCTGAGTCCGTTGGTGGGCACGCCGATATCGCCGAGACGTCACTCATGATCCATCTTCGTCCGGATAGTGTTCGGCATGAGAAGTTGGTGGCAGGACATGTTGGTCTGATGACGACTGAGCAATTGAACATGATGTGGAAAAACGGGATCGCCTCGATCACGCCGAACGGCGTTCTGGGCGATGCACGAGGATCGACGCGCGAGATAGGAGAAAGTTGTTTGCATGGCATCGCCAAGCTCCTCGCGTCGACATTTGCAGCCGAAGCATCCTTGGCAAACGGTTAGTGATTGACCAAACAGATGTCTATCGGGCGAACGGAAGATCAATAGGACTTGTCCATACGGACACCCCTTTTTATTTTGCGCAGAGCAGGACAGCCGACCGTTTGGGAAGTATGAATGGCTCGGCTTGCTAAGCACGGCAATAGACATTCGCGGGAGCGCCGAGCGAGATCTTCGGACTCAATGAAAGCGGATTGCAGTTCAAAGGAGCGCTTTACCGCATTGTCTGCTGTTAAATGCAAATTTATGGCGATAAAGAATAAAAAATTCTGCCAAATATACGGCAATATCAATCCACAACTTTGACTACCGAGTAAGGAATATCAAATGGCATTGAAAATTGGTTTTTGGTCGGAGCAGGAGACGCAGGTCGGCCACAGCTATTCCAACAGGTTGCACGAATTGGTTCGTGAGACCCTGCTGGCGGAGCAGATGGGGTTTGATTTTGTCGCCCTGTCGGAGCAACACTTTGCCTTGGGCGGTATTTCGAGCTCTGCCCCGGAAGTGGTCTTTGGTTATCTCGCTGCCGTCACCTCGCGAATTAAGCTGCGTCCTGCCGTGGCGTTGATGCCCAAAGCCATCAATCATGCGCTTCGTACTGCTGAGCGGTTAGCCGTTACCGACATTCTTTCGAACGGACGTATGGAGATGTATTGTGGCAGAGCGAACACCACAATCGCGATGCGTGCGTTTAACGTGTCGCCCGATGAAACGCTGCCGCAAATGGAAGAGGGGATGGCCCTGCTTCGCACAGCGATGCGCGAAGATGTATTCACCTTCGAGGGGAAGTATTATCAAGTGCCTCCTAGGTCGCTTGTACCGAAGCCATTGCAGAAGCCCTATCCGGTGCTGGGTGTCGCGGCAACGAGCGAGAACAGCCATGCTTGGGCGGGCTCAGAGGGTCTGGCTGTGATGAGTCACGCCATTTACCAGGGTTGGGAAAAGCAAAAGGGCCTGCTCGATACATACTGGAAGAATTGGAAGCGCGACGAGACGGGACCCTTGCATAAGCCGCGCGCCGGTATGCCGCTGTTCATCGGGATCGGCAAAACCGACCAGGAAGCCAAAGACGACTTCGCTGAACCCCTGATGCACTACGCTCGTATCTCGACCGACGCGTACCCGCGACTCGCGAAGCTGGCTGGCGATTATGCCTATATGGCCGATAGCGTGCCATCGATGAAACGTGCAGGAGAAGATTGGGACTACCTCCTGAACGAATCCGCCACGACTGTCTGCGGAAGCCCCGATACCGTCATTCGTCAGTTGGAACAGTACGAGAAGCTGGGGATCGATGAAGTGCTGCTTCATATGGATTCGGTGCCTCACGAAAAAATCATGTCGGCAATCGAGATGGTTGGCCGGTATGTCATTCCCCACTTTAGCGATCGCAACAACATCGTGCGGCCATTAGAAGTGGTTCTCGATAAGATCCGCGCTATGCGTCCCCAACAGACACAAGGATAATTTGCAAATGGACACTTCTTCCCACTATCAGCATTTGAATGTTGAACATCGTCCGTCCGGTGTTGCAGTCGTCACGATGAATCGCCCCGAGATCCTGAACGCCATCAATTGGGACATGCACAGCGAGCTCGAACACGTATTTGGCGATTTGGACAGGGACAGTTCGGTCAAAGCGATCGTTCTAACCGGCGCTGGGCGCGGCTTTTGTTCTGGCGGTGATCAGAAGGCAGCCGATACTGATGTGGTTCCTTCGCCCACGCGAGGCGGGCGCCACCTCATTCGGAACATGCTTGAGGTGGAAGTACCGATCATTGCGGCTGTCAACGGTGTGGCCGTAGGCTTGGGCGCCACGCTTGCTTTGCTGTGCGACATGATCTACGCCAGCCCGACGGCGCGGTTCGCCGACACACATGTGAACGCCGGCGTTGTCGCGGGTGACGGCGGTGCCGTTATTTGGCCACTCCTTCTCGGGCCGGTTCGCGCGAAGCATTATCTAATGACGGGTGACTTTGTGAGCGCGGATGAGGCACTCTCGATGGGCATGATCAACAAAGTTGTCGAGGGCGACAAGCTCCTCGAGGCGGCCATCGACTATGCTGAGCTTCTTGCGAGCGGTCCTCGCGATGCGATTGTCTGGACAAAATATAGCGTGAACAAGATCGTCAAGCAGTATGTGCATCTGATCCTTGATACGTCGATCGCCCTCGAAACGATTACCTATAATTCACCTGAACGTAAGGAAGCGGTCGCCTCGTTTGCGGAGAAGCGCAAGCGTTTCGGAGACCATCACAAATGACCACTGCTGCATGGACTTCTGGAAGTCAGTTTTCCACGACTACCATTCCAGAGCTGTTTATGGCGCGGCTAAAGAGTCAGGGAGAAACGAACGCTTTTTTTCAGAAGAGAGAAGGGACGTGGACCTCGACGACTTGGAAAAAATACGCAAACGCGGTCTGTTCCGTTTCCACCGCGTTTCAGAGAGCGGGCATAGCAAGGGGTGAGCGGATCGCCATTATGGGCGACATATCGCAGGAGTGGCTTATCGCCGATATGGCGACAATCTGCTCGGGTGCCGTCACGGTAGGCATTTATTTCACGTCATCTGTAGAAGAAGTTCGCTACTACCTAGAAGATGCAGGGGTGCGATTGGCTTTTGCAGGTAATGTTGAACAGCTTCGAGTGATCGAGGCTGCCGATCAGTCCCGTCGCCTTGTCAAGATTGTCGTGTTGGACCCGGCCTGGCGACGATCGGCAGGCGAAAGTGCCGAGAACGTGATGTCGCTCGCGGAGTTCGCATTACCTTTTGCAGGCGATGAAATTGCTTATCTCCTCGAGGAGTCTCAGACTGCAAAATCAACGGATATAGTGAGCTTAGGTTACACCTCAGGAACCACCGGGTCACCGAAGGGTGCGGTGCTTACGCACTTATCCATGTTAGGGGGCGCATTCACGTGGCCAACCTTCTGCCCGGCAATACTGTCCGAGCCGCAGCGAGTGGTCATACATCTGCCGCTTTCGCATACGGTATCTCGCGTCCAGGCGATGGCGCTTCCGTTGATCACGAAGACGGTTCCTTATTTCGTTGATGTATCTGCGGCATTCGCGCAATGTATCCGGGAAGTTAAGCCAACGTGCTACATGGCACCGCCGCGCTTTTATCAAAAATTTGCCACGCAAATCATCAATTACGTCAATAGCAGCTCTGCCGCCGATCAAGCCAACTATCATCTTGCACTGAAGATTGCCAGTGAGGTCCTTGCTGACCGGTTGGGAGGGGGGCAGACTGACCCCTTCAAAGAGCAACTCTACTCTGCGTGTCAGCAGTTTGTATTTAAGCCGCTGCTGACCAGAATTGGGTTTGACGATCTTAAGTATCCCTATACTGCGTCGGCACCAATGCCGCATGAGGTTGTCACGCTGTGGCAGCTCTGGGGTCTCAATCTTAGAGAGACCTACGGCCAGACTGAAATGGTCGGTGGAAATCTGGCTCAGCTTGCTGATTGGTCAAAGCCGGGAAATTCCGGCTTTCCGTTAAAAGACCCTGCTTGGGAGACACGTGTTCTTTCGGATGGGGAAATGATCGTCAAAGGACCGGGATTGTTTATTGGGTACTGGAATAAAGAGGCGGAAACCAGATCTGCCTTACAGGATGGCTGGTTGCATACCGGAGACATCGTGGAGGTTGGGGCGGATGGTTCGTTTAAGCTGATTGACCGGAAGAAGGAACTCATTAACACCGCCGGCGGTAAAACTATCAGTCCCGTCCAGATTGAAAATGAGCTCCGTCAGAGTCCGTACATCACCGAGGCCCTGGTCATCGGCGAGGGTCGAAAATACCTCACCGCTCTGATCGAAGTCGATCCGACGCTCACCATGGACTGGGCCAAAACGCGCGATGCATCAATAGCAAGCTACGCTGACTTAGCGGCGTCCGAGGACGTGATCAGTTTGATCCAAGAGGAAGTAACGAAGGCGAATTCCAGGCTAGCTCGCGCCGAGCAAATAAAAGCTTTCAAGATTTTCCCCGAAGAACTCACCCCAGAAACTGGAGTGATGACTGCGACGCGCAAGAAACGCCGAAAGCCTTTGATGGAACGCTACGAGGAAATTATCGCCAGCCTTTACGACGATACCGAGGAGCAATTAATCAAAGGGCAAGTCGTTGGTGCCGAGTCTTCCGCTTCAGCTCGTCAGCATTGAGTGAAAAAATGGGCGGAACGACTGGCGGGGATTGCGGTGTGCGCTGAACGCGTATAGGCGTATTGCGCGGTCTGAGGATATCAGCGAACCGCGTTCACGCTCAATTACGCTAATAGGCAGAGAGCGAAGCCAAGAGCGATATCTCCAGCGCGTTGACGACGAGGTAGTCGTGATTGGTCTTCGCTAGCCGGTGTACGCGGACAAGGTTACTCGTCCGCGGGAGAACTCACGGGCTCGAATATCCACCGCCCGTGCCCTTCGCAAAGCGCTGCCCCGGGTCGGAGGTAATTGATCGCGGTACGTTATGGGGTACCCGGCAATTGTCCCGATCACCCTTATCTATTTTCGGACGGTATGAATACTGTACGTAACAAGCCCATGCCCGGCACTTAGCTCCATTATTTTTGGCTTGGGCGCATGGATCGAAATACTTCCATCCGTTACCTATGACAAGTTGCCTTACACGTCGCGCGTGCTGCGCATGTGCGCCTGCCGGCAAGCTTGGATGGTCGACAAAGGATCGTCGCTCGCCACCTTAAATGATATTTGCTCGCTATTTCTCCATGTCCAAGCAAAAATTTTCCAAACACCCAGATCTTCCAGAGTCAAAAAACAACGACGATACATGTAACGTTGCCTCTGACGAGAGCTCCGAGCGTGCGGCGATTCGCGGAACGCAGGTCAAAAACGTCGAGACGTTTGCGGGTCGAACTCGATGGGGGTGGACTGCCCCTGGTCACTATGATTGGATGGATGAGCACTTGCCCTTTTGGGACAGAGACAGAACTCCTGAGACCTGAAGCACCTATCGTAGTGAACAAGCTTTCTATCAAGGGGGCCGCCGATTATCGGTATTTCATAATGCTCGACTATGTGAGTGGAATCACGAGCAAAAATTTAACACTCGGCCCACCAATTGATCGACGGCTATTTCAGATGGCCGCACCTTCTGGCCTTGATAGTAGTGGCGCTCGCAAAATTTCGCAAGCCTGCCGACACTGCGTTTAGGTATTCCTTAAGAGATCCAGGACTGTTTCTTGCGCCGCTTTGAGTCGCTGGATTCGCGCTGTTAGCTCTGCCGTTTGGTCAAACTCGGCGGTTGCTAATAGCTCATTTGATAATGAAGCACGCTCCTGAAAACCGCGCACTATAGACCACAATGCATCTTCGGACTGCCGGCATTGGGCGTCTGCTAGCGAGACACCGGAAAATGCATGGCCTGTGTTGCAACGGTAACGTAGCGGGGCACTGGCGCCTATCGTCCACATTACGCTGCCGCAGTCCGGACAGGTTAGATCGCTAGGCTTGCCGATGGAACGGAATGCAGCCGGGTCCGAACTACCTGTTAGTGCAATGTGTGCCTCAATATTGGCCGCTGAATGTACTCCCTCATTGTTTGGGAAATCTGCCGTTGCTGGCGTCTCCACCAATTGTAGAATGGTCCAACCAAGTAGCGCTATAGGCGCGACGACAGCAGTTTTGACTGCGCGTATAGCATTGCGAGGCATACCCGGCGCCGAGCATTCAGCTGGTTCTTGTACGACTGCGATCCCCCCACAGGCATGTATCAATTGCAATCCCGCTGCGCCATCGTCGAGATCACCTGTCAAAACGATACCGATCACGCGGGAGCCGTAGCCGATGGCAGCCGAGCGAAACAAGGCATCGGCGGAGGGACGCGCTGAGTTTTCTTTTGGTGCAGCTGAAAGGATAATCTTTCCCTCTTGAATCAACAGGTGACGATCCGCGGGAGCAACATAGATGACAGATTGCTGGATATCGTCTTGGTGCTCGGCCTGCTTCACCAGAAGGTTGCACTCTGTCTGCAGCAGCTGAAGAAGGTTGCTTGGCTGTGCGTCAATATGCAAGACGATAAAAACGGAAGCCGGCAGATCCGAAGGCCATGCGGCAACTAGCTTTTTAAGCGCCGTAAAACCGCCGATCGAGGCGGCAATAACGATGATGTCTCTATTTTTCATCACAATATCCTTAGTCACCCTTACCTTGGGAATTTGCTTAAAAGAGCTCGGATGTCTCGCACAAATGCCGAAGGTCCGTGCTAAGAAAAGTTGCTAAAACAGTGTCACCTATGATGAATTTGCTTTGACATGTGCGCCCGTTGGATCCGCTTAAAAAGTAAACTATGAGGGTTCCGCGCACGCTCCCAATGGGAAGGCCGCGTGCCACAATGGGTCAGGCTACAAAAGGAAGTTTCATTGACTACGATAAAAGCGTCCTCAGCTTTCCACGGTACGTCACATCCTTTTCCTCATCTGAACCGTTACGCGCCGATTAATAGACACCAGGGTCATTATGTAAGTGCTGACCGGTTTGTCGGAGAGTTGCTTACCGCGGGACACACGCGTGGCGAACGTAATTGGCACGTGTCTGAGCCGACGTTCGTACCGACTTGCGCTATGACGGCAACTGACGAGGTTGCCGATACAATTCGCATTACCGCTGCCAGGGAGCACCCAACGCCGACGCCACCTTCCCATATTGCTGCGACGCTTTTCGCACGATGGCGATATCGATTTCACCGTCGTCGGCCAGCGCTTTCAGCGCTGCAATCACAATAGACGCACGATCCACTTCAAAGAACTCGCGCAATGCCTGACGGGTGTCGCTGCGACCAAAGCCGTCGGTGCCAAGCGTCACATAACGACGCGGCACGTAGGCGCGGATCAGTTCGGGCACGGCGCGAACATAGTCGGTTGCCGCGATCACCGGGCCGCGCGATGCGCCGAGCATCGTGCTCACATATGGCGCGGGCGCCGTCTCGCCAAGACGCGCAAGCCGCTCAGAGCCCATGCCGTCGCGCTGCAACTCAGTGAAGCTCGTCACGCTCCATACCGCCGCCTCAATGCCCCAATCGTCGCGTAACATCCGCTGCGCCGCGATGACCTCGCCGAGAATCGCGCCCGCACCGAGCAACTGCACCTGCGCCGTGGCGTCCGGTTCCGTCGCAAGCGGATACATGCCTTTGAGAATGCCGTCGCGCAGCGTCTCAAGATCGCCGCCGGGCACCGATGGCTGCGCGTAATTCTCGTTCATCACCGTGACGTAATAGAACACGTCGCGTTGGCGCTCGACCATCTCGCGCATGCCTTCGTCGACGATAGCCGCCACTTCATAGGCAAACGCGGGATCGTATGCACGGCAG
>Ga0105858_1000679_pt1 | contig 12831 bp, 12 predicted proteins | sample OrgsoiDNA_201062_FD_89683 | JGI IMG/M metagenome (GOLD analysis project Ga0105858, IMG submission 89683) | Permafrost soil microbial communities from the Arctic, to analyse light accelerated degradation of dissolved organic matter (DOM) -... | ecosystem: Environmental > Terrestrial > Soil >...
AGCAGCGTTGGACGAGGGAGCCGCCGGCGCCTGAATAGCGTTGGACGACGTGGCAGTCGCCGCCGACTGTATCGCCTGGTCACTTTCCATATCCTGCTGCAGCGGGCCCTTGATATGGTCGAAAGGCACCGTCGCCGCGAATGTCGGCAGGTTGTGCGCGCGCGCATGGGTCGCCGCTTCGTAGCCCGAAGCGAGCTTGATCAGCGTCGGCTCGCTGAACGCCGTGCCGAAGAAGCTGATGCCGAAGGGCAGGCCGAGGACGGCCGCCGCCGGCACCTGCACGATCGGGTAGCCCTCCGGCGCAGCGAGCTGGGAGCTGGAGATGGTGAAGTGGTCGCCGAAAAGGAGGTCGGTGGACCACGCCGGCGAGCCGGTCGGCGCGATGATCGCATCGAGGTGGAACTGCGCCAGCGCGAGGTCGATGCCGCTCACGGCCTCGTTCCTATCCTCCTGCAGCGCCTGGTTGTAGGTCTCGCCGCCGAAGATTCCGAACGCGTCGTTCTGCGGGTCATCAGGGCCCAGCGCCATGTCCTCACACACCTGCCAGAGGAGCTGATCCTCGAAGGCGAGCTCGATCGGCGCGATATCCGGCCGGGCGTTGAAGGCGATGCCGTCGGCTAGCGTTTTGCCGGCGAGCGGAACGCCGGTGCGGGTGGCGAGGTAGCTCTTCAGGTCGTTGCGGAACTCGAAGCAGAGGACGAGCAGCTCTGGGCTCGGCCCCGTAGTGGTGGGAAATGCGAACCCGTTGGCTGGGTCATCGAGATCGACGACCGTAGCGCCAGCGGCCTCGATCTGAGCGAGAGCGCCGTCAAACGCATCGCTCATGCTTCCGGGAGAGGCGTTCTGGATGCCCACCCGGGTGAGCCCGAGGCGCGCGCCCTTGAGCCCGTTGGGGTTGAGGAACTGCGTGTAGTCCGTCGGGATGTTGGTCGGCCGGGGCCGGCCCGTCGCCCCGAGCGGAACGCCGCCGGTCGCCGGGTCGCGGCCGTCGAAGGTGCGGCTCTGGATCACGCCAAGGACGGCGGCTGCATCGGCGACGGTGCGGCCGTGCGAGCCCACCGTGTCCTGCGTATGCGAAATGGGGACTACACCGGCACGGCTGGTCAGGCCGATGGTCGGCTTGATGCCCACGATGCCTTCGGCGTTGGCCGGGCAGACGACGCTGCCGTCCGTTTCAGTCGCTAGCGCGACGGTGGCGAGGTTGGCCGAAACTGCCGCTCCCGAACCGGCGCTGGAGCCGCACGGGTTGCGCGAGATTCCGTAGGCGTTGCCCGTCTGGCCGCCCACCCCCGACCAGCCGGAGATCCCGGTCAACAGCGACCGGAAGTTGGCCCACTCGGACAAGTTCGTCTTGCCGAGGATGACCGCGCCGCCCGCGCGCAGGTTGGCGGCGACGGTGGAATCGCGCACCGCGGGAGCCCCGACGAGCCCGAGCGAACCGGCCGTGGTCATCTCGTGGTCGCCCGTGTCGATGTTGTCCTTGAGCAGGATGGGAATTCCGTGCATTGGCCCGAGCACCGTGCCCTGCTTGCGCAGGCGGTCCATCTGCTTGGCGATGTTGAGCGCGTCGGGGTTGATGGTGATGACCGAGTTGAGGCCCGGGCCGTTCTGGTCGAGGGCGAGGATGCGGTCGATATATTCCTGCGTCAGCTTCTCGGACGTGAGCTTGCCGGACGCCATTTCAGCCTGCAATTGGGCGATGGTTGCTTCGTTGTGGGCGGTGGGAACTGCTTGGTCCGCGAACGCTGCGAAAGGGGAGAGGGTCAGGAGCGTGGTTAGGATGGTGCGGGAGACGGCTGACTTCATGAGTTCCTCCTGCAAGCCAAGGCCGAACGGGTTTTGCCAACAGGCGATACGGTGGGGTGTGCCCGCCAGCTTTCGACCAAAAGGCTTGCCGATGTGGTGTCCGAGTGGCCTAATCTCGGCTCCTACTTCGTGTCAATCCGGGCCCTTGCTTAGTGAGTCATCCAGATGAAGCCTTCCCAGCCGTTTGGGCTCATGTTCAAGCTTGTGGCAGTTCTCGCTGCAATGGCATTTTGCATTATCGCTGTTTTGGCGACCGGCTGCGAGGCTTTCGGCGCGCGCGCGAAAGGTGCCCGACTTGCGCGGATGTCTCGCTCTCCAGCGTGGCGCGCCGGCCACTTCGAGAACCCGGGGCCGCTCGACAATCACTTCTGGCGCTCGATCGCCGATTTCAGTCACCGCAGCCCCGAGGCAAGCCCGCGCGGGGGGTTGCCGGTGTCGCTCGTCGATATCCAGACCTTCGTCGCGATCGGGTTCAAATGAACCTGCTCGCAGTCGATCCGGCCGCCGTCGACATCGATACCGCGCTGAGTGAGTTCGCGAAGGCCGGGTATGCGCGGCTCGGGCACGTGCTTGCCGATGAAGGCCGCTTGCTGCTTGGCTGGCGTTTGGAAGATCTGATGCTGGCGCGGGTGCAGGTGGAAGGGCTCTTCTTCCAGCTCGATGCGCAGTCCGGCCGCTACGAGGACTTGAGCTTCGGCCTCGGCTGGCAGGGTCCGTCGCTCGAATACCGCAAGATCGAAAAGCTGGAACGAGATGAGCTCTTCCGCGCTTGGATCGAGAATGAATTGTTCGGACGGATCGCCCGCGCTCATATCGGCGGCGAGGCGGGCGGCAAGGGCGAGGGCGTCGCGCTCTACCGCGCGGTCGTCTTCACCAAAAGCGCGGCTGGGGGCAGCGTCCTGCCCTGGCACCAGGACGGCGGCGACTTCTGGGGGGTCGACCGGGCGCCGACGCTGCAGATCTGGACCGCGCTCGACGACGCGCCGGTCGAGGCGGGCTGCGTGGAAGTGGTGCCGGGCAGCCATCTGCGCGGGCTCGCGACTCCAAAGGGCGGCACCATCCCCGAAGCCATGCTCGAAGAAGACTTCCGCGCCGGCCGCGTTTTGAAGCTTCCCGCCCGCGCCGGCGAATCCATCCTCATCCACAACCATCTCTGGCATCGCTCGGGCGCCAACACCACCGGCCTGCGCCGCAGCGCCCTCTCCATCTGCTACATGAACGCCGCTACCCGCTGCTTGCGAAAGCGCCGGGCCCCAAGACAGTTCATCCGCCTCTTCGACCAGTGACTTCTCCATATCCGCAAGGAAGACGAGTTTCGCGCCAGGAACAAGAAGGGCTAGACGGCCGGTGGCAGGTGCGTGAGTCGGCCGCGGTGGCGGATTCGGCTTCGCACAGGGCGATCGAGGCGGTGTTTCGCATCGAGTCGGCGAGGCTCATCGCAGGCCTCGTCCGGTTCGTGCGCGACGTCGGACTCGCGGAAGAGCTGGCGCAGGACGCGATGGTCGTCGCGCTGGAGAAGTGGCCCGCGCTCGGCATTCCGGACAATCCGGGCGCCTGGCTGATGGCCGCTGCGAAGAATCGAGCGCTGGACGCGAGGCGCCGCGAGAAACTGATCAGCGCGAAGCATCAGGCCGCAGGAGACGACCTGCAGCCGCCACCGCCGCCCGACATCGAAACAGCGCTCGATGAAGATGTCGGCGACGATCTGCTGCGGCTGGTGCTCATCTCCTGCCACCCCGTGCTCTCGCCCGAGGCGCGCGTGCCCTTCGAGGTGCCGCGTGGGGTGGCGCTGGCCGAGCGGCTCGCGTCGGTGCTCGAGGTCATCTACCTCATCTTCAACGAAGGCTATTCCGCCACCGCGGGCGACGACTGGATGCGGCCCGAGCTTTGCGAAGATGCGCTGCGGTTGGGGCGCATTCTCGCGGCCCTCGTGCCACTCACGCCGGAAGTGCACGGGCTGGTCGCTGGGATCAGCTGCTCATCCGGCCGGGCTCGCGGCGCTGGCCCGGGTGGAAGCGCTCGAGGGCGCGGAAGGTCCGTACGCACTGCAGGCGGCGATCGCGGCTTGCCATGCCCGGGCGCGCGAGGCCGCGCGGACCGACTGGAAGCGGATCGCCGCGCTCTACGCGACCCTCGCGAGAGTCGTTCCTTCGCCGGTGGTGGAGCTCAATCGCGCGGTCGCGGTCTCGATGGCGGAAGGTCCTGCGGCAGGGCTGCGCTGATCGACGAGCTGGTGAAGCCGGGCGAGCTCGCGGGCTATCACTTGCTGCCGAGCGTGCGCGGCGATCTGCTGGGGAAGCTCGGCCGGCTGGCGGAAGCTCGCGAAGAGTTCCTGCTCGCGGCCTCGTTGACTCGCAATGTCCGCGAGCGGGCGCTGCTCTTGGCTCGCGCCGGCGCCCTCCTCTGAAAAGCGTGAACGTTGTTCACTTCGCCGCCGAGGATGTGAACGCTGTTCACTGAGCTTGACAGCAGTCGTCGCGAGCTATATATAACCAATTAGTTACATAACCAAATGGACACTTACATCGTGCGAGCGGACCCTCTGAGCGCTACCTTTGCCGCCCTCGCCGATCCCACCAGGAGGGCGATCCTGGCACGCCTCTCTACGGGCGAGGCCAACGTCACCGAGCTGGCCCGGCCGTTCGACATGAGCCAGCCGGCCATCTCCAAGCACCTCAAGGTGCTGGAGCGCGCGGGCCTCATCACCCGCGGCCGCGAGGCGCAGTGGCGTCCCTGCCGGCTCTCGCCGGAGCCTCTCAAGCAGATCTCGGACTGGGTCGAGCACTACCGCGTGATCTGGGAAGAGCGGCTCGACCGTTTGGACCTTTACCTCAAGGACATGCAGAAAAAGGAGAAGCAACGTGACCGGCAAAGATAGCGAGACCGCAGATCGTGAAATCGTCACCACCCGCGTCTTCGATGCCCCGCGCGCGCTGGTCTTCGAAGCCTGGACGAACCCCGCGCACTTGAAACACTGGTGGGGGCCGAACGGCTTTACCACCACCATCCAGCAGATGGAGGTGAAGCCCGGCGGCAGGTGGAGCTTCGTCATGCACGGCCCGGACGGCACCGACTACAAGAACGAGGCCGTCTTCGAGGAGGTCGTGAAGCCTGCACGCCTGGTCTACGAACACGTCACCGGGCCGGGCTTCCGCGCCACGGTCCTTTTCGAGGAAGAAAAGGGCAAGACGAAACTGACCCTGCGCATGGTCTTCAAGACCAAAGCCGAGCGCGACAGCACCGTCGAGCGGTTCGGCGCCGTCGAAGGAGCAAAGCAGACCTTGGAGCGGCTCAATCAATATTTGCCGAACTTGGAAGAACTGTTGACGCTGACCCGCACCTACGATGCGCCGCGCAGGCTCGTCTTCGCTGCCTGGTCGAGCGCCGAACACCTGGCGCGCTGGTGGGGCCCGAACGCCTTCACGACGCCGGAATGCGAGCTCGATTTCCGTCCGGGCGGCAAGCTCGCCATCTGCATGCGCGGCTTCGGCGGCGACCACTGGATGCGCGGAACCTTCGACGAGATCGTCGATCAGGAGCGCATCGTCTTCACCGTCGACGCAGGCGATCTCGACGGTCATCCGATCCATACCACCGTGACGTTCGCCGAGAGCAGCGGGAAGACAACGCTCACCGTGCAACAGACGGTGCCGCGCAACCCGATGATGGCCAAGGGCCAGCGGCAGGGCTGGACCGAGCAGCTCGAAAAGCTGGCAAAGCAGCTCTAGGCGCGGTCGGCGCGCGCCTTCCAACGGGCGCGCCCCTTCTCGCGCTCCTGCTCGCGCGTGCGCACGGCCGTTTGCGCGCTGAGCGAGGCGAGCAGCTTGCGCGTCGAGGCCGTCACTTCTTCCACCGCCCGCTCGAACGCCTCGGCATCGGCGACCGAAGGCTTCGCGAGTCCGCTCACCTTGCGCACGTACTGAACGGCGGCGGCTCGCACCTCTTCCTTGGTGGTCGGCGGCTCGAAATTATAGAGAACGCGGATGTTGCGGCACATGGGGAGCTCCTCGCGGGCAATATAACAGCCCCGAAGTGATATGCCTGCTCCATGGGGCGCACCCGCTACGTCAAGACCGGCACCTCGGACTCGCTCTGGACCCTGCCCGGCTCCGCGCTGCGCGCCGTCTTTCGCGAAGGTTACGGCAAGACCGATCTGCGCGCGGACCTTCTCGCCGGAATGGTGGTGGGCGTGGTCGCGTTGCCGCTCTCGATGGCCATGGCCATCGCGGTCGGCGTGCCCCCGCAGCTCGGGCTCTATACGGCCATTGTCGCCGGAGTCGTCACTCCGCTCCTCGGCGGTTCGCGCTTTCAGGTCACCGGACCCACGGCAGCGTTCATCGTGGTGCTGGCGCCGGTCCTGGTGCGTTTCGGACTCGCCGGGCTGCTGATCGCGGGAGTAATGGCCGGCGGCGTGCTGCTCGCCATGGGACTCCTGCGCCTCGGCAAGTTGATTCAATTCGTACCCTATCCGGTGACTACCGGGTTTACCGCCGGCATCGGCACCGTGATCGCGGTGCTGCAGCTGAAGGATTTCCTCGGGCTTGCCCCGGCCAGCGCGCCCGATCATTTCGTGGAACGGGTGATCGTCCTTTTCCGGGCGCGAGGAACATTCAATCCGGCGGAGTTGGGAGTCGGGCTCTTTACTCTCGCCATCCTGATCGTCCTGCCGCGCTACACCAAGCGCGTTCCCGCGCCTCTGGTGGCGCTGCCTCTCGCGGCGATCGTCGCCGTGCTCTTGCCGCAGCTGCATGTCGCCACCATCGCCACGAGGTTCTCGACGCTGGTGGACGGGGTGCTGGTGCGGGGCATTCCCCGCCTGCCGCCGCTGCCGGTCTTGCCCTGGAAACTGCCCGGCCCGGGCGGGCAGCCGCTGGTCCTGACTCTGCAAACCTTCCGTCAGCTCGCGCCGGCCGCGATTGCGATCGCGCTCCTGGGCGCCATCGAATCGCTCTTGTCGGCGGTCGTCGCCGATGCAATGGCCGGCACCAAGCACGATCCCGACGCGGAATTGATCGCGCTCGGCGCCGGCAACATCCTCTGCCCGTTCTTCAGCGGCATCGCCTGCACCGGCGCCATTGCCAGAACCGCGACCGGCATCCGCTACGGAAGCCGCTCGCCCATTGCCACCCTCGTTCACGCAGTCGTCATCCTGCTCTGCATTCTCCTGCTCGCGCCTTGGATCGGCTATCTGCCGATGACCTCGCTCGCCGCGCTCTTGATGCTGGTGGCGTGGAACATGTCGGAGGCGAAGCATTTCGTTCACGTCTTGAAGGTCGCCCCCAAGAGCGACGTCGCAGTGCTGGTGACCTGCTATCTGCTCACCGTGTTCTTCGACATGGTGGTCGCGGTGACGGCGGGAATGATCCTCGCCTCATTCCTCTTCATGCACCGCATGGCCGAGACCTCGAGCGGGCAATTGATGCAAGAAGACCATCCGGTGCTGAAGCGGCAAAAGCTGCCGCGCGAAGTGATGCTCTATACAGTGAACGGCCCGCTGTTTTTCGGAGCGGCGGAGACGGCGATGGCGGCCTTCAACGTCGTCGGCGTGCAGCCCAAGGTCTTGATTCTCGATCTGAGTGCGGTGCCGGCGATGGACGTAACCGGCCTCGTCGCCTTGGAGAGCGCGCTTGCCCGGCTGCACCAACAGAATGTTCTCACCATCATCGCTGGAGCGCGCGCGCAGCCGTCACACGTCTTGCGCAAGGCCGGCGTAAACGAAGAGCCGGGCAAGATCGCCTTCAGCGAGACGCTCGACGATGCGGCGGTATTGGCTGCCCGGCATCTTCATTGAGTTGCGCTCACTGAGCAAAGCCACCGCTAGGAACGTTGCAGATGCAGCCGGCGCTAGCGGTCCACTAAACCAGCCCTACCGCGACGTTCTCGGCCGATGGTTCAGAGCAGAACAGGTTCACTGTGGGTGTGGGTTTGGAAGCACGCTCCTCGCGTAGGACAATGGATATGGCTTCTCGGGCCACGGTCATGGTGGTGGAGGATGACCACGACATTCGTGATTCGCTGGGAATTGCGCTCTCCGACGCAGGCTACGAAGTGGTGGACGCGAGCAACGGCCGGATAGCACTGGATCGATTGGCGACGACGTTGCCGGAGGTCATTCTTCTCGACTTGATGATGCCAGTCCTGAACGGGCTCGAGTTTCTCGTCGAGTTTCGCAAGAACCCGCAGTGGACGCAGATCCCCATCATCGTCGCGAGCGCCAACCGCGGGTACGACGCGGAAGATCTGGGAACCTTCGCGGTGCTCCGCAAGCCGCTCGATCTCGACCTGCTGCTCGACTCGGTCAGCAAGGCACTCGGCCTGCCGGCTCGTTGATCCTTCGCCGTGCAGGGGCAAGGGTATGCGCGCCGGGTAGCTACTATTTCATCGGAATGCCGGTGCGGCGCCTCGGTTACAATCGCCAGCCACATGCCCCCGTTAGAATGCCCGGCGCGATGCCTGGACGCGTGAAATTCTCGTTGCTGCTGGGGTTTTGCGCGGCGCTGCTGGCGGTGCTGCTGGTGGCGGCCTTCGTGCTGCAGCCGCCGTGGTCCTGGTCGATCGGCCTCGTCTACATCGGGTACGACACCTGGCTGCTTGGATACATGGTGCTCTCCAGCTACCGCGCGCTCCGCTTGCCTGTGGGTCCGGCCTTGCCCGCGCCGCGGCCTACGCTGTCGGTGGTCATCGCCGCCCGCAACGAGCGCCGCGACTTGCCGTTTGCCTTGGACGCCATCCTTGCTGAAGACGATCAATCCGACCAAATCCTGGTGGTTGACGACGGCTCGACCGACGGCACCGCGGAGATGCTGCGGCAGAGGTACGGCGACCGTGTCCAGGTTCTGGCCAAGGAGAATTCGGGGAAAGCACGGTCGCTGAATCAAGCGCTCGCGATGGTGAAATCGGACGTGTTCGTGACCATCGATGCCGACACCGTCATCGAGAAAGGCTCTCTGGGAGCCATCCGCGCGGCCTTCGCCAACGAGCCGGAGCTGGTCGCGGGCTGCGGCGTCTTGAAGCCGGTCTGCAGCCGTGCGCCGCTTGGCCGCGCCTTCGAGCTCTACCAGACCTTCGAATACCTGCGCGGCTTTCTCTGGCGCGTGTCCTGGTCGAGCTCGAATACCTTGGTGCTGGTCTCCGGCGCGTTCGCCGCCTTCCGGCGTGAGCGGCTCGCGGAGGTCGGCGGCTTCGATCCGCGCAGCCTGGTCGAGGATTACGAAGTGATGTTCCGCCTGCACCGCCGCAGCTATGAAGACCGCGGCGAGCCTCTGCGGGCGCGGGTCATCGCCGGCGCGCGGGCCACGACCGATTCGCCCGGCAAGTTGCGCCTCTTCTTGCGGCAACGCACGCGTTGGTTCGCGGGCTACATCGAGACCATGTTCCGCTCAGCAGACATGGTGTTCGACAAGAAGTATGGCCGGCTGGGCAGCTTCCACTTGCCCATCAAGACAGCCGACATGCTCTTGCCCGTCTATGGCTTCTGCGCGGTCCTGGCGCTGATCGTCCAGATCGCCATCGGATCGCGTCCGGCAGGCATCGTGCTCTACGCCATCATCTTCAAGCTCGTTTATGATTTGTCGTGCCACTTCATCTCGGTGTTCGTGAACGCGCGCTGGCTGGGCCGCAAAGTCACTCCCGCCTTCGCCGTCCGGGCCATCTTCGCCACCTTGACCGAGCCGATCGGCTTTCAGTTCATCCGCCAGCTCGGGGCACTGCTCGGCTGGATCGCGTTCTTGCGAGGCCGCATCGAGTGGCACCCGCAGCGCAGGCACGCGATGCCCGGGAAGCCGGTATAGGTTCCGGTAGACGTGCGACGGTATTTCCGGCGGACAGGCACGGCGCGGGCTGCTACTCTCCGCCGCGAAATGCGCAAGCTCGTCCAAGGCATCGTCGATTTCCGCAATCACGTGCGGCCTACTGCGCGCGAGACCTTCGCGCGGCTCGCGCTGGGGCAAAGCCCGGACGTGCTCTTCATCGCCTGCTCCGACAGCCGTGTGGCCATCAACGTCTTCGCCTCCACCGAGCCGGGCGACCTCTTCGTGGTGCGCAACCCGGGCAACATCGTCTCGCCCGCCGCGGCCGACGGATTCTCGGTCGCCGACGAGTCGGAGGCTGCGGCGATCGAGTTCGCCGTCGGTCAACTCGCGGTGCGCGACATCATCGTCTGCGGGCACTCCAGCTGCGGCGCCATGGGGGCGCTTCTGCACGGCCGCGAGAACGTACCGGCGCCGCACTTGAAGTCCTGGCTGCGGCACGCGGAGCGCGCGCTCGAACGGGTCACCGACCGCGAAACAGTCGGCGCGTCAGACCGGCTCTCGCAGCAGAATGCTCTGCTGCAAATCGAGCATTTACGGACTTATCCCATCGTCGAGCAGGCCGAGAAGAAGAATCTGCTCCGGCTGCACGCCTTCTGGTTCGACATCGCCAGCGCCGAAGTGCTGGTGCACGACCCAGGCCTCGCCCGCTTCGTGCCTCTTGACGAACGGCAAGCGGCCCGGCTGGAAGACTAGAACGCGCTTCAAGCCGCCGCGGAAGCGCGAGCGAGCCGCCGCAATGCGAGCAGCGTGGCTAACGCCGCGCAGAGGAGCACCAGCGCCAGTGCCGCGAAAATCTGGCGTTCCGCGAGCGGCGCCGTTTCCTGCCAGAGCGGGCGCGCCGAAAGTGAGTTCCAGATGAACCGCGGGGAGTGCGTGAGATACGCCGGCAGCAGGAGGAGGTCCGCAACCGCGTGCGCGACCATCGCCGGTGCGAGCGAACGCGTGAAGTATGCGAGCAGCCCGAAGACCGCGCTCGCCAGCAAATGCCCGGGCAGATGCGTCACCGTCACCTTCTCCAGATGCGCAACCCAGAACATCGTGCCGGTGATGAACAGGGCGGGAACGATTCCGTAGCGTTCTTCCAGCGGCTTTTGCATGTACCCGCGAAAGGCGGTCTCCTCCACCACGGCGGCGCCCAACGCAATGGCAATGAGCGCGCCGGCGGCGGTGCCGGCCGGAAGCGATGAAAGCCGCACCGACACCGAGGGCGCGGCGACGGGCATCAGGTAGGGCGCCACCAGCCGCAGCGTCACCAGGAACAGGGTCCCGAAGACAACGACGGGAAGCGCGGCCAACCAGAGCCGGGCCGGAACGGTGCCGGCACGGGAGCGATCGCGGCGGTCGGCGCGCCAGGTAGCTGGCGGTCCACGGCCGGAGCAAGCAGCCCAAAAACCTGCCAACACAACGCAGGTCGCGGGCAACGCCCAGGGGATCTCGGGATGGAACGCGAGGTTCGCGAAGAGCGGCAGCACCGAGATCAGCGAGCCCACCTGCAGCAGGATCCAGCCGACGGCGACGGCCTGCACGAAGACCGGCAGGCGCGCCCAGGTTGCTTTCAGTCGTTGGCGCAGGATCTTTGAACGATACACTCCACGGACAGCCGAGCAAGCGATTCGCGAAGGTACAATTTCGTCATTTCCCGTCCGGAATATTCGCCTCTTGAATCGGCTACGTTAAGGTGCGCGGCGTGCGCGTCTTGCTCCAGCATCGCAGCCGGTATGTCTATCCGCGGCCGACCACGCTCGGTCCGCACCTCATTCGCTTGCGCCCCGCTGCGCATGCCCGGGCCAGGATTGAAAGCTACGGCCTGCGCGTCACCGCTCCCGGAGAGATTCGCTGGCAGCAGGATCCCGCCGGCAACTTCGTGGCTAGTGCTGGCTGGGGCGAGGCGCGGGTCCCGGAGTTGGAAGTGGCCGTGGAGCTCGCGGTCGACATCCGGCCGGTCAACCCGTTCGACTTCACGCTCGACGGCGAGGCCGACGACACGCCGTTCGAGTACGGCCCGCTGACGCAGGAGCTCGCGCCCTATCTCGACAAGAGCGACAAGGCGTTCACCGTCGGCAAGCTCGCCGAGAGCTTCCTCGAAAGCCTGCCGCGCGCGGGCCGGACGGTTCCGCTCGTCGTCGAGATCAACCGCCTCGTCAGCAAGCACGTCCGCTACGTCATCCGCGAAGAGCCGGGCGTCTGGACTCCGGAAGAGACGCTGGCGAACGGCCGCGGAAGCTGCCGCGACTCGGCCGTCCTGCTCATTGCAGCATTGCGTTCGCGCGGGCTCGCGGCGCGCTTCGCCAGCGGCTACCTGGTCCAGCTCACCGACGAAGGGATGCTCCCCGACCAGCCGCGCTGAGTGACTCGCGACGTGGTCGACCTGCACGCCTGGGCTGAAGTCTTCTTGCCCGGCGCTGGCTGGATTGGCCTCGACGCCACCAGCGGCCTGCTCTGCGGCGAAGGCCACATTCCGCTCGCTTGCACCGCCGTTCCCTCGCTCGCTGCTCCCATCGAAGGCAGCAGCGAAGTGCGTGCGGACAGCGTCGAATTCGAAGTGCGCATCGGCCGCCTGGGACACGAAGTGCGCCCCACCGCGCCCTTCACCGAAGAGAGCTGGACGGCCCTCAAAGCAGCCGGAGCGGCCACCGACGCGAAGCTCGCCCAGCTCGGCGTGCACCTCACCATCGGCGGTGAACCCACCTTCAACTCGCGCCTGCACACCGGCCGCCCGGAGTGGAACGGCGATGCGCTCGGGCCGACCAAGTGGGAGCAGGGTCTTCTCCTCGCGCGCCAGCTCCTCCAGCGGCTCCTGCCCGGCGGACTGATGCTGCTACGGCAGGGCAAGCATTACCCCGGCGAGAGTCTACCGCGTTGGACGCTGGAGCTGATCGGCCGCAAGGATTTGAAGCCGCTCTGGTCGGTGGCTCGCGAGGCCTGGTCGCACGCGCCGGGAACGCCGCGCAGCCTGGAAGATGCAAAGCTGCTCCCCGAGGCGAGCAAGTTGGTCGAGGAGATCGCGCGCCGCTGCAAGCTGGTGGGCTTCGTCCACGAGGCGTTCGAAGATCCCTGGCGCTTCCTGCAGGACGAGTCGTCGCTGCCGCTCGGCATCGATCCACATTCGACCGACCTCAAGTCCTCCGAAGAGCGAATGCGGCTCGCGCGGGTGCTCGATCGCGGTCTCGCGGTCCAAGCCGGCTTCGTGCTGCCCCTCGCGCGTACGGACGGC
>Ga0105858_1000683_pt1 | contig 12798 bp, 17 predicted proteins | sample OrgsoiDNA_201062_FD_89683 | JGI IMG/M metagenome (GOLD analysis project Ga0105858, IMG submission 89683) | Permafrost soil microbial communities from the Arctic, to analyse light accelerated degradation of dissolved organic matter (DOM) -... | ecosystem: Environmental > Terrestrial > Soil >...
ACCGGCGTGACTGACATGCGCACGACCGCGTTGGGGGAACTGGTGCCGGGTATCGAAATTCAAGCGCAGGTTATCGAGACTATTTTCGAGGGACGGTTTCTGCGTCGACCTACCTGGCTTAAGTGGGTTGAGAGTGGCTTCATCATGATGTTTGGATTACTAATCATTTGGTATGTGCCTCGGACGCAATCGCGGTTCGCACTATTTCTAAGAGCTGTGCCTAAGGGTTCTACCGTTCTGGGCGTCTTCCTGCATCTGCTGAATCTTTTATGCTGCTTCTTTATTTTCATTCGTTTTGGACTGCTGGTCGATGCAGCCTCCATTTTCATTATTTTGTCTGCCGTTATGGGATGTTTTTTTGCACCCGCGTTGCTGCATGTTGGGGAACGGGGAAGGACGGAAGCGGGGCAGGGCACGGGGCGTGAAGACGACAACGGCGGCACGGGCAAGGCGCCGGGACCTTGAAGTAGCGGTCGCGTTAGCGCGTCCCAGCCGCGAAACTGGGGCACCGGTGGCAATTACTCTTACGCCCCATGCGATTGAAGCGCTTATTCGCGGCTAGTTGTCATCCTTAACAGCTGTTATTGGCCGGCTGGCGATTTCGTGCTCGGGGTCGCCAGCGTGTTGTTGCTCGTGGGAGCACTGGTGCCAGACGTCGTGCTGTTTATGCTACTCGGCAGGCCCGAGTTCGGCGACTTGGCGGCCATGCCGCTGTCCGAGTTGGTGGTTCCTGGCGTGCCGTAGCCGCCCGTTACACCGTTCATCTGCATCTGATTCGCCGGGCTAGCCGTGCTGCCCGACGAACTGCCGCCGCTTGAGCCTCCGCCCGCCTGTGCATAAGCGCCGCCCGACAGCGTGAGTGCGGCAAAGGCCGCGATTAATGTGCTGGTTGCCTTGTTCATGATCCGTCCCTCCTAGATTAGACTGGAATATAGACACAGACGTTCGTCGCCTGCTTGACCATGAATGCAGCAAGCACCGTGCCGCGTGCTGTTATCCGCGCCGAAACGATGTGCGTCGCAGCGAGCGGCTTTCGTCGGCGTTTAGCAGATATCGCTCGGCACACGCCAGTCGTACTTTCGACCCATAAGCAACAACGCCCTTGCCACTTGCTCGTTTGCTCATCGATGGCGGGTGCACGTCGTCGATGATTGGCCAGTCGCGAAACACGACCGACCTAGTCTTGCGTCTTCCCGGAACCAATTTCGTCCAACGACGACAAGACATCCTCTGGCAAGTGAAGGTTCACGCTTTTGATGTTCTGCTTCAGATGTTCGACTGACGAGGTTCCAGGTATCAGGAGGATGTTCGGCGCGCGCTGTAACAGCCATGCAAGGGCTACCTGCATCGGTGTCGCGTCGCATTGGTCTGCAGCGCGACTCAGCGCATCCGCCTGCAGCGGAGAGAAGCCGCCGAGCGGAAAAAACGGAACATAGGCGATGCCATCTCCTGCAAGACTGTCAATCAGCGCGTCATCGTTCCTATGAGCAAGGTTGTACATGTTCTGCACGCACACAATGCTCGTAATCGCGCGTCCCTGCGCCACCTGCTTTGCGGTCACATTGCTCAGCCCAATGTGACGAATCAAGCCTTTCATTTGAAGCTCCGCGAGCGCCGTCAAAGGCTCTTCGATGTCACCCTCGGTCGGTGCTGCGACGTCGAACATCACACGAAGGTTCACGACATCCAGCGCATCGAGAGCGAGATTGCGAAGGTTGTCATGCACCGCCGATTCCAGTTCGGCCGCCGATGACGCAACGTTCCACGAGGCATCGCTACCTCGGCCGGCACCTACCTTCGTGACAATAGTGAGAGCGTCAGGATAGGGATGGAGTGCCTCGCGGATGAGCTGGTTTGTAACGTGGGGGCCATAAAAATCGCTCGTGTCGATGTGCGTGATTCCCTTTTCAACGGCAGCACGAAGCACTGCTATGGCTGCGGCGCGGTCTTTCGGCGGGCCGAAAACGTGAGGACCAGATAGTTGCATGGCGCCGTAACCCATGCGCGTTACGGACAGGTCGCCAATTTGAAAAGTACCAGCGCGCGTCGCTTCAGTCATTGATGCACTCCTTTCGGGTCGTTGTTTCCATAGCGGCAAGATGTTCGAATAGAATACGAATAATCATTCAGATTGTGAATTCGCATATGCGCACCGATGACGGACAGGGCCTGGACGCCCGCAAACAGCCGCAGCAGGCGCGTTCCCAGGCTACCGTGGACGCGATTTTCGACGCGACTATTCAGGTTTTGCTGGCTGAGGGGTTGCAGCGACTGACCACCATCCGGGTGGCCGAGAGAGCAGGAGTATCGGTCGGAACGCTTTACCAGTACTTTCCTCAAAAGCAGGCGCTTCTTTTTGCCGTGCTGCAGCGGCATTTGGAAAGGGTAGTGAGAGCGATGGAGGATGCCGCTGCGTCAGCGCATGACGCTTGTTTATCGACGATGGTGAAGGCTGTCGTTGCAGCATTCGTGAAAGCAAAGACGGAAAACCTGGAAGAATCGCGTGCCCTATACGCGGTTGCCCTCGAACTCGACTCACGCGGTTACGTTCGCGAAGTGGAGGCTCGCAACCGCGCGGCGCTAGAGGCTATGCTGAAGACGGCTTCCGATGCGCATTTTGACGACATTGCCACGACCACTTTCATGTTCACGGGAGCATTGGTTGGCCCCATACGTTTGCTGCTTGAGGGGAAGTCGCCTCAATCAATGATCCGCAAGCTTCGCGCTCAACTTGAGTCGCTCTGCCTAGGGTATCTAGAACGCGAGGCGCGTCCAAAGCGTTCGCCGGACTAGTCAACCGTGGCAGGAAAACCAAATATGCCGGTTAACTGGCTTCGTGGGACCGGCCCACGTGATTTTCGTCTGTGGCACGGCGCCCGGCCGTAGCGATCTTGCAAGCGGGCACTCAGAGGAACTGGGTGACTTTCACAAAGTGGCCGGTTTACGCCGCACGAGATCTTGCCGCGCATCCGCAAATGTCGCGCTCGGCATCAGCCGCACCACGCTCTCCCGCCACGGTGGAAAAACGGGCAAACATGGGTATTTGTGGACCTGCGCGCGTTCGAGCAATGGTGTCGTTGACATGGTGTTCGTGTCCTGCGGGTTTGACTTGCAATTGAACGGGTGCGAGGCGGTAATCCTCGCGCCCCGTATGGACATCAGTTGCGCGGGATACCCATCTTCTCCATCGTCAGGGTTTCGTCGGCGCGCCCCCAGCCACCGTCGGCGACCTCATCCACGAGAACCATCGAGTAAGGACGGACGCCCTCGCCGAAGTACTCGACGAACATGGCCGTCGTGCGATGGATGATTTCTTCTTTTTTCGCGGCATCGAGCGTGCCTTCCGGAAACTTGTAATTGGCAAATGGCATGAAAGACTCCTTTATTGAGGATTGAAAACGAGGTGTCGGTTTTCGCCACCTGGACATTGCGAAGGTGGCCGACTGCCTTGAGAGCGATTATTCCAGCGCAGAGTACCTGGATAAATGGTGGTAAATTGCCATGACTATTCAATGGGAATAACTAATCGAGATCGGCGGATATGGATCGCTTTGACACGCTGCAGTTGTTCGTCCGGATTGTCGAGCAGGGCAGTTTCACCAAAGGCGCAAGCATGGTGGACATCCCGCGCGCGACGGCGACCTATGCCATCAAGGCACTTGAGGCGCGGCTCGGCACGCGGTTACTCGAACGAACGACGCGGCACGTGCGGCCGACACTCGACGGCCAGGCTTTTTACGAGCGCTGCGTGCGCATCCTGAGCGAGATCGACGATGCGGAGTCGTCGTTCTCGCATCAGACCAGCAACCCGCGTGGCGTGTTGAGGTTGGACCTGCACGGCACGCATGCCACACGCATCGTGTTGCCGCGTATCGACGAGTTTCGTGCGCGCTATCCGGGTATCGAACTGGTGGTGAGTAGCGGCGATCGCCTCGTCGACCTCGTGCGCGAAGGTGTCGATTGCGTGATCCGTGGGGGGCGTCCGCGCGACTCGTCGCTGATCGCGCGGCCCGTGGCCGTCGTGCCGCAGATCATTTGCGCGAGCCCCGCCTATCTGGAGCGATTGGGTATGCCCTCGACACCGGCTGATCTGGTTTCGCATGAAGCCGTCGGCTTCTTTTCCCAGACGAGCGAGTCCTCCTATGCGATCGAACTGCGCATCGAGCGGAAGATCACTGAATTCAAGCTGCGTAAATGGGTCTCGGTGGGCGACGCTGAGAATTATGTCGTCTGCGCGTTGCGCGGGGCGGGTCTGATTCAGTTGCCCCGCTTTCACGTAGAGGACGAGCTTGCCGATGGTCGCCTTGTCGAGGTCCTGAAGGAGTGGGAGAGTCCCGGCTTACCCATCAATATTCTCTATCCCCAGCACCGGCAGCTCGCTCCGAGGGTCCGTGCTTTCGTGGATTGGGCGAGTCAGGTGTATGCGGCGAAATTCGGCGGTGAGAACGGGTTGAATGCAAGGGTGCTATAGACCTTCACGAAAGAGTGCGAATGGCGGCAAAGGCCGACGAACCGCTCTCTACTTCGCATCGACTATCGGCGGCTTCTTGGGCTTTGCGGTCGTTGGAGCGGGTTGGGTACTACGTCAGCAATGTCGCGGATTGCCGACGGTGGCGGCATCGAGTAGCGAGACGGCGGGTTCCTGCATCAGCGAACTCACACTCTCGACCCTTAACAGACAAACGTCACAAATCGCGGGGTGGCGGGTTGTAAGCGACAAGCGGTCATTGGCGCTTCGATTTCAAACTGCCGCACTTGGAATGTCGTCGCAGCTCCCATTTGCCCTCATCACAGGCGCCGTCGGATGCGATGAGGCTCGTGTCGAAAGTGAACTCAAGCGATGCCAAACGGATCAGGAGCCTGCTGATCCCACACGAGAACGTCTCCGTGCCAAAGCGTAATTCTGCGCGCGTCGAGGGATTCTTGGTTTTTAAAAAGGAAGGCGCTGGCCATTCCCAATGTAAAAGCAACGATTGGCGCGCCTCCTTTTGGCCAGCTCATCTCCTGATGCAAAGAGACGCGCGCACCTGGAACTCGGCTTACCAGGCTGACGTCGGGGGCGAAATCATTGAAGCCGACAGTAGCGGCAGCGTCCCTCCCCAAAGCCTTCAATACATCGGGCATTACAGCGCACGGCAGGTCCGTCGGAGGATGGTCTTGGCTTCGCGCGATCGTCGTCCAGCCGAGACTAAAACATGTCGTTGATTCGCTGGACATGCTCAGTCCATTCGGCATCACAGAGCGACGATCCTGGGGCGATTTTTGAAGCTCGGTTACGCGGCGCGGGAGTTCGTCCCCATAGCGTAGCGCGAAGCCGCGCAAGATAAAAGCGCCACGCCCGAGAGTGAGGTACTCGGCGTTGTCAGTCATCGGGTGCGCATCGTGGGTCATGAGAGTCTGCCTCTTCGGAAAAATGAAAGTGCGCCAGAGACCTTCGCGCAGTCCGTACATGCCCGAGAGCGATAGCTGGCCGAGCTGCATCCGTACGGTAGAGCCGGCGAGCCGACGCAACAATCCGTTTCTTGCGCTGCAATTCCGCAAGGTGAGCCAGCTACTCGCGCAAAGGTCCGCTGCCAGCACAACTGCCTTCGCGTTTAAAACGGACGATCTGTTCGATTACGACGCGGTCCAACGCACGGCGAGATTGAACCGCAAGAAACGGAGTTTTTTTAGCTGCGCGCGGCGATAGGTTGAAGTCTCTGCAGAGGACGCATCCCGTCAAGCGACAAGCGAGTCGCTACAGATCAAGATCAAGATCAACGACGGTAAATATCATTAACAGGAGTCCACCATGTTGCCATTGCTTTCTTTTCACAACTTGGTTGCGCATCGAGGGGATGGATTACGCCCGGAGCTTCTCGCCCTGCTTCAACGCGAAGCCCAGCCTCAGATGCCTTCCGCGAACGTCAGCCACCAACCTGTGTCGATCCAGAAGGGCGAGGGAGCTGAACCCATCCTTGACGATCCAACCACCGAATAATGTCGGACCGCCAGAGCGGCAGTGCATCTTGATGATGTCGCGTTCGGGCTTTACTAATCGAGAGCTCAAGCCGAGCCGCCCGCTTCCACAGTGACGGAAGTGGACATTAGGGTCAGGGCGGCCTGAAGGGGCGGCTCAGGGTCGGGAGTGTGAGTTCACCAAAGCAGGAAGCTGCAGTTCGGCTGCTCGATGCCGTCTACGTCAGTAATCCGCCGCATTGCTGACGTAGAACCCGACCCGCCCCAATGTCGGCTCAGGCCGAGAAGCCGGCATCCCGGCTCCAGATACTGAAGCTCCGTTGAGCGTCCATCACCTGCCATCCAAGCTGGGATCGGCGAATTTCTCTTAATCAGCCCATTCTGCCGTTGACTACATGGGCAGACAGCCATCTGAACAATACCCTCAGCAATCGACGCGTCAAACGCATGGCGAACCTTGCGATCGACGTGTCAACAGCATTGGCGTGCACAAATTACATATTTCCCAGCCCACTGCAAACGAAAGACCAGCGCTAGTGGAACCAAACAGATTGATGCCTTTGTCGTCGGTGTAAGGCGGTTCGCGACGACGGATGTAGACGTCAGCCTCGTCCAGCATCAGGATCGCGTCCCAACGCGCCGCGTAATGAAGTACCGGAAATATTGGCTGCTTCGTAGCGAGCCCGGTTTGCCTCGTTGGGCGGGTAGAGGCCTGGCAAAGCGGCGCCAGTTTCGACCTCGCTCATGATCCAATTCTCCAGTTGCTCTTGTTCAACCGACGCAGCAACCACGTCATCAAGGAGCGCGGACGGGATAAGCACTGCGCCATCCCGATCGACTACGATTACGTCGTTTGGAAATACCGCAACGCCACCGCAGTCGATAGGTTCCTGCCAACCGACGAAGGTCAAGCCGGCCACGGATGGCGGTGATGCCGTTCCCTGGCACCAGACCGGAAGGCCCGTATTCAGCACGCCCTCAATATCCCGAACCACACCGTCTGTGACAAGCGCTGCAACTCCGCGCTTTCGCATCCGTGCACAGAGAATGTCACCGAAGATTCCAGCGTCGGTTACGCCGAGTGCGCCCACTACGGCAATACAGCCACCTGGCATTGCTTCAATCGCGGCGCGGGTTGAAATGGGCGAGCCCCACGAAGCGGGCGTTGCAAGGTCTTCCCGGGCGGGCACAAAACGGAGAGTGAATGCGCGACCGACCAGCCGTGGCTGACCTTCAGCGATCGGGCGAGTACCGCGAAGCCACACGTTGCGAAGGCCATGCTTCATCAGGACCGTCGTAAGCGTAGCCGTCGATACGCCGGAGAGGGCAGCAACAATCTTTTCGTCAAGCTGAAGGCAGTCGATAGTCATGGTTAGCACTTCCAAAGAATGATTAGATACTGGCGATGAGGCCGCCATCGATCCGTACTGTCGATCCGGTAACGTATGAAGCGCGAGGACTTGCGAGGAAGGTCACCACATCGGCGTACTCCTGCGGCTCGCCATACCGCCCCACCGGAATCGATCCCGTGCTTTCGGCAGCAACGTCCTCGACTGATCGCCCTTCACGCTTGGCTTTAGCATCGTCAAGGAAGCGAATGCGATCCGTCGCAATTCGTCCGGGCAGGACGATGTTGCAGGTAATGCCATCGCGGCCAACTTCCCGCGCCAGCGTTTTCGACCAGCCGACCAAGGACATTCGCAGTGCGTTTGATAATCCAAGATTCGGTATGGGTGAAATAACACCTGATGACGTGCTGGTGATTATTCTGCCAAAACCACGTTGGCGCATTCCCGGAAGTACCCGGTCGGTGATGGATACCACCGACAAGACCATGCTCTCGAAATGCTTGCGCCAGAGCGCCGCATCCTGTCCATGCGCCGGCGTTGGCGGCGGCCCTCCGGTGTTGTTCACCAGTATGTCGATAGGCCCGAGATCCTGCTCGATCCGGGTGACATGACTGTCTACGACAGACAGATCTCCGAGATCCCACTGAAGCGCGATCGCTTGCGAACCCGCTTCTCTCACCGCTTTCGCAGTCTTTTCGGCTGCTTCCAGATCGATGTCGGCAACAGCGACGCGCACACCCTCGGCCGCGAGCGTTCGAGCGATTACACCACCGAGGCCACCACCGCCACCGAGCACGAGGGCGGTCTTGTCTTTTAGCTGCAGGTCCATCTTCTTTCCCTATGAAAAGCCGGTTACCCGGTTACTGCTGCGCGCTGATCGAATCATCTCCGGGTTCCGCGACAGCATCTATTTCGACACGCACGCCGTTGAGCGCGCATCCGATGGTGGTTCGTACGGGGGCGGCACTCCCCATCACTTTGGCGTACACAGCGTTGAAACGCTGAAATTCGCTGATGTCGGACAGATACGCCTGGACGCGAACAAGCCGGCAGAAATCAGTGCCGGCATCTTCCAGAACAAGGCGCAAATTGTTGAGCACCGCAGTCGTTTGCTCTTCGATCGTGTCGCCGAGAATCTTTCGCTCAGGATCTCGCGGGACCTGACCTGCCACAAATATCAGACCGCCCGCGCGGCGCCAGAGACTGTAGTGGCCGCCCTTGGACGGTTGCTTGCTGGATTCGGTCATTGGTGAAGTCTCACGCTGGAGGGGAATAGGGACGCTCATCTCTTGCTGGTCACCGCATCAACGCGATGACCGAACGTTCGTTGCCGAGCTGATCGCGATATTCCCACTGTCCGTCCAGGGATCGAACCAGGGCATTGCTGTACAGGTAGGCAGTGGTGCACGTGTGCTCGGGAACCAGCAAGAGCCGGTCACCGGTATCGAGCGTGTGACTGTTGATCACGGTGTGCTCTTCGTTCATCATCACGACTTCGTCAGCGCCTTGAAAACGCTGCCGCAGCGGCTTGTCCGGCGAAATGGCCTTGCTGCCGGCATCCAGCGTAGCCGTGCCATTGCGTGTAGAAACAACAGTCGTCAACACAAACCCAGCCGCCTCCCAATTGTGATGCGCTAGCTCCCTCAGGTGCTGAGCGTTCGAATACACCCATGTGCCGGGTGACACGTGACGCATCACAGATCGAGGCCACAGGTCGAACGTATAGCTACCGGCTCCGACCACGTCTACGTCGATGCCGTCTTCACGCAGGCGCGACTGCAGTACCTCCAGCGTATCGGCAAGCTTTTGAACCTCGGCTTTGCGCTCGTCATACTCGCCCCGGATGTGGCCGTCGTAAAGATGCCACCCGGCAAGCCGCCCGAGTCGGGCAACCTCGCGCGCGAGTTCGAGCGCTGCCTCATCCATAGTGACTCCTGTGCGCCCCATTCCCGGATCGAGGTCGACCCGCAGGCGAATCGAAGGCGAGGCGCCGTCAAGTAGTCGGGCCCACAGGTCCAGTCCGTGGCGGGAATCGATCAGACCCGTGAGTTCGGCCTTCGGAAACGCAGCGGCCAATTCGATAAAACGGCCGATGTTTTGTGGATTGACGGTCGGAAATGCCCAGACGACGCGCGTGGCGCCCGCGGCCAGCACCATTTCAACTTCGGCGAGCGTACTGGCTTTGAAAGCGTCGACGCCATTGGCCAGCAGTAACTCAACGAGCCACGCAGCGCGATGAGTCTTCACATGCGGCATCAGGCGCTCGACACCGCCGCACGCTTGCGCAGTGACCTCCAGGTTGTGCAGGACGCGGTCTTCCACCACCACGAAGCAAGGTGTTGCGACCGCCGGTACCAGGTCCGCGGCAATTGGGTTGATCATGTTGCGTGTTGTCATAAAGTAATAGTTCCGTGCATGGGAGCCGTCTGGCTGGCATGAATTTCGTCGATGAGCAGCTTCGCATCGAGGACGGTCGGCTAGTGGCGCAAGTCGGACAGGAATGCCTGCGCACGCGGGTGCTCGGGCGACCGAAAGAACGTCTGCGGATCGGCTACTTCAAGAATCGCACCGCGGTCCATGAACCAGACGCTGTCACTCACTTCGCGCGCGAATCCCATCTCGTGGGTCACGCACATCATCGTCATGCCGTCTCTGGCCAGCGACTTCATGACGTTGAGCACTTCGCCAACCATTTCCGGATCGAGCGCGCTCGTCGGCTCGTCGAACAGCATCACCGGCGGCTCCATCGCCAATGCGCGGGCAATCGCGACGCGTTGCTGTTGCCCTCCCGACAACTGCTGTGGATATGAGTTCGCCTTGCTGGCCAGTCCCACGCGATCGAGCAGCGCCAATGCTTGCCGCTTCGCATCCTTGCGGTTTTTCCCGGCCGCCTTCATCGGTGCGAGGCACACGTTGTCGAGTGCCGATAGATGAGGAAACAGGTTGAACTGCTGAAACACGAAGCCGACACGGCTGCGAAACCGGTTCAGGTTCAACGTGGCTTGATGGACGCTCGTTCCGTCGACCGTGATCTCGCCCGCCTGGATCGTCTCGAGGCGGTTGACGGTACGAATCAGCGTCGACTTGCCAGACCCCGAAGGGCCGCACACGACCACCACCTCGCCTTGCTTCACTTCGGCGGTCACGTCGACGAGCGCCTGATACTCGCCATACCATTTACTAACTTTGGAGAACTGAATCATTGATGAGACTCCTGACATTAGACATCTTCCCCGAAGCGCGCCGGCGCGAAATGCGCCGTTCGACGCCCTGCACGCATCGGGTAAGCGTGTAACACACCGCAAAGTAAACCAGCGCGAGAACCAAGAAGACCTGAAACGGCCGCGTGAGAAGACTGGCGTTAATCTGTTGGGCCGAGAACGTCAGTTCCTGGACGCTGATCACATAGCCGATCGATGTGTCCTTCACTGTCGATACGCATTGGCTGAGAATGCTCGGCAGCATGTTGTACAGCGCCTGCGGCAAGATCACGTGGCGCATCGTCGACCCGTAACTCATCCCGAGCGAGCGTGCAGACTCGGTCTGCCCTGTGGGCAACGACTCGATGCCCGCGCGGACAATCTCGCTCAGGTAAGCCGCCTGATAGATCACCAGCGTGACGACCAGGGTGGTGAAAGCGCTGACGAGATGGCCGATCAACCCCGGCACAAGGAAATAACTCCAGAACACCAGCATCACCAGCGGCACACCGCGCACGATATAAACGAGCACCGTCGAGGGCACGCTCAGCACCCTGTAGGGTGAAACCCGGCACAGGGCCAGCAGCAAGCTAAGTGGAATGGCAAAAGCGAGACCGAGCAGCGCGAGAATCAGCGTGAGCGCCAGACCGCCAATTGGTCCGCTCGGGTATTGCCCGAGCAGCAGGAAATGCGCGTTTTGGGTGAGTATGTCGAGCATCGCTTATTTCGCCGGGATACGGGTGTGGCGAGCGACCGCTGCCCCCACACCCATCAGGCCCAATGAAATGGCCAGGTAGATGAGCGTTCCAACGAGATAGATTTCAAAGGTTCGAAAAGTCTGATTCTCAATGTCACGCACCGTGTATGTCAGCTCGGCAACACCGATTGCCATCGCCAGGCTGGTGTTCTTGAAGAGCACGACGGTATGGTTGATGAACGGCGGCATTGCGATGCGGAAGCTCTGCGGCAGGATCACGTATCGCATCGACTTTGCAAAGCTCAACCCCAGCGAGCGGGCTGCCTCATGTTGGCCTGCCGATACCGCCCGCAGGCCACTTCTAATATCCTCCGAGTAGTACGCCGCCATGCACAGGCCAATAGCTACGGATGCGAAGATGAATTCGCCCCCATGCGCATTGATCCATCCTTGCGCGCTATCGGGCAACAGCGTTGGAAACCCGAAGTACCAGAGGAACAGCTGCGCGAGCATCGGCACGTTCTGATGGTATGCAACGTAGCCGGCGACGAACCTCTCGATGACCGGGTTACCCATCGCGCGCAGCGTCGCCATCACCGTGCCGAGTGCGACCGCGATCACCCAGCTCGCCAGCGTGAGCAGCGCGGTGTATTGCACGCCCCACATGAGGTGTTTCAGATTCGGGGCCGCGAATATGCTCGCGAAGTCGAGATGTAACAACATGAGCAATCCTTATCACACTGAACGGCTTGAAGGTCAGCCTTTGATCGACCCGATCTTGAAATCGCGATGCATCTGATAGATCGTTTTGGGACCGAGCCACGTGTCGAATATCTGCTGGGCTTCGCCAGATTTTTCCATCCCGTCCAGCGCGTTGTTCACCGCGTCGAGCAATGCCGGCTCGCCCTTCTTGATACCAAGTCCCCAGTTTTCGAGGCCCACCGGCGGCGACAGCGCTGCAACATTGGTGTCAGGGCCGAGTTTGGCGGCAAAGCGGTGCATGATCGGTTCCGAGACGACAAAACCATTGACCTTGCCTTGCACCATGGCCAGGAAAGCGGATGGCGAGTCGTCATAGCTGACGAGCTGCACGCTCGGCATGACCCGACCCATGATTGCGATATTGCTGGAGCCTTTGATCGTACTGACACGCTTGCCGTCGAGATCGTCCCGCGCCTTGAACGGGCCGCTGGTCTTCACTGCAATGACCTGCTTGGCGACATAGTACTGATGCGTGAATGCGAGTTGCTCAGCCCGCGCCGGAGAGTAGCCGAGCACCGCGGCGAGCACATCGACACGGCCTTGCAGCAGTTCAGGAATGCGTGCTTCCATCGACACCACCTGCAACACGGGCTTGACGCCCAGCGCCTTCGCAACGCCCTTGCAGTAGTCGACGTCGTAACCGACGATTTCTCGCGAAGCCGGATCCTGGAAGCCGAATGGCTCGAAGTTGGCCAATACCCCGCACACGAGCGTTCCGCGCGCCTTGATGTCCCCGAGTTGGTCGGCCCGTGCAGTACCCGCCAGCAGGGCCAGGGTCAACCCAAGCAATGCTGCGGTTAGTTTGTTAGACGATTTCATGCGTTTCTCCGTA
>Ga0105858_1000689_pt1 | contig 12761 bp, 10 predicted proteins | sample OrgsoiDNA_201062_FD_89683 | JGI IMG/M metagenome (GOLD analysis project Ga0105858, IMG submission 89683) | Permafrost soil microbial communities from the Arctic, to analyse light accelerated degradation of dissolved organic matter (DOM) -... | ecosystem: Environmental > Terrestrial > Soil >...
CCTACGGCGGCCGTGGCGGTGGGCGCAACCGCGCTGCTGGGGTTGGGATTCTCCTTTCCCTGGTCGTCGGTCGCATCGACTGTCTTGCGCCGGACTCCGGAGCGGGAGCGCGCCTCGGCGCTGGGCGTGTTGACGGCGTTTTACGACCTGTTTGTGGGTATCAGTTCGCTGCTTGCCGGAGCCATCGCCAACCGGTTCGGATACGCGGCGGCCTTTCTGATGGCGGCTGGGGCGATTGCGGCGGCTGCCGTCTCGGGAAGGTATGTATTTCCCGCGTGGGGCAGGGACGCCGCATTCCAGGTTCCGGAAACCGTGGCCGCGACTTCCGAAGCCGAGCGCTGAATCGTACTGATAACCCGCAAAAAATTTCCTGTAAGGAATTCCCTTCAACGGGGACTACCCAAGCAGAAACCAATGATCAAAGTTCAAGGGCTCGGAAAACAGTTCGACGGGCGGCACGCCGTCAAAGATCTCTCCTTCGATGCTCCCGATGGAGCGATCACGGGTCTGCTGGGCTCTAACGGCGCAGGCAAGACCACCACACTTCGGATGATTTGCGGGGTACTCACGCCGGAATCGGGCTCCATTGCGATCGATGATGTCGCCGCGCACGATTCGCTCGCCCGGCAGCGCCGCCTGGGAGCTTTGCTCGACCACACCGGAATCTATGCGAGGCTGACGGCAAGGGAAAACCTCCTTTACTACGGAAGGCTGCGCTCGATGCCGCCGGAGACTCTGCGCCAGCGGGTAGAATCTGTTGTCTCCATACTTGGGCTTGGACCGATTGCGGACCGGCGCACCGCCGGATTCTCCCAGGGCGAACGCATGAAAACCGCCCTCGGCCGCGCCATCCTTCACTCGCCTCGGAATCTGCTTCTGGATGAACCAACCAACGGGTTGGACGTTCCAACGATCCGATCGCTGCGGAGTCTATTGAGACGTCTGCGCGACTCCGGCGTGTGCATCGTTTTTTCCAGCCATGTGCTCGATGAGGTGCGCGCTCTTTGCGACAAGGTTGTGGTCATCGCGAACGGAAGCCTGGCCGCGTCCGGTTCGCCTGGGGAACTTTGCGCGCGAACGGACACAGTCTCTTTAGAGGACGCATTCGTTAAACTGACCGGCCAACCGGAGAACCTCTCATGCTGAATCAAACCTTTGTCATAGCGCGGAAGGAAATCCTCGACGGGCTGCGCGATGTGCGTTCCGTGATTTCATCCTTGTTCTACGCGCTGATGGGCCCGCTGGTAGTTGGACTGGTCTCGATCGCCGTTCGCCCAACAAAATCCAATGCGGGCGCAAGCGTTCTGGTGGCCATGATGTCGGTCTTTACGCTGGTTGCGGCCTTCGTCGGCGGCATGAATGTCGCCATGGATACCGTTGCCGGAGAAAGAGAACGCCGCTCGCTATTACCCTTGTTATTGAACCCGGTTCCCAGGTTGCGGATCGTGCTCGGAAAATGGCTGGCGGTGAGCCTCTTTGCAGTAATGGGCTTGAGCCTCAACCTGCTGGGGTTTGCAGTGGTCTTTGCCACTTCGGGGATGCACATGAATGTAGCCTTGACCCGGTTCTTGCCGGCGGTGATCGTTGGGATCTTCCCGCTGGCGCTCTTCGCGGCATCAACGCAATTGCTGATATCCACCGTCTGCCGCGCGGTGAAGGAAGCGCAGACCTACTTGTCGATGATCGTGTTCCTGCCGATGAGCATCGGGATGCTTCTCGTGTTCTTCCCGGCGGCAAGGCGCGTATGGTGCGGTTTTCTTCCGTTCCTGGGACAACAGTTAGAGCTTGAACTCTTGATGAACGGCGGCGAGTTTCACTGGATTCAGCCGATCGTGCTGGGATGCTTAACCGTGACCCTGGCACTACTTGTCTTGCTGGTGGCGGCCAACAGGTTATATCGTGATGAAATCGTCTACGGGAACTGACGCCCTTTTCGTAAACGTCGAGGCATCCAAGAGCTTGGACCGAGCGATTCAGGAACGGCATTTCGATCGTCTTCTCGCGGCGAATGGGCCCGCTCTTACGCGTCTTGCCGCGAGCTACACCAATACGGCCGCCGACCGGGACGACTTGTTGCAGGAAATCGCCCTGGCGATCTGGCAGGCATGGCCGCGGTTTCGCGGCGAGTGCTCCGAACGTACCTTCCTGTTCAGAATCGCTCACAATCGCGCCATCGCTCATCTGGCGCGCAGCCGGTCGCAAATGCCCCGGTCGCAAATGCCCCGGTCGCAAATGCCCCGGTCGCAAATGCAAGGGTCCGCCGAAGAGATCGACGTGCATGACCCGGCTCCGGACCCTGAATCCGGTCTGGCGCAAGAGCAACAAGCCGAGCGCCTCAGGCGGGCTGTCCATCGCCTGCCGGTCGCATACCGGCAGGTAGTCACCCTGACGCTTGAAGGTTTGGCCTATGGAGAAATAGCCGATGTGCTCGGTATCTCGGAAAGTAATGTGGGCGTCCGCTTGACCCGCGCGCGCCGGATCTTGCAGGAGTTGCTGAAATGAACCAGGAAGCCGAATTGGATCTCTGGCGCCGCCAGTGGCAGTCTGAGACCACTGTCCCTCTGGATTTACGAAAGAGAGTGGAGCGGCAAACCCGCTTTATGAAGATCGGTCTGCTGGCGGATATTCTGGTGACGATCGTCATCGGTGGGGGCGCCATAGTGTGGGCCCTTCTTTCGCCGCAATCCGACATCGTTTTGCTGGCTGCTGTAACGTGGTTGTTCCTGGCCGCGGCCTGGACGTTCTCGCTGACCGTCAACCGCCGCAACTGGTCTCCTTCGACGCTGGACACAGCAGCCTTTGTCGAGCTTTCGGTGCGGCGTTGCGCCGGCCGGCTGGCGGCTGTCCGGTTTGGGGTCGTTCTTTTCCTGTGCGAAATCGTGTTCGGCCTGGGCTGGGTCTATCGCCACTCGCCTGAAGGGCGGATGCCGCTGCTGCCGTGGCTATTCTTCAGCTCGCTTCCCATCGACATTGTCTGGCTGGCTACTGCGGCGTTCTCTTTTTTTGTGGTTTGGTACCGCAGGCGGAAGCGAGCCGAGCTGGCATACTTTCTAAATTTGCGCGGCGAATGACGACATCGCTCCGGCTTATTTTATTTCGCCGCAAATTATCTGACGATCACGCCCTGGCCCGTGGGCAGAGATAAGACCTCGGCTCCCCTTACCCGTGCGGCGGCGTCTATGGCGTCGCGTTGGCAGTCGTGTCCGTAGTATGCGTAATCGTCAAACAGGATGACTGCCCCCGGCGATAGCCGGTCCCAAAAAAACTCGAGCGCTCTCCGCTCCGGCAAGGCGCAGTTCATGTCGATGTGCAGGAACGCGACCGCGCCGAACTCGACTCTTTCGAGAATCTCGGGTACCGCGCCCCGTACGACGATAGCGTTCGGCCACTCGGCAAAATTCGCGCGAATGCGATCCATATCGGTGACGTACGCTCCGGCTTCAAGCGCATGCCTGGCGACGCCGAGCCTCTGCTTCCGGACTTCCTCTTGCGAATACTGCGCCAGAACGGGGCCGCTAAAAGTGTCAATCAGATAAAAGCGTCTTCCCAGTGTGTTCCATTGCAGCTTTTTCATGATGGCCGAACTGACGAAGCCGGCGTTAACGCCACATTCAACGAAATCACCCTCGACGCGCAAGCCCGTTCGTGCGGCCCACAAAGCAACGTGCACTCGCCACTCAAAACCCGGGTCAACGCCGCGACTGGCTTGCACCCCCCCGCGCGTAAGCCGCCCGGAAGGCTGCATCGGCGCGAAAACGATCGCTGTGAACGGTGAAGAGTCCGTCCTGAGCATACCGGCCCCGAAGCCTGAAAATCCCTACGCCGGCCTTGGCAGACAGTGCCTTAATTAGAGTCTTGATCACACGGCGCGACCCGTTCACTATATTACATATAGATGTTAGGAATTGGCGAAAGACGATGGAGATCTTGGCAGCGATGATTCTGCTTCACACGCAGGAGGTCGCAGGTTCGAGTCCTGCCGCGCCCACCATTAAGAATCAAGCCCTGGCCGGGCGGTCTCCCACTCCGAGGCAGTCATGTTGCACCACTCAGGTTGTAGGCTGGTCTCATATGGAAAACATCCTCGTCACGGGAGCCACCGGTAATGTCGGCCGCCAAGTAGTTTCTCAACTGCTCGCCACGGATGCCCGAGTCCGCGCTATGGCTCGCAGTCCGGAGTCTGCCGGTCTGCCGCGCCAGGTCGAAGTCGTGCATGGCGACCTCACTGTCCCCGCCACCCTCGACCGATGCCTGGACGGTGTCGATGCGGTGTTCCTGATGTGGCAGGCTCCGGCCGCGGGCGTCGCTCCCGCGCTGGAGCGGATTGCTAAGCACGGCCGGCGGATCGTCTTCCTCTCGAATCTAACCGTGCGCGACGGCATCGAAGAGCAGGCCTATCCGGTCACGACGCTGCACGCCAGGATTGAGCGCCTGATTGAGGTGTCGGGCGTCCGCTGGACCTTCCTGCGGCCCGGTGCGTTCGCAGCAAATGCCCGGATCTGGTGGGCGCCACAGGTCCGTGCAGGCGATGTCGTGCGCTGGCCCTACCCTGGCGCCGTCACATCGCCAATCCACGAGCATGATATCGCAGCGGTCGCGGTCCGCGCCCTGTGCGAGGAGGGACATGCCGGAGCGAAATATATCCTCACCGGCCCTCAGTCACTGACTCAGCGGGACCAGGTTCGCGCCATCGGCGATGCGATTAGCCGTCCGCTACGCTTCGAGGAGATCCCGCCCGAAGCGGCGCGGCGCGAGATGGCGAATATTATGCCGGCTTCAATCGCGGACATGCTGCTCGACGCATGGCAAAACGTAGAGTATGCCGGTTCCGCCTCGGTCGGGAAACCCGCGCTCGTCACGTCCACCGTGACAGACATCACCGGAGTTCCGGCACGTTCCTTCCACGACTGGGCGGTCGATCATGCGGGCGACTTTCAACAATAACCGCAGGCGTTGCTTCTGGACCGATTTGCGCCGCGCCTGGCACTTTTGCGCATCATGGTAGTCGATGAACTACCACCGAGAACTCGAATTTGCCCGCCGTATCGCCACCCTGGCCGGCGAAAACGCGATGTACATTCGCGCGCGGGGCATTTCCGTCGAAACCAAACCCGATGCATCGCCTGTCACCATTGCCGACAGAGAAAACGAGCGCCTCATCCGCGAAGCCATCGAACGCGAATTCCCCGGCGACGGCATCCTCGGTGAAGAAGGCTCGAGCAAGGAAGGTTCGAGCGGCCGCCGCTGGATTATCGACCCCATCGATGGTACGCGCGACTACGTCCGGGGCAACCGGTTCTGGTGCGTCCTGATCGCGCTCGAAGAAGCCAACCAGCCGTTCTTAGGCGTCGCGCATTTTCCCATGCTGGACGAGACGTATTGGGCAACGCGCGGCAGCGGCTCGTATTTGAACAATGAGCGCCTGCGGGTTTCCGCCATCGCATCCATCGGCGAGTGTTCATTCAGTCCCAATGGCCTGCACCTCATCGCGGCCCGCCCTCACCTGCCGCGAGTCATGGAACTAATGCAGCGCTCGTGGGCCGTGCGGTCGTATGGAGGCGCGCTCGATGCCTGCCTGGTTGCGGCGGGAAAGGCGGAGATTTGGTTCGAACCCAAAGTAGAAGTCTGGGACCTGGCCGCGCTGAAGCCGATCATCGAAGAGGCGGGCGGCGTGTTTTTTGCGCTCGACGGTTCACGGCGCATTGACCAGGGCACGGCTTTCGGATGCGCGCCCGGCGTCGAAACTCTCGTACGTCAGGCTTTCGGCATCACTCCCGCTTCATAAAGGTTCAGTTTGGGGAGCCATAGTACAATAGAGCAACTGGAGCCGTCGACCCCATGAACATCCGAAATGCCGCGATCCTGATCGGTTTCGCGGCTGGTTTGGCCCCCGCGATTGCGGGAGATGCGCCGGGCTCCCGCCCCAAAGCCGGAAACGTCGAAATCATGCGGCTGAGTGAAGTGAAGCCCGGCATGAAAGGCACGGCTTGGACCGTTTTCCAGGGTTCCGAACCGGAAGCGGTACCCATCGAAATCATTGGCCTGGCGAAGAATATGTGGGGCCCGAAACAGGACGTAATTCTGGCCAAAATGGGCGGCAAAGCTGTCCGGACCAATGTGGCGGCGGGCATGAGCGGGAGCCCCGTCTATATCAACGGCAAACTGGCGGGCGCGGTGGCGCTGCGTCTGAGCGTGTTCTCCCCGGACGCCATCTGCGGCATCACTCCTATCGAGCTGATGCTGGAGATAAACGATTTCGACAAGTCGCGCCCCGATGACGCGCGCACGCCGGAGAAGCTTCAAGCCGGCGGCCAGCCTATGGCGGAGGGGAAGCAGGCTTCGGGCGGCGGTCTTGATTTTCATGCCTCCGATTTTCAGAGCATGGTCCCTATCGATTCGCCTCTGGCCCTTTCGGGAATTACCGAAGGCGCTCTGCGCGAGTTCGGTCCCATGTTTCAAGGCATGGGCATTCACGCCGTGCAAGCGGGCGGCGGTGGAACCGGCGTCCACACCAACAAGCCCGCGCCCGGGTGGGAGCACTCGCTCAACCCCGGCGATTCGGTGGCCGGCATCCTGGTGGATGGCGACATGAGCGCCACGGTGTACGGCACGGTGACGTACAACGACGGCAAGCGCGTGCTGGCTTTCGGCCACCCGATGTTCAACCTGGGCCCGATCAACATGCCGATGAGCAAGAGCGAGGTGGTGACGGTGCTGGCCTCGAGCTACCAGCCGAGCAAGATGGCCAATGCCACCGATATCGTAGGGTCGCTGCGGCAGGACCGGCACAGCGGCATCATGGGAGTCCTGGGCACAACGTCGGAAATGATTCCGGTCACCATGAAGGTGCGGTCGCTTGATGAGAAAGAAGCCGTGCGCGGCGAGAAGGATTTCCATTTCAACGTCTTCGTGCACCAGAAGTGGACGCCCTACCTGATGATGCTGACGCTTTACAATTCCATCTCCGGCCTCAATGAGTTTGTGGATGAAGCCACCTACCGGCTCACTGGCAAAGTGGAACTGAACGGCACGCACAACATTTCGCTTTCGACCATGGCGGCTTCGGGCGATATGCCGATGCCGGCGCCGATGGCCCTGGCCGGCTGGTTCGGCGACAAGTTCAACCGGCTCTACCTGAACAACGTCAACACGCCCGACGTGAAGAGCGTCACGGTCACGGTGGACCTGATTCCGGACCGGCGCGTGGCCACCATCGAGAACGCCTGGGCGGCGAATAGCGAGGTGCAGGCCGGTGATGAAGTGCCTGTGAAAGTCTTCCTGCGGCCGTATCGCGGCGAACCGATCCAGCGCGATTTCAAGGTGAAGCTTCCAGACGGGTTGGCCAAGGGCGACCACCGGATCGTGCTGAGCGATGCCGATACCGTCAACCGCCTGCAGAATATGGCGGGGTTCGTAAACCGGTACATGAATCTGCCGGAGACGGTTTCGCTGATCAACCAGGAGCGGACCAACAACAAGCTCTACGTGTCGCTGGTGCAGTCGAGCCCTACGGCATATTACGATGACAAGACGCTGCCGAGCCTGCCCTCCTCCGTGCTGAACGTGATGCAGGCCGGGCGCGCCGCCAACCGCGGGCTGGTCACTTCTCCGGAGACGGCAACCGAGCAAATGGCTTTGCCGTTCGACTACGTGGTAACCGGGAGTTACTCTCTGCGGATACACGTAAAGTAGAATGAAAAAACTTCTGAGTATTGGTGTGCCGGGCCTCCTGGCCTGCCTGATGGTATTCGCGGGGCAGACGCGAACGTGGTCGGAGGGCGAGTTCCAGGATTTCGAGAAAGGGATCGTCAAGAATCTTTCGCTCGGCAGCGATGGGCGCATCACGCTGGCGCCTCATTTGCGCGAGTTGTTCGACACGTCCTCCCCGTATCTCTGGGCGCTGGCGCAGGATTCCAAGGGTAATCTTTACGCGGGCGGCGGCGCCAACGCCAGGCTCTATCGCATTCCGCCCGACGGCAACGGCAAACTGCTGGTGGAACTGGACGCGCTCGAGATCCACGCCATCGCGGTGGATTCCCGGGACCGCGTGTACGCCGCCACATCGCCCGATGGCAAGGTGTATCGCATTACCGGCAACGGCAAGCCGGAAGTATTCTACGATCCCAAGGCCAAGTACATTTGGGCGCTGGCCTTCAACCGCAAGGGCGAACTGCTGGTGGCCACCGGCGACCAGGGCGAAATCCACCGTGTGACGGCGGATGGCAAAGGCAAGGTCTTCTTCAAGTGCGATGAGACGCACGTGCGGTCGATGGCCATCGACGCGGCGGACAACGTGATTGCGGGCACGGACCCCGGCGGCGTAGTGCTGCGGATCTCGCCGGCGGGCGAAGGTTTCGTGCTGTACCAAATGCCGAAAAAGGAAGTGACGGCTGTGGCCGTGAGCGCTGACGGCGGGGTCTACGCGGCTGGGGCGGGCGTCAAGCAGGCCGGCGCGGCCGCGCCCGTGCCGTCTCCCCCGCCGCTGCCTGCGGCGCTGGTAGCCGCGCCCGGAACGCCCGCCGCGGCAGCGCGGCCCGTGCCGCCGCCGCCCCCCGCGTCGCTGGCGCCGAATTCCGTCATCGGCGGCAGCGAGGTCTACCGCATCGACCCGGATACGGGCCCGCGGCGGGTTTGGGCACATGCGCAGGATGTGGTGTACTCGCTCGCCATGGATGCGGCAGGCCATGTGATGGTGGGGGCGGGCAACCGGGGCTCTGTGTACCGCGTGGAATCTCCAACGGTCTATACGGCGCTGCTGACGCTGCCGGCTTCCCAGGTGACCGCGCTGCTGAGCGGCCGCGACGGCCATCTTTATGCGGCCACCGGCAATGTGGGCAAGGTCTACGAAATCGGCCCCGCGGTGGAGCCCGAGGGTTCCATTGAGAGCGAGGTGTTCGATGCCGGGATGCATTCGCTGTGGGGGCGGCTGAGTTTCGAGGGCCACGTCAACGGAGGCCGGGTTGAAATCGGCGCGCGCAGCGGCAACCTGGATCAGCCGCAGAAGAATTGGAGCCCATGGTCGCCGCCCGTCACCGACCCCAAGGGCGGGCGCCTGAATTCGCCGGCGTCGCGGTTCGTGCAGTGGAGGGCCGTCATTAAGGCGGGCGCCGGGGGACGTTCGCCGGAACTGGATTCCGTGGATGTGGCGTATCTGCCGAAAAACATCGAGCCGCACATCGATCAGATTGAAGCCACGCCTCCGAATTACAAATTCCCGGCGCCGGTGGCGATGGCCGCCGTGGCGCCGCAGTCATCGCTGTCATTGCCGGCGCTGGGCAAACGGCCCCCCAGCAGCGCCGCGGCGGTTGCGCCGGTTGCGAGCGATGCGGGCAGTACTCCGGCCCTGCAATTTGCCAAGGTGTATGTGGGCGCGCGCTGGCTGGCTTCGGACCCCAATGGCGACCCGCTCATCTTCACCGTGGAAATCCGCGGCGCCAATGAAACCGAATGGAAACTGCTGCGGGATAAGCTGGCGGAGCGATACTACTCGTGGGATTCCACGGCCTTTCCGGACGGCGAATACCGGCTTCGCATCACCGCCTCGGATGCCCCCGGCAATCCTCCGGCGGAAGCGCTCACGGCGCAGATGGCCGGCGACCCGTTCCTGATCGACAACACGCCGCCCGGAATCACGGGCCTCGCGGCTACCCGCACCGGCGCAAAACTGCGTGTTCGCTGGCACGCGGCCGACGCGCTGAACCATGTCACCAGAGCCGAGTACTCGCTCGATGGCGGAGACTGGAGAGTTGCGTCGCCCGAGACCAAACTTTCCGACTCGCTGGAGTTGGACTACGATCTGACCATGGATGCCGCCGCGGGCGAACACACGGTGGCTGTCCGGGTTCAGGATGAGTTTGAGAACACGGCCACGGACAAGGTAGTTGTGCGCCCGTAACCCACGGCAGTTAAGTACTCTGTGATATAAGGTACGGATCGGGAAAACCCGCAGTCGTTTGCCCTAAATAGGTACGAAGGCCCACACTGTCTAGTAAGTCTGATACCGCGAAGAATCAGCAGCTTGCCAGGAGCCGGCCGGCTCAAGGCGAAATCCCTTCAGAAGTTGTGCAGTTCTGATCAGACGCAAGAGGCCGCATCCGATAGACTGAAGAGCACGTCGGGATTGCCCTCCTGGGACCCCGGCCGCTCTGAGGCTTTACCAACATGACTAAGTCGGAACTTCGCACGGTAACAGCAAGCATCCAGGCCCGGCTGGCGGCAATTACTAACAATGCATCGAAGCGGGACGAGATCGTAATTCAACAGGCTCCCGACCCCTTCGACGAAGTGCAACTGAATTCGGAACGCGATCTCACGATTGCGCTTCTGAACCATGAGACCGTACTGTTTCGGAATCTCAAGGCTGCCTTGCGCCGCATCGAAGACGGATCTTACGGGCTCTGTGCGCAGTGCGAGGAAGGGATTAGCGCAAAACGCCTGGCAGCCGTGCCATGGGCGGAACGTTGTATCCGGTGCCAGGAAGCTGCTGATCGGGATCGGCACAAGAGTACGGAAACCGCCGGCGATCTGGTCGATGCCGCCTGAGTGAACGGTTCCGCGCCGCGCCCGCCAAGAGCGTGAAATAGGGTTGACTAACAGTGTCGAATATTCGAACCATCGCGTTTCTCGGTAACTACTTGCCGCGCAAGTGCGGCATTGCCACGTTTACGTCCGATCTGCTGGAGTCCGTGGCAGCCGGCCATCCGAAGGACCAGTGCTTCGCGGTGGCGATCAACGACATCGAGGGTACCTATCTCTATCCGGACGTGGTTCGGTTCGAGATTGAGGAGCAGGATCTTGCTTCTTACCAGCGCGCCGCCGATTTCATGAACTCAAGCAACGTGGACATCGTCTGCGTCCAGCACGAGTTCGGCATTTTCGGCGGACCGGCCGGCAGTCACCTGTTGGCGTTGCTGCGCGAATTGAAAGCGCCGGTAGTCACCACGCTCCACACCGTGCTCAGCCAGCCGAACGCCGACCAGCATAGAGTGATGCGGGAATTGATCGCCCGCTCAACCCGGCTGGTGGTGATGACGGAGCGGGGGCAAAGCATCTTGCAAGAGACTTATGGAGTGCCGCCGGCCAAGATCGATCTGATCGCGCATGGTATTCCAGACGTGCCATTCGTCGCGCCGGAATATTACAAGAAGCAGTTTGGCGTGGCTGGCAGGAAGGTATTGCTGACGTTCGGGCTGCTGTCGCCGAACAAGGGGATTGAAGATGTGCTCAATGCCCTCCCTGACGTGGTGGCGGAGTTTCCCGATGTGGTCTATATCGTGCTGGGCGCAACACATCCCCACGAGTTGCGCACGCGAGGCGAAGCTTACCGCCTCAGCCTCGAAGCTCTTGTCAAGAAAAACAAAATCGAGAACAGCGTCATGTTCTTCAACCGCTTTGTGGACTTGAAGGAACTGACCGAGTTCATTGGAGCGGCCGACCTTTACATTACTCCTTATAGGAACGAAGGTCAGATTACGTCGGGAACGTTAGCTTATGCGTTTGGCGCCGGAAAAGCAGTGATCTCCACGCCCTATTGGCACGCGGCCGAGTTACTCAGGGACCAGCGGGGCGTGCTGGTGCCGTTTGGGGACCCGGCGGCGATTGCGCGCGAGGCGAGCGGGCTGTTGCGCGATGAGACGCGCCGCCACGCCATGTGCGATAACGCCTATCAGTTGGGCCGTGAAATGGTTTGGAGCCACGCGGCGCGGCTCTACATGCAATCCTTCGAACAGGCACGGCGGAAGGGGATAGCGGCAAAGCGCAAATCGATTGCCGCGAGTGCATTGGACCGCCGGCCGCATGAGTCGCCGGAGTTGAAGCTGGATCATCTTTACGGTATGACCGATTCGACCGGCATATTTCAGCACGCCATTTTCAGTACGCCGAATTTTTCCGAAGGCTATTGCACGGACGACAATGCCCGCGCACTGATTCTGGCGGTAATGCTGCAGCAGTTGAAAGCGGCTCCGGCGCGCGTGCGGGCGCTGGCCACAACCTACGCCGCGTTCTTGAATTATGCCTTCGACCGCAAGACGGCGCGTTTCCACAACTTCCTTAGTTTTGAGCGGCGCTGGCTGGATGAACGGGGATCCGAAGATTGTCATGGCCGGGCGATCTGGGCGCTGGGCACGACAGTGGGGCGTTCGCCGAATCGCAGCTTCCAGATCATGGCTAAACAACTCTTCGCGATGGCGCTGCCGGCCGTGACGGAGTTTACTTCACCGCGCGCATGGGCCTTCAGCCTGCTTGGCATTCACGAATATCTGCAACGGTGGAAAGGCGACCGTCTGGCCATCCAGGTGCGTGAAGCGCTGACTGGGCGGCTGGTCGAGATCTTCGATGAGGTCGCCGAGCCCGGATGGGTCTGGTTTGAAGAGGGGCTGGCTTATGACAATGCCAAACTGGCTCACGCACTGATTGTCAGCGGACGCGCCATGGGGCAAGCCAGCGTCTACGAACGAGGCATACAAGCGCTGCGCTGGCTTGTGGGCGTGCAGACCACTCAGAAAGATCAACTGCGGCCCATTGGCAGCAATGGATTCTATAAGCGTCACGGCATCCGCGCTCAATTCGACCAGCAGCCCATTGAGGCGCAAGCCACGGTGTCGGCATGCCTGGAAGCGTACCGCGGCACATCCGATCCATGGTGGTACGAACAGGCGCAACGCGCCTTCGACTGGTTCCTGGGATGGAACGATCTCGGCCTGGAACTTTACTCCGCCAAGACCGGCGGTTGCGGCGATGGGTTGCATCCGGACCGGGTC
>Ga0105858_1000692_pt1 | contig 12716 bp, 12 predicted proteins | sample OrgsoiDNA_201062_FD_89683 | JGI IMG/M metagenome (GOLD analysis project Ga0105858, IMG submission 89683) | Permafrost soil microbial communities from the Arctic, to analyse light accelerated degradation of dissolved organic matter (DOM) -... | ecosystem: Environmental > Terrestrial > Soil >...
CATCAACAAGGCGGCCGGCGAGTACTACCACCTGGTCTACAACAACGTGTTCGGCGTGCGCGGCTGCTCGCTGCGGCTGACCAACGTCTACGGCCCGCGGCAGCTGATCAAACACAACCGCCAGGGGTTCATCGGCTGGTTCATCCGTCTGGCGATCGAGGATCAGACGATCCAGGTCTACGGCGACGGCTCGCAGCTGCGCGATTTCGTCTACGTCGACGATGCGGCGGACGCGTTCCTGCGGGCGGGCGCCAGCGACGCCTGCAACGGCGAGGTGTTCAACGTCGGTGGCGACGAGGCGGTCAGCCATCGCGATCTGACGACGCTGCTGGTCGGCGTCGCCGGATCCGGCCGCGTGCAGTACGTCGAGTGGCCGGCCGAGAAGAAAGCGATCGACATCGGCAGCTTCTACGCCGACTCGACCAAGTTCAAAGACGCGACCGGCTGGGCGCCGGCCGTGCCGCTCGCTGAAGGCCTGCGCCGCACCGTCGCGTTCTACCGCGATCATTTCGCGCGCTACGCCGACGGCGATCAGCGGCCGCCGCGCCCATGAGCGCGCACCGTATCCCGTTCATGTCGCTCGTCCCGCGCGAAGACGCGGCCGACGTGCGCAGCGCGATCGATCGCGTGATCGCGCGCGGCTGGTTCGTCCTCGGACCGGAAGTCGGCGCCTTCGAAGAGGAATTTGCCGCGGCGTCGGGCGCCGCCCGCGCCGTCGGCGTCGGCACGGGGACCGACGCGATCGCGCTGATCCTGCGCGCGCTCGGCATCGGCGCCGGCGACGAGGTGATCACCTCGCCGCTGTCCGCGGCGTACAGCGCGATGGCAATCATGATGGCGGGCGCGCGGCCCGTGTTCGCGGACGTCGATCCGCTGCGCGCGACGATCGACCCCGAGCGCATCGCGGATCTCGTCGGCCCGCGCACGCGCGCCATCCTGCCGGTGCATCTCTACGGGCAGCCGGCGGACATGGCGGCGATCGCACGCGTCGCGGCGCGCCACAACCTCGCTATCGTCGAAGACTGCTGCCAGTCGCACCTCGCCACGTCCGGCGGACGGCCGGTCGGGACGATCGGGATCGCCGGCGCGTTCAGCTTCTACCCGACGAAGAATCTCGGCGCGCTCGGCGACGGCGGGGCGATCGTCACCAACGATGCCGCGCTGGCCGACCGCGTGAAGCGGCTGCGCAACGGCGGGCAGACCGACCGCTATCACCACCTCGAACCGGGCATCAACTCGCGCCTCGACGACATCCAGGCCGCGATCCTCCGCGCGAGACTCCCGCGGCTGCGCGGCTGGACCGATCGCCGGCGCGCGATCGCGGCGCGCTACCGGAGCCGGCTGGCGGGCGCGCCGGTCGAGCTGTTGCCGGAGCGCGATCCCGGCCACGTCTACCACCTCTTCGTCGTAAGAACAGCCGCGCGGGACGCCTTGCAGGCGCACCTGGCCGCGAGCGGCATCGAAACGCTGATTCATTACCCGGTGCCGATCCCGCGCCAGCCGGCGCTGGCGGGCCAGAATCCCGCCGAATGTCCGGTTGCGGGGCGGCTGTGCGGCGAGATACTCTCGTTACCGCTTCACCCCGCCCTGCGCGACGATGAGGTCGACGAGATTGCCGCGGCGGTGCACGCCTTCCAGCCGCGGACCGTAGTTTCCTGACGGAAAGGACAGCCGAGTGCGAGCGTTGATAACTGGAGGGGCCGGGTTCATCGGATCCCATCTTTCTGAAGCGTTGCTCGATCAGGGCCACGAGGTGTTGATCCTCGACAACCTGTCGACCGGATCCATCGACAACATCGCCCATCTCAAGGGGCGGCCTGGCTTCGAATATTTCATCGACACCGTGACCAACGAGCCGCTGCTCGCGGAGCTCATCGATCGCAGCGACGTGGTGTTTCACTTCGCCGCCGCGGTCGGCGTCAAGCTGATCGTCGAGCAGCCCGTCTACACCATCGAGACCAACGTCCACGGCACGGAAGTCGTGCTCAAGCACGCGAACAAAAAAAAGAAGTTAGTGGTCATCGCCTCGACGTCCGAGGTGTACGGCAAGAGCGAGGACGTCCCGTTCCGCGAGGACTCGGATCTGGTGCTCGGACCGACGCCGAAACATCGCTGGGCGTACGCGTGCAGCAAGGCGATCGACGAGTTCCTCGCGCTCGCGTACTGGAAAGAGCGCAAGCTCCCGGTGATCATCGTGCGCTTCTTCAACACCGTCGGGCCGAGGCAGTCGGGGCAGTACGGGATGGTCATCCCGAACTTCGTGCGGCAGGCGCTCGCCGGCGAGCCGATCACGGTGTTCGGCGACGGGACGCAGCAGCGGGCCTTCACCCACGTCACCGACGTCGTCGGCGCACTGCTGAAGCTGGTCGTCGAGCCGAAGGCGATCGGCCAGGTGATCAACATCGGCAACAAGCACGAGATCACGATTCAGAAGCTGGCCGAGCGCGTGAAAGAGCTCAGCGGTTCGAATTCCGCCATCAAGCTCGTGCCCTACGACCAGGCGTACGAGTCGGGGTTCGAGGACATGCCGCGCCGGGTGCCGGACCTCACGCGCATCAAGGGACTCATCGGGTACGAGCCGAAGCACGAGCTTGATGAGATCCTGACGCAGGTCATCGACTACTTCCGGAAGAAGTAAAATAGAGAGCACCATGAAGACAGCCCTCATCGGCGGCGCCGCCTGGCTCCTCGCGGTCTCGACTGCATCCGCCGACGTGCAGCTGACCATGAAGAACGGGCACGTGTCGCTCGTGGCGAAAGACGCGACCGTGCGCCAGATCCTCACGGAATGGGCGCTGGTCGGCCACACCAAGATCGTCAACATTGAACGCGTACCCGGCGGGCCGATCTCGCTCCAGCTGATCGACGTGCCGGAAGCGCAGGCGCTCGAGGTGCTGCTGCGCACGCTCAGCGGCTACATCACCGCGCCGCGCCCGGTCGGGGAAGCCAATCTCTCGGTCTTCGATCGCATCATCGTCATGCCGACGCTCGCCTCCGCGCGGCCCGCGACCTCGTCTGCGCCGCCGCCGCCGGTGTTCCAGCAGGCTCCGCAGTTCAACAACCAGCAGCCGGCCGACGACGACGACGACAAGCCGGTGACGAACCTCCCGCCGGCGGCGACACCGCAGCGCGGGCCTGTGTTCAACACGTTTCCGCAGCCGCAGACCGTGAACCCGCAGGCTCCGCAGATGCCGCAGCCGGGCGTCAGCGGCGCCGTCCCGCAGGCGCAGCCGCCCGCGCAGACCGCGCCCGTCACCTCGCCTACGCCGACCGCGCCGTTCGGCGGCGCCTCGGTCCCCGGCATGGTCGCGCCCGCTCCGCCGACCGCTCCTGGACAACAGCCCGGCCAGCCGGTGCGCCGCCCTGGCGGACCCGGCGGTCAGTAGCCGTTGGCTCTCGTTGACGATCTGACCGCGACCATCGCCGACGCGATGCGCAAGCACGACGTCGTGCGTCTGAGCACGCTGCGCATGCTGAAGGCCGCCTTGATGAACCGCGAGGCCGAACGCAAACGCGCGCTGGACGCCGCCGAGTCGCTGCAGGTCGTCGCGCAGCTCGTCAAGCAGCGTAAGGACTCCATCGAACAGTTCACCAACGGCGGACGGCCGGAGCTGGCGGCAAAGGAACAGGCCGAGATCGTCGTGCTCGAGGCGTACCTGCCTGCGGCCGCCGATCCCGCCGCCCTGGAGCAGGCCGTCGCCGACGCGATTCAGGAGACCGGCGCGACGTCGCCGAAGGACATGGGGCGCGTGATGAAGGCCGCCATGTCCCGGCTGGCCGGCCAGACCGTGGACGGAAAGACCGTCAACGAGCTCGTGCGACGGAAGCTGACGGGGACCTAAACCTTTTTCGAGAGGCGGCCGTCTAACCTTGCGAGACGGCAAAAACGAGCCTCTCATCCATCCTCCTTTGGGCCCTGGCCGCTCGCGCGACGAGGGCCCTTTTTTTATGTCCAGTTCAAGCCGCATGGCGCGCGATGCGGGCCTGACCGGCGTCGCGACGCTGACCAGCCGCGTCCTCGGCCTCGTCCGGGATCAGGTGCTCGCCGCGTTCTTCGGCGCCGGCAACGAGATGGACGCGTTCGTCGTCGCGTTCCGGATCCCCAACCTCGTCCGCGATCTGTTCGCCGAAGGCGCGATGAGCGCGGCGTTCGTGCCGACGTTCACGCGCGAGCTGACGCGGCGCGGCAAGCGCGACGCCTGGCGGCTCGGCAACAACGTGCTCAACGCGCTGCTCGTCGTCACCGGCGTGCTGGTCGTCGCCGGCATCGTCTTCGCGCGGCCGCTGATCGGCCTGTATGCGGGCGACTTCGCGAGCGTGCCCGGCAAGCTCGAGCTGACCGTGCGGCTGACGCGCGTTGTGCTCCCGTTCCTGACGATGGTGGCGGTGGCGGCGGCGGCGATGGGGATGCTGAACTCGCTGCACCACTACTTCGTGCCGGCGCTGTCGCCGGCGATGTTCAACGTGGCGACGATCGCCGGCGTCTTCGTGCTGGTGCCGCTGATGCCGCGGTTCGGGCTGCCGCCGATCATGGCGGTCGCCATCAGTGCGCTGGCGGGCGGTGTCGGACAGGTCGCGCTCCAGTGGCCGGCCTTGCGGCGCGAGGGGTTCCGGTACGCGCCGCTGCTGGATCCGCGCGATCCCGCCCTGCGCCGCGTGCTGCTGCTGATGGGGCCCGGCACGATCGGCCTCGCCGCGACGCAGGTGAACCTGTTCGTGAACACGCTGCTCGCGACCAGCCAGGGGACCGGCGCCGCGTCGTGGCTGACGTACGCCTTCCGCCTGATGTACCTGCCGATCGGTCTCTTCGGCGTGTCGATCGGCACCGCGGTGCTGCCGGCGGTGTCGCGCCACGCGTCGGTCGGCGACACGGCGGCGATCCGGCACACGGTGTCGCGCGGCCTCGCGCTGATGCTGATGCTCAACGTGCCGGCGACGCTCGGGCTGATGGTGCTCGCGACGCCGATCGTGCAGCTCCTGTTCGAACGCGGACACTTTCTGCCGGCCGATACGGCCGCGACCGCCGCCGCGCTGCGGCTCTACGCCGCCGGCCTGATCGGCTACTCGGCGGTGCGCATCGCGTCGCCGACGTTCTACGCGATCGGGGAGAGCAGGACGCCGGCGATCGTCAGCGTGAGCGCGATCGCCGTGAACGTGATCGCGAGCGTGACGCTCGTCCGCGCGATCGGGTTCCAGGGGCTGGCGCTCGGCACGTCGATCGCCGCGATCGTCAACGCGGCGCTGCTGTTGTGGCTGCTGCACCGGAGGCTGGGCGGCGTGGAGGGGCGCGCCCTGCTGGCGACGCTCGCGAAAGTGACCGTGTCGTCGCTCGTGATGGCGGCCGCGGCCGTCGCGATTCAACGCGCGATGGATCGCGTCGCGCCCGGCGCGCATCTGACGCCGCAGGCGATCCGGCTGGGGGCGACCATCGGCGGCAGCGTGGCCGTGCTCGCCGTGATGGCGCGGGTGCTCGGCGTCGAGGCGTTCGACGAAGCGGTCGAGATGGCGCAGGCGCGCGTACGGAAGTTGCTCGGCAAGTGATACGATTCCCGGGACGCTGAACATGCGACGTTCTTCCTCGTACGGCTCGTCGTTGTCCTCCCTCGGGCCCGGCCCCATCTCGACCGCACTCAAGGCGCTGATCGCCATGAATGTCGCGGCGTTCGTGATCACGACGTTCGTGCCGGTCGTGCTCGAGTACTTGGGTCTTATCCCGAAGCTTGTCCTTACGCAGTTCCGCGTATGGCAGCTCGCGACGTACATGTTCCTGCACGGCGGCATCTTCCACATCCTGTTCAACATGCTCGCGCTGTGGATGTTCGGCTCCGAGCTGGAACGGATCTGGGGCACGCGGTACTTCCTGAAGTTCTATTTCGTCACCGGCATCGGCGCCGGCGCGCTGACGGTGCTGTTCTCGCTGCTGCCGTTCTCGTTTGCGCACCAGGTCTACGAGGCGAACATCATCGGCGCGTCGGGCGCGATCTACGGCCTGCTGCTCGCCTACGCGATGTATTTTCCGGACCGGCCGATTCTGCTGATCGTGTTCTGGGTGCCGGCGAAATGGTGCGTCGCGATCCTGGGCGGTATTGCGCTGATCACGTCGCTCTCCGACGCGGGCGGCACGGCCAACGCCACACACCTCGGCGGCCTGCTGGTCGGCTATCTGTTCCTGAAAGGCGCGCGGATCCATCCGATCTCCGAGGTGAAGTACCGGTACCTCAAGTGGAAGATCAACCGCGTCCGCAAGAAGTTCGACGTCTACTCGGGCGGCCGCGCCAACGACTACGACCGCCGCGTACACTGACTCGTGTCGCGCTCCCAGTTCGCCGCGCTCGTGCTCGCCGGCATCCTCATCCGCGCGGTCGCGCTGCCGGGCCCCGGCACGGGCGACCTCACCGTCTGGAAAGTCTGGAGCTACAACGCCGCGCGCCACGCGTCTGGCGAGATGTACGGCGTCGGCGGCACGCCGACGGAGCGGCGCGAGCTGGAATACGCCGGCGCCACGGCGACGGTGGACTACCCGCCACTCGCGCTCTACGAGCTCGGGCTTGCCGGGAACGCGTACTGGATCTGGTCCCACCGCCATTTTCCCAATGCGACCGCGCTGAATGCGTTCGTCAAGCTGCCGAGTATCGTCGGAGAGATCGCGATCGCGCTGCTGCTGTTTGCCGTCGCGCGCAGGCATCTCGGCATCGCCGCCGCGCGGGTCACGGTCCTCGCCTACTGGCTGAACCCGGCCGCGCTGTTCGACGCCAGCATCCTCGGATACCTCGACGTGCAGTACCTGTTGCCGGCGATCGCGGCGATTGTCGCGGCCGCGGGCGGCTGGCCGCTGCTGGCGGGCGCGCTCATCACCGCGGCGATCCTGACCAAGGCGCAGGGGATCTTCATCGCGCCGGCGGTCGCGCTCGCAATCTGGAATGCGGGAGCGCCGCAACGACGTGTCGCGCGGCTACTGACCGCCTCAGCCGCCGCACTCGCCACCGCCGCCGTCATCGTCGCGCCGGTGATCGCGGCCGGCGGGTGGCCGAACATGGTGCAGGCGCTGGGACGACTCGCGCATCACGACATGCTGTCGGCCAACGCGGCGAATCTGTGGTGGGTAGTCGGCTACGTGCTGCGCGTCCGGTACTCGATGCACGACATGGGCGTGTGGGCCGCGCTGACGGCGCCGGCGAAGATCCTCGGCATCCAGCGCGTCATCGACATCGGCTATCCGGATCCGCGCAACATCGGGATCGCGCTCACGGTTGCCGCAATGGCCTGGGCGCTGTGGACCGCGCGAGGCGCGCGCGATCTCTGGCTGATGGCTGGCGTCGGCGCATTCGTGGTGCACGCGTACGCGACGCTGTCGGCGCAAGTGCACGAGAACCATCTGTTTGCCGCCGTGCCGCTGCTGGTGCTGGCATCGGCGGGGCGCCGCGCCTTCTGGCCGATCTGCGCGGCGGTGAGCGCGGTCATGGCGCTGAACCTGAACCTCTTCTACGGATTCGGCGACGGCGTCGGCTACGCGCTGCCGCGCGCCTGGACGATCATTGACCTCACGGTGATCGTCGCGCTCGTCAACTGCTCTTTGCTTTTATGGCACGCGGTGGTGTTGAACCGCGCATGCTCCACGGCAGCCGCACCCCTCCCACCGCCAGCGCCAGCGTAGCGCCCAGCACCGGAAACACGTACGGATTCGTCAGCGCCTTGTACTGAAACAATGCGCCGCTGGCGAACTGGAAGTTCAGCGCCATGAAGAAGGCGATGAACGCGAACAGCGGCGTCCAGAACCCGGCCATCAGCGCCAGGCCCGACGTGATCTCACCCAGCGGCACGAGCCGCGCGAAGTACGACGAGTACGGGATCGCGACGCGTTCGAGATACAGGTGGCTCCACGATCCAGCCGGCACGGCTTGCGCCCACCCCGCAAGCTGACCCGCAAGCAGCGATGTGTCGGTGAACCAGCGGATCTTGCCGATCCCCTCGAAGAGGAAAAAGATCCCGATGCACACGCGCAGGATCGACAGGCCCGTGCCTTGACGGTCTATGGCCATAAAGTCCTCGTCGCTCGCTGAAGGGCGCGGATGACGTTGGTCGCCTGCTCCGACGCGCGCGTGTAGTTCCCGGCGTCCACCGCTTCGCGCACGCCAGGAATCGTCTTCACGCCGTAGCCGGTGTAGAGACCCGGCGCATAGATGACGTGCCGGTACCACGGGCGATCGGGCAGGCCGGCCGGCTCGATCAGGTCGCGCTCGGCCATCATCAATCGATGATTCCAGTCGGCGAGCGCCTCGGTCGGGATGTTTATTGCGCCTTGCTCGTGTGCCAGCATCGACTCCGTGCTGGCCCGCACGCTGGCGCCCGCCTTCGCGAACGCCTCCGCGGCCGCGCGCAGCCCGGCGAAATCGATCTTCTTCGCGCCGTCTGCCGACGCCTTCGTCGCCTGCTGCTCGATATCAGTGATGTACTCGAGAATCTGCGTGCCGTACGTCTCGTAGTCGAACGGCAGCACCTCGGCGTCGGCAAGACGCAGCAGCGCGACGCCGGTGACCTGCGTGGCCAGCACGCTGAACGTGAACTGCGGATCGATGTACTTCTTGAACCACGTCGGGTTGTCGTACGTCGAGTGATAGCTGCCGTCGCCGCCGCGGCCGTTCAGCCCGATGTCCATCGACGCGATGCCGGCGTGATCGAGAAACGCGGTGTAGTCGGATCCCGATCCGAGCGCCCCGACCGCCGGCGTCTTCACGGCCGGCGTCTGCTCGCGCGCGCGCTCGAGCCACCCGTCGTACAGCGTCTTCGTCTGGCCGGCAGGCAGAATCGACTGCGCCAGCTCGTAGAGGAACGGCGTCAACGAGTGCACCGCGCTGCTGGAGAAGTTCAACCCGCCCGCGCCGGCGTCTCGGTTCACGTACACCGCGACCCTGGCCTTCAGCTCCGCGGTAATGTCTTCCACGAACTCGGTGGATCCCAGCAGCCCCTGCTCCTCGCCGTCCCAGCTGATGAAGAGCACGCTGCGCCGCGGCTTCCATCCTTTCTTCATCATCTCGCTCATCGCGCGCGCGACGGCCATCATCGACACGTGGCCGCTCACCGAATCCGACGCGCCGAACACCCATGCGTCGCGATGCGATCCGACGACGATCCATTCGTCGGGGGCAGACGTGCCGGTGATCTTCCCCACGACGTTGATCAGGCGGCGCTGGCCGTAGTCCATCTGCAGGTTCACGTGCACCCTGGCCGGGCCGGGACCGATGCGATACGTGATCGGCAGCGAGCCGCGCCATGCCTCCGGCGCGGTCGGCCCCTTCAAGCGCTTGAGCATCTCGACGCCGTCGCGATACGACATCGGCTGCACCGGAATCGGCGAGAACGTCTCGATCTTGTCCATCGGCAGCCGCTCGACGCCGGGCTTCGACGGCCGATCGGGCGTCGACGGATCGCCCGGATATCTCGGCATGTCCATCACGCTGCCGCGCTGAATCATGCCCGCGCCGCGGAACGGGCCGTCGGGGTACACGTCGCCCTGGAAGTAGCCGTCCTCGTGCGGGTCGGAGTAGATGAGGCACGCGATCGCGCCGTGCTCGGCGGCGACCTTCGGCTTGATGCCGCGCCAGCTGCCGCCGTAGCGCGCGAGGACGATCTTCCCCTTCACGCTGATGCCGAGCTTGTCGAGCGTCTCGTAGTCGGCGGGGATGCCGAAGTTCACGTACACGATTTCGCCGGTCACGTCGCCCGACGGCGAGTACGCGTTGTACGCCGGCAGGATCCCCGGCTTGTCGGCCCACTGGTCGCCGCGGATCTTCTCTTCCTCGACCTGCAGCTTCAACCGGTCGGGCGCGACGATCTCGATGCGGCGCTCCTTGGGCCACGGCAGCAGCACGCTGTACTCGTACTTCGCCGACTCGATCCCCATCTGCCTGAACTGATCGGTGACGTAGTCGGCGAGCTTGATCTCGTACGGCGAGCCGGTGTGATGCGGCTCGGCGGTCATGACGTCGAAGTCGGCTTCCTGCAGTTTGGCCGACGGCATCGCCTTCAGCTCGCGCTCGCGCGCCGCCTCGGCGGTGCTGGCGGCGGCGGAGAACCCGCGAATGCGCGGCGCTTGTTGCGCCGACAGCCAGCTGACGGCGCCGACGAGTGCGGCCACCACCAGAAGGGGCCGTACTTCTTTATGCCTTACCATCAGGCCCTCCCTTGAAACGCCATCTCTTTGAGCGCCGCGATCCGCGCGGCCATCGGCGGATGCGACGCGAACAGATTCGACCAGCCGTCTTCCCTCAGGTTCACCGGCCGCCCCAGCGGATCGGCGATGCAGAGGTGCGCCGTGCCGCGATTCACCGACACGGTCGGCGCCGCGGCCGATTCGATCTTCTCCAGCGCGCTCGCCAGCCCGAGCGGGTTGCGCGTCAGCTCCGCGCCAGACGCGTCGGCGAGATACTCCCGCTTGCGCGACACCAGCATCGCGAGCAGCTGCGCGAGGAGCGGCGCCAGCAGGATCGCGATCAACCATACGACAAAAAGGATGATACCGATGACGCCGCTCCCGCGATCATCATTCCGATCGCGTCTCCTCGGCCCGCCGCCCCACATCATCCCGCGCCTGGCCCAGTCCGACAGCAGGGCCACCGCCCCGACCAGCGCCGCGACGATCGTCATCACGCGGACGTCGAGATTGCGGATGTGGCTCATCTCGTGGGCCACCACCCCCTGCAGCTCGTCGCGGTCCAGCGCGTCGAGCAGGCCGCGGGTCACGGCGAGCGACGCGTGCGCGGGATCGCGCCCGGTCGCGAACGCGTTCGGATCGGCATCCGGCACGACATACACATGCGGCCGCGGCAACCCGGACGCGATCGTCATCTCGTCGACGACGTTCTGGAGCTGGCGCAGCTTGAGCTTGTCGGCGTCGGTCGCGGAGGCTTCGAGCTCCTCGACCGGCCGCGCGGCGGTGGAAAGCAGCACGGCGCGATCGCCGGAAAAATAGCTGGTGGCCGCCGACACCGACCCGACGCCGAGCGCGACGATCGATCCGATCGGCACGAAGCCACCGGCGGCGCCGATGTAGAACGTGTCGAAGCCGAGACCGAGGACGAGGAAGAAGCCGACGAACGCGAGCATCACCAGCCAGGTCTTGCGGCGGTTGGCGGCCTGCTGCTCGTACAGGTTCAATGGCGGGACAGATCGACGGTCGGCACGTCCCGGTCGGCGGGCGCCGTGATCTCGAAGAGCTCCGCGGGTTTGAAGCCGAAACCGGCCGCGAACAGATTGGCCGGGAACACCTGTTGCGCGGTGTTGAAGTTCGTGGCGATATCGTTGTAGAACTGCCGCGCGAAGCCGACCTTATTCTCCGTGCCCGACAGTTCTTCCTGCAGCATCTTCACGTTGTCGTTCGACTTGAGCGTCGGGTAGTTCTCGGCGACGGCGAGGAGGCGGCCGAGCGCCTGCGTCAGCTGCCCTTCCTTCTGCGCGGCGTCGGCCGGGCCGGTCGCGGTGAGCGCTTTCGATCGCGCCTCCATAACGGCGGTCAGCGTGTCGCGCTCGAAGTCCATCGAGCCGCGCACGGCGTTGACAAGATTCGGGATCAGGTCGTGGCGGCGCTTGAGCTGCACGTCAATCTGCTTCCAGCCGTTCAACGCCTGGTTGCGCAGCGACACCAGGCGGTTGTAGCTCCCGACGATCCAGAAGATCAGGAAGAAGATGACGGCAAACAGCCCGCCGAGCAGCATGGGCATGACTTATTTCCGATGAAAGTAGTCGTCCGTGTGATCGAGCCAGTCCTGCCGGATCGGGCTGAAGATGTCGAGCTCGAACGTGTCTTCGAGCGCTTCGGCCTGATGCTCCACCCACTGCGGGATGTGCAGCACTTCGCCTTCGCGCACGGTGATCTCTTCACCGGCGATCAGGAACTTCAGCGCGCCCTGCAGCACGTAAGTAATCTGTTCGCTTTCGTGCGAGTGATTCGGGACCAGGCAGCCGCGCTTCAGATAGATCTGCGCGAGCATCTCCTTCTCGCTGGTCACCAGCTTGCGCGATAGCATTTCGGTGACTTTTTCGAGGGCGATCTCGTCCCATCGATGCAGACGAACCGTCTGGGTGCTCATGAAGGGCGAGCATATACCAACGCGCCCCGATGCTATAATTCGAAACCGCATGAAGGCTGTGCTCAACGACCGTGAAGCCGCCGCCACTCCGCCCGCCGTCGTCAAGGACGACGTCAAGGCAGGCGCCGATCCCGGTCCCGAGATGGAAGGCTTCACGCGGGACGAGCTACTGGCGGCGCACCGCTGCATGCTCCTGTCGCGAAAGCTCGATGACAAAGAAATACAGCTCAAGAACCAGAGCCAGATCTTCTTCCAGATCAGCGGCGCAGGCCACGAAGCGGTGCTCGTGGCCTGCGGCTTGTTGCTGAAGCCGGGATACGACTGGTTTTTCCCGTACTACCGCGATCGCGCGCTCTGTCTGCAGCTCGGCGTCACGCCGCTCGAGATGCTGCTCGCCGCGGTCGGCGCGAAAGACGATCCCGCGTCGGGCGGACGGCAGATGCCGTCGCACTGGGGCCACACGGCCTACAACATCGTCTCCGGCTCGAGCCCGACCGGCACGCAGGTGCTGCAGGCGGTCGGCGCCGCCGAGGCCGGAATCATCTACAGCCGCACCGCGCAGATTCCCGACCGCGACTCGAAGTTCAAGTCCGACGAGCTGACCTACGTCTCGCTCGGCGAAGGCGCGAC
>Ga0105858_1000693_pt1 | contig 12695 bp, 12 predicted proteins | sample OrgsoiDNA_201062_FD_89683 | JGI IMG/M metagenome (GOLD analysis project Ga0105858, IMG submission 89683) | Permafrost soil microbial communities from the Arctic, to analyse light accelerated degradation of dissolved organic matter (DOM) -... | ecosystem: Environmental > Terrestrial > Soil >...
AGCGCGAGCCGCATGTCGAACAGGACGTCCGCCGACACGCGCGTGTAGCGCAGGCCGGTGATCGCCGTCAGCACGAAGCCGGCGACCGACGCCAGCGCGAACAGCGCCACCGTGCGATAGAGCGCGCCGAGGTTGCGGCCGACGAGCGCGCCGTCGATCAGCGTCTTCGACAGATAGGGCAGCGAGAGCGACAGCGCCGTGCTGACGCCGCTGAGCGCGACGACGAGCGCGAGGCGCCGCCAGTACGGCAGAACATAGCCGACGGCGCGCCGCATCCCTGATCGGTGAACCATGACGTCAGAACTCAGAACTCAGAACGAACCCTGCACCGCGGAACCCTGAACCCCGAACCCGTCATTTCGGTATCACGAACAGTTCTGTCGTGGTGTCGGCGTCGAGGGTTATCGTGCGCAAGTATTTGTAGGTCGACGCTTCGTACAGGTCGATCGTGTTGCCGGCCTGGTAGATGTAGAGCACCTTCCCGTTCGAGCTCGTGCGCAGCGCCATGCGCGGGCGCCCCTCGAACTCCGTCCGCGGTCCCAGCGTGTGCTTCTCGAGATCGAACGTCCAGAATTCATAGTGCCCGATGTCCTGCATCAGGCCGTACGCGCGCTTGCGGTCGGGCGCGAGCGAGAAGCCGACGGGACGCGCCGGCCCGAGCGGCCAGAACTCCACCGACTTGCCCGCGAGGTTCACGCGCGCGATGCCCATCGTGCGGCGGTTCTGCACCGGATCCTGGTTCGTGAAGATGCCGCTGTAGAAACCGGGCTCCTCGTACGTCGTGTCGCGCGGCCCGGCGTCGAAGCGGCCCATGCCTTCTTCGGCCGGCCGCGACAGCTCCCATTTGTCGATCTGCTTGAACTCGGTCGTGTCGTAGATCAGCACGTCCTCGGCGAAGAAGTAGAGCAGCTTCCCGTCGGGCGACATCATGATGTTGACGCCCTCGCGCTCCTCGTTGTTCGGCCACGGGATCGTGCGCGAGATCACGTGCTGCTTCAGGTCGTAGACGACGAGCGACGGCGGCGAGATCTCGAAGCGGTCGATCTTCTTTTCGGCCGTCTTGACGAGCATGATCACGAACCGGTCGAGCGGATCCGGAATCAGCGCGCGGATGCGCGTCTTCCTGCGCGCTTCGCTCAGCGTGAAGTGGTCCACGCTCTTGCGCGTCGCGATGTCCACGATCTCGACCTGATCGGCCAGCGCGTTGACGATGTAGAAGCGCTTCTTGTCTTTCGAGATCGTCACGCGGCTCGGCGCGCCGGTCGCGGTGTCGATGGTGCCGGTGATCTTCTCCGTCGCTTCGTCGATGACGTAGATCTTGTTCGGCCAGCCGCCGATGTAGATCGTCCCGGTGCCGCCGGTCAGTTTCGGCGGCGCGGGCGGCGCGGCGCCGAGGCAGACGGCGGCGGCCGCCGCGACCAGCCCGCCCGCCAGCAATCGCCCGCCGCCCAGGAATCGATGGAAGAAGGTCAGCATGGCTACCCCGGGAAGACCAGATCGAGCTTGCGCCAGTCCTTCTGGGCCGACGCGCATTTCGCCGTCCAGTCGGGCGCGTGATTGAGCTGGTCTGGCACCTGCGCCGGCCAGAAGCAGCCGATGTGGCAGTCGAAGATGTCGCGCTCGACCGGCTGGCACAGCCCGGCGGTGCCGCCGTTCTGATCGGCTTCCCAGCCCGGCGAAAACACCAGCGAGCAGCCGAGCGGGAAGTGCGGCGCGAGCTGCGGCACGCGCTGCAGCGCGACGACGTCCTTCTTCTGTTCCGCGACATGCTCGACCACGCGGTTGGCCTTGCGGTTGACGGCTTTCAAGTGCGTCACAGGACTGCCTCCGCTTTCGCTTCCTCGCGATCGAACCGCGCGAGGAAATCCGGGTTGCGTTCCGAGAGCTCGCCGTAGATCTGCAGGCAGGTGTCCGTCCAGCCGCGGATCCATTCGCAGTAGTGCAGGTTCGGTTTCCGGGTCGTGCCGTAGCGCACGTGCGCCTCGTGGTAGCAGCCGCCCGAGCACAACGGCCGCGCCCAGCATTTCGAGCAGTCGGTCTTGTCGGCGATGTGATGCTGCTGCAGGAACGCCGCCTGCGCGTCGCGATCGATGCCGTCCTTCACCGTGCCGAACTTGTGCGCGTCGGATCCGGCGAAGCGGTGGCAGAGCGCGACGTCGCCGTCGGTCGAGACGCCGAGCAGGCCGAGGCCCGCGCCGCACGGGTAGGCCTTGCTCACACCCTTGTGAATCTCCTCGAGCGTGTCCTTCACGTTCGAGAATCCGTGGTGCTTGTTGACCGCGACCGCCTCGAGGAACTCCGCAGCGAGCGCGCGGAACTGCCCGAGCATCTTGTCGAAGCCCGTGTCGCCGATCGCATACTTCTGATCCGGCGACGTCGTCACCGGCGCGAAGCCGACTTCCCAGAAGCCGAGCTCCTCGGTGAGGTGACGGTAGATCTTCGTGATGTCGAGCGTGTCCGACGTCAGCGTGACGCGCGCGCCGATCGGCCGGCTGCGGTGCACGCGCAGCAGCTCCTTGATCTTCGGCGCGACCACGTCGTAGCTGCCCGCGCCGTTGTGGAAGACGCGGAACTTGTCCTGCATGTCGCGCGGGCCGTCGATCGAGATCGTCACGCCGACATGATTCTCGGCGAGGAACTCGATGATCTCCGGCTTCAGCAGCGTCGCGTTGGTCGTCAGGCTGAAGTCGATCTCCTTGTTGAGCTCGGCCGCGCGCCGGCGCGCGTACGCGATCGTCGACTTCAGGACCGGAAAGTTCAGCAGCGTCTCGCCGCCGAAGAACGTGAGGTGCGCCACGCGCCCGCTTTCCTTCAGCAGGAATTCGACACTCTCGAGCGCCGTCGATTCCGCCATGAACTTCGACTGCTGGCCGTTCTCGGTGTCGACGATCTTGTCCTCGCCGTACTCGTAGCAGTACGTGCACGCCAGGTTGCACTGGTTCGTGACGTTCATCACCATCGTGGTCAGCGGGAACGGCATCATCGGCAGCATGCGCACCGGTGCTTCGTCCGGCTGATGCTCGTAGCCGATCGCGCGGACCTCGAGCAGCTCGACGATCGCCGCGCGGACAGTCGTCTCGTCGAAACGGCCGGCGAGCGACTGCACCACGCCGTCCTCCGGCAGAGCGCCGTCGCTCACAACGCGCAGCACCGCGGAGGTCGGTTCGTCGAGCGCGAACACGGCGGCACTGGGCACGAGATACAGGAAGTCGCGCCCAGCCGCCTGGAAGAGGTGGAACTCGCGTCGCGCCAGCGCCATCATCGGCTCACCTCGGCCTGATCCCATTTGATGTAGATCGGGACGGTGACGAGCAGGTGCGCGCGCCCTTTGAGCGGCGTCGCGGACGCGCCCGCCGCCCGATACGACGCGACGACCCACACGTCGCCGTAGTTGTTCGTCCCGTGCTTGCGCTTCGGATTGGGACCGTCGACGTTCGGCGTGAACAGGCCCGTCGTTCCGTCGATCGTCCCGACGAAGTCCTTGTCGTCGTCGTCGTAGGTCGCACTGTATTCCTCGATGGTCCACGCGGCGTCGATCAGGCCGAGCTCGATGTCGTCCTTCGTGTTCGGCTTGCCGTCCGGCCCGTTGGCGTAGGCGCTCGCTTCGAACTGCTGGAACTGCTTCGGAAAGTTCGCGCCGCCAACGCGCGCCAGGCCGGCCTGCGGCAGCACCTTGATGAAGTCGATCGTGTTGTAGACCGCAATCGAGACGTCGCCGGTCGCGCCGGCGAGGAAGACCGCGCGCCGGCCTGGCGTGGTGCCGGCCGCGACCGACACCTTCGCGACGAGCCGATCCGGCGTGCTGACGATGCTGTCGACGGTGATGCCGGGGCCGAAGTTGAGATCGGCCGGCGTGAGACGCGTGGGCAGGTTGACGCCGAAGAGGTGCACGTCCTGTTCCGGCGCGCCGATCTTGATCCGCGGCTCCGCGATCGACAGCACGATCGGATCGGCGCCGACGCGTTCGAGCTGGACGTCCACCCCGAACTCGTCGTATGCGCCGGAGAACCAGCGGCCGCTCGCGTGCCGCCAGTCGCGATCGACGGCCATCACCTCGCGGACGTCGCCGGATTTCCCGCGCCACTGAAAGCCGGTGTAAACAATCGCGCGTCCGCTGCGTGTGATCGTCTTGCCGGTCCGCGCGTAGGTCAGCGTCGTTTCGGTGGTGAAGTCGCCGGTGTCGGCGGACCCTTGGGGCGTCACCTTCACCTGACCGAACACGGGACCCTTGCCGAGCTCGTTCCCCGTCAGCGCCCACGTGCCCTGCAGCCGCGGCGGCCGCATCGTCGCGGACCATGCGGACCATTCGGGCGTGACGAGCGGAAACACCGACGACAGGTGCGCGATCGCCTTGTCCATCGGGTGACGGTTGTCGGGCGGACGGCCGTCGGGCCCCGGCTGCTGGTCGCGCGGCGGCGGACCGCCGCGGCGGAACGCCTGGAAGTCGCTGAGCGGGTAGTAGCCGCGGTGCATCGCGACCACCAGTTCCCACTCTTCCTTCGTGCGGCGCTGCAGCAGCACCCGGCCGAACGAATGACACTTGATGCACGTGTCCTCGGTGTCCTTGTCGCCGGCGTACTTGAAGTCGATCATGCGCCGCTCGACTTCGAATGCGCCCGGCTTCGCTTCGTCGGGCGCCAGGCCCTGACGGTCGGCAAGGTAGCGGAGAATGTCGCGCGCCTCGGACGGCTCGAGCTTCACGTCGTTCAGCGTGACCATCCGTTTGATCGTTTCTTCCCACCCCTCTGGCGTCGTCCGCCGATAGGAGATGCGGGTCAGGCGCCCCTTGTCGTCCGCGCGATGGCACAGCTCGCACTTCTGCTTCACCAGCGCGTTCGTGACCGGGATGCCCTCGTCCTTTTTCTCGTCCTGGGCGAGCAGGGGAATGCCGACGCAGAACGCAAAGATCGCGAAGCCCGCGGCAAGAGATCTCTTCATGGTGTCGAACCCTCGGCGACGAGCGCGTGACGCGCCACGAGCAGGGACAAACCGGTCAACAGACCGGCGAGAGGAACGGGACCGACCTGCGCGTGATATGCGGCGAGCAGCGCCGGCACTTCGTCGCGGCCCGTGGCGAGGCGCGCGAGCGCCGGAAGGTTCACGCCGGCGGCGAACTGCAGCGGCGCGTCGAGTCCCGGCATGACGAGCGCGTCGCGCATCACGACCTCGCGCCCTTCAATCGACGCCACCGGCTCGAACCGGAGCGCCGCCGCGGGGCGCAGCCGCACGTGCCCGCCGTCGCGCAGTTGTTCGAACGCAAGGCGGACGTCCGAATCGCGAGCGAGGGCCTCGTCGCTGACCTCATCGCTCCCGTCGCCGCCCTCGCCATCCGCCGCCGCAGCGTGCCCGGCGCGGCGGATCCAGAACGGCGTGCCGTACGCGCCGGCGGCCTCCGCGAAGAATGCCCGCGAGCGCCGCATGCAGTCGGCGAACACCTGGCGCTCGCGTGTCGCGTAGAGATCGATCGCGGCGCCGGCCAGCGCCGGGTTCGACAGGCACGTGTTGGTGACGACGGCCGCGCGCCAGGCGGAGAGGAGCGCCTTCTTCACACCGGCGGAGGAGAGTGGTTCGATGAACGACGCGGCGTCGCCAACGAGCAGGACGCCTTCGTCCGCCGCGCGCGCCGTGTCGTAGATCGACGCGTCGCATGCCCACGGCGAGGACGTCTGCCGCGCGCCGGCCAGCCGCGCGCTCAGCATGCCGGCGTTCGCGATCTCGCGCGCGTACGTTTCCTGTAGGGCGAAGGCTTTAGCCGAGCGGGACCGTTGCGGCTCGATCATCACCGTGCATTGACGACGGGTCGCCGAGAGCGGGACCGACCAGGCCCAGCCGTCGGGATAGCTTTCGATGGCCGTCTGCGTCTGCTCACCGGCCGGCCAGTCCGGGCAGTCCCACTCGGCGGCGATCGCCAGTGTGCGATAGCCCGCCGCGGTCCGCCTGAGCCCGCGGCGCGCGACGACGCCGGCGCGGCCGGAGCAGTCGAGGACGTAACGAGCATGAATCGTCGCGGCGCCGCCATCTCGTGTGGCGCACGTCACGCGAATCGGATCGCCCGTCTCGACGCGCCGCACCACGGCATCGACGAGGCGAACCTTCGCGGCGACTGCCGCGTCGCGAAGCACGCGATCGAACCGATCGCGGGAGACATGAAAGCCGGCGTCGGCGGTGCGGGTGGCGCGCCCGGCGCCCGCCCAGCAGGCGACGTTGCCGTGGTTGGCGTGGAAGCCGGCGGCGTCGACGCGAGCGAGCTGACCTAGGAAGGCGAGCAGCTTGCGGCTGCTGGACGGCAGCGACTCGGCCAGCGCCGGGTGCGCCGCCGCGCGATGCACGAGCGTGACCGACCAGCCCCACGACGCCAGCAGCTGCGCGGCGGTGCTGCCCGCCGGTCCGGCGCCGATCACTAACACATCGCACGAGTCGGCGACGGCCATCACGCGGGCACGATACGCTGCCCGCGCCAGCGAGTCAACGGCCAGAAATGTCGCCTGTCAGCGGAGATGGACGGTGGTGGTGTACACGGTGGGGTCGGGGATGCCGGCGTCGACGAAGGCGTCGTGGCGCTCGCGGCACTTGCTGCAGGTGCCGCAGTGCCATGCAGATTGCCGAATGCTGATTGCTGATTCAGGCGGATTCATGCACGAGAGCGTCAGCTCGAAGCGGACCCCGAGCTCGGCGCCGCGGCGGATGACGTCCGACTTTTCGGTGTTGGCGTACGGCGCGTCGATTTGCAGCGGCCGATCGAGGCCCAGCGACAGCGCGCGCGCCATCGCGGCGCGGAAGTCGGGCGTCGCGTCGGGAAACGGATTGTGCGCGAGCGTGCCGATCACCAGCCGGTCGATCGTCGCCGCCGCGCAGTAGACCGCCGCCTTGCCGAGCAGAATCACGTTGCGGCCGGGGAGATACACGTCCTCGTCCGGCGTGTGATAGGCAGGCGGCTTGCCCTCGACCGCCCAGTGCGTCGCCGCGTACACGTCGCGCATGTCGACGCTCAGCGACACGAGCGGCCGCACGCGGCGGCCGAACGCACCGCTCGCCAGGAAGCGCGACACGATCGCCTGCTCCGCCGCCTCCCACGCGAGGCCGACGCTGACGTAAACGGGCTGCACCTCGCCGGCCGACGCCTCGTCGGCCACCAGCACCGCGCTGTCCAGACCACCCGACAGGAGAACGGCTGTTTGCATTTGGCAATTGGGGAATCTGGTAATCTGGTAATCGGTTTTTCCAATTACCCAATTACCCAATTACCCAATTACCAGATTACCTAATCCCATGTATTCCGTCACCAAGCGCATCGAATTCTGCTACGGCCACCGGCTGCTCGACTACGACGGCATCTGCAAGCACCCGCACGGCCACAACGCGACCGCGGAGATCGAAGTCCGCACCGGCTCGCTCGACAACCGCAACATGGTCTGCGATTTCAGCGACATCAAACGGATCGTGAAGGGGTGGATCGACGCCGAGCTCGATCACAAGATGCTGCTCCGGCACGACGATCCGCTCGTCGCCCCGCTGCAGGCGCTCGGCGAACCGGTCTATCTGATCGACAGCAATCCGACCGTCGAGCGCATCGCCAAGCTGATCTTCGACAAGGCCGCCGAGCACGGCCTCCCTGTCGTCCGCGTGACCGTGTGGGAAACGCCCACGTCGTTCGCCGAATATCGAGCATGAACGCAAAGACCGCAAAGCGCGCAACGCACGATCGTTCAAAGATGTTTCTCAGCGGCCTTAGCGGCCTTTGCGTTCCGCTTTCGTGATCCCGCTTCAGCTCATTGTCTTCGACCTCGACGGCACGCTGATCGACTCGCGGCGCGACATCGCCGACGCCGCCAACGCACTGCTCGTCTCGTGCGGCGCTGAACCGTTTTCCGAGGATCGCATCGGCGCGATGGTCGGCGACGGCGCGGCGAGGCTGGTCGCGCGCGCGTTCAAGGCCAGCGGCGTGGAGCGTCCGCCCGACGCGCTCGCGCGCTATCTCGCGTTCTACGACGCGATGCTGCTGAATCACACGCGCCCGTACGACGGTATTCCCGCCGTGCTCGAGGCGCTGGGACACCGCGCCTCGCTCGCCCTGCTGACCAACAAGCCGATCGCGTCGACGCGGCGGATCCTCGACGGCCTCGATCTCGCGCGGTATTTTCCGGAGGACGCCGTGATCGGCGGCGACGGCCCGTTTCCGCGCAAGCCGGATCCTGCGGCGCTGCTGCATCTCGTCGCGCGCGCGAACGTGGATGCCGGAGCGGCGCTGATGGTGGGCGATTCGGTGATTGATCTGCGGACCGCAAAAGCCGCGAAGGTGAGAGTCTGCCTGGCGCGTTACGGGTTCGGCTTCGAGGGCATCGTGGTCGATGCGCTCGATCGGGACGATCGCGTGATCGACGCGCCCGTGGAGCTGCTCAGCGAAACGGAAGCTCGTACGAAAAGTACGTGAGGAGCACCGCGGTCGAGCGGCCGTCCGCGCGGGTGATCGGAAGAGCGAGGCCGATCACGATCTGGTGCGCGCCGACGTTCCAGCCGCGGCGGAAGCCCGGCGACACCGTCACCGACTCGTCGAACTCCACCACGCCTTCCAGCATCAGGTTGAGCATCGGCGCCACGCGCCAGATGCCGCTGCCGGCCATTTGCGGCGTGCTCTGCACGTCGGGAATCCACGTGTAGCCCGCGTTGGCGTGGACGTAGACATTGCCGAACTGTTTGCTCGCCGGCAGGTTCACCTGCACGCCCGCGGTGCCGCTGCCGAGGCCGTCGGACTCGCGCCCTGTCGGCAGGATCACGCTGAGCCGCGGGGAAATGGCCGGCACGCGCGCGCTCTCGTCCCGCAACTGGTAGCGATAGTTCAGCAGCACATCGCCGATTCCGCTGGCTTGTCCCGTGCTGGAAAACGGCAGCGTGTACGACAGCTGATGCTTCATCCCGGGCGCCGGCCATTCCTGCGTGAAGCTGCCGTCCCACGTGCCGTGGCGGCCGCGCGTCCACGTCAGGATGTTCTGGACGACGCCGGCCTCCTGATTGAACGCTTCTTCGGCGAGGAAGGAGTTGTCGATGATCTCCCACTTGCGCGAGGCGGCCGCCGCGGCGTTCGTCTGCGCGTCCGCGAGCGCGCACGGCGCCGCGAGCAGCAGCGTGACCGTCAGCAGTCGCGCGCACGCATTCACCCGGTGATGACCTCGACGAGCAGCTTCGAGGCGGCGCGCGCGCCGATCGTGATGTGACGATCGGTCCGCCGCAGCACCACCGAGTCGGCGGCATCGTCGCGCGACTCGACCTCGACCGGTTCGCCCGGCTTGAGGCCGTTGCTTTCGATGAAGCGCAGGAACGCGGGATCCTGATCGGTGATGCGCGTCACCTTCAGGCGCGTGCCGAGCGGACACGTCAGCAGACTGTCGAGTTGTCTGGTCGTGATCTGGCCGTCGGGATTCGGAATCGGATCGCCGTGGGGATCGTGCGTCGGGCGGCCGAGCATTTCGTCGATGCGATCGATCAACCGCTCCGAGACCACGTGCTCGAGCTGCTCGGCGTCGTCGTGCACCTCCGCCCAGCTCATGCCCATCACCTGCACGAGGAAGAGCTCGACGAGACGATGACGCCGGAGGACGAGGCCGGCCAGCTTCTCGCCGGAGGCGCTCAGACGGACGCCGCTGTACGGCTCGTACTCGGCCAGCCCCGATTCGGCCAGCGCCTTCACCATCGTCGTCGCGGTGCCGGGGGTGACGCCGAGCGCGGAGGCGACCTGACCCATCGGCACGAGCCGTTGATCAGGCCCGAGCAATGATTGCCCCTGATGAATCGCCTTCAGGTAGTTCTCGACCGTGCTCGAGGGGAGCATGGGACGATATTATCCGAGAATGTTACTGCGCGACCGGATCGGCACGCCGGACGGCAAGCGGCGGTTCGTCCGCGCGATTTTCGCGACGATCGCCGATCGGTACGATTTCATCACGGTGGTGCTGTCGTACGGCCAGGATCGGCGATGGAAGCGGCGGCTGATCGATCTCGCGGCGCCGCGCCCGGGCGCCCGGGCGCTCGACCTGGCGACCGGGACCGGCGACATCGCGTTCGCGCTCGCGGACCGCGGCGCGCGCGTCGTCGGCCTCGACATCACGTTCAGGATGATTCAATTGGCGCGTGCCAAAGGCGCGGGACATTTTCTCGTCGGCGACATGATCGCGCTGCCGTTTCCGTCCGGCTCGTTCGACATCGTGACGACGGGATATGGGCTGCGCAACGTGCCGGACCTGACGAAGGCGATTGAGGAAATCGGGCGGGTGCTCTCGCCGGGCGGGCAGCTGCTCTCGCTGGACTTCAACCGGCCGTCCAACCCGATCGTGCGCGCCGCGTATCTGGCGTATCTCACCGTCGTCGGCGCGGCGCTCGGCTGGATCCTGCACCGTGATCCGGACACCTATCGCTACATCCCTGCGTCGATCCGCCAGTATCCTGGCGCTGATGCGGTCGCGCGGCTGTTCGAATCGCGCGGCTTCACCGGCGTACGTTGTTACCCGGTCCTCTTCGGACTGATGACCATCCACCATGCCACTAGAAGTTGAATCGTCCGCCTGGTCGGGCGAAGGCACGTTCACGCAACTGTTGATCGATCGGCTGGGCGAGGTGCCCGGTGTCCGGTTCGTGCGCGTCGAAGACACTCCTGCCACGCGCTCGGATGCCGATTACAACTTCATCAGCAACGAGCTGTACGTCGGGTTCGAGACCAGGGCGCGTCAGGAGCCCGTCAGGCGTTTCGGCATCCTGCCCGGTTCCCGGACGGTGACGGAGAAGGCGATGACGCTACAAGGGCTCGAAGCCGTGCTCGTGGGCATCGACGGCGTCGGAGCGCCCGACTACGGCGACGAGGGCATGCTGCAGTATCTGCGCGCCGAGCGCATCATTCCGCCGTACCAGACGAAAGGCTATAAGCTCGTCGAGATGGTCCGCATCTACGAGGTCGGCACGCCGCGCCGTTCCTAATGGACGGCGGCGTTTCTGCCGACATTGACGCTGTATGCGACTGGTCTGTCCGTGTGTGGATGTGCGCAAACGCGTGAATAGATGAGCCTCGTTCCTTCGCTGCTCCAGGCGATTGTCCGTGTCGACGGTGACGCGCTCGTCATGCACGCCGGCGACAAGCCGTACGTGGTGTCGCCGACTGGACAGGTCGACCTCGCGAGCCGCGGCCTCACGCTCGAGGCGGTCAACGGGATCGTTTCACAGCTGCTGCCCATCGAGCTCCAGAACGCCCTCGACGAATTCGGCGCGGTCCAGCATGAGCTGGCGCCGATGGCCGAGTTTCCGGGCGAGCATTTCACGATCGTCGCCGCGCGCGGCGGCGACGACGTGTGGGCCGAGATCCGCCGGCGCCGCGTGCCGGAGGACGATCGCGTGCCCGACGAGTTCTTCGTCGCGTCGCCGGCGCACGGCGTGGCGCCGCCGGTCCCCGAGGCGCACGCATCGCAGGGCTACCAGGCGAGCGCCGCGGAGCTGACGGCCGCGCACGCTCACGACAACGACGAGCTGCCGATCGACATGCTCGGCTTCGACACGCCTTCGGTCGAGGCTGAGGCCGTCGCTGTCACCGCGCAGGCCGACGAGCCCGAGAAGCCCGAAGAGCTGCAGGAGCTCGACGACGATCTGCTGCTGCCCGACGAGGGACATTTGTGGCCGGGTCAGACGGCGCCGCCCGAGGCGGTTCGGCCCCGCGCAACGGCCTTCGCCCGAGCGGACGACGACGCCGTCGACATCGACGTCGACACCGGCGTGGAAGAGTACGAAGCGGAGCCGGAGCCCGCGCACGCGCCCGTCCAGCCAGCCGCGCCGGTGTGGGCCGCGCCTCCGCCTACGCCTCCGCCCGCGCCGATGCCGGCCGTCGCCGCCGTGCCGCCGCGCACTGTTGCGCCGCCGCGGATCGACGCACCGCCGGTCGCGCCGCCCGCGCCGCCGCGTGTGGCGCCGCCGATCGCCGCGTCAGTCGAAGCGCCGCGTCACGCGCCGCCCGTTTACCCGGCGGTCGAAGCGCCGCGTCACGCGCCACCCGTGTACCCGGCGGTCGAACCGCCGCGTCAGGCGCCGCCGATTGCGGCGTCGGTTGCACCGCCGCGCCAGGCGACATCTGTCGTCGCGCCCGTTGCGCCGCCGCACCAGGCGCCGCCCCCGGCCGGATCCCTCGATGTGCCGCGTCAGGCGCCGTCGCCGCGAGCGGTGCCGCCGCCCCTTCGGCAGGCTCAGGGCGAGCAGCAGCCCGGCGTCGTGCTCAACATCGCCCGCAACCCGATCCGCTCGGAGATGCCGCCGCCGACAGTCGAGGATCAGACGCTGTCCGGCCTGGAGCGTTTGCTCCGGCTGTCGTCCGCCCGCGGCGCGTCGACGCTGTATCTCTCCTCCGAGCAGCGCCCGTCGGTCCGCGTGGACGGCGAGCTGCAGATGCTGGAAGGCGAGCCGGTGCACGTCGCGCGCGACGTCGAGTCGCTGCTGCTGACGCTGATGCCCGAGCGCAACCACGAAGCGCTGCGCACCGGCGCCGCGACGGAATGGATCTGCGATCTCGAGGGCGTGGGCCGCGTCCGCTGCATGAGCTTCCGCGATCAGCGCGGACCGGGCGGCGTATTCCGGCTGATGCCGACGCGCTCGGTGTCGGCCGATCAATTCGGGCTGCCCCAACAGGTGCACGCGCTGGCGATGGCGCCGGCAGGACTCGTGCCCGG
>Ga0105858_1000698_pt1 | contig 12651 bp, 13 predicted proteins | sample OrgsoiDNA_201062_FD_89683 | JGI IMG/M metagenome (GOLD analysis project Ga0105858, IMG submission 89683) | Permafrost soil microbial communities from the Arctic, to analyse light accelerated degradation of dissolved organic matter (DOM) -... | ecosystem: Environmental > Terrestrial > Soil >...
ATTGCCCTGATGCACCGCCACGGCAATCGCCACAAAGAAGCCAATGGTCGCCAGATCACCAAAGGGCAGAACCTGATTTCCCGGCACTACAACCGCCACCAGAATCGTCAAAGGGATGAAGATCAAGCTGGCAGACACCACGGCGGTATGACCCAGTAACAGCGCCGGATCCAGTCCGATCAAGAATTCCTGTCCACCAAATTTTGCCTGTAGACGACTGCGTGCATGGCGGGCGATGGGCGTCAGCCCGTCCATGATCGGCTTGATCACCCGTGGCATCAGCAACATGACCGCCGCGGTTTTTACCGCCAACTGAAGTACGCCTTTGATGTCATAGCCCGCCAGCAAGCCAATGATTAACCCCATCACAAAACCGACCGTGACCGGTTCACCAAAAGGACCAAACCGTTTTTGCACGTCGTCGGCGCTGAAATGTATTTTGCGCAGACCCGGCACTTTTTCTATCAGGGTGTCGACCAGTACGGCGATAGGCCCAAGATAGGCCGATGAGCCGTGGGGAATGGCGATCCCCTCGAGGTTGAAAAAGTCCCGCGTATCTTTGGCGAACCAGTCGCCTAGCTTGTAAACAAACGCCGCATGGACAATGACGCCCATGATACCCAGCCAGTAGGAACCGGTTGCCAAATGCAACATGGCTCCGGTGAATGTCATGTGCCAGATATTCCAGATATCGACATTCACCACGCGGGTCATACGGGTCACCAACATCAGAATGTTGACGCCGATGGCTATCGGGATCGCCACTAAGGCAATTTGCGAAGCCCATGTCATTGGAGAGGAGCCCGGCCAGCCAATGTCGACCACTTGCAGATTGATTTCAAAATGCTCAGCCATCGCTTTCGCGGCGGGGCCGATAGAGTCCAGCATCAGGCCGATCACTAATCCGATACCGACAAAACCGATGCCAATATGCAGGCCCGATTTAAAGGAGTCGCCGAGTTTCATGCCGAGCAGCATTGAAAAAAGGATGATCACCAGCGGCAACATGACGGTTGGGCCGAGATCCAGGATGTAACGCATAATGTCGGTAAACATGGCTTACTCCTGCAAAAGCGCCAGTATTTCAGCTTTTAGTTTGTCGATGCCGACACCGGAAACGAACGGCATACCGTGAACCACAGGAATATCGCCAAATTGCCGATCGACGCGTGCGGTGGTGCAAATAAGGTCTGCGCCGTCCATATAGGTTTCGATTTCAGTCACCCGGCATTGGATGAGATCCAGCGTGATGTTGTGCTCGGTGCACAGCTCTTTAATTTCTTCTGCGGCCATAGTGGAGGTGGCAACTGCACCGCCACAGGCCACGATAATTTTTCTTTTCACGATAAGGCTCCTTGGTGTTCCGTTTCTGATGTTGTTGTTATGGTGTTTGTAGGGTCGGGCACGGTACTTAACTCAGAAAAAACCTGTTGTTTAAACATCTCTGCCAACTGGCTTTCAGGTGCTTGCAACAAGCGTTCGATAAAATTCGGATCCTGTAACTGACCAAAAAGGCGGCGTAACAAAACCAGTTGTTGCGCGGGTTGGGTGACGATCAAAGCGATGATCAATAAGGCGTCGACCGGCGTGTCATCGTCAGCCTGAAAGAATGAAACCGGATGATTCGGGCGAATCAGGTAAATCGCCGGTTTGAGAGCATGTACCGCTTCGCAATGTGGGATTGCCACGGCGTGGCTTTCCAGCATGATGCCGGTCGGGAATTCCGCTTCTCGCTGCAATAAGGCCAGCGGGTAAGTGATATCCACCACACCGGCGCAGAGCATCTCTCTGCCGATGTGTTTTAGCGCATCTTTGGCATCGCAAAAATCAATGCCCGTTTTAACGAAAACATCGCACTTATGCATAGCTCACCGCCTCAGTCGGCGCAGCCGGTACCGTGCATCCAAAACGGTATGCGCGCAGGACATCCTGAATTTTGTCAATGATGAGTGGGTGCGGTTTAGCCACCAATTCACCTGACATGACGCGGCCAAATTGCACCGGCATAAATTGACTCAGTAGGCCGAGCGGTAGCTCCACTTTAAGTAAGTTATCGAGCATAAGGTTGACGGCGTGGCTGATGCGGGGATGCGGCCAGTAATAACGAATGCGATCTGAAAGACTGAAGTGAAGGTCAATTAATGAGCGGCTGAAGGTCGGGTGATAATATTTTTTCCAGTAATCAGGTTCATCGAGCATGACGCGGTCAATCACGGACATCACCTGGCTTTGTTCATCCGGCGCAATCAAGATCTGCTCAATATTGGCGAGTGCAAAAATGGCTTCACGCAGGGCAAAGGTGAGGGCTGGACCGACTTTTAAGATGGCAAAATGATCCTCGACCAAATGGCGATATGACTCTGGCGTCTGGTAATCGGTTGAATGCGCCTCGTAAACGAGCGGCGTCGAGGCGATAAAAGTAGAAAGATCATGGGCCAGTTTGGGCTGGTAATGGATCACGCGGCTGTGATCAAATTCGACGCCGGGTTGAACCACAACGGCAATAATGCGGTCTTGCGCTTCTATCAGACCGGCATCGGCAAAAGCCTGATGGTGCATATCAATGGTGGCCTTGGCGTCCTTCGCCAGCGTGATATGTACGTGTTCAATAGCCGCCGATTCACCGCCCGGTACAGGGACTTCTGTACCAATCACATAGGTCAGCTTCTGCTTTTGTTGTACTGTCGCCACGCGCTCTGCGACGGCACATAAACGTGCGGCACGAGAGGCGACGGTGAAAGGAGCCAGAGGGATAGGATCATCGGCGCAGGACATGGAGGCATCGAGGTGAATTTTACTAAAACCAGCCTTAACATAGTCTGCGATTAAAACGTCGGCTTTCGCCATCGCGACTTCCGCCGTTTCGTTTTGCCAACAATTCGGCCCTAAGTGGTCACCGCCCAGCAGCAGGCGTTGCTCTGGAAAGCCAATATTTCTGGCAATATTCAGCACAAAATCACGGAAACCGCTCGGGATCATGCCGGTGTAACCACCGAATTGATTGACCTGATTTGACGTGGCTTCAATTAATACCTGGCGCTCTGAATGAAGATCCAGACGGAGTGCGGCTTCGATCACTAACGGGTGTGCCGAACAGACGGAGCAGATGCCGATAAGCTCGCCGTTTTTGTGTGTCTCCAAAATATCTTTCATTTAATCCTCCGTTTATTTCCGAAAATAATCGTATCATTTCGAATTGTGTACAATCCCCTTTTGTATTATTCGTGATGGAGATCGAAATATTCCGTTATCTTTCGACATGGTGTTTCTATCATTCTTCGAGAAACATCGAACAAAAATGCAGGCATGCCGAGGTTTTTTTAGCAAAGTTTCAGGTCAATCACCCCGCCACAGCAGACGTTAGAGCGGAATTTTACGGAGGTGATTTTTTAGCTCCCATTTTCGAATTCTTTTCTTTAAACTGGGTGTAATGTTGAATAGCAGGCATGAAACGATGAATTCTTACGATAGACGAAATAAAATCATTGATGCAGTGAATGAAAATGGCAGCGTTTTGGTTTCTGAGCTTTCGTCTTCTTTCGAAGTGTCTGAGGTGACCATTCGTGCAGACTTACGTTTGCTGGAAGAGAAAGGGTTACTGAAGCGCTTTCATGGCGGAGCAGGGAAGGACGTACCGATGCTCGACACGGTGAATACCGACGGCGAGATGGTATTAGAAGAACGTTTTCGTCATGCGGAAGATCCCAAGAGGCGCATTGCTCTGGCAGCGGTAGCGATGGTGAAGCAGGGCGATACGGTCATTCTCGACAGCGGCAGTACCACGATGCTTATCGCCGAGGAGTTAGTGAAATCGGGTGGGATAACGGTGATCACCAATAATTTGCCTGCCGCTTTCGTTCTTTCTGAAAACCCAGACATTACGCTGGTGGTGTGTGGCGGGACATTACGGCATAAAACGCGCTCGCTACACGGCAATATCACCGAGTATGCCTTGCAAGGGATTGTGGCGAATTTCATGTTTGTGGGGGCCGATGGGCTGGATGCCAGCAGTGGCATTACCACCTTTAATGAAGGTTACTCGATAAGCGCCATCATGGCCGCCGCTGCTCGCCGGGTGGTGGTTGTGACTGATTCGAGTAAGTTTGGCCGTCGTGGCTTTAATCTGGTGCTGCCGATGAACAAAATCGACACCATTATTACGGATAGCGGTATTAGTGAGGAAGAATCACAGGCACTGGCGCAAACCAGTACCCAGATTGTGATTGTTTAGTGTCGTTATTCAGGATGATGGCAGCAGATGCAGAGTTTGTTGCCATCGGGATCGCGAAAGTAAGCGCCGAAATAATTTTCATGGTACTGCGGGCGCAGTCCTGGCGGGCCCTCACAGGTCCCGCCATGCTCAAGTGCTGCCTGATAGAGCGCTGCAACCTGCGCACGACTTGTCGCTAAGAGGGCTAGCATACTGCCGTTGCCCACCGTGGCTGGCATGCCATCAAGCGGTTTGCCAATAACGAAGATAGGACGTGGAGTGTCTGGCGTTTGCCAACCGGCTATTGCCCGTTCGCTGCTGCTAAATCTGAGCTGCAGGCCCAGCGTTTTGCCAAGCGCCGAGTAAAACGCGAAGGCTCGGTCAAAATCATTTACGCCAATAAAAACATGAGAAAACATTCGGCTTCCTTTAGGCAAAATGGACCTGCAGCTCGGATAGGAACCTCAGATCACGGTTTGTTATTTTTAAACACGTCAAAGGTGAAGTACTTGGTTTGTAATTGTTTATACACACCACTTTCGTGAATACCCGCGAGGGCTTTGTTGATCACCAGCAGTTGGGCTTGATCATCCTTGCGCAATGCAATGGCCGCACCGCCACCTAAGTATTGCGGGTCTAACACTGTTTTCCCGATGAAGGCAAAATTAGCGCCTTGTGGCGTTTTCAAAAATCCAGTTTCTGCCGCTGCGGCGTTGGTGAAGGTGGCGTCAATTCTGCCGCTTTCTAAATCCAGATTAACCGAGTCCTGATTCTGGTAAGAGACCACTTGCACCCCTTTCGATTCCCACATCCCTTTGGCGTACGCTTCCTGCGTTGTGCCTTGCGCCACGCCGATCACCTTCCCTTTGAGTGAGTCAACGGTGGTATCCAGGTTACTGCCTTTCTTAGCGACCAATACGCTCGGAATGTTATAGAGCACGTCAGAGAAATTGACTTGGGCTTTGCGTTTCTCGGTGATAGCCATCGCCGACAGTACGGCATCGAATTTTTTGGCATTCAACGCAGGAATAATGCTGTCATAGGCCGTTTCGACCCACTCGCATTTTGCATTCGCTTGTTTACAAATGGCGTTACCTAAATCGATATCAAACCCGACCAGCGAGCCATCGGCTGCTTTTGATTCGAAAGGTGGAAAAGAGGGGTCGACGCCAAATTTGATGACGGTTTCGGCATGGCTCATTGCACTAAAAGAGCCCAGTAACGCCAACATGATCACGCTGTATTTTTTCACGATGTTTTCCCTGAAAATGAATAAAAGTGTTTAAACAGATAGCATAAGGATTAAGCAAATTACGTGCCGTAATCGCTAAGAGATCCACATCGTTGACTTCTATGTGATGAATACCCTCCAGCAGTTCCCAGCATTACCCGATTTGATAAAAAAGAAAACGGATTTCCGGTGAAGGGCGTGGATGGCGGGCAGTGAAGGGAGAACGCGGGGAGGGTTATCGCCCGCGGGATCATGCTAATGCTTGTGGCGTGACACTACTGCGGCTTTGCGAAGCAGGAAATTATTGAACCGGATTCAACGCATGCACTCATCTTTTACATCATGGTGTCTGATTGTCGGTGTTCGGGTTATTCCCAGTAACTACGATACAGATGGCGCGGTAGTAGCAGTTGTACGGGAGGCAATAAATTATTGTCCACGTGTTTTTTCTGTGGTCGGTAGTGACCACTTCCACTATTCCATGACATAAGCTCCCCCTGTTTAATGGTAAAGTCGCCCGCCATGTAAACGGGGGCATTTCCGGTAATAGAGGCATGACCGCCTATCGCGCGGACATGCTGTTGTGATTTTTTTAATCCGCAATAGATGGCGCAGGGATCGACGGTGAAAATAACAAAGTGAAAAACACCGTCCGCATCAGGCAAGTTTGTTCCGTTTTTTGCTACAGGTAAAAAATAATAATCTTTTATGGAAAGGCGCTGTAACTGGAACAGCTCTTTAGCAAGCGCGCGGGTTTGGGGAATACTTTTAGGGAGTACTTGGATCTTACTCATCCTAGTACGCGCGTCGAAAACAGCGTTTAATTGTGTCTCGAGTTTTTTATCAATAGGGAAGTTCATGTTGTTTTCTCGTGAAATAATAATGAATAACGTACTTTTTGTTAAATATATTTATGGGGATTTAACCTTTGCCAAAGTGATTGGTCGTGTTTTGCTTTTTTCTTTGCGGTGATCTTACCTGATGAGAAAAGGTCTTTTGAAATTGAATGGTGAATGATTTATTTATAGTTATTTGAGAGGAGGGATATTGTGCGGTGCGCAGGCTAATTGGTAAGTTAAATTTAAGTATCGTGTATTTTTAGTGGCCGTTTAAATTTAAATATAGAGTGTGTCAGTATTTTAGAAGATGGGCAGCACGCGGGTATTGATAAATTACTTATAGCTGTTGTATGTATTTGTTTAGGGGGGCTTTGGGGCAAAGGGTGGGCATATTCTGATTTTTCGAACATTAGGAAGCATTGCCGATGTCTGATACTGGGTTTGCCTCGATAACGCGTAAATCATTATCTCACTTATAGGTTGTACCCTTCACTTGACTCTCCAATGCTCCGTATGCCTTGAGCGAAGCTAATGGTCGAATAAGAGACGTTAGACCATCACAGGCAAAAAAAAGCCGAAAACCTTTACGTGTTACGGCTTTCTTTGCGGTAACGGTCTTATCTGGTAATAACCGAAATCTTGGGCTGGGGTAGAGCGCCAGACAATTCCAACTACCTGATTATTTCGTTGATTTTTAGGAGGTTGATGTCACACTAATGTGTCACATACCTCATGATGAATCAAGATAAGGGTTTAACCACATGAGTACAATGTGGATGATCGGGGATCTTTGGTGTTTTATCCCAATTTCCATCTTCATAAGACTTAACCAGCAGTCTCAACAGATAGCTAACATCATGAGATCTGCCCGCGAGTAACTGAGAGCACTGAGAAGATGTTTTTTCTTGAGATGATGGCGGTACATAACATTCAGGGTTTCCTTTGGATAACTCAGATTCTAATATTGCTTGATTATAGAAGCGGCTAAATTGAGTTCTGATCAAACGCTCTGACCACCCGCTAGCAAATACTTTATTTTCGTCGGCAAATATTGATGTATGTCGAGAAAGCTCAGAGTCAACGGCCTTGATTGCTTGATCTAAAGATAATTCACCAGTAGTTAGTTTAGAGAGGATTGAGCGGAATTTTTTTGCTCTGTCTCCACCTTCTATCACTTTTCCTGATATACCTTTGCTGGCGATTAGATTCAGCATGTGTTCTTTAAGAGATTGGTTATTACTCAAAGCTTCAGGGATTTCATAAAAATCAGAGGCATGGAAAATCATTTATAGCTCCTAGCTTAATTTATTATTGTTGCACTGTTAAAGTTGAAATTATCATCTAGCCTTGAGGATTCTGTGTGTAGAACTCATTTAATCCATCCGTGAAGCCTTGGTAGTACGCTACTCTAGGGCTTCTGTGGCGTACTTCAGCAGCTTGGCTCTTTAGAATCGAATTAATTGCCGTAGAAACATTCGGTTCTTGGTTGGTTGAACCAGCCTGGAAACCCAGCTCGTATGCACATCCTGCACACCTGTGTCTGAACGGGTAGCTTTGATCTTCTGGAAGAGCTTTAAACATGGAATCATAGCGGTGTGAGTCTTGGCAAGTTGCCATAAATTACCTCTCAAAAGAGAAAAGGAAGAATTAATCATATAAGTACGATTTCTGTTCTTTCAAGGATTGAAGAGACCGTTTACTGGGCAGTGTTTCTAAAATGAGAGCTACTTCTCTATTGGGCAGTTCTTCACCCAAGACTTAAAGTCTATAGGATGAGAGTTTATGTGACCTGCTCCCCGTTGATTAGTACACCCCGATATTAGTAATGTGTTCATAAGCCACATGAGGACATCCCCATGAAGAAGCGTTTTTCCGACCAACAGCTTCATCATTTCTAGAATAGCGAGAGCTCCATCAGGCAATGGAACCGTATGGTCCCGGTTCATATTCATTCGAGCAGCTGGAATTTTCCATTCGCTAGCATCAAAATCGATCTCATCCCATCGAGCCTCGGCAGCTTCGGCAGGGCGGGTGATGATGAGAAGCTGCCACATGAACATGCTTCGTGTGGACAGGCTGATACTTGCTGTACGCATAGTCTGCATTAATTGTGGAAGTTGATCCGGGCGGATACTTGGCATATTTTTCTTCTGCGGTTTCTCGAATGCTTTCCCGATGTTTATGCTGGGAATTGCATCAATCAGGCCTGTGTTCTGCGCATATCATGACTTCGTTAATACGCTGACAAAAGCGGCGAACGGCCTCTAATGCGCTTCTGGCCTGAACCGGTTGAACTGCTTGAACCAAAGTATGAGCTTTAATCTCAGTGATGCTGATATCATCGATTGCTGGGAAAACATCTCTCTCAAGCGAGCACCAGATATCGTCAGCATAGTCTTCTGTGACGCTGGCTTTCTTTACATTCTACCAACGCTCGGCACCTAACAGGAAAGTATTGGTTTTGGCCTCTTGAGTATTTCTCGCCTGTTCTTTCTGATGTTCCTGAGGATCAATGTCTTTTGCCAATAAAACTCGAGATTCAGCTCTGAGTTTACGTGCATCAGAAAGTGAGACTGCAGGGGAGGCACCGAAGCTCTGTTTGGTTCGCTACTTGGTTAGAGGTTGATAGTAACGGAATAGCCAGAGCTTACTACCGCTGGACTTGATTAGTAGAGTGAGCCCGTCACCATCATACAGCTGGTAATCGGCATCTTTAGGTTTGGCTGCTTTGATTTCCGTATCGGTCAACGGCTTGGTTTGTCTTGCCATGATCAGTCTCCGCTCTTGTAGGCCCAAAAGGATTGAATTTAATTAGGCGACTTCAGACTTGAGAGGATACAAAAAAGCCCGCAGGGCTTGCGCCATGCGGGCTTCTAGGACTTCGTTGGATGGCTCTGGTAACCATCAACCAAGAATTTGGCGGGCTGGGGGAGGTTGAGGATAATGAATAACTTTATGTTTTTAATCATTAATTATGAATTCAGAGTTGTGGCGAATACCTAAACGTATATCAATGTGCTTTTTAGAAAGGTATGATCGTAGGAGGGAACCACCAGTAACCTTACTGTTTAATCAGTTTTTAACCTTGGGCTAGTAACCAGGAAGTTAAGAGTATCGAAAATGACTACAGGATACTAAAATGGCTCATCTGCTCTGTTGATTGTATGGTTTTTTCAAAAGAGCAGATATAAATAATATTAATTTGAAGTATATAGCTATTTTAAATACTGAGTGTCTTAACCTATGGTTTTATCCATTATAGTTACTCCTTGATGTCCACTATGCATTAATTCCCTTACAAGAGCCTTAACACCTTCTTTTTCAAATTGTAAAAGGGTATACATATTTCGTTCTGAGTCTGTTCTTCTGGATGCATCAACTCCTGTACTACCATTTGCAAGAACCGTTAGGGATTTTTCTAATGTGGGAGGGGATGAGTGTGGGGCATTCCGTTCATAAAAAGTATATTTAGCCATGTTAAATGTATGCTGATGACCATGCAGCGCGAGAGTTACATTTCTTGATAGCGCATTCTTTATAATATTTAAAGAATCTATAGTTAATGAAACTCCTTTTGGATTCAGTAAGTCAATATCATTTACTGGTAGAAGATGGTGGTGTAAGGCAATTACCCTATAAGTTTCAGGTTCGATATCCTCGGGTAGACTTTTGAGAATATCTATACCTTCTTGTCCGACATACCCATACTCTGACCATTCAGTAGCAACAATGCGACATGAATTTAGAACCGTTAAATCAAGGTTTGTATTGTTTGATTTGAATTTATAATGAATATTAAATGTTAAGCTGTCTTTCCAACTCCTACCATTTAAGTCTGACACAAATAATCTAAAATCGGTCTCATATCTTTGATCAATTTGGTTAGCAACTGCCTGTTCTTTTACAGTTCCTGTTTTATTAGGATCGAATCTTACCATGTCGTGATTCCCTGGAACGGCTATTATATTTTCATAAGATATTTCTAGCCGATCACAAAGGAGGTGAAGTTCCGCTATTATATTATTTTTGTTTTGTGTACTCCAATCCCCTTTTGTTGTAAAGTCGCCAGTGATTATGATTAATGATATTTTACTTTCTAATCCAAGTGTCTTTAGATCGGAAATTATTCCAACTGAAAGAGATGTTTTATTTTGACCAATATTGTTTCTTTGATTATCAAAGCAAAAATTATAATTATCGCCAAAGTGTAAGTCTGAAAGTACTAACGCGTTTTCATGTTCCAAGATCTTTCTTGTTATTCTATTTGATGTTTTTTTTATTTTATTATTTGATGTTTCTTTGTGAAAAATATATGTCGGATTACCTCTTTCTGCAAATGTATCATCATACTCTCTTGAGTATATTGGTTCTTTTTCAATAGAAGATAATAAAAACCAAGTAGAAATTTCGGGTGCTTTATCTCTATAATAGGCAGGGGTTTGATTTAATTCAGCTATGTTAGGAGCGTTAGTTGAGATCTTTTTAATAGTTGCCTTGTAAAGTATGTTAAGACTTCTATCAATTAACATGACATAATCTTTACTATAATTATTTAAAATATTAAACTCTTCATCGGTAAGCGTTTCTTTTTGTGCTTTCCACCAACCCCACCATACGGCACCACAGTTTGAAATGATTTCCTCATGGGCGGCGATAGTTTTCACATCATCCGTAGGGTCACGAAATCTTAAAATTAACAGGTTTGAATCCATTTTAATGTCCTTTTATATGGAGGAGTTGGGATGCCCCATTCGGATAACTTTTCAAAAGTAGATGATTTTTTTTCTTTACTATTTGTTTTCATTAAATGATCTAGTGATTTAATAAGTTCAAGTGAGTTTTCTACTGTTCCAACTTCATTGTCTGAACTCCATAAATCAATTTTTTCTCGTCCTAAGGCTCTTTTGCTAACGTATGGCCATACCCATCCATTAGCGTTTTCAATTTTTTTTATTGAAAAGCTAGTTCCTTCATCGATTTTTCTATTTTCTTTAACAGCAATTTGATAATCATTAAATATATAACGATGCCATGTATCTCCTGTGGGTTCAAAATCTAACAGTTTAGGGACTGAATTTATTTTTATTACAACAAGATCACCTGACCTTGTTTTTTCTTCTAATTCTTTGATTAATGTGTTTTTTTCGAAAACAGGGGTTTCATATGACAAACAGTTTTCATAAATACGAATGTCACCCCAATTTTTCACCCATGAAAATAAATATTTCTTTTCTTTCGCCGCATTATGTCTCGTACTGTCTGGCCAGATGGATAATAGAATAATGGAATCTTCTCCAGCAGAGTTTGCTGCCCATGAGAGCCATCGATAATAAATATCTAAGTACCATGGAGGATCCATTACGACATTTTTATAATGGGATTTAATTGGTGGGGAAATATTAACGTCGATATGTAGGTGTTGCTTTGCAATTTGAATGGGGTGCCAGTCTACTAATGTTACGTTGCGGCTTTCGTCGTCAAGTTTGATTGCTACTGTTGGAACGCCAATTGCCAGAACAGGCTCACCTTTACATAAGCTAGCTATGTAATCAGCCGTTTCATTGGTAAACCGCCAGTCATAATCTAGTGGATGCGGATCTGGTCTATCCATAAATCTCGATTACCCTCAAGTAATTCCATTGTAAAAAAGATTCTACTAGAAACTAGTCACAGTGTTCACGTGAATTTTTAATTCTTTTTTTCAGTATATTAGGTGGTTTTTAGTTTATTCTTAACTATCCATAACTGATCACTTGAAGTGACCAGTCGCCCTTTCAGTCATAAAAAGACCGGCCTAAGCCGGTTCAAATAAGTCGTTATAATGTCTCGCACTTCGGCAACCAATCCGCCTCACCGTCATCGTTTAAGGCGAGGTTGGTTTGCATCCCCTAATTGGTCTTACGCTTCAAAAGTTCAATCTCATATTCTCCCAGCGTTTGTGGCACGGCCCGACCAAAGGCCGTCAGGTTCATTGTGCGCTGATGCCCTCGCGCTTCCATAAACGACAGGTAGGCGTGATAGAGATACTTGCGCGGGTTAGACGGGTTTATGTTGGCGTTGCCAATATAAAGGCCGTTTGGTGTGCTGACAGCGAGCAGGTAACCGCAGAAATCTACCAACGGATCGGCGCTGCGTTTTACCTCCAGTGCTTCATCGGAATTCTGTTGTGCCTGTAACAGCTCGCGTGCGTCATTGAGAACGGAAACGGGGCGGGTTGAGTTATCACAGGCAATAAAAAAGCCGCAAACCCTTGCGGGTTGCGGCTTTCTTTGCGGTAACGGCCTTATCTGGTAATAACCGAAACCTTGTTTGGTGGAGCTGGGGGGATTTGAACCCCCGTCCGAAATTACTACACCGTCGGCACTACATGC
>Ga0105858_1000701_pt1 | contig 12629 bp, 8 predicted proteins | sample OrgsoiDNA_201062_FD_89683 | JGI IMG/M metagenome (GOLD analysis project Ga0105858, IMG submission 89683) | Permafrost soil microbial communities from the Arctic, to analyse light accelerated degradation of dissolved organic matter (DOM) -... | ecosystem: Environmental > Terrestrial > Soil >...
AAGCCAACCCTATGTATTCTAAGGATAATAATTTTACTCTTAGATAACAATTGGTTCACATTTGAGGGGGTCACGTTGACTACAACCATGAAGAAAATTGTGATTATCGGCGGGGGTGCCGGTGGTCTTGAACTGGCGACCAGCCTGGGCCATAAACTGGGCCGCAAGAAAAAAGCCGAAGTTGTGCTGGTGGACCGCAACCACAGTCACTTGTGGAAGCCATTGTTGCATGAAGTTGCCACCGGCAGCCTCGACGACGGTGTGGACGCGCTGAGCTATCTGGCGCATGCACGGAACCACGGTTTTAACTTCCAGATCGGCTCGCTGGTCAACATTAATCGTGATAACAAAACTATTCAGCTGGCTGAAATTGTTGATGAGAAGAATGGTGAAGTGCTGGTTCCTGCGCGCGATATTGCCTATGACACACTGGTGATGGCGCTCGGCAGCGCCTCGAACGACTTTGGCACACCGGGCGTGAAAGATAACTGCATCTTCCTCGACAACCCGCATCAGGCGCACCGTTTCCATAACGAAATGCTCAACCTGTTCCTGAAATTCTCTGCCAGTCCAGACAAGAATAAGAGAGTAAACATTGCGATTGTGGGCGGAGGTGCGACCGGCGTCGAACTCTCTGCCGAGCTGCATAATGCCGTAAAGCAACTGCACAGCTACGGCTTTGAGGGTCTCGATAGTCAGGCGCTGAATGTGACGCTGGTAGAAGCCGGTGAGCGTATTCTGCCTGCTTTGCCACCGCGTATCTCAGGCGCTGCGCATCAGGAGTTGACCAAGCTGGGCGTTCGCGTACTGACGAAAACCATGGTCACCAGCGCAGACAAAAATGGGCTGAATACCAAAGACGGCGAGTTTATTGAGGCTGATCTGATGGTATGGGCGGCAGGAATAAAAGCGCCTGACTTCATGAAAGATATCGCCGGGCTGGAAACTAACCGCATTAATCAGTTAGTGGTTGAGCCAACGCTGCAAACCACCCGCGATCCGGACATCTTTGCTATTGGCGACTGTGCCTCTTGTCCGCAGAAGAGCGGCGGGTTCGTGCCACCGCGCGCGCAGTCTGCACATCAGATGGCATCGCGCTGCTTTGACAACATCATGGCGCAGCGCAAAGGTCAGAGCTTGAAAGAGTATGTTTATAAGGACCATGGTTCACTGGTTTCCTTGTCGCGCTTCAGTACGGTGGGCAGCCTGATGGGTAACCTGATGAAAGGCTCAATGATGGTAGAGGGGCGTATCGCGCGTATTGTTTACGTTTCCCTGTACCGCATGCATCAGATTGCACTGCATGGTTATACTAAAACCGCGCTGATGATGCTGGTCGGCGGAATTAACAAGGTCATTCGCCCACGCCTCAAATTGCATTGATGTGCTTTTTTTCACTAAGCGCTGAATCGATTCTTATCAAAAGCCTGTTTTAACAGGCTTTTTAACTTTTTACAGCACGGTATTCACATTTAGCATAAAATTTCATGTAAATCACTTCGTTCGCTAAGAATCGTCTTAAACCCTCGTTTTACCCGTCGCAGATGCTCTTTTCGTCCGTGAGTCTTATTGCTGGAATGTAAAAGTTTGTGCAGACTCTATCTTGTTTACAGACGGCGATTCACGCACGCCGATCCCTCAATACCAGGCTCTGCCGGTTGAGGACCTGTTGCCCGATGAGGTATCCCATGTTCAGACAGCAGGGAGGCCCGGCACTAAAGGGTCACAGAATGCGTGGTAACATTTTCAGGAGGATGTCCTGTGAACAAATCAATGTTAGCTGGCGTCGGAATTGGGGTCGCAGCGGCTCTCGGCATCGCCGGTGTCGCAAGTATGAATGTCTTCTCGTCAGGCCCGCAATATGCTCAGGTGCTGAGTGCAACGCCAATTAAAGAAACGGTGAAAACGCCCCGTCAGGAGTGCCGCAATGTTACAGTGACTCACCGACGCCCTGTGCAGGATGAGCACCAAATTGCCGGTTCTGTACTGGGGGCCGTAGCGGGTGGAGTGCTTGGCCATCAGTTTGGTGGAGGACGCGGTCGCGATGTGGCGACCGTAGCAGGTGCACTGGGTGGCGGCTACGCGGGTAACCGCGTGCAGAGCAGCATGCAGGAAGGCGACACCTATACCACGCAGCAGCAACGCTGCAGCACGGTGTACGATAAGTCTGAGAAAAATCTGGGTTATGACGTAACCTACAAAATTGGCGACCAGCAAGGTAAAGTGCGGATGGATCACGATCCTGGCACACAGATTCCGCTCGATAAAAGTGGCCAGCTGCAACTTACGCGTACCTGATACGCGGCAGTGCAGTACGCAAGAAGGCCTGAGGGATAACCTCAGGCTTTTCTGTTTCAGGCATTGCCGTTTTTGTGTTTCACAATATCTGCCATTACTGCCAGCGCGATCTCCGCAGGCGTTTTACTGCCAATATTAAGCCCTACCGGCGCATGCAGGCGTTCAAAGTCCTGGGGCGCAAATTGGGCGATGGTCTGTAAACGTTCGCGGCGTCGCGCGCTGTTTAACTGTGACCCCATAGCGCCAATATAAAATGCCGGCGTGTTAACCGCCTCCATGAGCGTCAGGTCGTCCATACGCGGATCATGCGTCAGGGCAACGATGGCGGTATTAGCATGACAGCCTTTCTCTTCCAGATATTTAGCCGGAAAGACCTTTTCTAGTCTTACGTCCGGCTTCAGCAGGGAAGCGAAATTTTCCAGCGCTTCTTCGCGGCACTCACAAACCACCACTTCAAACCCCAACGCACAGGCAAAATCAGCGCAATACATCGCTACGCTCGACAAACCGGCAATCAGCAGGCGTGGTGGAGCGGCAATGTGCAGCGTAATGGTATTTCCCAGCCGCGTAACCTGGGTGTGACTGTGATAGCCGGTCAACGCCAGATGATCACAGGCTGCGGGCAAGGTCAGGCTTTTATTCAGGGCATAATGCCCCTGTAAGGCTTGTGCCATGCGTGAGAGATAATCGCGGTTGCTTTGCGTCGGCTCCAGATACTCCACTAAGACGTCGAGCGACCCGCCACAGGGCAGGGCAACGTTGGGTGTCAGGCCACCTTCACCGTAGCGGATAACCTGACTGGCCGCCTGATATTCACCGGCAGCAATTCGCTGCAGGAAGTTCTCTTCCACGCATCCTCCGGAAAGTGAGCCGCAATAAAGCCCGCTACGGGTAGCCGCCATCAGAGCGCCGGGAGCACGGGGAGAGGAGCCATAGGTTGTCAATACTGTGCACAGCCAGACTGGTTGCTGGGAAAGCCAGCCGCTGGCCTGGTCGATCACCTGGTTATCAAGATGCTGCATGAGAATTCCTGTCTGAAGCGGCACGGCAAAGTTGGGATGGAAGATCGATATCGACGATCGACAACGGTGAGTCTGTTTCAATGCGTAGCACAGAATGTGCGTGTAAAAGCTGACGCGCGCCCTGGTCACCGCTTAACTGTTGTAACGCCCCTCGCATTGCAAGGCTAAAACCTACCGGATGACCTGGCGTTTGTTGCCAATAAGGGCGCGAAATCTCGGCGCTCTGCAAGCCGCCTGCGACTAACAAAATCAGCTGTGAGGAGACGAAAGGCATATCCGCGAGATGAATCAACCAACCATTCCAGCTCGCTGTGGCACTGACTCCAGCGGCGATAGAGTCACCCGTTCCCCCACTGTTTATCAGAGTTACAGGGACATCTGCGGTAGCGCAGGTACGTTGTACCTGCGTATTTTCCGGACGGGTCACCACGTGAACGGGCAGGCCTGTTGCCAGTGACTGCCGTAAGGTCATGGAAAATATGCTCAGCGAATTGCCTGCCTCATCTTCACACAAAGCATTTAATTTATTGCCTTCTCCCCCCGCTGCGCTGAACCTGCTGCCGGTTCCAGCGGCGAGGATGATGATTCCTGCCACGCTTGTTCTGCCTTTTTAGGTTGGCCACTTGACGGTTGCTGTTTGTTTGCGCAACACATCTGCAACGGATGCGCTATCTTGCGCAACAGTGTAAACGAAATATTAAAAATGTGTTTTTAGTCATGACCTTTTCTATTTCGCCACCCTATAATCGCGGGCTATAAGCGATATTTTCCGAGTATAAGAAAAAATCGCCATAAAAAAACGACAAAAAGTAGCAAGGAAATTTATGAGCAACTTCAACCCGTCCCGGCGTCGCTTTGTGAAAAGCGCGGTGATCGCCGGTGTCTCCGTGTATCTCGCGCCATTGCATAGCCGGGCCTACGCGGCTTTATTCGAAGAAAAGATATTGCAGTCGCCGCAATGGGATGCAGAAAACAAACGTATCCGCTTCCGCATCGATGGTAAAGCCAAAGTCATGGGGCAAAAGGTATTTGCCCGTGATATTCGCGCCAGCGATATGCCTCACTGGCCACAGAAGCAGGCACACGCTTTTATTCTCCGCGTCACCAAGGCTGACCGCCTGTATGCCGGACTTGACCTGTCTCTCCTCGGGGACGATCTGCAGCCAGACCAATTGGTTACCGCTGATGTGCTGGCGCGTGACGGGCTGGCATTCCCGGCTTTTTACGGCGACGACATGCTGTTGCCGGAAGGTAAGACGCCAGCCTATCTCGGCCAGGCCGTGGCGATTCTGGTGTACCAGGATTTCGCCCGGTTCCGTTTTGCTAAAGACGCCCTTAAATTCAAGGACAACGTGGTGCGATATGGCGCAGAAACCGGACCGCTGGAGCGTGACCCCTGGGGCACTTTCCGCTTTGTCCGCGTCGGCGGTGCCACTCCGGCGGATGACGATACATTCTCCAGTCTGAAAGATATGCCGGTCTTCCCGGTGGGTATGAGAAAACATTGCCGGTCTGGCCGGAAGGCCGTGAAGGTGGCAAGCTGGACCAACAGGGCATGTTCTATGCCGGTGAAATGGCCGATCAGTTAAAATCGCCGCCGCCGGAGTGGATGGTGATGTCCCGTCGATACACTACCCAGTCGGTAGATACTTCGGCACTTGAACCGGATAACGCCAATGGCTGGTACGATGCGACGACGCAAACCCTGCATATGGTTGTACCCACTCAATCGCCGCAGGAAGTCGCGCAAGAGATGCCAGTCATGATGGCGAAAGGCCACCGCACGGTAAAAACGCTGATCCTGCATCCGTGTTACACCGTCGGCTATGGCTCGAAGGATCACTATAACTTCCCCTATTATGGTGCCGTTGCTGCAATGTACGGGGAGGGGACGCCAGTCCGTCTGGCCAATGACCGCTTCGAACAGTTCCAGTCATCGCTGAAACGCCACGCCTTCGACATGAATTATGACATCGCCGTTAACCGCGATACCGGCATGTTGCAGTCATTCCATGCGGCAATGACCGCTGACGGCGGCGGGCGCAGCAACTTTACGCCGTCTGTCGTGATGGTTGGCGCAACGGCGGCGCAGTCCATTTATTACTTCCCGAAGAGCGACCTGTCAGCCGTGGGCCTGGCCTCGCGGGCGCTGGATGCCGGGTCGGCACGCGGTTACGGCACGCTGCAAAGTATGGCTGCCACAGAAATGATGATGGATGAAATGGCCGCCGAGCTGAAGCTCGACCCGATCGCCTTCCGTTTGCGCAACGTTCTCAAGTCCGGCATGAAAAACACCCAGGGCGCGATCCCAGCAGGTGCCATTCGTGCCGATGAGGTGCTGGAGAAAGCGGCCGTTCACCCGATGTGGACTGAACGCCAGAAGCGCAAAAGCGAGTATGAAAGCCAATATCCGGGCAAACGCTACGGCGTAGGCTTCGGTTGCGTGCAGAAAGATTTCGGCACCGGCGCGGAGACCTCTTTCGCCCGCGTTGAACTCAGTGAAAATGGCCAAATCAGCTTGTGGCACAGCGGTGCCGAGATGGGCACCGGGATGTCCACGTCGCAATCGGTGTTGTGTGCAGAGTGGCTGGGGAAACCGGCAGATGAGGCGCACTTCTCCGTGACTGACTGGTCGGTGTTGCCGGTGGAAACCAGCGGTGACCCCTATATTATGTCGCAGGAGGAGCAGGATAAACTGCAGACAAACCCTCGATGGTCACCTTCCTATTGTTCACCTTCCAGCGCCAGTAATTCTGCCTATTACTTCTCACACAGTACCCGCGAAGCCGCGCGTCTGATCTTTGAGCACGGATTGTGGCCGGCGGCGCTGGCTATCTGGCAGACCGGTATCGGTGGCGGCCAGGCCGCGCCTTATATCGTACGCAAAGAAGATGCGCGCTGGGTCGACGGCGGCCTGACCGCCAACGGTATGCAGATCCTTAGCCTGGAAATTTTGGCGAAAAAAGCCTACGCCATGGGCGGCCTGACGGGCGCCGCGGTGCATGTCTTTAACCGCTGGCAATGGGCAGAGGCGGATTTCACCCTGGGCAACAGCCGTCAGCGCATTCCTGTGGACGGTCTGTCCGTGCGCAGCGGGGCAGGTGAGTTCAAGACGCTGGCGCGCGACAGTGTGTTTTACCCGCCGACGCAGCGTAACAATGCCTCGGTCACATACTACAGTGCGGTCGGTACGCTGGCCGAAGTGGCTGTGGATATCGCCACGGGCAAGGTTGAACTGCTCAACCACCACTCGATTATGGAGTGTGGCAACCTGATTGTCCCTGAGCTGGTTTCGGGGCAATTACAGGGCGGCCTGGCAATGGGGATTGGTCATGCATTGCATGAATATTTACCGCTGTACGAGGATGGGCCGGGTGACGGTACCTGGAACTTTAACCGTTACCATTTGCCGCGCGCCAGCGATGTGGCGGTGTGGAAACAGACCAGCGACATCTTGCCTGCTCTGTCGGAAACCGACCCGCCGAAAGGCATGGCTGAAGTTGTGATGATCCCCGTGGTGGCAGCGCTGGTTAACGCCATCGCCCATGCCACTGGCCACCGTTTTCGTGATTTGCCTGTCCGTGCTGAAAATATTCGTGAGGTTTTACAATGAGCATCAAAACCCAGCCGCTGTCGCTGACCATTAACAATCAACATTATGGCCCGCTGGAGGTTCCTGAAGGCCTGATGATGATCGACTTCCTGCACGAATATGTGGCCCTGACCGGCTGTCGTTTGGGCTGCGGGCAGGGTATCTGCCACGCCTGTGTGGCGATTGTCGACCATGACAGTGGTACCAGTGAGGAAGTCCGTACTTGTATCACCGGTGCTCATTTCTTCAATGGCAAAAAAGTTCGTACCGTTGAAGGGCTTGCTAAAACCGATGACAACGGCGAGGTTCAGTTATCACCGGTTCAGCAGGCTTTTCTCGAGCACTACAGCTTCCAGTGCGGTTATTGCACGCCCGGTTTCGTCAATGCTGCGACGCTGTTTGTGGAGCGGTTGGCCAAGCACCCGATCCCGCTGGTCGACCTCGAAGGAGCTATCGAAAAGGCGCTGGAAAATCATATCTGCCGCTGCACGGGCTATGTGCGCTACTACCAGGCGGTACGTGATGTGGTGCTGAAAACACCGGGTCTGATTAAGGAGCCGGTGTAATGAAAAAGCGGATTTTACTCGGCTTAATCGTATTGGTTATTCTGATTGTGGCGGTGTTGTGGTGGCGGGAAAATCGCCGGCTCGACTCACCGGTACAAAAGGTCACAGCCGATGCGCAGCAGATCGAACGGGGTCGTTATCTGGTGCAGGCCTCTGATTGTGCGGCCTGCCATACAGCCTCCGGCGGCGCACCGCTGGCGGGAGGATATGCGCTGGAAACGCCGTTTGGCAAAATCTTCGGCAGTAACCTGACGCCCGCCGCAGATGACGGTATTGGTCGCTGGACCGCCGATAACTTCTATATGGCACTGACCCAGGGCGTAGCGCCCGGCGGTCGTCATCTCTATCCGGCGATGCCCTACACCTCTTATAAAGGGGTAACGCGGCAGGATTCCGATGACATGTACGCTTATCTGATGACCCGTCCAGCGGTGAATCAGCCGGTGCCAGACAATGAGATGCCGTTCCCGTTCAACCAGCGTATGGCGATGATTGGCTGGAATCTGCTATTTCGGACGGCAGACCCGATGCCAGCCAGTTCGCAGGGGAATTCTGCCGACTGGCAGCGCGGAAAATATTTGACGGACGTGCTTGGCCACTGTGGCGAATGCCATACACCACGCGGCAGGCTGGGGCAAATGGAGAGCAGTGATAATCTTCAGGGGGGCACACTCGGGCGGATCACCGCACCAGACATTACGCCTAATGCACTAGCCCAGCGTGGCTGGACGCCAGCGGATCTGAGTCGTTTCCTCGGAACAGGGATCGCGGCACAAGGCTCAGCATTTGATGAAATGCACAAAGTGGTCAACCTGAGTACCCGTTTCCTGACGCCGGAAGATAACCGCGCACTGGTCACTTACCTGATGGGCGACCAGCCTCCGACCGCTGTTCCGGTCAAAATGGGCGAAGGAAATGATGCCGGCCGCATCACTTATCTGGACCAGTGCTCAGGCTGCCATGCAGCCGACGGCGCCGGCAAACCGCACGTAGCTGTCGCGATGCAAAACAACGCAACGCTGCGCCAGCCGGATGGTCGTAACCTGATCATCTCGGTACTGGATGGCTTACCGGCGCAGGAATTCCCTGACGGTGAAAGCATGCAGTCCATGCCTGGCTTTGCGGAGCGTCTGAACGACCAGCAGATCGCTGAGCTGGTGAACTATCTGCGCGTAACGTTTGCGGGACTGCCTGCCGATATCACACCTGAAAAGGTGAAGGCATTGCGTAAACACTAGCGCTTTGAAGTGATAAAAAAGCCCGGTGCATCTCTTGCTGCATCGGGCTTTTGTTTTTTATCGGCAGGGATAAATGTTAGGTCAGATTTTCCGCGAAGGCCGCCAGCAGGTCGTCAATGAATTTAAGACGTTTAGGCCGGTCAGCCAGATCAATCATAAATTTCAGTTTGGTTGGCCCATCCAGGCGGTAAATTTGTGGCTGTTTTTGCAACAGGCCAATCAGGTAGCCCGGATTAACCCGATTTTTGTCACTGAACTCCACAAAACCACCGCGCTCATTGCCTTCGATTCGCTTAATCCCCAGCGCTTTGGCTTTCAGACGCATTACCGCAATGTGCAGCAGGTTACGCGCACCGTCAGGCAGGGTACCGAAGCGGTCAATCAGTTCAACGCGGAGTTCATCGAGTTCACTTTCGCTACCTGAACTGGCGATGCGTTTGTACAGTGACAGGCGCGTATTAACATCAGGAATATACTCTTCCGGCAGCAAGGCCGGCATGCGCATTTCCACTTCTGTCTGGCTGGTGGTCAAATCTTCCAGCGACGGTTCGCGTCCCTCTTTCAGTGCTTCAACGGCGTTTTCCAGCAGTTCCATATAGAGCGTGAACCCGATACTGGTCATCTGACCGCTCTGGCCTTCACCCAGTAACTCACCGGCGCCACGAATTTCGAGGTCATGGGTCGCAAGAGCAAATCCGGCACCCAAATCTTCCAGCGATGCGATGGCTTCAAGGCGCTTATGAGCATCCGCAGACATGGCTTTCGGCGGTGGCGTCAGCAGGTAGGCATAAGCCTGATGATGTGAACGCCCGACGCGGCCACGCAGCTGGTGCAACTGTGCCAGACCAAGATGGTCAGCGCGTTCGATGATGATGGTATTGGCGCTCGGAATATCGATACCGGTTTCGATGATGGTGGTACACACCAGCACGTTGAAACGCTGATGATGGAAGTCATTCATCACGCGTTCCAGATCGCGCTCACGCATCTGACCGTGGCCGATGGCAATACGCGCTTCCGGTACCAGTTCGGCCAGCCGGTCAGCGGCTTTCTCGATATTTTCTACGTCATTGAACAGATAATAGACCTGCCCACCGCGCAGCACTTCACGCAGAATGGCTTCGCGAACCACCAGGCTGTCGTACTCGCGCACGAATGTTTTGACCGCCAGACGGCGCGCAGGTGGCGTGGCGATGATCGACAAATCACGCATCCCGCTCATGGCCATATTCAATGTGCGCGGAATAGGCGTGGCGGTCAGGGTCAGAATATCCACATCAGCACGCATCGCCTTGATACGCTCTTTGTGGCGCACGCCGAAGCGGTGCTCTTCGTCGACAATCAGCAGGCCCAGATCTTTCCAGTGCAGGTTACTTTGCAGCAGCTTATGGGTACCGATGATAATATCGACCTTGCCTTCAATCGCCTGTTCCAGCACCACGTTTTGCTCTTTGGCACTGCGAAAACGCGACATCATTTCTATGCGGATCGGCCAGCTGGCAAAACGGTCACGGAAGTTGTCGAAGTGCTGCTGTGCCAGCAGGGTAGTCGGCACCAATACGGCCACCTGCTTGTTGTTCGATACCGCCAGAAACGCGGCGCGCATCGCTACTTCAGTTTTACCAAAGCCCACGTCGCCGCACACCAGACGGTCCATCGCCAGCGGCTGGGTCATATCAGTCAGCACGGCGTTGATCGCCTGTGCCTGATCCGGCGTAGTTTCGAACGGGAAGGCCTGACAGAACAGCTGGTACTGTTCTTTGTCGTGCTTGAAGGCGAACCCTTTTTTGGCTTCGCGCTGGGCATAGATATCGAGCAGTTCGGCCGCCACGTCACGGACCTTTTCGGCCGCTTTCTGCCGGGCTTTCGACCAGGCCTCACCGCCCAATTTATGCAGTGGGGCGCTTTCATCCGCCCCCCCTGCATAGCGGCTGATGAGGTGCAGTGAAGAGACGGGCACGTAAAGTTTGTCTTCACCCGCGTAGGTGAGGATCAGATATTCAGCTTTGATGCCGCCAGTTTCCAGCGTGGTCAGGCCGAGATAGCGTCCGACGCCGTGCTCCATATGCACCACCGGTTGACCGGTGCGCAGCTCAGCCAGATTGCGGATCAGCGTGTCAGTATTGATTGCGCGGCGGCTGTCCTGGCGGCGGCGCGCCACGCGTTCACCCAGCAGATCGCTTTCGCAAATCAGCGCCAGCTGTTTGTCGGTGTCGAGGAAACCGCGCTCGCAGGCGCCAATCATGATGTAACGGCCTGCCGTCTGTGCTTCTTCAATGCGGGTGATGAGCTGAGGGTTAAGCTTGATGCGTGCCAGCAGATCCTGCAGGGTTTCGCGGCGGCCTTCGCTCTCTACCGAGAACACCAGACTGCCCGCGAAGGATTCATTGAAACGACGGAGGTTGTCCATTGGCGCTTTGTTCTGCGGTTGAACGGAAAGATCCGGCAGCGCCTGATAACTCAGGTTGGTGTTGGCGGCCTTCTTCGGCAGCACTTCGCTCTTCAACTGAATGCGCGGCCACTCTTTAAGCTCGCTGAACAGAGAGTCGACCCGCAACCACAGTGTTTCTGGTTCCAGCAGCGGACGCATCGGGTCGACGCGGCGGTTTTCATAACGCTGGTTGGCATCGAGCCAGAAACGGTCGGCGGCACTTTCCAGATCGCCCGTATTCAGCAGCAGGGTATTTTTCGGCAGATAGCTGAACAGGGTAGTCAGTGGCTGGCTGAAAAACAGCGGCTGCCAGTACTCTATTCCGGCAGGAAAGGTGCCTTTGCTTACCTGCTGGTATATATGCTCAGCATCGCGACGCACTTCAAACTTTTCACGCCATTGGCTGCGAAACAGTTCGATGGCAGTTTTGTCGGTCGGGAATTCGTGGGCGGGCAATAAGTTAATCTGCGCCACTTCGGTCAGCGTGCGCTGTGTATCGACATCGAATACCCGCAGACTATCGATTTCATCGTCGAAAAAGTCGATGCGGTAAGGTTCGTCGCTGCCCATCGGGTAGAGATCAAGCAGGGCACCACGGGTGGCAAATTCACCGTGTTCCATCACCTGATCAACGCTGCGGTAACCCGCTTGTTCCAGCTGGGCACGCAGCTTATCGCGTGACAGGAGCTGACCTTTTTTCATCACCAGCGCGTGGCCGTGTAAAAATTCGTGCGGGCAAACCCGCTGCATCAGTGTGTTAACCGGCAAAATAATGATGCCGCGATCGAGCATGGGCAACTGATAAAGGCTCGACAGGCGGGAGGAGATGATCTCCTGATGCGGTGAAAAACTGTCGTAGGGCAGCGTCTCCCAGTCAGCTATATTGAGCACTTTCAGGTTGGTAAATTGCTGAATTTCGTCGCGCAGGCGCAGGGCATTTTGCATATCGGGTGCGATAAGCATGACCGGACCGTCATGGCGTTCGCTGATGTCGGCACATTCCAGTGCGCAGGCGGATCCAGTGAGTTGCCCCAGTACACGGGTGTCGCCGGGGCGTTCAGGTAAAGAATAACGATGATCTTGAGGCATAGGCTGTAATGTTATCTCGTTGTCGGCGTCCATCTGGACCTGATTTGCAGAGCGTATCTTGCGATGGGGCGCTAATCGGGGTCAACCCGGATCCCCATATTATATACCTGTCATACTTCAAGCCGCATCTTTGTTGGCTACACCGCTTCCCACGGATCACGTCGTTTACGAAGCTCATCGGAGTGGCTTGTTTTGCTGCCCCGAAGTGGCTCGACTTATTTTGGGTATACCAAGATAAAAAGTATAAAAGACAAAAAGGATAATAAAGCCGGGGAGTGAAGCCGTTAGTGGTTCCATAAAGCGGGACTAGCCTTTATTATCCTTGATCACTTTAGTCTGCGCCATGCACTTAACACGGCCAAGCACGTAAAACGGATGTCATGTATCAACCTG
>Ga0105858_1000705_pt1 | contig 12604 bp, 5 predicted proteins | sample OrgsoiDNA_201062_FD_89683 | JGI IMG/M metagenome (GOLD analysis project Ga0105858, IMG submission 89683) | Permafrost soil microbial communities from the Arctic, to analyse light accelerated degradation of dissolved organic matter (DOM) -... | ecosystem: Environmental > Terrestrial > Soil >...
TCACCATCATCACGATTTACCGGGAAGGCGGCATTCTCAGGCGGCTCCGGGCCACGCCGCTACGCCCGCAGACGATTCTCACTGCTCACGTGCTGGTCAAACTAACGCTCACCGCGCTTACCTTGGCCTTGACTGTGCTGGCGGGCAAGCGCTTTTATCCGGTCGACACTCACTTCCCGGTGTTCGGGTTTACGATAGCGCTGCTGATCAGCACGTGGAGTATTCTGTCGATCGGTTTTCTGATTGCGAGCATCGTGCCTACGGCGCGCTTCGCGCAACCGATCGGCGCAGCCATCCTGTATCCGATGATCGGCCTGTGCGGATTGTTCGTGCCGGTGCAGTCGATGCCACCCGCGCTTCAAGTAGTGGTGCGCGTGCTGCCGCTGACCTACGCGGTATCGCTCCTTGAGGGAATCCGGAAAGGCGAAGCGTGGTCGGCACACATGGGCGACGTCGCGGCGCTGGTTGTCGTATTTGCGATCTGCACGGCGCTTTCAGCAAAGGTGTTCCGCTGGGAATAGTGCGGGCTCCAGGGGCAAATTCCGAGGCGATAGCCGGATGCACGGGGATATAATTACGTCTTACCAGGCTGCGATCACGGGAGAATATCCGATTATGAAACTGAAGGCATATGGCATTAGTGTGGCGTTATCCGCTGTAGTATTGACCGGCTCCGTGGGTTTCGCACAGCAGGTAGCTGCTACTGCGAAACCCGCAAATTGCCCCGCGGAAGGATTTAGCGGGGGCTTCAGCCGCGGCTGTCCGCAAAAACAATTTGCCAATCCCGCCGAGATCTCGGCCATGATGGCCGCGCTGCCGGACAAGCCCTACGCCACACCTCAGAGCCTGCGCCATGTGCTGGTCCTCGGCCGAGCCGCCGGTTGGGTGCATACTTCCATCCCGCTGGCAGCGAAGATGGTTGAATACCTGGGAGACAAGACCGGCGCCTGGATGACCACCATCACCTACGACGCGGCCGCGATCACGCCTGAAAACCTGAAGCAATATGATGCAATCTTTCTTGCCAGCACCACCGGCGAATTTCTGGATGACCCGAACGACAAAGCCGCCACGGAACTTCGCCGGCGGGCGCTCCTTGATTTTGTCAAAGGCGGCAAGGGTTTGGCCGGCATCCACGCCGCTACCGACAGCTACCATACTAATAGCCCTGCGCCGACCGGCACATGGCCCGAGTTCAACGAAATGATCGGCGGGTTCTTCAAATTCCACTGGACCTACCCGACCTTGATCCCGGTGAAGGTCGACGATCCCCACAGTCCCCTGACTGCCATGTTCCCGCCCCACGGCTTCGAAATCGTGGACGAGACCTACACGTTTGCGCAAGACTCATTCAGCCGAAAGCGGGTGCACGTTCTCAACAGCATCAACTACTCCAAAATGAGCGCGGAAGACAAAGCCAAAGAGCCGGCGGCCACGAGGCGTACCGACGGCGACTACGCGTTGAGCTACATTCAACGCGTGGGCAATGGCCGCGTGTTCTATGAGGCACACGGTCACGACGAGAAGGTGTACTTCTTGCGGCCCTTTGTGGCTCATATGCTAGCGGGGATTCAATACGCAGTCGGCGACCTGAAGGCCGATGACAGCCCGAGTGCAAAATAGAGGCGCCTGGGGCACCCCCCCGACCACGGAATCATCGGCGGGCGGAGGGATCTCCGGTCGGCGGTGGAGCGTGATCTTCTTTCGCAGACGGACCAAGCAATTCAGTGAACAGAGGTTTCAAGGCGTCCGCCCAAACCTGGTAGCCCCTCAGAGTCGGATGGAGTTTGTCATTCGCGTTCATCATTCCGTCGTACAGCTTTCCTTCCCGGTCCGCGAGTTTGTCGTTGATGTTGAGATACCGGATCTTCCGACCGTCTGCAATCTTGGCCATCTTCGAGTTGATCTTGTCGATCAACGGCATCGCATCCATGTTGTCGTTGCGCGGAAAGATCCCTATCAATACAATCGCCGCATCGGGAGCATTAGACTGCATCACTTGCACGACTGCCTGGAAACCTTTGGTCACGTCCTCGGCCGCGGCATCGATTCCGGCCGGAGGTAAGCGATTGCCGATGTTATTCGTGCCCGCCAGAAGCACGATCACCTTAGGGTTGACGCCGTTCAGTTCACCGTTTTGGAGCCGCCAGAGGATATTCTCGATGCGGTCCGCCCCCCAGCCGAAGTTAGCGGCGTTCCATCCGAAGAAGTTCTGTCGCCAGTTTTCGAGCAGTTGCGGGTAGTCTGTAGCTCCCCAGCGACGCGTAATGGAGTCACCTTCGAAGTAGATATCGATGCGCCCCTGCTTCGCTTTTCGAAGGAGTTGTTCGTGTGCGATCTGAGAGTTCTCGTCCGTTCGCGCAACAGGCCGATCGCCCTGGGCCTGGATCAGTGCTGAAACCGCGAGCCCGGCCAGCAGCAACTTCATCGACGCCCCACCGCGCCGCCGTGATGGAGGAACTTATCCGCCCATGGAATAAAGTATATCCAGTTTGGGCTATCGGTATGTCCGCCATCATGCTGGCGCCATGCAAGCTGCCCATCCAGCATTCCAACATTCACCGCGGGCATCTTCGCCGTCTGATAGCCCTCCTTAACACCAAGATCCTTCGCGCCGAGAAGACGAAACACCGGCTGTGCGGCGACGGCGGCCATGAAACTGCCTTGGTGATCAAGCCACTTCGCGTCCCCTTTTTCCGGCACGCCATAGCTCACGAAGGTGAGGCGCGGCGCACACAGTGCCAGCAGTTCGTGGGCATCCACCGGCAGGTCGCCTGGCGTTTTGCTTCCAAAGGCGGCCTCAGAAGCGCCGTACTTCAGGAAGTTGCCCGCCATCCAGTGATATTCGCCCGAGCCCGTCAGGTTCTCGACTGCTTCGCCCCAGTTCCGGCGGTGCAGTTTCGCTCCACCTTCCCCGGACGAACCGATCAGCACGACTGCGAATCGGCTGTCAAATGCCATCGTCACTAATGCAGCCTTGCCATACCGGGATACGCCCTCGATTCCGACCTGTTTCGCATTGACGGCCTTTTCGGTTTCGAGATAATCGAGGCCCCGCGAAGCGCCCCAGGCCCAGGCGCGGAGGGCGCCCCAGTCGTCCGGCTTTCGCGGTTGACCTTGGTTCACCAGTCCGATGATGCCTTTGGTCAGACCGGCGCCGTTGTCAGCCTGGATACTTCCCGGATTAATGGTGACCACCGCCCACCCGTCCGCGATCAATTGTTCGATCGCGGGAGGGTCTGCGCCTGGTGGCGGACCGCCAGCGCCGCGACCGGTTGCGGCCCCCGCTCCTGGCGCCGCGCCCCGGCCTGGGAACGCCGGCGCGGGAAACGCCACTTCCGGAATGCCGCGGCCGCCGAACATCATCATGGCCGGGACCGGACCCTTGGCGCCGGCGGGGACGACCACGGTCATCTGAATATCCACCTTGATGCCGGGGTAGGACGAACTCTCTACGTGACCCAATAGCTGTTTGCCGATTACGGCATGCGACCCTACGGCTGCTTCCGCCCTCTTGGTTATTTCCCACGTCACCGGCGGGACGTTCTTTGGCACTCGGCCCAGCACCTCCCGCTCAAAGTCTTCCACGATCTCCGGTCGCCGCCGATTCCACCACATGGCCCTGGTCGTGACCTTCTTGCCGTTCTTAAGCGTGAGGGCGTCAGGAAGGTCCGGGTATGGATTCGCTTTGGCCTCATCATAGTTGGCGCGATTCGGCGCCGATTCGTTGCCGCTCGGGCCGGGGCGGAGCACGGTGATGCCAAGCTGATTGAGCATGTTCCGATGATCGTCGGCGGCAGTCCAGCTTTTTGTGTCCACGCTGTCCTGACTCGATAGGGTAGCGGCGAGCGCTGCCATCGCGATGAGCGGCAGTGCCCGGTGAATGTGCGTACCTGGCTTCATGGATATTAGAGAATCACATTTAGTTCAATGCTGCAACCAAACTCTCGGTTCCGGCCTCGTAGGGTCGGCTTTTTCGCGGGGCATCCCGATCTCATAGAATGAAGGGACTGTGACTTCACGTCTCGTTTTGTGGCCATCTCTTGCCGGAATCGTCTTTCTCGTGGCCGGACTGATCTCCGCCCGAAAGCGACTCTCTTTCAATCCCGGCAAGCTCATCGCCGTTGGCCCCGCATTCGTGGCTTCGGCCTTGGCCGCCTTCGGCGCGGAGCATTTAGTGGCGTCCCGGAGCATCATGCAGATCGTTCCCTCCTGGATTCCCGGACACTTGTTCTGGACCTGCTTCATCGGCATCGCCCTGCTGGCCTCAGCCACCAGCCTGGCCCTGACGCGCTACGTGCGATTGGCCGCCACTCTCCTGGGCATAATGTTCCTTCTCTTCGTCCTCCTCATCCATCTGCCAAACGTCATAGCCAACCCTGGGCAGCGCCTCTTCTGGACCATCCTCCTCCGCGATCTCTCCTTCGCCGGCGGCGCATGGGCTCTCGCCGGAGGCCGCGTGGCTGTCATCGGCCGCATCTGGATCGCCGTCGCCGCTGTCTGGTTCGCCGTTGTATACTTCCTGCATCCCGACATCGCGCCCGGAGTTCCTCTATCCAAGTTGACGCCGGCATGGGTCCCGCTCCGCCTTTTCTGGGGATATCCGATGGGCACGCTCCTCCTGCTGGCCGGAGTCGCGAGCCTCGTCAATCGCCGCGCCCGCCTCGCCGCCACGTGGCTCGCGATTGCGGTGACCCTGAGCGTCCTCCTGCTCTACATCCCCCTCATGGCCCTCGCCCCGACAGTCGAAGCACTGAATTACGTCGCCGATACCCTGCTCTTCGCCGGAACCATCTGGCTGCTCGCAGCATCCTTGGAACGGGCAATCGTAGGAACCGGGTCTTGAGCCATAGCTGAGGTCAACAACGGAGGTTGATCATCTTCGCAATCTTTGGCCAACGATTGCTCGCTCTCAACTGCTTGCAGGCCACGAAGCGGATATAAACCGTCCTCATTGCGAGGTCGCCCTCATTGATCGCCCGCTCGGCCCAGTCGGCTCCTTTATCGACTTCACCGCAAAGCAAGTGAAAGAGAGCCTGTGCGCGCGCATCACCGGGCGCGCCACCTGAACCAAGTGTTTTCGCGATTGATTGGGACTCGGCATCGTCCCCACTGCGGTAAAGGAGTGCAGCAAGAACACCGGTTGTTTCAGGCAGCCACACCCCGATGGAATGGGCTCGCCGTGCGGCCGCCAACGCCTCAGGAAGGTTGCCCTTGTCAGCCAGGATCATGGCCATGGATACCATGGCCAAAGCCTGGTTCGGGTCCAGTTCCAGCACTTTCCTCAATTGCTCAAGCGCTTCCCGCTCGCGGTCCGCAGCCTGCAGATAGGCGTGCAGATTCATCCGTGGCCATACATCGAGCGGGTCTTCTTCGATTGCACGCTGTGCGAGCGCGATTGCCTCCGCAACATTGCCGCGCAAGTACTGGAACCATGCATAAATGGGCTGGGTTATCGATGTGCCGACTTGCCTTGCCCCCGGAAAGGCGAAATACTGCTCAGCCCTGGTCCAATCCTGCTCGAAGACCGCGGCCAGGTATCCCGACAGAGCATGGGCGTCCGGGAGAGCCGGATCAATTTGAAGCGCTCGCTCGGCCTCTTCACGCGCTGCCAGCAAAGCGTGGTCCGCCGGGTACCTGCTGAACAGTGTCATTGCGACCCAGTAGAATCCCACCTCAACCCGAGCGAGGGCAAATGCCGGATCGAGCTTAATCGCCCGCTCGTGGCATTGTTTCGCTAACTCGAGCGACTCCGGCGTAGCCTTGGCTTGCAGATACTTGGCTTTCAGATAAGCCTCATAGGCCGCGAGCTTCGGTTCATAGCGTTTTGGAATGGTCTCTGGCGAAAGCTTCACCCGCAATGCTCCGGCGATTGCCGTAGCGATGTCATCCTGAAGGGTGAAGATGTCGCTCATCTCGCGGTCGTACCGCTCGGACCAGAGGTGGGCGCCGTCGGCTGCGTCAATCAACTGGCCGCTAACGCGGAGGCGGGTTTCCGTGCGGCGTACGCTCCCTTCGAGCACATGCGTGACGCCCAGCGCACCCGCAATTCCGCGAATGTCGGTCTCTTTGCCGCGGAACGCGAAGGCCGAGGTGCGGGCGATGACTTTCAGGCCGGGGATTTTTGCCAGCAGGTTGATGATCTCTTCCGCCAGGCCGTCGGAGAAATACTCCTGGTCTTTGTCCGCGCCCATGTTGGCGAATGGCAGCACGGCGATGGAGGGAGGTTTGGAATCGGCGATGCGGGTGGCTCCGCTGGTGGTGCTGGCGGGGGCGGATGGGGTTTGCGCGGCGGGAATGTCGAGGCCGGCTTTGCGCAGGCCGTCGAGGAACCTTTCGCCGTATTCAGGGTTCCAGACTTTTGCTACTTGCCTGGGCATCAAGGCGGGGAGTTCGGGGCGAAACTTTAGCAAGTCGCCTGCCGCTTTCGCCGCCGTTTCTGCGTCCCCGAGCTGACCTGCCGCGGATGCAATCATCATTGGCGCCAGCGGGTTGCCCCTCAGCCTGGCTTTCTGTGCGAAAGCGAGTGCGCCGCGGTAGTCCTTTTGAGAAAACGCGTGGTAAAAATCCGCGAACCAGTAAAAGCCGGGATGATTCGGGTTCAGTTGCTTGGCGCGCTCGACCAGTTGCATGCCGCGCTCCGCATTTCCGCCATATACGAGGAACTCGCCGAGAAAGGCGACCGCATTGCCGTCCATCGGGTTAAGCGCCAAGACACGCTCGGCAGCATCCTGAAACGAATCGAAGTCTTTCTGGTGTGCGAGGACCTGGGCCAGGCTGAAATACGCCAGATGATTCGCTGGGCTCAGTTCAACGGCCTTGCGTGCGGCTGAGGCCGCGCTTTCCAGGGCGTTTTCTTGTAGCTCATAGCCATGCAAATAGTCCTGCGCGCAGAGGCATGCGAGCATTGCCCAGGCATCTGCGTATGCCGGAGCTTTGCGCAAGGCAGCTTCCAACCCAGACCGGGAAGCCGACAACTCTTCTGGGGTGTACCTCTCAAAGTAGGCGAAGCTGCGCAGCACGGCTTCGTAAGGGCTCAATTCTTCCGGGGCCTTGCTATGCACTGCCTGACTCATGCTTCGCGGCAATGCGCCGTTGTTATCGGCGACGGTGGAAACGATGCGTGGGACGAGGTCGTCCTGCACTTCAAAGATCGCGTCGGGGTGGAAGGCTCGCTCGTAGGTTTCGGCCCAGAGTTGCGCGCCGGTGGTTGCGTCGATGAGCTGAACGGCGACGCGCAGCTTCGCGCCAGCCTGGCGCACCGTGCCTTCCATGACGTAGCGTGCGCCGAGTTCCTTGCCTACAGTCCGAATGTCCGCTGGTTGATTCGCGTACTTCAGAGTCGAGCCGCGGGCGATGACGCGGAGATAGGAGAAGCGGGAAAGTCCGGTGACGATTTCCTCGGAAAGGCCTTCGGCGAGCGCGCTGACTTCGGAGCTGGCGCCCGCAGATTTGAACGGCAGTACTGCGACCCAGAATCCTTCGTCAGTATGCGCTGCGCCGGAGGTGCTCGCCGCTCCCGCCTCACCCGACGGGCCTGCCACCGCCGAGGTTCCCCCGACGGCCAGCCCAGCCTTTGAAAGACCCTCGACAAAGTGCTCGACGAGGTCTGAATCAAACCACTTTCCGATTTCGACGCGGACGACTTCCGCGAAATCGGGCCGGATCTCGAGCAGTTCCTTCAACGCTTTCCGCGCTGCATCGGGTTCACCCAATTGCCCGTACGACGCGGCAGAGGTGAAAGGACCCCAGAAGTAGCCGGGCATGTTGATCGTCCGGGATGCCTCAATGGAAGCCCGGTAGTCGCGCTTGCGGTATGCGTTGACGGCGGCTGGAATCCAGTACCAACCCGGGTGATGAGGATTGAGCCGAAGAGCTCCATCGACTAATGCGCAGCCGCGGTCCCATTCGCCCGAAAACGCGATCAGCATGCCCAGGAAGGCCTTGAGAGCCCCGTCGGCTCGATTCTGCAGGAGCGCCCGCTCCGCCACGGGGCGAAACGCAGTGAATTCCTTTCGGAAAAACAGGCTCTGTGAGACCGCCTGGAGGGCCAACGCACTGGACGGGGCTAGCTCGACGGCCCGTCGAGCCGCGGCCGCGGCCCGTCCCAAAGGATCAGGCGGGCCTTGAAACCCGAACATGTGTTCGTCGCCATAAAGCGTCGCCAGCATCGCCCAACAATCGGACTCACCCGGAGCGATTTTCACAATTCGCTCCAGCACATCCCTGAGCTCGGCGTGTTCCTCCGGAGTCATCCGTTCGTGGAAACTGAACACCCTCAGGACCGCTTCGTAGGGGCTCAGTTGATCAGAGGACTTGCCGCGGATCGCGCTCGCTATGCTGTGCGGCAGCACGCCGTGTTGATCGGCGACGGTGGAAACGATGCGTGGGACCAGGTCGTCCTGGAGTTCGAAGATGGATTCGGGGCTGAAGGCGCGCTCATAGTTCTCAGCCCAGAGGTGCGCGCCGGTGACCGTGTCAACGAGTTGAACGGCGAGGCGCAGCTTTGCGCCAGCCTGGCGCAGGGTGCCTTCCATGACGTAGCGTGCGCCGAGTTCTTTGCCTGCTACGCGCAGGTCGATTGCCTTGTTGGCGTAGCTGAGCGTGGAACCGCGTGCGATAACGCGTAAATAAGAAAAGCGCGACATGCCGGTGACGATGTCTTCGGCGAGTCCCTCGGCAAGCGCAGCGAGGTCGGGGCTTGCGCCCTGTGCCTTGAAGGGCAGCACGGCGACCCAGAAACCTTCGTTGGCGCGGGCGGTGCCGGAGTCGGTGTGGGAGTGGACGGCTGCGGTTGGCGACGGGATTGCGGCGTGGCTTGGAGCTGGAGCTTGAGCCGAGGTTGGCGAAGCGGCTCTCTGCTGGGTTTGGCGGGCGAGGTCGCGGAACTCGTTGGAGATGTCTCGCGCGGTCTGGATGCGGTGGCGCGGGTCTTTCTCAAGGCAGCGGCGGATGATGCGTGCCAGATCGCTGGGCAGGTCGGCGCGGATGTCGCAGACGGAGGGCGGGGTGTCGCGAAGGATTGACGAGATGAGCTCTGCTGAGGAGAGGCCGGCAAAGGGCTGCTTGCCGGTGGCCATCTCATGGAGCACGACGCCGAGGGAGAAGATGTCTGTGCGGTGGTCGAGGGGGCGTGCGGAGATTTGCTCAGGCGACATGTAGGCGGGAGTGCCCATGACCATGCCGGCCTGGGTGTTGCCTGCGGCGGCGCGGGTTTCATCTTCAGGGCCGAGCTGGGTGACCTCTTTGGCGAGGCCAAAATCGAGCACCTTGACGCGGCCCTCGTTGTTGACCATGACGTTGGCGGGCTTGAGGTCGCGATGGACGATTCCCTTGTCGTGCGCGGCAGAGAGGGCGTCGGCAAGCGCGTTGCCGATGTCGACGATCTGGTCGGCGGGCAGGCCGTGAGCGGGGATGATGCGGTCGAGCGGCTTGCCCTCGACGAGCTCCATGGTGAGGAAGTGGATGCTGCCGGCCTCTTCAACGGAGTAGATGGTGACAATGTGGGGATGGTTGAGCGCGGCGACGGTGCGAGCCTCACGCTGGAAGCGGGCGAGGCGGTCAGGGTCAGTGGACATGGCCGCAGGCAGCACCTTGATGGCTACGTCGCGGCTCAGGCGCGGGTCGCGGGCGCGAAAGACCTCGCCCATGCCGCCGGCTCCTATGGGCGAGAGGATTTCGTATGGTCCGAGTTTTGTGCCTGGAGAGAGCGGCATTCGCTTGATTCAGTTCAGTGTAGCCGATCAGAAGGCGGTCAAGTCCTGTGTTACGGCGTATCCGGAAACAATCCACGAGAGCGTTGGATGGCCCAGTTGGACATGGCCCCTGCCGCGCCTCCAGGCACTGGCCCCGGCGCTGCCGAGGTGACTGTAGCCGCGCTTTGGCAACCGGCCGCGGGCATTCAACCGCCCGGAATGTCGCCAACAACGCCTTGACACCCCGCCACCGCAGCGTCGCTAATCCGGGCACGTCTCCAGGACGCCGGAACACTACACGGCCACGTGGAACACGTCGGCAGCCAAAGCAGCCAGGGTTTTCGCTAGTGTTCTGTCTCGCTTAAGATTTGACAAGGGACGCAAGAGCGCGATCAGGGGATCGCGCGCAGACGAGGGCGTCTGCCCCACCTTAACCCTGCCGCGCACTGTCAGGAATTATCCGGGACAGGAGACTAGCTGGGCTTCCTGAAGGGGTGCGCCCTACTCGTATCTCAGCGCCACCAGGGGATCGACCCGGACCGCGCGGCGGGCAGGAAAATAGCAGGCGAGCAGTGCTGCCGCTGTCAACACGATTGCGACGGAGGCGAAAGTCAACGGATCTTGCGGCGCGACGCCGAAGAGTAAGTTGGCGATGAGGCGCGTCAATCCCAAGCCGGCGGCGACCCCGGCGGTCAAGCCGGCCAGCGCCATCTTCATGCCCTCCCCAAACACCAGCCGCATCACGTCCCGGCGTTGCGCACCGAGCGCCATGCGGACACCGATTTCATGCGTGCGCTGGCTTACCACGAAGGAAATCACACCGTAAATCCCCACGCAGGCAAGAACCACGGCGAGCACGGCGAATACGCCGAGGAGAATCATCGTGATCCGGCGCGCGGCTAAGGAGTCGGCCATCAGGCGGTCCAGGGTTTGCACCCCGTAGACCACTTCGCGAGAATCGTGATGCTCCACGGCCTTCCGAACCAGACCCATCACCGCTGCCGGATCTCCCTCGGTCCGCAGCACCACCGCAACTCCGTTCGCAACCATGGGCATCAACTTCTCCGGAAGTTGCATGAACGGATAGAAGAACTGCGCTTCGATTGCCGCTTTTGAGTCCCCGCCCGGCCCCCACTGCTTGATATGCCCCACCACGCCGACGATTTCAGCCTCCACCTGAAACTGCTGAAGATGGACCCGCTTGCCAACGGGATTCTCTTGTGGGAAATAGGTGCGCGCAAAGGCATCGTCGATGGCAATCGCGACGGAGGTGTTTTCTCTATCCCGCGGAGCCACGAAGCGGCCGCGCTCCAGTTTAATTCCCATGGCCTGCTCGAACCCCGCTTCGACCAGGTAAAACATCGCCTGGGGCATTTCGTTCTCATTTGCGGGCTTGGGCCGCCCCTCGATCCAGAAAGGCAGCGAGGAATCGTGGATCATCGGCCGTGAGCCGAGTGTGACGGAAACGGCCTGCACGCCGGGAATGGCGCTCAACTGCTGGTCGAGCCCGCGCAGCCGGGCACGAGTCTCCGCGGAGGTAGTTCCGGGGGTGGCCGGGATGGACAGGTTAAAAGTGATGGCGTGGCTGGGATTGAATCCGGGATTCACGCGCCACAGCGCGCGGAGGCTGCGCAGCATCAGCCCCGCTCCGATCAGGAGAACCAGTGCCATGGCGACCTCCATCGCCACGAGCGTTTTTTGCAGCCTGTGGCGCGCACCGATCGAGCCCCGTCCGCCCTCCTTGAGGATCTCCACCAGATTCACGCGTGAGCCTTGGAGCGCCGGAGCTAGTCCGGAAGCCAGTGCGGCGAACACGGAAACTGCCAGCGTGAAGAGCAGCACCCGTCCATCGAGCGAGATTTCTTCGACGCGCGGCAATGTTCCCGGCAGAGCCTTGCCGACGGCCTGCAGCCCGAACCACGCAAGCAGAATTCCGAGCGTACCTCCCAGGCAAGCGAGCAAACCACTCTCGGTGACCAGTTGGCGGAGAACCCGCCATTGTCCGGCGCCGATTGCCGCGCGAAGCGCAAACTCGCGCGAGCGGCTCATCGAGCGTGCCAAAAGAAGATTCCCGACGTTCGCACACGCAATCAGCAGAAGGAAGCCGACAGCGGCGAGAAGCACCATCAGGAATGGCTGGACGTTGCCGACCAGATCCTCCCTCAAGGAAACCAGCTTGATGCCGGACTCTTTGTCGGCCACCGGAAAAGCGGCCGCCAGGTTGCGCGCCACCACGTCCATTTCGGCTTGCGCCCGCGGCAGCGGAACGCCCGGTTTGAGCCGGCCGGCGGCATGCGCGCTGACCGAGATCCGGCGATCGCGAAACGATGGGTCGTTCCACTGGCCTATGGGAGTGTAGACGTCCCGGTCGCGGCCGTAGAACTTGAAACTCGCGGGAACCACACCCACCACGGTGTAAGACACGCCGTTGAGAGCGAGGGCCTTGCCAATGACATCGGGCGAAGAGCCGAATTTGCGCGCCCACAAACCGCCGCCCAGAATGACCACTGGGCCCGCGCCAACCTGGTCGTCATCGAGGCGGAACGTGCGGCCGAGAACCGGCTGCACCCCGAGCGTGGAAAAGAAACCCGCGGAGATCATGTAGCCGCTGAGCCGTTCTGCTTCGGCCGTCCCGGTGAAGTTGTAATCCTGGTTTCGGTAAATCGCCATGGACGAGAAGGTCCGGCTGTCGCGCTGCCAGTCGAGGAAGTTCAGATAGACGAGGGGGGCGCGGTCCACCCCGGGCGTGCTTGCATAAAGGGACACAAGCTGCTCGGAATGCGGATACGGCAGCGGGTTCAGCAATACGCCGTTCAAGACCGAAAAGAGCGTCGTGTTGGCGCCGATCCCCAGCGCGAGAGTGAGAATGGCAATGGCAGTGAAGCCCGGCGACTTTCGGAAGAGCCGGA
>Ga0105858_1000711_pt1 | contig 12478 bp, 13 predicted proteins | sample OrgsoiDNA_201062_FD_89683 | JGI IMG/M metagenome (GOLD analysis project Ga0105858, IMG submission 89683) | Permafrost soil microbial communities from the Arctic, to analyse light accelerated degradation of dissolved organic matter (DOM) -... | ecosystem: Environmental > Terrestrial > Soil >...
TCAGGTTTTAGGGGCGGCTTCGCAGCCCAACGCGGGGCAAGCCCGCTCGCCACGGTAAGCCTGCTCGCCACGACCAGCCCACAGGCCACATCAAGCCGCTCGCCACAACAGCCCTACTTGCTACACAGTACCGATCAGGCCTGGGTTTCCTGGTCGGTGAACAAATCGCTGAACAGCATGCTCGACAGGTAGCGTTCACCGGAGTCCGGCAGGATCACCACGATGGTCTTGCCCTGCATTTCCGGTTTCTCGGCCAGACGCACGGCCACGGCCATTGCGGCGCCACAGGAAATACCGCACAGAATCCCCTCTTCCTGCATCAGACGCAGGGCCATGGCCTTGGATTCCTCGTCGGTGACCAGCTCCACGCGGTCAACCATCGACAGATCGAGGTTTTTCGGCACAAACCCGGCGCCGATGCCCTGGATCTTGTGCGGGCTCGGCTTGATCTCTTCACCGGCCAACGCCTGGGTGATGACCGGCGAGACAATCGGCTCTACCGCCACCGACAGAATCGGCTTGCCCGCCGTGTTCTTGATATAACGCGACACGCCGGTAATGGTGCCGCCAGTGCCTACGCCCGCGACCAGCACGTCCACGGCACCATCGGTGTCGTTCCAGATTTCCGGGCCGGTGGTTTTTTCGTGGATCGCGGGGTTAGCCGGGTTTTCGAACTGCGCCGGCATGAAGTAACTGGCCGGGTCGCTGGCGACGATCTCGCCAGCCTTGTCGATCGCGCCTTTCATGCCTTTGGCCGGCTCGGTCAACACCAGCTCGGCGCCAAGCGCCTTGAGCACTTTACGCCGCTCGATGCTCATCGACGCCGGCATGGTCAGCAGCAGCTTATAGCCACGGGCGGCGGCGACAAACGCCAGGCCGATGCCGGTGTTGCCGGAAGTCGGTTCTACAATGGTCATGCCCGGCTTGAGTTTGCCGGTGCTTTCGGCGTCCCAGATCATGTTTGCGCCGATGCGGCACTTCACCGAATAACCTGGGTTACGCCCCTCGATCTTGGCCAGGATGGTCACGCCACGCGGTGCGATGCGGTTGATCTGCACCAGGGGCGTGTTACCGATGGAGTGCGCGTTGTCTGCAAAGATACGGCTCATGACGGGTCCTTAAGGCAATTTCAACAAGGCCACAAGGGTATGCCTCAGGCTGGTAGGCGTCCAGTCAGAGGAACGTTGGGCCAGTGCGCGCGGTCCATCGCCTATAACGTTGGAGAACCTGCACATGAAACGTCGCTACAGTGGGCTGCTATGGATCGTCGCCGTACTGGTGGTAGTACTGATTGCCCTGGACCTCGCCCTGCCCTACCTGGTGCGCAACTACCTGAACGACAAGCTCGCCGACATGGGCGACTACCGTGGCCAGGTCACGGATGTGGACGTGGCGCTGTGGCGCGGGGCCTATAAAATCAACGGCCTGCAGATCGTCAAAGTCGACGGTAAAGTGCCGGTTCCGTTCGTCAAAGCGCCGGTGATCGACGTGTCGGTGAGCTGGCATTCATTGTGGTACGACCATGCGGTGGTGGCCGAGGTGCAGTTCTTCCAGCCGGAGCTGAACTTCGTCGACGGTGGCAACCAGCAGGCATCGCAGACCGGTAAAGGCACCGACTGGCGTGAACAGTTGGGCAAATTGTTGCCGATCACCCTCAACGAAGTCCGCATTCAGGACGGCAAGATTGCCTTTCACAACTTCAATTCCAAGCCTGCGGTGAATATCTACGCCACCCAGGTCAACGCCAGCTTCTACAACCTGACTAATGTGGTGGACATCAAAGGCAAGCGGGACGCCACCTTTGAAGGCAAGGCGCAATTGCTCGGCCAGGCGCCCCTGGAAGCCACCGCGGCTTTCGACCCGCTGAGCAACTTCGAAGACTTCGAATTCCGCTTTCGCGCCAAGGATATTCAACTCAAACGCCTGAATGACTTCGCGTCGGCGTACGGCAAGTTCGACTTCAAGGCCGGCACCGGTGATGTAGTGGTCGAAGCTCAGGCCGAAAAAGGCCAACTGAGCGGTTATATCAAGCCGCTGCTGCGCGACGTAGAGGTGTTCGACTGGAAACAGGATGTCGAAAACAAGGACAAGAACATCTTCCGTTCGATCTGGGAAGCCGTGGTCGGCGCCAGCGAGACCGTATTAAAAAACCAGAACAAAAACCAGTTTGCCACCCGCGTGGAACTCAGCGGCAGCGTGCACCAGCAAAATATCAGTGCGTTCTCGGCATTCTTGGCGATCTTGCGTAATGGTTTTATCCAGGCATTTAATGCGCGGTATGAACAACCCAAGCCCAGCGCGGACTGAGCCGCACGCCGACCGAGAGATGGCCTAGCGATTAGCGTGCCGACGGGTGAATGACAACAACGAGTAAGGACACTGAGCATGCGCATTACAGGCTGGATACTGACAATTATTGGCTACCTTTTGGCCTATTCAGGCTTCGTGAAAATAGTGGGGTTCGCCATGCACGGCGGCCCCATCGCCGGCATGATGATCCTCGCCGGGACGGTCACCCTGGTGCTGGCCGCGCTGGCCCTTTGGGGCGGCAGCAAGCTCAGGGACAAAGCGGACGCGCGGGCGTACGCGTTGGAGAAAGCCACCAAGGGTCGCGCGTGACCGGCCATTCAGAGACTGAATAACCCGTCTGCGTTCACAGTCGCCGGGGCTGCACGGTATAGTCCGGGCATTGATGAATTCGAGGAATGACCGATGAAGTTCGAAGGCACCCAGGCCTATGTGGCTACCGATGACCTGAAACTGGCCGTCAACGCCGCCATCACCCTGGAACGGCCGCTGCTGGTCAAGGGCGAGCCCGGCACCGGCAAGACCATGCTTGCCGAGCAGCTGGCCGAATCCTTCGGCGCCAAGCTGATCACCTGGCACATCAAATCCACCACCAAGGCACATCAGGGCCTCTACGAGTACGACGCGGTCAGCCGCCTGCGCGACTCGCAACTGGGCGTGGACAAGGTCCACGATGTGCGCAACTACCTGAAGAAGGGCAAGCTCTGGGAAGCCTTCGAGTCCGAGGAGCGCGTGATTCTGCTGATCGATGAAATCGACAAGGCCGACATCGAGTTCCCCAACGACTTGCTGCAAGAACTCGACAAGATGGAGTTCTACGTCTACGAAATCGACGAGACCATCAAGGCCAAGAAACGCCCGATCATCATCATTACCTCCAACAACGAGAAAGAGCTGCCGGACGCGTTTCTGCGCCGCTGCTTCTTCCATTACATCGCCTTCCCTGACCGCACCACCCTGCAAAAGATCGTCGATGTGCACTACCCCGACATCAAGAAAGACCTGGTCAGCGAAGCGCTGGACGTGTTCTTCGACGTGCGCAAGGTGCCAGGCCTGAAGAAAAAGCCGTCCACCTCCGAACTGGTCGACTGGCTCAAGCTGCTGATGGCCGACAACATCGGCGAAGCCGTGCTGCGCGAACGCGACCCCACCAAAGCCATTCCGCCGTTGGCCGGTGCCCTGGTGAAAAACGAGCAAGACGTGCAGTTGCTGGAACGTCTGGCCTTCATGAGCCGTCGCGGTAATCGATAATGTTGCTCAACCTGTTCAATGAGATGCGTGCCGCCAAGGTGCCGGTGTCGGTGCGCGAGCTGCTCGACCTGATCAACGCGCTGAAACGGCGTGTGGTCTTCGCCGACATGGACGAGTTTTACTACTTGGCCCGCGCGATTCTGGTCAAGGACGAGCGGCATTTCGACAAGTTCGACCGCGCGTTCGGTGCCTATTTCAACGGCCTGGAAAAGCTCGACGACCACCTGCAGGCGCTGATCCCCGAAGAGTGGCTGCGCAAGGAGTTCGAACGCTCGTTGAGCGATGAAGAGCGTGCGCAGATCCAGTCCCTCGGTGGCCTGGACAAGCTCATCGAAGAATTCAAGAAACGCCTGGAAGAACAGAAAGAGCGCCATGCCGGCGGCAACAAGTGGATCGGCACCGGCGGCACCAGCCCGTTCGGCTCCGGCGGCTACAACCCGGAAGGCATCCGTGTGGGTGACGCCGGCAAGCGCCAGGGCAAGGCGGTAAAAGTCTGGGACCAGCGCGAGTACAAGAACCTCGACGATCAGGTGGAGCTGGGCACGCGCAACATCAAGATTGCCCTGCGCCGCCTGCGCAAGTTCGCGCGCCAGGGTGCGGCCGAAGAGCTGGACATCGATGGCACCATCGACCACACCGCCCGCGATGCCGGGCTGCTGAATATCCAGATGCGTCCGGAGCGGCGCAACACCATCAAACTGCTGTTGCTGTTCGACATCGGCGGCTCAATGGACGCCCACGTGAAGATCTGCGAAGAGCTGTTCTCTGCGTGCAAGACCGAGTTCAAGCACCTGGAGTACTTCTACTTCCATAACTTCGTGTACGAGTCGGTGTGGAAGAACAACCAGCGCCGCACCTCCGAACGCACCTCCACCCAGGACTTGCTGCATAAATACGGCGCCGATTACAAAGTGATCTTTATCGGCGATGCGTCGATGGCACCGTATGAAATCACTCAGGCCGGCGGCAGCGTCGAGCACTGGAATGAGGAGCCTGGGTACGTGTGGATGCAGCGTTTCATGGCCAAGTACAAGAAGCTGATCTGGATTAACCCGTACCCGAAAGACACGTGGGGGTATACGGCGTCGACGGGAATTGTGCGCGAACTGGTGGAAGATCAGATGTATCCGCTGACGCTGCGGGGCCTGGAAGAAGGGATGCGCTTTCTCTCCAAGTAACTCAACCTCCCACGCAACGCACATCCCATGTGGGAGGGGGCTTGCCCCCGATGGCAGAGTGTCAGCCAATGCAACTGGCACTCAAAGACCGCTATCGGGGGCAAGCCCCCTCCTACATTTTCAGCCTTCGCTGAAGCGCTGCAAAAAGTCCACATGCTGCCGATGCGCCGTCTCCTGCACCACCGGCGCCAAGCGCACCTTCTCCCCCGGCAAACATTGGGCCAGCCGCGCCAGCGCCAGGGGCGTCAACGCGCCTAAACGCGGGTAGCCGCCAATGGTCTGCCGATCATTGAGCAACACAATCGGCTGCCCATCCGGCGGCACCTGGATGGCCCCCAGCGGAATCCCTTCGGAGATCAACGACGGCCCCTGATACTGCAACGGCGTGCCCAGCAGGCGCATGCCCATGCGGTCGGCGCGGCTGTCCAGTGCCCAATCGGTGTTAAAGGCATCGAACAAACTCTGGCCGCTGAATTGGCCGATTTGTGCGCCGACTATCACCTCCAATGGCGCCTTGGCAGGCAAGTCCGGCGCGTTTAACACCTTCATCGCGCCGCCCACCCCGGAGTAAGCCAGCCGCGTGCCTTCGGCCAGCGGCGTGCCGAAACCATCCACGCCGCCCAACGCTTCACGCACCACCGTGGCGCAACTGCCCAGCACCTGCGGCGCATCAAAGCCGCCCGGCGCCGCGAGGTAGGCCCGCGCGCCATTGAACGGCTGGGTAAAGCGCAAACGCTGACCCTTTTGCAGGATAAAACTGCGTCCCGGGCTGATCGCACGCTCATCGATGTACGCGCCCAGGTCCGCGCCGGCCAATGCCAGCAAGCAATACTCCTCGGCCTGCACGGTGAACCCGCCCAAGGTGATTTCGACCACTGGCGCATCCAGCGCATTGCCCAGCAGCCAGTTGGCCCAGGACATCGACACCCAGTCCAGCGCGCCGCCCTGGGTCACGCCCAGGTGCCGAACGCCAAAGCGGCCGGCATCCTGCAACAGGCACAGCGGCGTGCTGGCCTCGATCAACAAGCGGCTCATGCCTGCGCCTCCAACGGCGTGTCATCGCCACCCAGGTTGATGAATTCGGCGTGACCGACCGCCTCGAAACGCACCGTATCGCCGGGCTGCATCAAGCTGTAACCGTCGCGTTCACGGTCGAACAGCTTGGCCGGGGTGCGGCCGATCAGGTTCCAGCCACCGGGCGAAACCACCGGGTACGCGGCGGTTTGCCGCTCGGCAATGCCGACGCTGCCGGCCGCCACGCGCTTTCGCGGGGTATTGAGGCGCGGCGTCGCCAGGATTTCGTCCACCAACCCCATAAAGGCAAAACCGGGGGCAAACCCGAGGGCGAACACTTGGTATTCATGGGCGCTGTGGCGGCGGATCACGTCCTCAACCGACAGACCGCTGCGCTGGCTGAGCAAGCTCAGTTCCGGGCCGACACTCAGGTCGTACCACACCGGCAACACGTGACACTGGCCACTGCCCTGGGCCTGGGGTTGCAAGTCGGTCAGCGCCTGGCCTATCAACGCGCGCGCCTGGGCCGGGGTTAAGGCGGTGAGGTCGTAATGCACCATCAACGTGGTGTAGGACGGCACCAGGTCCACCAACGCCGCGCCAAACTCCTCGCGCAGGCGTTGAGTGGCGGCGAGCATCCACGGCATGTTGGCTTCGGCAATGACATCAAACAGACGCACCATCAGGCAGTCGATCGCCACCACTTCAATGCGTGGCTTCATGCTGGCTTCAGCGCCTCGCGGATACGTTTCACGGCGGCCACCGAACTGGCGTTGTCGCCATGCACACACAAGGTGTTGGCCTGCAACACCAGGGCGCTGCCATCACTGTCGGTCAGGGCATCGCCACGGGAAATCGTCAACGCCTGCTGCACGATGGTTTCGGCATCATGGTGCACGGCGCCCGGCAACTGGCGCGAGACCAGATGCCCCTTGGGGTCGTAAGCGCGGTCGGCAAAGGCCTCGAACCACAAGGTCACCCCGTACTCATCGCCCAAGGCCTGGGCCGCGCTGTTGTCGCGGGTGGCCAGCAGCATCAGCGGCAGGTCGCCATAAGCGGCCACGGCCTGGATCACTGCGCGCAATTGCGCAGGGTTGGCCATCATGTCGTTGTACATCGCGCCATGGGGTTTGACGTAGCTGACCCGCCCGCCTTGCGCACGGCAGATGCCGTCGAGGGCGCCGATCTGGTAGTGCAGCAGGTCCTGGATTTCCTGCGGTGTGTAGGCCATGGAGCGGCGACCGAAGCCTTGCAGGTCCTGGTACGCCGGGTGCGCCCCCACTTGCACGCCGTGCTTGAAGGCCAGGCTGACGGTCTTGCGCATGATGCTCGGATCACCGGCATGAAAGCCGCAGGCCACGTTGGCGCAATCGATGAACGGCATGACCTCGGCGTCCAGACCCATGGTCCAGTTGCCAAAGCTTTCGCCGATGTCGCAATTCAATAGCAGACGGCTCACGGTGGGTGCTCCTCCAGGCGTTGTTTTTCAGGCGTTGTATTTTTTGTAGTGTGGGATTTTTCGTACAGAACTGGCAACTTGTCCTCACACCCCAACGACGCTTATCGTGGAATAGCTCGATTTTTGGCGTTTGCCCGGTGCGGCGTCCAACTAATAAAAACCGATCCATGCATAAGAAAAGTTGATCCCATGAATTTGAAGTTCCTCGAAACCTTCGTCTGGGTGGCCAAGCTCAAGAGCTTTCGCCTGACCGCCGAGAAGTTGTTCACCACCCAGGCCTCGATTTCCAGCCGCATTGCCGTGCTCGAGAGCGAGTTGGGTGTGAAGCTGTTTCTACGCGACTCACGCGGCGTGAGCCTGACCCCGGAAGGCTTGAAGGTGCTCGATTACGCCGAGCAGATGATGGTGACCATGCAGGGTTTGAAGCAGTCACTGGAGACCACCAGCAGCAAGGTCGGGCGGATTCGCATCGGCGCGATGGACACGGTGATTCACACCTGGCTCAGCCCCTTGGTGGCCGAATTGATGGACCACTTCCCGTTGGTGGAAATCGAGTTGGTCGCCGATACCGCACTGAACCTCAGCGATCAGCTGCAAAAAGGCTTCCTCGACCTGATCCTGCAAACCGACCTGCTGCGCCTGGAAACCGTGCGCAGCCTGGAACTGGCCAGCCACCCGATGGCCTGGATCGTCGCCAGCCACTCGCTCTACAACCGCGACTACGCCTCCCTCGCCGAACTGGCCCAGGAGCGCATCATCACCTACTCGAAAAACTCCCACCCGCACCAGGACGTGCTGAGCCTGATGCAGGCCAACGGCGTCGCCGCGCCGCGCATGAACTGTGTGAATTCGGTGTCGGCGATTACCCGCCTGCTGCGCGATGGCTTCGGCATCGGCGCCCTGCCGCCGGTGCTGGTCAGCGAGGAACTGGCGCGCGGGGAGTTGGTGATGCTGCCGATGGCGCAGAAGCTGCCGAATCTGCAGGTGGTGGTGTCGTGGCGGGTAGGTGTGGAGTTGGTGGAGGAGATTGTTGGGCTGTGCCAGAAGGTGGTGGCCCGCTATGCCGAAGAGGTCGGCAAAGCGCACATGGTGCTAAGCCACTGAAAAAACCGGGGCCACATGTGGGAGCGGGCTTGCTTGCGAATGCGCAGTGTCAGCCAACCTATCAGGCGACTGATCCACCGCATTCGCGGGCAAGCCCGCTCCCACATTTAGATTTTCAGCGGTTTTAGAGGCCCTTCAGGTCACGCTCTTCAATAGGCCGGCTCTGACGCAGGCGCTTGCCGCCCAACACCACCCAGTCGATCAAGCGGAACAGGCATTCAATGCCGAACGACAACAGCATAGCCCCGCCCAGGCCCCAGCCCATCGCCTCCTGCGTCAGCAGGATCTGATAGCTGTAGCCGTTCCAGGTTTCCAGGCGAATCGCCGGGTCCGCGGCCACCGCCACCTGCAGGGCGCGGATGTACCACGGGCCTTGCATGGCCTGGAATTGCTTGTCCAACGCCACCTGGCGATCCAGCAAGGTGCCCAGGCTGTTGGCGTCGCTCTGGAACACCGGATCATCACTGGCGCGGTAATGCGCCACCAACGCCTGCAAATCACCGTTGAAGAACTGCCGTGCAGTGGTTTCAAACCCGCTGAGGCCGGTCTGGGCCTCGATCAGGTGGGCCTCGACGCGCTTGGCGTAGTCGTTGATGAAACCCGGCACCTGCACGCCGACCAACAAGCCAATGGCAAACAGCACCAACCGCAAATAACTGAGCAGCATGGTCGATATCCTTACTCGGTAATGCCCTGGCTGACGCATTCACCGCGTCGCCACAGGCTCCATTGGCCCGGTTCGTAGCGGGTCCAGTTTTCGTTGTCGGTCAACGGCTCGGTGGCGATCACGGTGACCACGTCATTGGGCGTGGTTTCGGCCTGAAAATCGACGATCACGTCGACATCTTTCAAGCGCGCCGGGCCGAACGGTGCGCGCCGGGTAATCTGCGCCAGCTTGGTCGAGCAGTAGCAAAACAGCCAGTCACCGTCGCTGAGCAGGCAGTTGAACACGCCTTTGCTGCGGTATTCGGCGCAGGCGGCGATCAGGTCCGGCAGCACTTGTTCGATCTCTACCGGCTCGGGGAAGGCTTCGCGCACACGGTTGAGCAGGTCGCAGAACGCTGCTTCGCTGTCGGTATCGCCCACCGGCCGGTAGAACGTGGCGCGCGGGTTGAAGTCCGCCAGCTGGCCGTTATGGGCAAAACACCAGTTGCGGCCCCACAGCTCGCGCACGAACGGGTGGGTATTGGCCAGGCTCACCTTGCCCACGTTGGCCTGGCGGATATGGCCAATCACCACTTCACTTTTGATCGGATAACGCTGCACCAGCAGCGCGACTTCCGACTCGCTGCTGGCGGCTGGGTCCTGAAACAGGCGCAGGCCACGGCCTTCGTAGAACGCGATGCCCCAACCGTCGCGGTGGGGGCCGGTACGCCCGCCCCGCTGCATCAGCCCGGTAAAGCTGAACACGATGTCGGTGGGGACGTTGGCACTCATGCCCAATAATTCACACATGCCAGGGCTCTCGCTGCAGGGCGGACGACGTCAAAGGCGCGGTTCGACGCGCATTCCGCTGGCAGGCGCCGGGCGACGGAACGGCTCGTCGTCTTCGTCAACCGTCTCGGCAGCCAGGGCGGCGTCGACAGCGGCCTTGCGCTCACGCCGGGCGTTGGCGGCGCGCTCGATGGGCCAGCGGATCAGCGCAAACACGATATACACGCCAAACGCGATCATCGTGTACATGAACAGATCGGAAATGGCCCGCCAGGCGTTATTGCCGACATGCAGCACCAGGTCCAAAGCCGTGATCGCTACGGCCGGCGCGAACTGGGTCTTGACCGGATCGACGATGGTCGGGCTGAACAGCAGCACCGCCATCAGCAACTGCAGCGGCTCGCGCAGCCAGCGCCAGATCCAGCGGGTCATGCGCCACCACACCAACAGGCAGCCCAAAGCGGCGAAGGCGTAAAGGCCCCAAGCGGTCAGATAGTCGTTCTCGGTCATGGTGTCCATGGCAAGGTAGGCAAACAGGCGGCTATGATAACGGCTTTTGCGTGTCTCGGCTGCAATGCCTGCCACCATCCGCCAGACAGAGAGTGATCCATGCCTTCATCGACCCACATCACTGCCGCCCCGATTGCCCGCAAGGCCGAAGGCCAGGACCCGTACGCCTGGCTGCAAGAGCGTGACACGGCTGAAGTCCTCGATTACCTCAAAGCCGAAAACGCCTGGCAGGAAGCGCAACTCGCCGATCAGCAGGCACTGCGCGAAACCCTGTTCGACGAGATCAAGGGCCGCATTCTCGAAACCGACCTGTCCCTGCCCTCGCCGTGGGGTCCGTACCTGTACTACACGCGCACCACCGCCGGTGACGAATACGCCCGCCATTACCGCTGCCGCCGCCCGGCAGATGACAGCAACACCGTGGACGACAGCAGCGAAGAATTGCTGCTCGACCCCAACGTACTCGCCAACGGCGGCTTTTTCTCGCTGGGCGCATTCAGCATCAGCCCCGACCACCAGCGCCTGGCCTACAGCCTGGACACCAGCGGTGAAGAGATTTACACCCTGTACGTGAAGGAACTGGCTAACGGCAAAGTCAGCGAACTGGAGTTTCAGGACTGCGACGGCAGCATGACCTGGGCCAATGACAGCCTGACCCTGTTCTTCGGCGAGCTGGACGACACCCATCGCCCACACAAACTGTATCGCTACCGCCTGGATGGCACGGCAGCGCAGGAAGTGTTCCACGAGCCTGACGGACGTTTCTTCCTGCATTGCTACCGCTCCAGTTCCGAGCGCCAGTTGCTGCTGGCGCTCGGCAGCAAGACCACCAGTGAAATCTGGGCGCTGGACGCCAACCAGCCGCACCTCGACTTCACTTGCCTGGCGCCACGGGTCGAAGACCACGAATACGATGTCGACCATGGCCAGCGCAATGGCGAGTGGACCTGGTTTATCCGCAGCAACCGCGACGGCATCAACTACGCGCTGTTCGTCGCCGCCGACACCGGCAGCGTGCCCACCGAAGATCAATGGCAAAACCTGATCCCGCACAGCGACGAAGTGATGCTCGACGGCGTGAGCCTCAATGCCAGCGCGATGACCTTGAGCCTGCGCATCGGCGGCCTGCCAGTGATCGAAGTGCACCCTGAGGACGTGCCGGCCTATCGCGTCGAATTGCCCGACGCCGCTTATAGCCTTTATGTACAAAACAGCCTGGAATTCCCGAGCGACAAGATCCGTCTGCGCTATGAAGCGCTGAACCGTCCGGCCCAGGTGCGCCAGCTGGAATTGGCGACCGGCGCGCAAACCGTGCTCAAGGAAACGCCGGTACTCGGCGAGTTCAACGCCGACGACTACGTCAGCCAACGCCTGTGGGCCACGTCTGCCGATGGCACCCAGGTGCCGATCAGCCTGGTGGTCAAACGCGACCAGTTGGGCAAACCAGTGCCGCTGTACCTCTACGGCTACGGCGCCTACGGCCATAGCCTCGACCCCTGGTTCTCGCACGCACGCCTGAGCCTGCTCGACCGTGGCGTGGCGTTTGCCATTGCGCACGTACGCGGCGGCGGCGAATTGGGTGAAGCCTGGTACCGCAACGGCAAGCAGGCACACAAACAGAACACCTTCAGCGACTTTATCGCCTGCGCCGAGCACCTGATCGCCCAGGGCCTGACCACCTCCAAACAACTGGCCATCAGCGGCGGCAGTGCCGGCGGCCTGTTGATCGGCGCGGTACTCAATCAACGCCCGGAGCTGTTCCAGGCGGCGATTGCCGAAGTGCCGTTCGTGGATGTGCTCAACACCATGCTCGACCCCGAGCTGCCACTGACCATCACCGAATACGACGAGTGGGGCAACCCTGAAGAGCCAGAGGTGTACGAACGCATCAAGGCCTACGCGCCGTACGAGAACGTCAGCGCCCAGGCGTACCCGGCCCTGCTGGTGATCGCCGGCTACAACGACAGCCGCGTGCAGTACTGGGAAGCGGCCAAGTGGGTGGCCAAGCTGCGCGACACCAAGACGGACGACAACCTGCTGCTGCTCAAGACCGAACTGGGCGCAGGCCATGGCGGCATGAGTGGTCGTTACCAGGGATTACGTGACGTAGCACTCGAATATGGATTTGTTTTCAAGGCGCTGGGGCTGATTTAAGGAACTCCGCCTGGCGGGAGGGTCTGAACACCTGACCGCCGGGCGCGCGCCCTGCACGATTTATGGA
>Ga0105858_1000716_pt1 | contig 12409 bp, 13 predicted proteins | sample OrgsoiDNA_201062_FD_89683 | JGI IMG/M metagenome (GOLD analysis project Ga0105858, IMG submission 89683) | Permafrost soil microbial communities from the Arctic, to analyse light accelerated degradation of dissolved organic matter (DOM) -... | ecosystem: Environmental > Terrestrial > Soil >...
CGCCTCGCGCAGCACGAGGTCCTGCAGGAGGACCGAGGCGAACCCACTGCGATCGAAGACGACGGGAAGCCGAAGGCAGTCTCCGCCTTCGAGCTCGCAGATGCGCTCGGTCGCGAGCCGCCCGCAGGGTCCCGTGTGTCCGGCCTCATGCAATGCCGCCAGCGCCAGCGAAGGATCTCCGCCGGCCAGCGCCGCATCGCCCGCGCGCAAGGGCGCGGCAGAAGGACCGCAAGCCTTGTCCAGCTCGGCGGAAAGCGGCGACGGCGGCGGTCCGTCCTCGCCGCGAATGGGCAAGCCGCGCAGCCGGAAGATCTGCAAGCTGCTTTCGGCCGCCTGCGCCGCCAGCAGGCTGGTGATGCAATGAAAGACCACGCGCTCGCCGTCGCGTACCGCGGTTGGACAAAGATCGCTGCGCGCCTTCAACAGTTGCGCTGCGCCGCCTGCGCAGCGCACCGAAATGCTTCGCTCCAGCGGATGCACGGAGACTTCGGGCTGACAGGGAAGCTTCGCGATCAGCTCGACAGTATCGGCCAGCGACAATTCAGGGGCGGGCTGCGCGGTCACCGCGGCGGCAAGAAGCAAGAAGATCATTCCCTACCTCCATGCACCCCTCGTGCCCGACTTACACGACGGCGATTTGTCCGGGTTCGTCGCGCGCGTCCTTCTTGCCGCGGCGGCGCAGTTTTTCGGCCAGGGTGGTGCGCTGCATGCCGAGCATCTTGGCGGCCATCGCCTTGTTGCCGCCGGAGTGCGAGAGCGCCTGGGCGATGTAGTTCTCCTCGAGCTGGCGAAGCATCGTCGGCAGATCGACAGGGAACATCGTCGCCGAGGAGAGAGCGATGACGGAAGCAGAGGCCGGCTGGGAAGCGGCGGCGATGAAAGCAGGAGCGGAGACAGCCGGAAGAGGACGCACCACGTTCAGGTCGGGCACCGATTCGAGCATCCGCGGGCGCGCCAGCAGCTGCCGCGGCGCCTCGTCTTCGCCGACGACCTCGAAGGAAACCTCGATGCCGCGCACGCGGGACGGCAGATCGGTCACTTCCAGCCGCTCGCCCGCGGCGCAAACCGAGAGCCGCTCGGCCAGGTTCTCCATCTCGCGCACGTTGCCCGGCCAGGCGTAAGCCTGCATCAGCTCGATGATCTCGGGCGACACCTGACGGGTCTCGCCCTTCAGCCGCCAAAAGTGCTCGAAGAGAATCCAGATGTCGCCCGTCCGCTCGCGCAGCGCCGGCAGGTGGATTGGGCAGACAAAGAGGCGGAAGTACAGGTCCTGGCGGAAGCGGCCGGCGGCAACTTCGGCCTCGAGATCGCGGTTGGTCGCGGCGACGAGCCGGAAGTCTGCCTACACGGGGCGCGTCGAACCGACCGGTTCGTACACGCGCTCCTGGATCATGCGCAACAGCTTCGACTGCATCGCGAGCGGAAGCTCGCCAATCTCGTCGAGAAAGAGCGTGCCGCCTTCGGCCAGTGCGACGCGGCCCTGACGAGCGGTGTTGGCGCCGGTGAAGGCGCCGCGAACGTGGCCGAAGAGCTCGCTCTCCAGCAGCGCCTCGGGAATCGCGGCGCAGTTGACGGCGACGAACGGTTTGCCTGCGCGCGGGCTGTGCGCATGCAACTCGCGGGCGGCGATCTCCTTGCCCGAGCCAGTCTCGCCGGTGATGAGGCAGGTGGCGTCGCTCTTGGCGATGCGGATGAGGAGCTGCTCAACTTCCCGCATCGGCGAGTCGAAAGCATAGATGAGCGGGCGGCCTGAAGCGCTGTTGCTGCGCTGCGAGTAGGCGTCTGAGTAGGCGTTCATCCCCTGGCTTTGGTTCATCATGCGGCCTGCTTGTGCAACGGTGGGGCCAACCGTCGCAAACGCGTCACCTCTCTCTGGGCGGTCCGACAGGGATGCGTCCGATCGTCAGCAAACCGCCGTTCTTCAAAGGCGTTGTTTTGACGAGAGTCAATGTGCTGACACCGGCCCACGCTTGCCTGCCGCCTGCCACCGCCACGCATTAAGTCCGCCGCCCTTCGTCCCGAAGAACGGTCAACGGGAGTGACACCAAGATGATTCGGCTGACCAGGCTCGACGGCGCACAGACAGTCGTCAACTGCGAGCAGATCCTGCTCGTGGAAAAGACACCAGACACGCAACTCGTCCTCACCGGCGGGGTGCGGATCCTCGTCAAGGAACCGGTCGACGAGGTGGTCGCGCGCTGCATCGAATACAAGCGCCGCGTCACCCACTGGCCGCCCGTGGTCGTGAACACCGTTGAAGAGATGGAGCGGTGATCAAATGGACTTGACCACCATCGGCGGAGTCGTCTTGGCCATTGCCTGCATCCTCGGCGGACAGGCCCTGGAAGGCGGCCACGCGAGCTCGCTCGTGCAGGCCACCGCGGCCATCATCGTCGTCGGCGGAACCTTCGGGGCCACCGCCGTCGCCTTTCCAATGTCGGACTTCATCGCCGGCATCAAGATCGCAAAGCTCGGCCTCACACAGAAAAAATCCAACCCGGGCAAGCTCATCGCCGACCTGATGGAGCTCGCGGCCCTGGCCCGGCGCGACGGCGTGCTGGCGCTGGAAGGCAAGCTCCCCGACATCCAGGACCATTTCATGAAGCGCGCGCTGCAGCTGGTCGTCGACGGCGTGGACGCGGCGGTGGCTCGCGACGCCTTGGAGACTGAGATCCACGTGGAGTTCAGTGAAGATTGCGTCGGCGCCAAGGTTTGGGAGACAGCGGGCGGCTTCGCACCCACGGTCGGCATCATCGGCGCGGTGCTCGGCCTCATCCACGTGATGGAGAACCTCTCCGACCCGAGCAAGCTGGGCGGCGGCATCGCCACCGCCTTCGTCGCCACCGTCTATGGAGTGGGACTCGCGAACCTGGTCCTCCTGCCGCTCGCCACCAAGATCAAGCGCAAGCTGACGGTGGAGAAGGAGCGCAAGACGATGATCGCCGAGGGTGTCCTCGCCATCCAGGAAGGCGTGAACCCGCGCGTCCTCGAAGAGAAGCTGCGCGCCTACACCGGCGGCCACGTCCCCGCTGCCGCAGCGGGCGGCGCTCCCGCGAAGGCAGCCTGAGATGGGCAAGAAGCACGAGATCCATGAGGAGCACGAGAACCACGAGCGCTGGCTCGTCTCCTACGCAGACTTCATCACGCTGCTCTTCGCCTTCTTCGTCGTCATGTATTCGGTCAGCCGAGTCGACACCAAGAAGGCAGCGCAGGCGCAGGCCAGCATCCAGTGGGCGATGCATTACGAAGGCACGGGCGGCGTCGGTCAGATGCCCATCTTCGAAGGCCCGGCCTCGGCGGGATCGATCGTCTCCATCGGCGCCACCAAAAGCAAGGCCGTTTCCCAGAACGCGGTCGAGTCGATGCGGCGGCGCGTCGAACAGCGCGTGCACGCTCTCATCGTCAGCCAGAACCTGAACGGCGATGGCGTGCAGGTGTTGCTCGAAGGTGGACGGCTCACGCTGCGGCTCGGCGCGACGCACTTTTTCGACCCCGCCTCCGCCGCAATCCGGCCCGAAGCGCTGCCTACCTTGGATGCTCTGGCAAAGGAGATGGCAAGCTTCGGCCGGCCGTTGCGGATCGAAGGCCATACCGATGACACGCACGTGTCGGGCCGCTATCGCAACAACTGGGACCTGTCGGCTGCACGCGCCGCGGCGGTGGCGAGCTTTCTCGAGCAGAGCAAAGAAGTGAAGGGCGAGTTGCTCTCGGCCACCGGCTTCGGCTCGACCCGGCCGGTCGCGAGCAACGACACGCCCGAGGGGCGCGAAGCGAATCGCCGGCTGGAGATCGCGGCTGAGTTGAATCCGACCGATCCGCTGAGCCTCGCGGTCCGCTGACAGAATCCTGGCGCTTTCCCTGCGCCATGATCGCGTCGGTTGTCGGAGCCTGAGGCACGCGCTCAGAGGTAAGCGGTTCGGGCACGGCGCTTGCTCTACGTCCTGGCATGGCAACCGAAGAAATCAAGCCGGCAAGCGGCGGCAGCAAGCTCCTTCCAGCGCTCCTGGGTTTGAACAGCCTGCTCATCGCGGCTGTGTTGGCGATGCTGGTGCTGAAGCCCGGCGGCGTGAAGAGCGCGGCCCCCGCCGAGAAGTCCGAGAAGGCGGAGCACGCCTCCGAAAAGCCGGAAAAGAGCGAGCACGGCGAGAAGGCCGAGAAGCCTGAGCACAGTGAAAAGGCCGAAGGCGAGAAGGCCGAGCATGGCTCTGAAAAGCCCGGGCACGGCGACAAGAGCCCGGCTCCGCCCGGCGCGCCCATGCTCAAGCTGCCCGACTTCACCGTCCGCCTGCGCAACCCCGAGGCCGACCGTTACGCGCGCATCACCTTCGAAGTCCAGGTTGCCTCGGAGTCCGACAAGGCCACCATCGAAGCGCACCTGCCGCAAGTGCGCGACGCTTTCCTGTCGTACCTCTCCGACCGCACGCTGGAAGAGCTGCGCGGCAGCGAAGGCATCGAGAAGACCAAGCAGGCGCTGCTCGACAAGATGCCGTCGGCCGCTCCCGGCGCGAAGGTCCTGGCCATCTTCGTGACGGACATGGTGGTCCAGTGAGCGGGTCCGGCCTCAACCCGGCCGAAGTCAACGCGCTCCTCTCGGCCATCAACGAAGGACAGGTCGTCCCCGAAGGCAAGGCGGCCAGCGCCCGCATCGCCCCCTATGACCTGACCAGCCAGGACCGCATCATCCGCGGACAGATGCCTACGCTGGACGCGATTCACGAGCAGATCGCGGCCACCTTCGGCATCGGTCTCGCCGGCCGCACCCGCCTTTCGCTCCGCGTCGCCGCCTCGCCGGCGACGATGATGAAGTTCGTCGATCTGGCCGCCATGCTGGTGCCGCCCGCGGTGGTGTGCGTGCTCTCGCTCGGCCCCGGTGTCGGTCACGCGCTCGTCATCTTCGAGCCCGGTCTTGCCGAAGCCCTGCTCGCCGCCGCGCTGGGCGATCGCAAGGCCCAGGGCGAGAGCGGCCGGCAGGAGATGACCGGCGTCGAACAGCTCGTGCTCCGCCGTCTGCTGGGAATCCTGACCGACGGCATGGAGCGCGCCTGGGCGCCGGTGGCTCCCTTCAAGCCCGAGGTGCTGCGCTTCGAGAATGACCCGCGCATGGCTTCGATCGCTCCCTCCAGCGAGGTGGCGGTGGTCTCGGGGTTCGAGATCACCGGCGGCCTCACCGGGCGCATGCAGCTGGTGATTCCGTACGCGGCAATCGAGCCGGTGCGCGCGCGCCTCATCTCCCCCCCGCGCGTCAGCGGTGCGTCGGCCGGCCGCTTCTCCGAGGCGCTCGCCCGCGAGGTATCGCAGGTCGAAGTGCAGATTCGCGGCGTTCTCGGCCGCGCGCAAGCCAAGCTCTCCTCGCTGATGGAGCTGAAGATCGGCGACGTCATCGTGCTCGACGCGGAAGAGGGCGCGCCCCTGCCGATCTACGTGCAGGGCGTCCCCAAGCTGGTCGGCACTCCCAAGGTTTCCGGCGGCAGCATGGCCCTCGTGGTCGAAGGTCCGCTCGGCGCAACTCACCAGAGAAAGAAGGAACTCTAAGATGGACACCCCGCAGAACGTCTCGTCCGAGGTCGGCGAGCCCAACGCCCGGCGCCTGGCTCTCCTCCTCGACGTGAACCTCGACATCAGCGTCGAACTGGGCCGCTCGCGCATGTCCATTCAAGAGCTGCTGGGCCTGGGGCCCGGTTCGGTCATCGAGCTGGACAAGCTCGCCGGCGAGCCGCTCGACATCCTGGTCAACGACCGGTTGATCGCGCGGGGCGAGGCGGTGGTGATGAACGACAAGTTCGGCGTGCGCATCACCGATATCGTCAATCCGACCGAGCGCGTGGCGAGGCTCCGATGATCGGCATCGCCATTGCCGCGCTGCTCGCCTCGCAGGTCACCTCCGCGAGCGCGAAGCGCGACAACGCGGAGCTCCAGGTCCGCATCGACGCCGACGGACCCATCGACGCCACCAAGGTTTCGGCGCGCATCGAATCGCGCCGCATCTTGCTCACGCTGCCTGCGACGCTCGACGCCGCGAACCGCACCTTTCACGTCGCCCATCGCTACCTGCAGGCCCGGCGCGAGGGCGAAGGCATCGAGCTGGAAGTGCCCATCGGCCCCAGAGTCTCCTGCGCGGGGCCGGTCACGGTCGCCGCGGTTCAAGGTGGTCTCGAGGCACGGGTGAGCTGCAAGGAAGACGAGCCGGCGAAGACCGGGAATGCGGCGCAGCAGCAGGCCGCGCCGGTTGAAGCTCATGCTCTGCCGGTCGAGACCCACGCCCTTGCCGTTCACGCCGCCGAAGCTCCCGTTGCCGAAGCTCCCGTTGCCGAAGCTTCCGCCGCCTTGGTTCGCCCCGAGACGCGCACGCCGGCCGCCAAAGTTGCCGAGCCGTCCGGCCCCATCTTCGAGACGTCCCCTCCGCCGGCGCAGGTCGATCTCGGCGAGAAAAAGAGCTCGCCCGTCGGCGCCGCTGCAGGCGCGCTGGCGGTGGTTGCGCTCGGCGCCGCCGCCTACTTCCTGCGCAATCAGAAGAAGCGGAAGACCTTGCACATCGAAGTCTTGGAGACCGCCGCGCTGGGTCCGAAGCGCGCGCTCGTCCTCGCTCGCGTCGGTGGCAAGACGCTGCTGCTCGCTTCCAGCGAAGCCGGCATCAGCCTGCTCGAGAACCTGGGCGAGATGGCGGTGCCGGTGGAGCAAGACCGTGAGCCCGCGCCGCAGCCCGCGCTGCTCGCCAGGTTGCGCAAGCTCTCGCAGCCAAAGCTCGCCTCGGACGCGCCCGATCCGTTCGCCAGGCTCGGCAAGTACCTGAAGCCCGTCCCGCCTCTGCAGTTCGACGCTCTCTTCGCCGAGGAACAGGAAGACCAAGAGCTGCGCATGAAACTGCTCGCGGGACAGTCAGCGAGGATCCAGTGAACCTCCTCGCCGTCGCAACCGACCCGGCCGTGCAGCTGACCGTGGCGAGCGGCGGCTCGTCCGCGGTGAAGCTGTTCCTGCTGCTCACCGCACTTTCGTTCGCTTCCGCCGCGCTGGTCTCGATCACCTCGTTTACCCGCGTCATCATCGTCCTCAGCTTCCTGCGCCAGGGCATGGGCACACCGACCGTTCCGCCCAACCAAGTGCTCATCGGCCTCGCCCTCGCCATCTCCTGCTTCGTCATGGCGCCCACCGCGACCCGGGTCTACGCGGGCGCCTTGCAGCCTTACTTCGACGACAAGATCTCGCCTGGAGAAGCGATGGACCGCGCCTCGGTGCCGGTCCGCGAGTTCCTCCTCAAGCAGACCCGCGGCGAGGACTTGCGCCTCTTCTACGAGGCGAGCGGCACCGCCCGTCCGGCCAAGGCCGACGAGATCCCTCTCACCATCTGCGTTCCGGCCTTCATGGTCAGCGAGCTGACCACCGCTTTTCGCATGGGGCTGTTCGTCTACCTGCCGCTCCTCTTCGTCGACCTGCTCGTGAGCTCGGTCCTGATGTCCCTGGGCATGGCGATGATTCCGCCCGCGCTGGTGGCGCTGCCCCTGAAGATCGGCATCTTCCTGCTCGCCGATGGCTGGCACGCCATCGTCTCATCGCTCTTGAGGTCCTTCTAGATGGACGTCGACAACCTCTTTCACGAGGGATTGAAGGTCCTGGGCACGGTCGCGGCCCCGCTCCTCATCGTGCTCCTTCTGGTCGGCCTCTTGACCGGCATCCTGCAGGCGGCGACGCAGATCAACGACCCGGCGGTCGGCTTCCTGCCGCGGCTCGCCGCTACTGCCGCTGTCTGCTACGCGCTGGGCGGCTGGATGGTGCACACCTTCGCCGAGTTTTTCGCGCACGCGCTGACCTTCGGCCGCTAAGATGGACGCGCTCCTCCCGCAGGCCTTCGGATACCTTTTGGTCGTGTTCCGCTGTGGGGGACTCTGCGTTGCGTTGCCGGTGCTCGGCTCTTCCGCGGTTCCGAAGCGCATCCGCTTGGGCATGTCGCTCTTCTTCGCCATGGCGGCCTGGGCCGCGTCGGGCGCTCATCCGGTGCCGCTTCCGCACGACCTGCTGCAGCTTGCCTCGGCGAGCATCAGCGAGACCGTCATCGGCCTGTGCGCGGGGTTTGCCGCGAAAGTGGCGCTCGAAGCCGCGGCCATGGCGGGCACGCTCGCGGGCGTCGGCATGGGCATGGGCTACGGCAGCATGATCGACCCCAACTCAGGAGCGGAAGCGCCGGTGCTCTCGAACTTGCTCTCCGCCTTGGCGCTCGCGGCGGCGATCTCGCTGGGCCTGCACCGCGAAGCGATTCTCTGGCTCGCCCACTCGGTGCGGGAGTCTCCGGTGACGGGCCACCTCGAGGTGATGGAGCTCTCGGTGCACATGATCCGCTCCTGCACTGACGGCGCTTCCCTGGGGCTGCGGCTCGGCCTGCCTTTTCTCGGCGCTGTGACCTTGGGCCATGCCGGCCTCGGCATCATCGGCCGCTCGACGCCGCAGATCAGCTTGAACTCGATCGGCTTCACCATCGCCATCTTCTGCGGCGGTGCTGCGCTCTGGTACTTCGCCCCCACGGCGGCGCACCTGGCGGCAGGCGCGGCGGTTGCAACGCTACAGCGGTAGTGGCCGACGAGGAAGACAACAAAACAGAGCAAGCGAGCGAAAAGCGGCTCCGCGATGCTCATGAGAAGGGCGAAGTCCCGCTCGGCCGCGACGCGGTCATGGCGGCCTCGCTCGCCGCGGCTGCGTATGCGCTGCAGTCGGCGGCCCCGAAGATCCGCAACGGCCTCGTGATGCTGCTCCAGCACTGCTTCGAGAACGCACACGCGGCGCCTTTTCACGACCTCGTCATCTATGCGGCGCCGCCCTTCGGGCTGGCGCTCGCCGCCTGCGCCGCCGGGCCTCTCGCCGCCACGGCCCTGACCATGGCGCAGACGCGCGGCGGCTTCTGGCTCGAGCGCGCGCTTCCCGACTTTTCCCGCCTCTTTTCGACGAAGCGGCTGACGCGGCTCTTCTCGCTCGAGTTCGTCACCGACCTGCTCCTGTCGTTCGTCAAGGTCGCGGCGCTGGGCGCGGTCATGTTCATGTCGTTGCGCGACGGCTTTCTGGCTTTCGGCGGCCTCTTCGGAAAAGCGCCCGGGGCCATGCTGGCCGGCGTCTTCGAGCCGCTCGCCCAGTCGTGCGGCCGCATCCTCATCACCATCAGCGTGCTCGCGGGCATGGACCTTGCGATGACCCGCTATCGGTTCAGCCAGAGGATGCGGATGTCCAAGGACGAGCAGCGACGCGAGCACAAAGACGAAGAGGGCGACCCGATGATTCGCGGCCGCCGCAAGCGCAAGCATCGCGAGCTCGCCAAGGCGCGCGCCCGCATCGAAGTTCCCCGCGCCGACGCCTTGCTCGTCAACCCCACCCACGTCGCCATCGCCATCCGCTACCGGCGGGCCGAAGACAAGGCCCCGCGCGTGACGGCCAAGGGCAAGGGCCAGCTCGCGGAAATCATGCGCGACCTCGCCCGCTCGAACGGCATTCCCATCGTGGAGGACATTCCGCTCGCGCGGCTCCTGCACCGCAAGGTCAAGACCGGCGGCTTCGTCCCGGCTGATACCTAAGGCCGTCGCCGCAATCCTGGCCTTCGTCTACCGCGTGACCGGCAAGACCGCCGGGGCGGGGTCTCGATGAGCGCCGTCGCCGAGAAGCAGAGCGGAATGGGCGAGACCATCCTCGCCGTCGCCGTGCTCGGGATCATGGGCATCTTGCTCGTGCCGCTGCCGCCGGTCGTACTCGATCTCTTCCTGGCGGTGAGCGTCAGCATCGCGGTTTTGATGCTGCTGGTTGCGCTGAGCCTGAAGAAGCCGCTCGATTTCTCCGTCTTCCCTTCGCTGCTGCTCATCACCACGCTCTTCCGGCTCGGCCTCGAGGTCGCCACCACCCGCCTGATCCTCCTGCACGGCAGCGAGGGTCCGCAGGCGGCAGGCCACTTGATCGAAGCCTTCGGGCGCTTCGCGGTGGGCGGCTCGCTCATCGTCGGCGCGGTCATCTTTCTCATCCTGATGGTGGTGAACTTCGCGGTCATCACCAAGGGCTCCGGCCGCGTGTCGGAAGTGGCCGCGCGCTTCACCTTGGACGCCTTGCCCGGCAAGCAGATGTCCATCGACGCCGACCTCGCGGCCGGCATCATCGACGACGTCCAGGCCAAGCAGCGCCGCGCCACGCTCGCAGAGGAGACGGAGTTCTTCGGCGCCATGGACGGCGCCTCCAAGTTCGTCCGCGGCGACGCGATGGCCGGCATCGCCATCACCGCCATCAACATCGTCGGCGGCCTGCTCGCTGGCCTCCTGCGCGATCACCTCTCGCTCAGCCAGGCAGCGGAGACGTACACGCTGCTCACCATCGGCGACGGTCTCGTTTCGCAGATGCCGGCGCTGCTCGTCTCGACCGCGGCAGGCATCGTGGTCACCCGCGCGGGCGCCGGCTCCGATCTGCCCACCCAGATGGGACAGCAGATCCTCGGACAGCCGCGGGTCCTGAAGAGCGCCTCGGTGGTGATGGCGCTGCTCGGCTTCTTGCCGGGCATGCCCACCGTCGCGTTCCTGGGCCTGGCGGCCGGCACCTTCGCGCTCTCGCGCCGTGCCGCGAAGCGGAAGGCACAGCCCTCGCTCGACGCCAAGAAAGAAGCGGCCAAGGAAGCGGCGCGGCCGGAGCGCATGACCGACCTGCTCGCGCTCGACGCGCTGGAGCTGGAAGTCGGCTTCGGCCTCTTGCCGCTCATCGATCTGGCCAAGGGCGGCGAGTTGCCCGGCCGCGTGACCGCGCTGCGCAAGCAGATGGCGACCGACTTGGGGATCGTGCTGCCTTCGGTCCACCTGCGCGACAACCTGCGGCTCGAGCCCAACGAGTACCGCGTGCGGCTGCGCGGGATGGAGATCGCCCGCGGCACGGCGCACGCCGACAAGCTCATGTCGCTCGATCCGTCGGGCAAGCCGCCCCAGGTCGCGGGCATTCCCGCCAAGGAGCCCGCTTTTGGTCTGGCGGCCGCCTGGATCGCGCAGTCGGAGAAGCCGCGCGCGGAGAGCCTCGGGCTGACGCTGGTGGATCCGGCGTCGGTGATCACCACACATCTGTCAGAGTTGTGGCGCAAGAGCGCTCACGAGCTGGTCGGGCGTCAGGAAGTGCAGGAGCTCCTCGCCGCCGTCGGCAAGGAAGCGCCCAAGCTGGTCGAGGACGTCGTTCCGGGCACCATCACGCTGGGAGAGCTGGTTCGCGTCGTTCGCGGGCTCCTCCGCGAAGGCGTCTCGGTGCGAGATCTGCGCACCGTCCTCGAGGCTGTCGCGGATGCGGCGCCGCGCAGCAAGGACACCAATTTCCTCATCGAGCAGGCGCGCAAGCGGTTGGCCCGGCAGATCACCGCGCGCGTCTCCGACGGCACGGGCGTGGTCAGGCCCATGACGCTGGATCGGCCCACCGAAGACGTCCTCCGGCAGAGCCTGGGTGTCTCCGACGGCGAGCCGACCCTCTCGCCAGAGGTGGAGACGGCCCGCAAGCTCATCGCGGCGCTGCAGGCGAAAGCTTCGGCACTGAGTTCGCAAGGACATCCAGTCGTGCTGCTCGCTCCGCCAGATCTGCGTCGCCCCCTCTTCGACTTCGCCTCGCGCTTCGTCGCCGACCTCTCGGTCATCGCCGCGCGCGAGCTCGTCCCCGGCACCTCAGTTGAGCCGGGCGGAACCATCTAGCTGTGACCCTCATGGAGAAGCAAATGAATGCAACCGTCCGCACCTTCCGCGCTCGCGACTCGCGCACCGCCCTCGCCCTGGTGAAAGCGGCGCTGGGTCCCGAGGCGATGATCCTCTCGATGCGCGAGGTGGGTGGCCTGCTGCGGGAGCCGCAGATCGAGATGACCGCCGCGCTCTCGGTGCCGGACGCGCCTGCCGTCGCCCTGGCGGCGGTGCCCGCTGCCGTCCCGCGCGACGCGGAGTTGCTCGAGCAGCTGCGCGTCCTCCGTCATGCCCTTGAAGATGCCCGGCAGCGCTTCGACGGCGAGAAGAGCGAGGAGAAGCCGAAGGTCTCCGCGCAGCAGCAGCGGCTCATCGCGCTGGGAGCGGAGCCCTCGGTGGCGAAGTCGATCGGAGCCAACGTCAAGGCGGCGGCGCAGCTCGCGCAAGCGGTCGCCCAGCGCATCGAGACGGTGCGGCCGCCGTGGATGCCGGGCCGGCGCAAGGTGATTGCGCTCGTCGGCCCGCCGGGAGTGGGCAAGACCACCACCATCGCCAAGATGGCGGCCCGGGCGGCGCTCACCGAATCGAAGCCCGGCGTAGCCTTGATCACCGTCGACACCTGGCGCATCGGCGCTCGCGAGCACCTCGCGCGCTATGCGGAGATCCTCGGCATCGAGTTGACCGCGGCCACCAGCGGCGCCGAGCTTGCCGCGCAGGTCAAGGCCGCTTCGTCGGCGGGCCTCGTGCTCATCGAC
>Ga0105858_1000725_pt1 | contig 12284 bp, 8 predicted proteins | sample OrgsoiDNA_201062_FD_89683 | JGI IMG/M metagenome (GOLD analysis project Ga0105858, IMG submission 89683) | Permafrost soil microbial communities from the Arctic, to analyse light accelerated degradation of dissolved organic matter (DOM) -... | ecosystem: Environmental > Terrestrial > Soil >...
CACGCCATCCTCACCGACCGTGAACTGGTGCCCGAAGCGACCAAAACAAAACTGGGGATTCTGATTGAAAAGTACTTCGTGTGAGCGGATCGCACAGGAGCTGCTGTGCCGGTGCCTGGCGGGCGAAGCCCCCTCCGATTTGCCGCGCGCACTGCTCCAGGAGCCGTGCGGAAAGGCCCTGTTCGGCATTCTGGTAGAGGGCCTGGCAGACCGCTTCGACCCCGTGTTGTGCGATGTCTATGCGCGGTTGTTCTCGCAAGCTGTCGCCCATGCGGTGGAAGGCGCCAATGCCGCATCGCTGGTGGCGCGTTATGAGCGCGTTCGGCGTCCCCGCCCCATTCTGAGCGCGCCACGGCGCATCGTGGTACTTTCACGCGTTACGCTGGGAGCCGACGTGGCGGTCACCAGCGTGCTTCTGGCGGCGGCTAAGTCGGGCTTTCCGGAGGCCGACGTAGTCTTCGCCGGGCCGCAAAAAAACTACGAACTTTTCGCGGGCGATGCGCGCATCCGTCACTGCCCGGTCGAGTACCAGCGCGGCGGCCTGCGCGACCGGCTGGCTGTCGTGGACCCGTTGAAGGAGCTGACTTCGGCCCCGGACTGCGTGGCGATCGATCCCGATTCCCGTCTCACGCAACTGGGCCTGTTGCCGGTCTGCGACGAGGATCGGCACTACCTGTTTGAGAGCCGCGGTTACGGAAGGGATACGGACCGCGCGCTGCCTGAACTGGCGGCCGACTGGGCGGCCACCACGTTCGCCGTCCCGGGCTCCAGGCCATACGTGGCGCTTGCCGGCAGGGTCAGACGCGCGCCGTATATCGCTGTCAATCTGGGAGTGGGCGAGAACCCCGCCAAGCGCATCGCGGACCCCTTCGAAGAGCGGCTGATTGCGCTGCTGGCGGCCACCGGACACCCGCTGGTCATCGACAAGGGCGCCGGCGGCGAAGAAACCGCGCGCGTGGAAGGCGCCGTGGAACGCGCCGGTGTGAAGGCTAAGTTCTGGGATGGACCTTTCGCCGGATTCGCCAGAATCATCGCCGGCAGCCGTCTCTATGTGGGCTACGATTCGGCGGGCCAGCACGTGGCCGACGCCTGCGGAGTGCCGCTGATCTGCATCTTCGCCGGCTTTCCGGCCGCGCGCATGTTCGGTCGCTGGAAACCCACCGGTGCCCGCTCTACCGTGGTTCGGGTGGACACTCCGGACCCCGCGGAAACCCTGGAACGTGTGCGCCAGGCGCTGGCGTGAGCCAGGGCTGGCGAGCGTGGCGAATGCACCGGGATGTAGAATGAATCTGTGCCGGAGCTCAGCCGGTTTTTCGGAGTCATCATTCGTATGTTCGCTGAAGCGGGCTCACCACATCACACTGCCCATTTTCACGCATACTGCCAAGACGAAATAGGAATCTTCAGTATTGATCCGGTCGAACTAATCGCGGGTTCGTTACCGAGGAGGCAGCGGCGCCTGGTGGAAGCATGGGCAGAGTTGCATCAGGCTGAGTTGACAACCGATTGGCAGCGGTTGCAGGAAGGGCGGAAACCCGCGCCCATTGAGCCATTGAAATAGGTGTTCTATGAATCATCCGATTTATCGAGTCCGCTTCTTCGAAATCGTTTCTGCTTACACTCTCCGCGTTCGTTTTGACGATAACACCGAACAAACGATCGATTTTCGACCAATTCTTGCGGGCGAACTGTACAGCCCCCTGCGCAACCTGGAGTTGTTCAATCAGGTTCGTATCGATCCTGAGGTTGCAACATTGGTGTGGCCCAACGGAGCGGACTTTGATCCGGCCACTCTGCATGATTGGCCCTCACATGAGCGGGCATTCAGAGAACTTGCTCGAGCCTGGGTCCAGTGAAGGCCTGAACTGGATCGGGACAACGCGAACGTCCTGAACCGTTAGAATATTGGGTTGGCGGAACTCGATCAAGCGCGTGAATGGCTGGCCCAGGCGGCTTCCGTGGCCGTATTGAGCGGCGCGGGCATCTCCGCCGAAAGCGGCGTCCCCACTTTCCGCGGGGAAGCCGGTCTCTGGAAGGAATATAAACCCGAAGACCTGGCAACGCCCGAGGCCTTCGCCAAGGACCCGCGCCTGGTCTGGGAATGGTACAACTGGCGGCGCGAGCTGATCTCGAAGGCCGCGCCCAACTCCGCCCACAAGGCGCTGGTGCAATTGGAAATCCGGAAGCCCGTGTATACCCTGATCACGCAGAACGTGGATGGCCTGCACGACCTGGCCGGCAGCGGCAGAATTCTGCGGCTCCACGGCGATATCTGGCGCCTGCGCTGCACCGTGTGCGGCGCGCACTGGCCCAACCGCAAAGTGCCTCTGCCGAAACTTCCGCCGCACTGCGCCTGTGGCGGCCTGGCCCGCCCCGGCGTGGTCTGGTTCGGCGAACCGCTGCCCGAAGGCATGATGAAAGAAGCTGAGCACGCGGTGTCCTCCGCCCAGGTTTTCCTGGTGATCGGCACATCGGCCAATGTGTATCCTGCCGCCAGCCTGATCCCCTACGCCAGGCAGGCCGGCGCCAGAGTAATCGAAATCAACACCGACGAAACGCCGTTCTCGTCCACCGTGGATTGCGCCCTGCGCGGACTCGCCGGTGAATTGCTGCCGCGGTTGCTATAAACTTCCAGTTTGGACTTTCCAACTTATGGGATCTGCTTGCCGGCGAGCGGCGGCAGCTTGATGAGCGGCGCCGGTGACTCTTCCTTTGCCAATTCCTTCACCCTGGCGAATTCCGCGTCGGCTTCCCGTTCGCGGCCCATGGAACGCAACAGCCTGCCCAGCCGGTAATGCGCGTCCGGCTTGGTTGCATCCATCCGGATCGCCTCCCGAAAGTGACCGGCGGCCGCGGCCGAGTCGCTCCGGTTTGCCAGCAGGATGCCGAGGTCCAGATGCGCCAGCCGGATATTCGAATCCAGGCTCAACGCCCGCCGCAAATGTTCCTCGGCCGTTTTTTCACTTTTCGAATGCATTTCCGCGTCACCCAGATAAGTCAAGGCCTGTGTGTGCCGCGGTTGATTCGCCAGTTCCGCCTGGAACTCGCGCCGCGCCTCTTCGAAACGCTTCTGCTTCCAATAGAGGTATCCCAATCCGAAATGCGCCTCGGGCTCGGGAAGCGGCGCTTTCACCGCGGCCTCGAACTCCGCGGTCGCCTGTACTACCTGGTTTGCCGCATCCAGCACTTCGCCCAAAAGCATGTGGACCGGCGCCGAATCCGGGTCCTTAGTGAGCAGCACGCGGAACTCATCGATCGCATCCGGATATTGCCCCGACCACAAGTAGCTCTGGGCCAGCTTATACCGTAATTCCACGTTGTCCGGCTGTTGCGCGGCCGCACGTTTCAGTTGAACCGCGGCGGCATCGAATCTGCGGGAACCGTAGTAGCTCATGCCGAGCAAAACGCGCGCCTGAAAGTTGGATGGGTCGGCCTTCGTGGCTTGTTCGAAGGCAGGGGCGGCTTCCGCGAACTGGTTCAGCTTCAGATAGGCCAAGCCAAGATTCAGGTAAATGCCGGGCAGGTGGGGATCGAAGGCAATGGCTGCCCGGTAATGCGCAATCGCCAGTTCGTACTTGCCCTCGCGCGCCAGCCCAAGCCCGGTGTTGGCTTCGGCCAGAGCTTCGGGACCGGATGCCGGCCTTAAGCACGCGACAGCGACGAGCAGGAGCACAACGGACTTCATCGATTTAGCGCCGCTACCGATTCTATATTAATCCGCGCGCCACTCACCACACGTAGGTGGCCAGAATCCGCGGGCGCCCGGACGTGCGATGCACCACGGGCACGCGCAGCACGATTTGCAGATTCTTCTTCTGCCAGTCGCGGGGGAACTGGCGCACCGCCTCCGCGAAGTACGCCGGACTGCTCAGAAACTCGCCCGCCGCCATGGTTCCGTACTGCGTGATACCGGCGGCGATCACTACCGGACGGTCGGTTGTGGTATCCAGAAGCCGCGACACGATGGCGTAATCGTTCGGAATGTCCCAGTTCGGCCAGGCTCCGGTCAGCTTCCATTCCTTATTCTCCGGGTGCTGCCGGTCGTGCACCATGTCCGTGTCGTGCGCGCTGTCCTTGACGAACGTAAACCGCAGTTGGCCGGCGGTGCGCAGAGTCCACGGGTTATCGAATGCGGCGATCAGCACGGCGGGCGTGTCGCGCAGGTCCGCGAACGACGTGGACCGCTCGCCCCGGATCCGGTACGCCTTGCCGTACCTCTCAAATAGCGAAGTCAGATGCACCAGGCAGACCGCATCCCCCAGCGCCACATAGCGGTCCCACAGGATCAGCAAGTCCTGCTCGCGAATCGGCGCATGCTCGGACTGAGTGCCGAAGCCCTGAATCGCGTCCTGGGCCTGCGCCGATTTCAGATTGTACGCCACCGGCTGCCCCACGCAGATCAGCGCGGCCCCGGGCGCTTTGAGCACCGGCTCCCATAGCCGGTCCAGATCGGAGCGCCGCCATCCCGGCAATGCCAGCACCAAAACCAGAATGACCACCGCCACAGCGGCGGCACTCCCGGCGACCGCCCCATACCGCCTGCCCGATCGCGTACCCGGTTGCAGGGCCGCGGCCGCCGCTCCCTCGCTGAAGTGGAACTCGGCAATATACGATCCCGACAGCAACTCAATCCGCGTCTCGGTTTCGTGCCCGGGCTCCTGGTAGTACTGCGCCAGCTTTTTCCGGATCTCGGCTGCGCTCGCCCTGACCACCGGGTCCTGCGCGGTGTCGTAGTCCGGCAACCGCCCGAATACCTTGACTCCGAGAGTGCGTTCCTTTAAGGAACTGGTCTCACCCGCCAGAGTCTGCTCAGTGATTTGCCGCAGCAGCGTCTGGCAGCGGCGGCTGCCCCGAAACAGGTGGCTGTCCAGGACTTGTTCCAACACAGTCCGGACTTCTTCCACCTTCTCCGGCGGCATATGCGTCGGCGGACCCAGCACGGAAGGCTTGCGCGACATGGCGACCTCCTAATCACGAAAACTTTTAAAGTATAGTACTTTTCTATCAAGGCCAAGTGGGCCGCCCGTACCACATGTCTAACTTATTGATTTTAAATAATTAATAATGTACGATCCTGTAGCGTTCTTTTTCCGGGACCGAAGTCGGTATAGAATCCCGACGAACCAGCCCTCCGGATGTCTATTCGTGTAACTAAATCCTGACGGGCTGACAATCTGGGTCTTGCCTTAGAGGGAGGTACAACGTGTATCGGGTTAGTTTGAGAAGTGTTCGCCGTGTCTGCGTACTCCTGGGATTTCTAGCCTCTGCCGCCCTGGCGCAGGAAGCTACCATTGTTGGAACCGTCACCGACCCCACGGGGCAGGCGATTCCCAACGCCACCATTACCATCACCGCCACCGGTACCGCTCAGGTGCGGAGGCTGGCTAGTAATGACACCGGCCAGTTCGTGGCGCCGGATCTCCACATTGGCCAGTACATCGTGCGCGTGGAGGCGCCGGGATTCAAGTCAGTCGACCGAACCGGTATCGCCCTCGCGGTTGGCGACCGCAGCCGTATCGACGTCCAGATGCAGATTGGCGATACCAAGGAGAGCATCAACGTCGAGGCCGCGGCCATCGCCGTGCAGACCGATTCGGGCGAGATCAGCGACGTCATCACCGGCCAGCAGGTATCGCAGCTCGCCACCAACGGCCGCAGCCTTTACTCGTTGGCCATGCTCACGCCGGGGGCCTCCAGCTATATGTCGGACTTCCAAAGCCCCACCCCCGTGGGCGGCGACGCCGGCGTGAGTTTCAACGGCATGCGCCAGAACCATAACCTCTGGATGATCGATGGCGGCGAAGATGACGACCGTGGCGGCGCCGGCGGCATCTCCGTCATGCCCTCCATGGATGCCGTCGCCGAATTCCGCGCCCTCACCTCCAACTACAGCGCCGAGTTCGGCCTCTCGTCGGCCGGTACCATGACGATCGCCTTCAAGTCGGGAACCAAGCAGATCCACGCCGGCGCCTGGGAGTTCATGCGCAACGATGCCCTGGATGCCGGCAACTACTTTACCAACGCCGCCAACCAGAAGGCCCCGGAGTTGCGGTTCAACACCTACGGCTTCAACGCCGGCGGTCCAGTGACCATCCCCAAAGTCTACAACACCAATCGGGACAAGACTTTCTTCTTTTACAACATGGAGTGGCGCTCTCTGATTCAGGGGGGCAATGTCAACCAGACCGTCCCCTCCGCCAGCCTCTACAACGGCCAGTTCAACTCCGTGATCAATGTTCCGTTAGCCAACCAACTGTCGCCCGGCCTGCTAGCCAAATACGCGGCGCTCGGCCTTACCCCCGGCAAGCCGTTTCCCAACAATGCCATTCCCGCCAGCCTCCTCGACCCCAACGCGCAGGCTCTGCTCAAGGCCGGCATCTTTCCGGCGCCCAACAACGGCAACCAATTCGTCGGCGGCAATAAACTCCCCACCAACGTCCGCGAGGAACTGGTCCGCATCGATCATCAGTTCAACGACAAGTTCTCCGTCTTCGGCCATTGGGTGTCCGAACAAATCAGCCAGAGCTACGGCACTTCGCAGTGGAGCGGCGATAACCTGCCCACCATCGGCGACACCTTCGGTAATCCGTCGTACAGCGGCGTGATCCATGCCACTTACACCATCAGCCCCACTCTCCTCAATGAGACCGCGTTCAACTACAACGGCAATCGCATCAACATCGTTCCGGTCGGCACCTTCGCGCGCCCAAGCGGGTTTAACGTTCCCGAGCTATTTTCCGGCAATAACCTGAACCGGATTCCCGGGATCAGCCTGGGCGGCTCTACCGGCGCGAATTACGACTCGGCCAGTTGGCCCTGGCACAATAAGGCCGACGATTACCAGATCCGCGATGACCTCTCGTGGACCAAGGGCAAGCACCAGCTCAAAGTGGGCGCCAGTTGGGCGGTGTATAAGAAGATCCAGGATCTCTTCGGCAACACTCAGGGACAGTTCGGCTTTAACGGCAACTACACCGGCAACGATTTCGCCGATTTCCTGCTTGGCTACGCCAACTCCTACACCGAACTGGCGGTCCAGGACCATGGCTACTGGAACAACGTCTCCTGGGCGGCCTACGTGCAAGACAACTGGCGCGTCAGTTCCCGCCTCACTTTGAACCTCGGCCTGCGCTGGGATGGCGTTCCGCATACCTATGAAGCCAACAACCGTATGTCGAACTTCTATCCCAACCTGTACGACCCGTCCAAGGCGGCTCTCATTCTGCCCAGCGGCAACATCAGCCCCGCCAGTCCAGGCCTCGGCGGCAGTCCCAACCCCCTGCTCAGCGGCGTTCAGTTCTATCTGAATGGCCTGGGCATCGCCGGCCAGAATGGGATTCCCAAAGGTTTAGTCCAGGACCACTGGGCTGCATTCGGTCCGCGCGTCGGTTTCGCGTATGATGTGACGGGCAAGAGCAAGACCATCCTGCGCGGCGGTTTCGGCACCATGTACGAGCGCATCCAGGGCAACGACATGTATAACGCCGGACCCAACCAGCCGTTCAGCACCAACGTCACCTTCAACAATGTGTCGCTGTCGAATCCCAACACCAGCTTGCTCACCGGCCAGACTCTGGCCGCGCCCATCACCGTGGGCAGCATCACCGGACTGGCTTATACCGATTACAAGCTGCCGGCCAGCTACCAGTACAGCTTCGGCGTGCAACAGCAACTGCTCGAGGGCACGGTGCTCTCGGTGTCTTACGTCGGCAACTTCAGCCGCCATCAGAACGACCAGCGCGATATCAACCTTCCTTCGCCGAGCGTTCTGCCGGCCCTGATCAACGGGACGGTGGCCTACAATTCCGTGGTCCCGTTCGCTGGATTCCACTCCATCGTGCTCGCCGAAAACGCCGAGAACGGGCACTACAACTCGCTGCAGGTGAATCTCAAATCCAGAATCCGCAACGATCTCACCTTCCAGTTCGCCTACACACTGTCGCGTGCTTTTGATCCCGCCACCTCCGCCGGCGGCGATCTTTACACCGTCTCGAATCCCTACAACCGCGCTTACGACAATGGGCCGCAAGCCGCGGACCGGACGCATATCGCGCTCGTCAACTTCATTTACGAGCTGCCGATTTTCCGGACCACTCAGAATCGCATGCTGAAATCCACCCTCGGCGGCTGGGAGCTTTCCGCCATCGGGACCATGGAAACCGGCCAGCCGCTCAATATCAACCTGGGCGGGTCGCAAGGCAGCAACGGTCTGGCTAACGCCACCAACCGGCCGAACTACTCCGGAAATGTGAGTTACCCGCAAACTGTCGCGGCGTGGTTCTCCCCATCCGCATTTTCGCAGCCCGCCATCGGACAGTGGGGCACGCTGTCGAAGGGCGCCATCCGCGGACCCGGCCGCGACAACTGGAACGTGTCGTTGTTCAAGAACTTCGTGTTCAGCGAAAAGCGGGGCAGCAGCCTCGAGTTCCGCGTGGAGACCTTCAACACCCTCAATCACACTCAGTTCAACGGCATCAGCACCACCTTCTCGGCAAGTAACTTCGGCGCGGTCACTTCCGCTTTTGACCCGAGAGTATTCCAGCTCGGACTTAAGGTCAAGTTCTAAGGGCGGTCCCTTCGCGCTTCACACAAAGGCCAGCGCGTCTCTCTGAGGCGTCGCTGGCCTTCTGTTATCATGCCAGCATCGCCGATGACGATGAGACTTGGCACTCCATACCGTATCGCGCTTGTGGCCCTGGTTCCGGGCCTCTGGTTCACCGGCTCGATCGCCCTTCGGGCTTATCAGGGCATGGCATCTCCCACGCGTCCGTCCCGTTCCATTGATGTGCCAACCAGTCTGCCGCCGATCCAGGCGGACTTTCGGGACATCGCCATGGAGGCCGGTCTCTCCGCCATCAATGTTTCGGGCGGCAAGGACCAGAAGAAGTACATCATCGAAGCTACCGGCAGCGGAGTCGGGATCTTCGACTTCGATAACGACGGCTTGATGGACATCTTTCTGGTGAACGGCACCACGCTCGACGGCGACGGCGCGGGCGCCAAATCGACCAGCCACCTTTACCGGAATCTGGGAAAGTTGAAGTTTGAGGACGTCACGGAAAAGGCCGGACTGTCGCGTGTGGGTTGGGGCCAGGGTGTGTGCATCGGCGATTACGACAACGACGGCTTCAAAGACTTGTTTGTCACTTACTATGGCCACAGCGTTCTCTATCACAACGAAGTCAACGGCACATTCAAAGACGTCACTGAAGCCGCCGGACTAAGCTCGCGGGAAGTCCGTTGGGACACCGGCTGCTCGTTTGTCGATTATGACCTGGATGGAAAGCTCGACCTGGTTGTGACCGGCTATCTGGAATTCGATCGCAAAAAGGTCCCCGAACCCGGCGGCAACTCAAACTGCCAATGGAAAGGAATGCCGGTGATGTGCGGCCCTCGCGGGCTCCCGCCGGGCCGCAACCTTTTATTCCGCAATAAGGGGCAGGGGAAGTTCGAGGATGTGTCGGCCGCGAGCGGCATCGGCAAGCCGGCCGGCTGCTACGGCTTCACGGTGCTGGCGTCGGACCTGGACAACGACGGTTATCCCGATCTGTACGTCGCCTGCGATTCCAAACCGAGCCTGCTCTACCACAACCTGAAGAACGGCACGTTCGAAGAAATCGGAATCGCTTCCGGGTCCGCCCTCAATGAAGACGGCCAGGAGCAGGCCGGGATGGGTGTGGCCATCGCCGATTTCGATGAAGACGGATTTTGGGACATCGTGAAAACCAACTTCAGCGAGGACACGCCCAGTCTCTATCACAACGACCGCGACGGCACTTTTTCCGACACTGTGTACCAGTCGGGGCTGGGGGCTCACACGCAGTATCTGGGTTGGGGCGTCCACTTCCTGGACGTCGATAACGACGGGCGGAAAGAGATTCTGATCGTCAACGGGCATGTGTATCCGGAGGTCGATCGCAGTGGACTGGCGGTCAAGTACCGGCAGCCGCGTCTGTTGTATTGGAATGTCGGGGGCGGGAAGTTCAAGGAGATCTCCGGCTCATCCGGCCCTGGCATTTCCGACAAATGGTCATCGCGCGGATCGGCGGCAGGCGATCTGGACAACGATGGATCGCTCGAAGTGGTCGTCAACAATATGGGCGAGCGCCCTAGCCTGCTTAAGAATTTCGGCCCCAAGAAAAACTGGCTCCTGGTGCAGCCCGTGGGAGTAAAGTGCAATCGCGACGCCGTGGGCGCCCGCGTATATGTCTATGTGGGCGCTCGCAGGATCTCGGGCGAGGTTCAGACCGGCAGCAGTTACCTGTCTCAAAACGATCCGCGCCTGCACTTTGGTTTGGCCGGCGACTTACGTTATGAACGGATCGAAGTACAATGGCCGGGCGGACAGAGGGAAGCGTTCGCGGGCGGCGCGGCCAACCGGATCGTCGTACTCAAGCAGGGGGCCGGTGCTCCCCTGAAGCGCTAGAATAGCCAAAGTTACAGGAGACAAACCATGCCGGAACAGGTCACCCGTAGAGAGACTTTGAGAAGAGGATTGGCTGCCGCCAGCCTGCTTGCGTTAGTGCCGGATTGGGCTACACCGGCACTGGCTCAGGGTGAAACCGAAGTGCCCTTCACCGACATTCCGGCGGCCTTCAATCCCAACAACCCCAACGCCACCACCCGCATGCTCGATATCCGCAAGATCGACGGGCCATTCACGCCAAAAGATCAGTTCTTCGCCATCCAGCACTTCAACCGCCCCGAAATCGATCCGGCCACGTACCGCTTGAAATTCACCGGGATGGTCAACCGGTCGGCCGAATTCTCTCTCTCGGATCTGCGTGCCATGCGCTCTACCGAGGTGGCCGCGGGCTACGAATGTTCCGGCAATAGCGCGCGGTCCATGCAGGGCCTGTCGTCTTGCGGCCGCTTTACCGGCGTGCGCCTGATCAACGTGCTAAGACAAGTTGGAGTCCAGTCCAAAGCCCGCGAAGTTGTCTTATTCGGCAGCGATCGAGGGCCGCAGGATGTCGTGTTCCGGCAGCAGACGTTCAAGCTCGAACAGCAGTTCGGCCGAAGCATGACGCTGGAGAATGCGATGAAGCCGGAGCCGCTGCTGGCCTATGCGCTAAACGGCGAGCCGTTGACGCGCGAGCAGGGATTTCCGGTTCGCCTCATCATGCCGGGCTGGTACGGTGTGGCCAACGTGAAATGGCTGGCGCAAGTACATCTGCAACAGGACCGCTACCTGGGCAACTATCAAGCCCGCTGGTACCGCTCGCTGCGCGGAGTGGGCGGCACGGGCGATGCCGGCGATCCGCAAACGCAGTGGGTGGAAAACGAGATCACCCGCATGCAGTTGAAGTCGGTGATTGCGCGCGTGACACAAAGTGGAGGCGCGCACCGGATTTCGGGCTTTGTGTTGAACGACGGGACACCGCTGAAATCGGTGGAAGTGCAGATCGACAATGGGCCGTGGCGGAAGGCGGCGCTCGATCCCCTGAATACCAAATATTCCTGGAAGCGGTTCACCTGCCGATGGGAAGACGCCACGCCGGGCGAACACACGCTGGTCTCACGCGCTACCGACGCCAACGGTACGGTGCAACCGTCGGCAGCCGATCTGACCAGAAAGAAAACCTTCCTCGAAGACAACGCGCAGTTCCCGCGCAAAGTCATGATCTCCTGATTAGTGCGATTACGTACAGCTCTATCCTCCAAAAGAATTAACGGTTGATTCCTAACACAAAGGGTACAATTGCCTGACTCCCGGCCCTGCGGTTCGACTCCCGCACAAGCCGGTTGCAAGCGGGGTGAACACCCGCGCCGGGCCAGTTGCTTCGAGGAGTTAGGAGAGGATTAAACGATGAGAATTTATCGACTTATTTATACGCTTTCCATTTCTGTGGCAGGCGTTTTGGGGACGCTTGGGACCGCCCAGGCGCAGGAACCCGATCAGGTAACAGCCCAGGCATTGACTGCCGCCCACGGTGCGTTGAAATCGGTAGGGGCGCAAGCCTTGACCAAGGCCAAGATCGCGGCTGCGGCCACGACTGTGGCCACGGATGGGCCGACGCCCCCCCCGGCTCTGGTACCGGCCTTTCCCGCTGCCGATACGATCCCGAGCTTCAACGGCCAGTTTGTGGCGAATGGGTTCGATCCAGCCGGTAATTTCAACCGTGTCTGGCTGTATAACATGGTCGGCGCTCCGCCGAAGTCCGGCAAGAGCACGACATTCAACGCCCCCATCATCCCCGTATCGCTCGACCTGCGAAATGCCGATGGATCTCCGCGTTTCGTGAACGGGCAGCGGCTCTTTTCGGACGCCACGCAGTTTGTGG
>Ga0105858_1000726_pt1 | contig 12283 bp, 11 predicted proteins | sample OrgsoiDNA_201062_FD_89683 | JGI IMG/M metagenome (GOLD analysis project Ga0105858, IMG submission 89683) | Permafrost soil microbial communities from the Arctic, to analyse light accelerated degradation of dissolved organic matter (DOM) -... | ecosystem: Environmental > Terrestrial > Soil >...
GCGTTGGCGGCGCCGCCGCCGCGTCCACCACCGGGCGCCTGACCCGCTGCGCCCGGCGCGCCCTGACGTCCGCCGACTCCTGCGCCGCCTCGCCCTGCGGCGGCGGCCGGCGCCGCGGCGGTCCGCGTGACGCCCGTTGCGACGTTGCCGATCGGCGTCGCCGTCGCCGGCGTGAACGCGGTCGTGCCGCCCGGCGCGCCGTTCGCCTGAAGGATGTACGTCGTCACCGCCAGGAACTGCGCGGTCGACAAGCTCTCGCCCGTCGGCGGCATCGTCGACTGGATGAACTCGAAGAGATCCTTCGTCGACCTGGCGCGCCAGGTGTTCATGAAGTTGTTACCCGCGAGCTGCGGCGCCTCGTTGCGCCCGGCGAGATCCGCCATATGGCAACTGGCGCAGCTGGCGGCGTAGACCGAGGCGCCCGCAGCGGCTTGATCGGCCGTGAAGACACTGGATGGCGCCTGCTGACCGGCCACGATCGCGATCCCGAGCGGCGCGGCGCCGAGCAGCAGGGCCGCCGACAGTACTGATCGCTTCATCGTTTGTTCTCCTGCGGCAGGAGCCAGCCCCACAAATTGCCGTCGGGCGCTTTCTCGCTGTGAAGCTGCACGTAGAGCCGTCCCTTCTCGAGATCGGCGATCTGGATGGCCGTGAGATCGAACGCGCCGCTCAGCGTGCCGCTCGCGGCGTCGGTCTTTGCGACCGTGAGATCGAGCACCTTGGGTCCGCGCACGCCGCGCACCGGGCCTTTGTGGATCTGCGCGATCGTCGCCGGCGACTTGAGGCCGTCGAACGTGCCGGTGACGGCGAGCTTCGATCCGGTGAGCACGGCCGAGACCGTTCCGGATCCGGCGATCGTCGCCTGCATGGAGACGTCGATCGGTACGGGCGACAGTCGTCCCCTGAACGTTTTCGGCTGTTGCGCGGTGAGCGCAGCCAAGCCCATCAGGGGCATGAGCGCGAGCGTGAACCGTTTCAGATGACGCATAAGTGCCGGCAATCATAATGCAGGCGCACAGTATAATTTCGGCACTCTATGTCCACGGTCGTCGCCGATATCGTCATCCCCGTCTATAACGAGGGCCGGATCATCCGGTCCCTGCTGGATTCCTTCAAAGAATCGCTCCAGTTCCCTGTGCGCGTGCTCATCTGCTACGACCGGGACGACGACGACACCCTGCCGGCGCTCGGCGGGTACGAAGACACGTTCGAGATTCTCCCGGTCCGGAATCGCGGCGCCGGCCCGTTGGGCGCCGTGCTGAGCGGCTTCGCCGCCTCCACCGCGCCGTGCGTCATCGTGTTCCCCGCCGACGACGACTTCAACGCCCCCAGACTCAACGCGATGATCCGGAAATTCCAGGAAGGCTTCGACATCGTGGCCGGATCGCGGTTCATGCCGGGCGGCGTGATGACCGGATGTCCGTGGGTGAAGGCGGTGCTGGTGCGCGCGACCGCCTGGTTCATGTGTCGGATTGCGGGCGTGCCCACACGCGATGCGACAAGCGGTCTGCGGCTGTTCAGCCGGCGCGTGATCACGGAGATTCCGATCGAGGCCACTGCGGGCTTCACGTACAGCATCGAACTGCTGGTCAAGGTCCATCGTCTCGGCTGGCCGATCGCGGAGGTGCCGTTCGAATGGCACGAACGGACGATCGGCACGAGCCGCTTCAAGGTCTTCACGTGGGCGCCGCACTATCTGCGGTGGGTCCGGTATGCGCTCGCGACGACGTACCTCCGGCGCGGGCCCGCAACCGTTCAGCTCGCCAGCGGGGGACGGTAGGGCGTGGAGCAGGATCGCGCGCGCGAAGCGGAGTTCTTCGATCAGTTCGAAGCGGAGCACGGCGAGTACGACGTGCTCGATGAGGCGGCCTACGCGCGCATCATCGCGCGCCTTCGGCGCAGCGTGCAGCCGCGAGCCGGCATGACCGGCATCGACCTCGGCTGCGGAACGGGTGCCTTCACGAAGCGGCTGCAGCCGCTGCTGCTGATGACCGGCGTGGACATCTCACCGCGCAGCATCGAGCGCGCGCGGCAGCAGGGCGGCCCCGAGTATCACGTCGGCGACATCACCGACGTGCCGCTGCCGACCGGCTCATACGACTGCGCGGTGATGTCGGGCGTGCTGCATCACTTTCCGGCGGCGGGCGTTCGCGTGCGCAGCCTCCGCGAGGCGCTGCGCCTGCTCAAACCTGGAGGCCGGTTCTTTTCGTACGATCCCAACCGCCACAGTCCGAGCATGTTCCTCTATCGCCATCCCCGATCGCCGCTGGTCTCTGCGGCCGGTAAGACCGACAACGAAGTGCTGCTGACACGCGCGCAGCTGACGGCGGAGCTGGTCGCGGCCGGCTTCGAGCAGGTGGAGGTCGTCGGGCTGAGCGGTATTTCGTACCGCTTCGTGGAAGGGCGCGTGGCGCGCGCGTTGTTGCCGATCTACAACGGCATCTACGAACGGGTGATGCAGCTGCCGTTTCTGGAGAAACGGTTCGGCACTTTTCTAATCGCCACGGCGCGCAAACCTGGACCGTGAAGCGGTCACGCCCGACGATGTAAACGCGTCGCTTTTTCGACCGCTCTCCCCGTGATCACGTGTGGCGCGGCTGTTGCAGCCGTTCCCCGTCATGGATCTTCGGCTGCGGGGACGTTTGGATGAGCTCAAGGCCGACTGGGACGCAGCCCGCCGGCTGCATCCGCGACTCGTGCTCGGTGTCGCGACCGCTTTTCTGCTGATCGCTACGGTCGCGGGTGTCAGCGGCGTTTGGTTTCTTCTCGGTCTGCGCACCGGCCTGCCCGACCTGGCCACCATCCAGCGCATCGGCGAGATGGATCAGAGCACGGCCGTTTTCGACGACACGGATCACCTCGCATTCACGATCTTCAAGGAACAGCGCATCGAAGTGCCGTTGTCGGGCGTGTCGCCGAACCTCGTGAAGGCGATCACGTCGATCGAGGATCAGCGGTTCTACGAGCATCACGGGTTCGATCCCATCCGTATGGTGTCGGCAATGGTCGCCAACGTGCGGCACATCCGCCTGGCGCAGGGCGGCAGCACGATCACGCAGCAGCTCGCGCGCCAGAGCTTCCTGACGCCGAACAAGTCGTTCCGGCGGAAGTTCCAGGAGCTGATTCTGGCCGCGCGCATCGAGCGGCTCTACACGAAGCCGCAGATCCTCGAGCTCTACTTCAACAAGGTGTACTTCGGCGACGGGCTCTACGGCGTGGAAGCCGCCTCGCGCGGGTATTTCGGGAAGCACGCGTCCGAGCTCAGCGTCGCGGAAGCCGCGCTGATCGCCGGCCTGGTGAAGTCGCCCTCGAGCTATGCGCCGACCGTGAGCATGGAGCGCGCGATCGCCCGGCGGAATCTCGTGCTCCGGACGATGGTCGAGAGCGGCGCGATCGATCGCGCGACGTACCAGTCGGCGCGCGCCAGCAAGGCGGCGCTCCACGATACGCTCCGCTCGGAAGAGCCGCACGGACAGTACTTCAAGGAGCAGGTCCGCCAGGAGCTCGTCGCCCGCTTCGGCTGGCAGCGCGTCTACGAGGGCGGGCTGCGCGTCTTCTCCACGATCGACATGCCGATGCAGGTCGCCGCGGAGACCGCCGTCACCGCTCAGATCGCGTCGCTCGACCAGCGGCGGGCGGCCTGGCAGTCGCGACGCGCCGCCGCGCGGCAGAAGGCCGGACAGGCGCAGACGCTGCCGCGGGCGGCGTCCGACGTCCTGCAAGCCGCGCTGATCGCGCTCGATCCCGGCACCGGTCACGTGCGCGCGATGATCGGCGGACGCGATTTCGACGCCAGCCATTTCAATCGCGCTGTTCAGGCGCACCGCCAGGCCGGCTCGTCGTTCAAGCCGTTCGTGTACGCCGCCGCGCTCGAGGCGGGCTACACGCCGGCGACGATCATCGATCGCCTGGACGACCCGATCGCGACCCCGCAGGGCGCGTGGACGCCCGAGGACGAACACTCCTCCGGGACGGCGATGAGCCTGCGCACGGGCCTCCGCACGTCGAGCAATCGCGCGGCCGTGCGCCTCCTCCAGGACATCGGCATCCCGCGCACGGTGCAGTACGCGAAGACGATGGGCGTGGGCGACCTCCCGGCCGTGCCGTCGCTCGCGCTCGGCTCCGGCGAGGTCACGCTGCAGCAGATGACGGCGGCGTACGCGGCGTTCGCGAACCACGGCTTCGTCCCCGGCGTCACGCTGATTCGCCGCGTCGAGGATCTCGACGGCGTGGTGCTCTATGAATCGCACGACTCGTCGGTGCGCGCCATCAAGGACACCACCGCGTATCTGATGGCGACGATGCTCGCCGACGTGATCAACGCGGGCACCGGCAACCGCGCGCGGGCGATGGGATTTACGCTGCCCGCGGCAGGCAAGACCGGCACGACCAACGACTTCAACGACGCGTGGTTCATCGGCTTCACGCCAAAGCTCGTGACCGGCGTGTGGTTCGGCTTCGATCAGCCGAAGACGATCCTGCCGAACGGCTTCGCCGACGACGTCGCCGTCCCCGCGTGGACGACCTTCATGAAGGCGGCGACGCGCCACGACGCACCGGAGTGGCTCGTCGCGCCCGATGGCGTGACGACCGCGCGCGTCTGCCGGCTCACGGGTCTGCGCGCCACCGACGGCTGCGAGGACGTCGAGGTCGTGAGCGACGGCCAGCTCGAACGCCGGTCGATGGTCTACACCGAGTACTTCGCGCCGGGCACGGAGCCGACGGCGTACTGCGCGCAGCACGCGTCGCGCGGGATGATCACCAAACTCGCCGGGTGGTTCGGCTCCGACGGTCCGCCGCCGCTGCGCATCGAGAACCAGGGGCTCGTGCCCGCGATCAACTATGCCGGCGGCCCACTCTCTCCGCTCGACGAGGCATCGCAGGCCGCGCAGGCGGCGGCCACGAAAAAGCGCAGGTTCTGGTCGCGCCTCTTCGGCAAAGGCGGGCCGCCGGAGGATTAGCGCGTGATAGCATCCGACCATGCCCTTCAGGGACGTTGTCGGCCACGTCCGGCTGATCGATTTGCTGTCGCGCTCTGTCGCCGGCAGCACACTCCCGCCCAGTCTGTTGTTCGCGGGGCCCGCTGGCGTCGGCAAGCACCTCGCGGCGCTGGCGGTGGCGCAGGCGCTCAACTGCCTCGACGTCAAACAGCTCGCGGGTTCCGGGTTCAAGGTTCCGGGTTCAGGGGTGGATGCGTGCGGCGTATGTCCCGCGTGCACGCGCATCGCGCGCGGCGTGCATCCTGACGTCCTCTTCGTGTCCCCCGGCGACAGCGGCGCCATCAAGATCGATCAGGTCCGCGACATCGTCGATCGCGCGCAGTACCGGCCGTTCGAAGGGCGGCGGCGCGTCGTGATCATCGACGATGCGGACGCGCTGGCGCCGCCGGCGCAGAACGCGCTGCTCAAGACGCTGGAGGAGCCGCCGCCATCGTCTGTCTTCATCCTCGTGACGTCACGCCCCGACGTGTTGCTGCCGACGGTGCTGTCGCGCTGTCCGCAGCTGCGGTTCCGGCCGTTGTCGGCCGCCGACATCGCGACTGCGTTGATGGCGCGCGGCCACAACGAAACCGACGCGCGGGCGGTGGCGGCGACCGCGGACGGCAGCCTCGGCCACGCGCTGCAGGAGAGCGCGGGCGAGCTCGTCGAGTCGCGCGATCTTGCGCAGCGCGTGCTGGAGCAGGCGGGGGCCCAGCCCGATCCCGCCCGCCGAATCGAGCAGGCGCCGCAGCTCGTCACGAAGCCGCCGTCGGGCGTCAGCGAGCGCGATCAGCTGGCGACGCATCTGCGCGCGATGGCCGTGCTGCTCCGCGACGTCGAGGTACTGGCGACCGGCGCGGACGAGCGCACGCTGGCCAACGCCGACGTCCGCCCCGTGCTCGAGCGGCTGACCGAGACCTATCGCGGCGAGCGGGGCACGCGCGCGTTTGCCGCGGTCGATCGCGCGCTGTTCGCCCTGCAGCGCAACGCCGGCGTCAAGCTCGTCGCCGATTGGCTGGTGCTGCAGCTGTGAGCACCGCGCCGCGCATCCCGCTCGTCGCCGTGAAGCTGACGCCGGTGGGCCGCGTCCAGACGTATCTGCTCGGCGACGATCCCGCGCAGGTGCCTCCCCGTGTCGGCGAACGCGTGGTCGTGCAGACGGAGGGTGGACCGGCCGTCGGCACCGTCGTGCGGACGATTCCGCAGCTCTACGCGAAGCGGCGTCCGCCGGACGATTCACCGCAGCGCGTCGTCCGCGTGGCGACGAAAGAGGACATCGTCGCGCGGCTGAAGCACCAGCACCGCGAACAGGAGGCGTATCGCATCGCGCTCCTGAAGATCCGCGAGCGCGGGCTCGGGATGAAGCTGGCACGCGTCGAGCAGGCGTTCGACGGCTCGAAGCTGCTGTTCTATTTCACCGCTGACGGACGCGTCGATTTCCGGGAGCTCGTGCGTGAGCTGGCCGCGGAGTTCCGGACGCGCATCGAGATGCGGCAGATCGGCGTGCGCGACGAGGCGAAGATGTACGGCGGGTACGGCACCTGCGGCCGCCCGCTCTGCTGCACGACGTTCCTGCAGTCGTTCGAGCCGGTGTCGATCAAGATGGCCAAGCAGCAGGACCTGAGCCTCAACCCGTCGAAGCTGTCGGGCCTGTGCGGCAGGTTGAAGTGTTGCCTGCGGTATGAGCTCCCGAACGCCAAGGGCGTGCAGCACGGCGGCTGCGGCAGCGAGGGCGGCTGCGACAATCCGTCTGGGTGCGGATCGGGCGGCTGCGGCTCCGGCGGCTGCGGTTCCTGCGGCGCTCATTGATGAAGCCTCGCGTCGCGATCACCGCCGGCGATCCCGCCGGCATCGGTCCCGAGGTGGCTGCGCGAGCCGCCGCGGATGCGCGCGTCCTCGACGTCTGCGAGCCCGTGGTCTACGGTCCGCCCATCGGAGCGGCGTTCGCCCCGGGCGTGCTGAGCGCCGCGGCCGGACGCGCGGCCTACGACGTCATCGTGCGCGCCGTGGGTGACGCGCAGCGCGGCGTCGTGCAGGCGATCGCGACCGCGCCGGTGAACAAGGAGGCGTTCCGCCTGGCGGGCCTCGAGTGGAGCGGCCACACCGATCTGCTCGCGCACCTGACCGGCTCGTGCCACGTCGCGATGATGTTCTACTCGGAGGCGCTGCGGGTCGTGCTGGCGACGGTGCACATTCCGCTCGCGGAGGTGCCGCGGGCGCTGACGGCGGCGTCGCTCGAAGCGACGATCGCGCTGACGGCGCGCGAGCTGCCGCGATTCGGGATCGCGCGGCCGCGGATCGCCGTCGCCGGCCTGAACCCGCACGCGGGGGAGCACGGGCTGTTCGGGACGGAAGAGCAGACGGCGATCAGCCCGGCGATCGAGGCGTGCCGCGTGCGCGGCATCGACGTGACGGGGCCGTTCCCCGGCGACACGGTCTTCGTCCGCGCTCGACGGGGCGACTTCGACGTCGTCGTCGCCTGCTATCACGATCAGGGACTGATTCCGGTGAAGCTGGTGGCGTTCGGGCAGGCGGTGAACGTCACGCTCGGCCTGCCGATCATCCGGACCTCGGTCGATCACGGCACCGCGTTCGACATCGCGGGCAAAGGCGCCGCCGATCCGGAGAGCATGATCACGGCGGTGCTGCTCGCCGCGCGTCTCGCGGCGGGTCCGAAAGGACCCGCCCTACAGGTGTAGGCCGGGTCCTTTTGGACCCGGCTCTCAAACATGGCTGAACCAACCGCGCGCGAAAAAGCGAAGGAGAACATCGCCGAGAACCGGAAGGCGTTCCACGATTTCCACCTGATGGAAACGTTCGAGGCCGGGCTCGTGCTGCTCGGCACCGAGGTGAAGGCGATCCGCGAAGGGCGCGTGAACCTGCGCGACAGCTTCGCGCGTGTCGAGGACGGCGAGGTCTTCATCTACAACGTCCACATCAGCCCGTACAGCCACCGCGGCTACGCGGATCACGAGCCGCTGCGCCGCCGCAAGCTGCTGCTGCACCGCTCCGAGATCCGCAAACTGATCGGGAAGACCGTCGAGAAGGGCATGACGCTGGTGCCGACGCGTCTCTACTTCAAGGACGGCCGCGTGAAGGTCGCCGTGAGCCTCGCGAAAGGCAAGAAGGACTACGACAAGCGCGAGACGATCAAGAAGCGTGAGACGGATCGCGAGACCCGCGCCGCCGTGAAGCAGGGCCGGTCCAGATCCTGATACAAACGCGATAAGATCGATTCGCCGTGAACACGACCAGGACCGTGGCTCATTTGACGGAGAGGTACGCCGAGACCGGCGAGACGTACGTCTACGAGCAGGCATTGCTGGCGCGCCGGCATTCGTCGATCTTCCTGTCCGAGGTCAAACAGTACAACAACTTCATTCCCGTCGAGCCCTATGCGTATTTTCGGCGCGCGTTGCCGGGTACGTTTGCGAATCGCGCCGTGCGCTTCGTGGCGGAGAAGGTGGCGCAACCGCCGTACCTCGCGCTGTTGAACCGGTTCCTCGCCTCGCGAGCCCGGCGGGCGGGTGCCGGTCTCATCCACGCGCATTTCGGCATGATGGGCTTCAAGGCGCTGGGGACCAGGCGCGCGCTGAAGCTGCCGATGATCACGACGTTCTACGGTGTCGATGCGAGCCAATGCGTGCGGAGCCCGTACTGGATTCCCCGTTTCCAGGCGCTGTTCCGGGAGGGCGACCTGTTCGTGGTGCTCTGCGAAGAAGTGGTCGAGCGGCTCACGGCGCTTGGCTGTCCGCGCGACAAGATCCGCGTGTGGGACATCGGCATCCCGCTCGACGATTACCCGTATCGCGCACCTCGCCCGACGCCGAGCCCGAAGCTGTTGTGTGTCGCGCGATTCGTCGAGAAGAAGGGGTACCACGTGCTGCTGCCGGCGTTCCAGCGCCTCGTGACGCGGCACCCCGGGACGACGCTCACGATCGCCGGCCATGGTCCGCTGAAAGCGGATGTCGAACGGCTGGTCGTCGACCTCGGCCTGAGCGGGCGCGTGACGATGGTCGACACGACCGCCGTCGCCGATTTCTTCGCGTTTTTCAAGCGCGCGCTCGACGAGCACGATCTGTTCGTCCTGCCGTCGGTCGTGGCGCGCAACGGCGACGACGAGAGCGGCCCCCCGGTCGTCCTGACCAACGCGATGGCGGTCGGCCTGCCGATCGTCTCCACGCCGGTCGGGGGCATTCCGCGCGCCATTCGCGACGGCGACACCGGCGTGCTGACGGCGCCCAATGACGTGGAGGATCTGGCCGCGAAGATCTCCGCGCTCATCGATCAGCCGGACCGCTGGCGCGGACTGAGTCAGCGGGCCCGCGCGCTCGCTGAAGATCGGTTCAACCTCACCAGGCAGATCGAGAAGCTCGAAGAGATGTATGACGAGTTCCTCTGATCGCGACGTCGGACGCATTCGTTCTCTGTATCGACGCCGCGACCGGGAAGGCGAGTTCTGGGACTTCCGGACCTTCAACACCCTCGAGCCGCAGATCTACTTCACCGAGTCTCTGTTCAGAGACCATCTGTTCGACATCCTCCGGGGAGAGGGCTACGACTTCCATCGAGCCGATCAGGCGAAGGTGCTGGAGATCGGCTGCGGCTGGGGGCGGAACCTGTACGCCTTTCTCGAGGCCGGGTTTCGGCTGCCGCACGTCTCCGGCATCGACTTGATGAGCCATTTCATCGAGCGTGGCCGGGACGCGAATCCGGCCCTCCTGATTCAGGTGGGCAACGGCGCCGACACCGGCCTCGCATCGGGTGCGTTCGACGTCGTGTTGTGCCACACGGTGCTGTCCGCGATCCTCGACGCCGATCTGCACCGCGATGTGATTCAGGAGGCGTTGCGTGTGCTCAGGCCCGGCGGCCTGTTCATCGTCTTCGACATCCAGCCTGGATACCCGGAAGCCACCACGCGTACCGCCGACGGCGGCGAGGCCGTGTTCATTCGATCCATGGCTCCGAACGATGTGATTGCGTTCGCGGCGGACCGCGCGACCCGCGTCTACTTCCGCACGATGGGTCTCACGGGCACCCTGCGGGCCCCGACATTTTACGGATGGTGGAGGGCCGTGCTGCGCAAGCTCCGTATCGTCCGCGCACAGGCGCCCGCGCGCCGCTTCTACACGGCTCGGGCGTTGCTCGCGAGGCTGCTGGGAGCCGTGCCGATGTTCCGGACGCACTACATCCTGGCGCTCAAGAAGAATGAGAGATGATAAAGTACGCGGCAGATGGCGGTCCGCTCCGTGAAATCCGTCGCCTATGAGATTCCGCTGCATCGGACGCCGTTCGAGCCGGGTGATGCGGATGCGATCGCGTCGGCGCTGACACGCGGTCTGCTGACCGGCGACGGCCCGGGCACCGCGGACCTCGCGGCCGCGGCCCGCCGTACGCTTGGCTGCCGATGGGCGTTTGCCACGCCGTCGGGGACGCACGCGCTCGAACTGATGATGCGCGCGCTGCCGATGGAACCGGGCGACGAAGTCATCTGTCCCTCGTTCACGTTCGTGTCGGCGCCCAACGCGATCATCCTCGCGGGTGGACGGCCGGTCTTCGCCGACGTCGAGCTCGACACGCTGAACCTTGACCCGCGAGAAGCGGCGTCGCGGATCACGCCGCGCACGCGCGCCGTCCTCACCGGGCACTACGCCGGTATCGGCTTTGGTCTCGACGAGCTCGAGGCGCTCGCGTCGGCCCGCGGGATTGCGTTCCTCGAAGATGCGGCGCACGCGCTTGGAGGCCGCTTCAACGGGCGGCCGCTCGGGACGCTGGGCCGCGCCGGCGCGTTCTCGTTCCATGGCACGAAGAACGTGGTCGCCGGCGAAGGCGGCATGATGGTGACGGACGATCCCGCGCTCGCGGCCCGCGCCGAAATCATCCGTGAAAAAGGCACCGATCGATCCCGGTTCATTCGCGACGAGGTGGATAGGTATACCTGGCAGGAGGTCGGCAGCTCCTACCTCATGAGCGATCTGCTCGCCGTCCTCGTCGCGGCGCAGTGGAGGCGGCTCGACACCATTACCGCGGCGCGCGGCGAGCGGTTCGCCGCCTATCAACAGGCGTTCGCGCCCCTCGTCGAGGCGGGAGTCGTGAAGGCGCCGGGCGTTCCAGCCGCGTGCGCACCGGCGTACCACATCTACTATCTGCTGGCCGACACGGCCGAGCGCCGCAACGCGCTCGCGTCGTTCCTGCGCCAGCGCGGCATCGAAGTCTCGTCGCACTACGTCCCACTGCACCTCTCGCCGTTTGCGCAGCGCACGTTGAAGACGCGCGCCGGCATGTTCCCGATCACCGAACAGGTGTCGGAGCGCCTGGTCCGCCTCCCGCTCTATCCCGGCCTGACGCCAGACGAGCAGCAGTCGGTGATCGACGCCGTCTTCACGTTCTTCGGTCGCCGCTCGTGAGATCGCAGGTCGATCGCCGGACATCGGCCCGCCGGCCCGGGCTGACGACGCAGATCTTCATCGGCCTGCTCCTCGGCGTCGCCGTCGGCTACCTCTGGCCCTCCGCCGACGTCAACGGCGTGCACACCGCGGGGTTCGCCGAGCAGATCAAGCCGCTTGCCGACGTCTTCCTCCGCATGATCAAGATGATCATCGCGCCGCTGCTGTTCTCCACGCTCGTCGTCGGCATCGCCGGCACCGGCGACATGAAGACGGTGGGGCGCATCGGCCTCAAGGCGATCATCTACTTCGAGGCCGCGACCACCATCGCGTTGTTCCTCGGCCTGGCGCTGGTGAACATCTTCAAGCCGGGGGCCGGCGTGTCGCTGCCGGTTGGCGCCGACACGAAAACCGCGCAGGCGATGGTGCAGAGCCAGCAGCATGCGTGGGACATCCTGCTGCACATGTTTCCGACCTCCGTCGTCGACTCGATGGCGCGCGGCGACATTCTCCAGGTCGTGATCTTCTCGATCTTTTTCGGCATCGCCGTCGCCGCCATCGGCGCCAAGGGCCGGCCGGTGCTCGACCTGATGGAGAGCACGGCGCAGGCGATGTTCAAGTTCACCGGCTACGTGATGGCGTTTGCGCCGATCGGCGTGTTCGCCGCGATCGCGGCGACGGTCGGCAGCAAGGGGCTCGGCATCCTGTTCGTCCTCGGCAAGCTGGTCGGCCTGATGTACCTGGGGCTGGTGATCTTCGCGCTGATTGTCCTCGGCTCCGTCTCGTACCTGATCCGCGTGCCGTTCTTCACGTTCGTGAAGGCGATCCGCGAGCCGATGCTGATCGCCTTCACCACCGCGAGCTCCGAGGCGGCGTTGCCCAAGGCGCTCGAGATCATGGAGCGCTTCGGCGTGCCCA
>Ga0105858_1000727_pt1 | contig 12282 bp, 14 predicted proteins | sample OrgsoiDNA_201062_FD_89683 | JGI IMG/M metagenome (GOLD analysis project Ga0105858, IMG submission 89683) | Permafrost soil microbial communities from the Arctic, to analyse light accelerated degradation of dissolved organic matter (DOM) -... | ecosystem: Environmental > Terrestrial > Soil >...
CGGACAAATCCCCCTGCATCAGTCTTGCAGCGGCGGACACACCACTGTCGACCAGGTCATAGACGTTCGTTATGGTGTCAAACATCCCCATGGCTTCATCAATAACGCCGCTCTGTAAAAAATCGGGCATCCCATCCATACCGAAGGATGAAAAAGCAGAACTGATACAGTCATCCAGAGCAGAGCAGGAAGAGATCAGTTTTTTTCCCGTGGCCGCACCAGACGTCGGAAACGAGAGCTCGCCAGCCTCCACAAAAGCAAATTCAATACGGCACATGCGCCCTTCAGTTTGGCTATGACTGACACGCAAGGCACCATCGATATTTACCTTCATTTCACCAAAGAAAGGATGGACGAGCGTCCCCGGTCCCGGCCTTTCGATCACCTCAATCAGCTTGTCGCGCTGTAGCGCAAAATCCTCACCAATCACGTAAGCCGAAATAGTTATGCGCCGCGTTGCGCGACCAAGATCTTCCGTATAAGGCTTATCCCTGTTTGGGTATTCATGTGTCTGTACCCTTCGCCCGAATGTCCCTTCGTCGTCAGTGGTTTTAAAAGGTACCCCACGGAAAGAGGCGGCCTGTAAATTATCAATCCAGCCCATACGTTCTCCAGAAACAATAAACCCGCCGAAGCGGGTCTGTTAATTGGGGGTCATCCCCCTTTCCAGTCATTGGCAAAGCGGCTATAGCCAACGTCATAACCAAGACCAAAACCGGGGATGTTGGTCTGCATGTTATTAACCTTCATCCCCGGCGGCGCGTTCTGGAATTCCACCGTCATCTGACCTTCTAACCGTTTCTGGGCGCCATTCATCGGCGGCCTGTTCAACATAGAGCCAGGCTGGCCGGTTCCCCCCGTTGGGTTGAAGAAGTCGGAAAGGCTTCCCATTACCTCTTTAAACCGTGGAACAAACCCCTGATATCCTCTATCGGCTTCGTTTTTTTCTCTTTTTTCCACCAAAAACTGACCGATAGGTTTACCGCTGTCTCCTGCCTGTTTTTGCAAATCATTGAGTTGCTTAAACAAGCTAATAAGCACACTAATAGCCAGTATCTTGCCACTGAATGCAAAGAGGTTTTTCAGTTTGGAAGTAAGACCAGCGACCGCTAAACCACCGGCATTAATACCGGTAAGAAACGACATCAGCCAGCTCCCGCCGATATAAATAGCTAACGCCGACAGTCCCGTTTTCCACTCACTGAGTTGGTCAACCAGCGGCTTAATTTGCTGCCAGATATCTTTAAACATCGGGCCAACGGTATCCCAGTTCGCCACGATCAGAGCACCCGCACCGATCACCAGCGTCAGCAATTTACCCAACGGCGTCATGTTCATCGCAAAACCCATGAACTTAACTGCCTTGCCGACCGCCGTGACGCCAATCGCTACCCCGGCCAGATAAACACCCAACTTAAAGGTGGTTTTAATCAGTTCTGGATTCACTTTCGCCCATTTATAGATGGACGATATGAACGGTTTTAACTGCTTAATTCCCTGATTGAGCGGAGGTAAAAATACGTCCCCCACGGTAATGCCCAGCGCGTTTACCTGGTTTTTCAGTAGCTGGATCTCGTTAGCCGTTGTCGCCGCGCGTGATGCATACTCTTGCTGCATTGAGCCGGCGTACTGCTGTTTGTCCGTCACCTTGTCAAAGTTTTTTGTCAGCAAATCGAGGTTCGTTAGCAACGGCGCAATAGCTGCTATGGATTCGCGGCCGAAAAGGATCTCTAGGGCAGACGCCTGTTTTGCCTTTGGCAGATTGCCGATCGATTTAAGTACGCCCAGCATGGCCGTTTTCGAATCTTTCTGCATGTCCGCTGCTAACTTTTTCGGGTCAATTTTCAGAGCCTTATACACTTTCTTTTGTAAACCAGATGCGCGCCCTGAGTTCATAGAAAGCATAAAGTTCTTGATGCCCGTCGCGGCAATATCGGATTCAATCCCCATGCCAGCGATCGTTGCCCCAAGCGCGGCAATACCGCCAGAGGAAACACCCGCCACATTACCCAGAGGGCCAATTCGGGTCACAATATCGGATATTTTCTTTGAACTGGCTGGGCCGGTATTGCCCAGATAGTTAATCTGATCGGCAAGGCCTCTCACATTATCCTGAGACATTTTAAAAGAGGTGCGCCATTGGGCCATCATCTGCCCGGACTCTTCCGCAGTCTGGTCAAATGCCACACCCATTTTAATTGCGTCGGTCGCGAATGCGCGCAGTTCGCTACGTGCTATGCCAGACTGGCCGCCAGCGGCATAAATCTGCGCGATCCCCTCGGCCGCCATCGGCAACTGAGAAGACAAATTCAGCACGTCAGCGCTCATATCTTTAAATTGCTGAGGTGTGTCGAAATTCACCACTTTGCGCACATCGGCCATCGCCGATTCAAAAGCGATCGCCTGATTAACCGGTAAGACAAACGCCCCCATCAGCGCGGCGCCGCCGACAGCAACGCCTTTCATGATGTCTTTGAACTCCCCTTTAAACTTACGCAAATCCTTTTGCATCGTGGTCAGCGTTGGAGAGAGCCGGTTAACACCGGTGATAATCGCCTTTAACTCAAAGCTGTCAGCCATCTCTACTCCTGTTCTTTACGGATGCGATATGCCTGTTCCGCCATCTCGTAAAGCCGGGATAGCGGACGGTTCTCAAGTTCAAAGGGGGAAATTCGCCAGAAGTAAGCCAGGTCGTAAATCAGACGCTTAAGCTCACTTATCCGGCTTTGGGCATGAAAAAACTGAGAACTCCATAAGCAGCTTTGACCAGATCAGGTGGCGACATTTGTTCAATACTCGACGGTGGCACTCCTGCCATATCAGGCAGATAACGCAATGCAGACTTCATGTCTACTTTGATTTCATTGTCATCCGTAGAGAAAAAGGGCATGCCGTTTTTCTCGATCTGCGCATAAGTCGGATCACTGAGTGTCAACTCACCTACTTCTTCACCGTGCGCGTTGATTGGCTTACTAAGAGTGATAATCATTGGTAAAAACCCTCTGTTCCGTGAAACTCGAGGTCGGCAGTACCTTCCTCGCCGTTGTGGTTTGCCTCACCGTGCAGCCAGGCATAAGAGAGGACGTACACCATGCCGTTGGCATACTCGGTGGTGATAGTCATCGCGTCGGATTTAACCAACTTATCCAGTGGAAAATCCTTGGGAACTTTGAAAGTTCCTTTGGTATAGGGTGCGCGGTGAGTTTCTTTGTAATCAACATCTCCGGCCATGCCCATTACATCATCACGGATCGCCGTGTTCATTGGGGTTTCAATGCCCCCGGTCAGCGAAAGCTGCTGTCCGTCAATTTTGAGGTAACAGGTACCTGCGATCTTTCCCATTTACGCACTCTCCGCAGCAGAATATTGAAGACGGAACTGGTTCTTGAGGGCAAACACGCGCAACTGATTGACGTAATCAGGCGGGAACAGCACATCAAGACGATTAGGGTTCGTCGCGTTACGCTCGACGATCAGATACTTTTTGAACACTGCGAAGTTTTCCACAATGCCTTCAAGCTCCATCTGCCGGTATTCCGCACATAACTCACCTTTAATAACAGCCGGTGTTACCACCGCCTGGCCGGGGCCAAAGCGGGTACCGTCGTCAGCGAGTTTGTGCCGTGGATATTTACTGGTAATGATGGATTTCAGTCGGCGGATCACGTAAGCACTGGTGTGCAGCGTTTCACTGTCGAAATAGCTGTTATCAGCAACCCCATAAACATTTTTCTTATAGGTGGTACGTTCACGCTGAATGTACAGAGCAGAACCCTGCGTGTAGGCCGTCGCAATACCATGACTCAGCAGGGACTGTTGCTCGCTGAGAATAAAACGGGCACCGACAGGTGCCGGATAGGCACCGGTAAGCTCCCCGGTCTGCGTTGGGCGTGCCGGATCAATGCGAATGAAAACAGCATTACGCGCTGTGCGGTACCCAACAAGTTCATCAGCGGCCGTCTGGGTTTTGGGCTCATATCCTGCAAGGCTGATATGCTGATTGTTAAAGGTATCTCCGATTGCCACTAATGCTGAGAGAGTACCAATCTTGGCCGCATAGACATGGCCATAGAGCTGCCGGATATAGCTCCAGCGGCCAGAGGTGTCGTTCATTTCCAGTGCCATCGTGTTCAGAGATGCAGAGTCATTGAATCCCACACCGATGTAATCAAACATCTCATCACCGAGCGCAGCGATCGCCGCTGTCAGTGTTGGTGAGCCCGCGCCGCCTGACATTGTAGTCATGGTGATATTCAGGCCTGTCGGCGTCACCTCGCTGCCGACCCGACCGAGATAGTTAAGTGCTACCGGAATATCGTTGCCATAAAGACCAGCATGTTTCGCGGTCAGCGTCACAACGCCCGCGGTGGCCGATGCGTTAACTGCAAGGTCAGGATTTGCCGTGATGCTGGCGACAATTGCCGCTGCTACGGTGGCTGCCGGATCATTCAGCGAAACGGCAACCGCGACGCGCTGATTACTGATGTACAGATTAACCGTGCCTGACTCCGATGCTGTACCGGCAATCGTTAGCGTGGAGGTTGCTTCTGTACCCTCAGGAGGCGTTACTGCAACAACCCAAAGCTCACCAAAGGGATCCACCGTACGATAGGCGGAAACCATTCGGTGTAACTGACTGCCACGCCCCGCCAGTTGTCCGGCAAGGTTCGCCGAAGGCATGATGGTTAAGGTGTTAACGGGAATTTCTGAATCAGAGGACGCATAACCCATGATCAATGCAGGGCCACTATCCTGTGTCGTATTGGCTGCTGAGCTGTCCATCTCCGCCCAAAACAGCGGGACGTTAAGATCGGGCTGGATTGTGTTCATACTAATGGTCATTTAGACGCCGCCTTTTTCCGTTGCACTTCGTTGCCAGTTTCCACCAGGCTATTTTCTGGCGAGGATTCAGGAACGGGGAATTCCCCCTTTTCAACATCGCCATCTGTCAGACGGCGATACCAGTAGTTACTGTCATCAACATTTCGCCCTGACTGGGGCAAAAAGTCGCCGCGAGCAGGGTCAGGAACTGACCGCCCGTCTTTAGGGATCACAAACATAGGGTTACTCGCTGTCTGAGAGGTTTATTTCGATATGGTGTTCGATGTTGCCATCGGGCTTTTGGGTATCATGGCGGATAAAATCAATATCAATACCAACCGAGGCCAGTTCCTCCAGGGCTTGAAGGTCATCCCACTGACGGGTTTCTTCGACACTGATCTCCCGCTTTGCTGAGAACTCAAACTGGTAATACAGCGCATGGCGGTTAAGTTCTAACAGCGTGCCGCCGTCATACTGGATCGGGTGATAGTTCTCATCAATTTCCCAGCCTAAGAGCGCCTGCCAGAGTTGAGCGCGAATTTCTTCTACCGCGTCATAACTTGACTGTCCACGCTCATCGGTTGAATTACTGAATACAACCACAACGGCAAAGCCGTCCGTGACTTCCTGCCAGTAGTCAGTCTGCGATTTGTTATCACCGGTATTGTCATCGAGCGGGATAACCCAGGCGCAGGGAAGTGAAAATTTCCCAACATCAGGCAGGGGTTTAAATTCTGCCGCACCTGCTACGCGATCCACGAAAACTGGGCATCGAAGCCGCAAGGCGGCAATCACAAGTGAGAGTTTCATTTTTTCTTGAGCCTCACCGACCGCTTAAGTTCGGTATAAAGAAGCCGTTGCGTTTGATAACGCTGATCGGCCAGTGCCTGAGCCATGAAGTTTTTTCGCGGTGCTAGCTTCCAGCCATTCCCGCCCGAACTCCCCCCCTTGTGTTTTTTCCCGCGCTTTGCGCCCCGGCGCACGCCGTAGTAAAGATAAGCAGGATAGAAATCACCGGTGATATGCCGCGATCCCTTGCCGTTCTTCTGGTTTGGCGCGATACGCGCCATAAAGCCCGATCTTTTGCCACTGGCTTTGGGGACGTAGTAGCCCAGAGATTTTGCCAATGCACCAGTGCGGTATCCCGGCGCTTCGCCTGCGTGTGATATGGCACGTCGCGCGACCAGCCGACGGGCATCACGTAACACATTTTGCCCAATTCGGATAAATGCACGACGGACTCGGGCACGGTTAAAGGTGACCTCTCCCGCGTTGGGGAAGTCCACGTGAAGAGAAAACGGGTCAGCCATCGTCGTTAATCTCCGACAGTTCTTCGCAACTGATTTGCAGAAAACGTTTTTGCCCGTTTAGTTTTTCCGCGCCTTTTACCCGGTAGACCATACCGCCGTGGATGATCTCGAAATCTGTATCAACCCCCTCCCGATATCGGATAGTTATTTTATGGGTGATAGCGTTGTCGATCTGCGCGGTGCCAATACGGACGGTGTCCCCTACTTGCCGCACTTTAGCCCAAGTTTTAAATTCACGGGAAAACTCAGGTTTCAACCAGGCTGTATCAACAGGCATATCGGTACGGCGGCGGAATTTAACCCGTTGATTCAGTTCACCGGAAGTAGGCGATCGGAATGTCGCACTCGACTCGGTCAGTCTTCTCAGGCTCATAAAGGGATATACCGATAAGGGCCAATCAGAAACTCAAAGCTCATTGGCGTTTCCGACTGCTCAAAATCACTGACAGAGGATCGGTTTTCATACCAGTGACTCACCAGATGCAGCATTCCAAGCTTGATATCAGCAGAAAGAACTAGACCATCAGGATCTGTATCGGGCACGGCATCGGGATACAGTGTCCGGTTTAGATAATTGGATGTTCGCTTTTCTGCTGCACCCGCATAAAGCGTTAAAAGCTCGTTTTCTTCCTCATCATCCTCATCAATGCGGCACTGTTTTTTAATTTCCGGCAGCGCTAAAAGCATTATCAGTCCCTCAATGGCGCGGCCCGTTGCCGGGCTGCGCGCATAAAAAAACCGCCGAAGCGGTGACAGTTTTTTGGTTTCAAAAGAGGGGCTTATTTCCCTGCGTCGGCACCTTTACCCGCCAGCGCCTTAATTGCCGCCGTATCCTCCAGCACGCAGTCAAAGCGATGGAAAGCGAGGAAGGCGGTCTGGTCAAACTCTGCGTAACGCTCAACAAGACGTTTTAACGTCATGTAAGCCACGCGGCGAACGATGAAGCGGTCAAAGTCACCGCAGAAAATAAACTTCTTGCCCGCGCCAATATCATCAATCGCCTGATCGATAACATATGGTACCTGCAGCACCGTGGCAGGCGCACCGCCGATAATCGAAGGAAGCCAAAGCGGTCGGCCCTGCCCGTCTTCCATTTCCTCAATGAGTTTCAGGGTTCCATCGTTAAACGCCCAACGGAATTTAGCGCCGTTGCGATAGGCCGGGTCGATCGCATGTTTCAGGGCATTCATCTCTTTCCAGGTGAACGCCGTTGCCGATGCGGTGGTCGTGGTACCCGTAACCGATGCCGCCAGCCCCTTCGGCTGTAGCGGACTGCCCGCGCCGGTACCCTTCACCAGATATTTAGCTTCGCCGCGGCTGATACGCTGAGAAATACGGCCTGCCAGATAGGCTTCGATATCCACACCGCTGTCCAGCAGCAGCTCGTTAGAAACGCGGATGATTTTTGAGGACAGTTTTTTCGCACCGAGATTGGCAGTACCGAACTCTGCATCTTCCTCACCGGTTTCAGTATTTTCGCCCAGCAATTCACCTTCTTCAGCGGTACCGTCGGAGGTCGCCCAGCTTATTTCCTGCCCGGTAGAGGTGTTGAGGATCTGCGCCACGCTGGCAATGCCGCCATAGGCTTTCATTGAATCGACAATTTTATTCAACATCTGAGTCGGCACGGTGTAGCCGCCCTTCTCATCAGGTGTGGTTCCCTGCGCGCGGAGCTCGCGCAGTGCTGCGCGCTCTTCAGTATTCATCTCACCGATGCCATGGCGCAAAAACTTATCAAATGCAGCAACGCGTTTTTCCTGCTGTTGACCTTCAGGTGAGCGCTTACCCTGCTCCTGGCGCTGTTCCTGCTCCTGACCTTCGACGCCCTGCTGATCTAAGTTACGCAGCTCTTCTTCACGACCAATTTTATCATCAAGCTGCTGAAGTTCCGTCTTGGCTTGGTTCCACTGTGTGCGCTGCTCATCCGTCCACGCGGTTTCACCGATTTTCTCGTTGAGCGCACGCATGTCGGTGGCGATGGTGTTACGTTTTTGTTTCAGTTCATGCAATTTCATGGTTTACCTCAGGCGTTAATAAGAGTCAGCAGGCGCTCACGCGCCATCTTTTCGTTAATGGCTTTTTGCAGCGCACCGCTTTCACGCGCTTCCTGCCAGGCTTTCATCGACCGGACGCCAGAATCAGCATCCTGATAAGCAGGGTACGTCACCGGGCTGACGTCGAATAATCGTGAGAATTTGCTAATTTCGCGAATAACGACGCCTTCGTCGTCCTCATACCAATGATCGCCATCTCGGGCGATGCGGAAGGCAAAAGAAGACTGGTTAATGTCGCCACGCTGCATCGGGGCGATAACCAGATCACGAATGGTCTGAGTTTCCGGCGAAACAATGTTGTATTGCAGGCCACGTTCATCGACCGACAGAGTGAGCGTATTAGCCGAGGTGCGACCGAGGATAAAATTCGGGTCATGGTTAAATAGGCCGCGCACGTCGTCATTAAGTACGTCGTCAAATGCGCCCGGCTTGATGATTTCACGAAACCCCCACAGGGGTTCTGAGCGGGAATTGAATACAGAGCCATAACCGATAATGCGTGTCGGCCCGTCGTCCCGCTGTTCAGCGCGTACCTCCCCGCTGTAGCAGCGCATTTCTCTGTCAGTCATCGTTATTTCCTTCAGTGGTTTTTTCATTGTCAGCAGACAGGCTGACTGGTTTAGCAGCATTGACGCTGACCAGCATTTCATCCAAACCATCAACGGCGTTCATGTCTTCGTTCTCACGGGCTTCGTTACGCGACATCCAACCGTCGGTAATAGCAAAATGGTAGAAGTTGGCGCGTTCTTGTGGGGTACCGCGAAGCAGACCAGAGAGGTTGAATCTGGCGTAATAACCGGCAGCAAGTTCCGCGCGGGTAAATAAACGACGGTTCATTTCCTGTTCCCAGTTCACAACCCACGGCATGATGGTGTGCCTGACAAACTGGATTGATTGCTGAGTGATATTGGAAAACGTCGCTTTTTCGAGGTCGTTGATCATATGTGCCGGTATATTGAAAATGCCGGCAATCTGCGAACGATTGAGCTTAAGCATGTCGATGATCTGAGCATCAACCGGTGAAACAGTCAGCGCCCTGTAATCCAGCTCCGCAGGGAGTAACATCGTCTTGTTCTCTTCGTTACGCAGCGCGGCAGCCGCTTTTTGCCAAAGACTCTTAAGACGCTCCCATGCTTTAGCGTCCAGCGGTGTGCCTTTTACAGACACAATCCCGGCAGGACGGGCATTACCGTTGAAGAAGTTGGTGGTGTATTTCTGCCCGCTCATCCCCATGCCGACCGTTTCAGCGTGCTGCATAATCGGGCTTAACCCCATTTTCTGGTTATTGCCCAACGCGCGGATGTGGATCATGTCGTCAGGATTAACAGCAAAAGCCCCTTCTTCGTTATACACACCGTAGGTGTAGCGGCCACCGGTATTAATCAACGTGGTTTCCCACGGCATACAGGCTTCAAGACCGGTGATCTCACCACTTCGGCGGTGTCGTAGGATTTTTGTATAACCGTTCCCCCAGCCTAAAATATGGCGCTCTTTCAGTTCCCGCCACTTATAGCTGGTCTGCCACGCATTCGGTTCGTCGTGAACCAGATAGAAGGCAGGATGGTCACGCGCCACCTCGACTTTCTTCCCCGTTTTACGCATAACGTGCAGCGGCATTTGTGCCAGGGATGACGACAACACATAAATACAGGCGTAAACCGCCGCAAGTCGCATAGACGTTTCGGGGCTGACGTAAACATCAGATTTAAAAAAACCGGCCTCTTCTAAAGAGTCACCGGTCAGAGGTGTTGCAGGGTTCTCCAGCGATTCGCTGCGAAACATGGCGTCAAATAGCACGGTATTTTCTCCTTGCGGCCACCAGCGCAAACAGCAACATTCCGGCACCCGCAACCTGTAGCGCCGTCGCTGTACCAAACTGAAGGTAAAGCCCCGCAGCGAGAAGGCCGAAACCGGCTATCCCGATAAGGTCGATTATCAGTGATTTCATAGAATGAGGAGTTCTTCGTCAGGATCTAAGTTAGAAAGGAAATCGGCAGGCTCATTGAGCATTGCACGACCGATAGCCATGATTAATGCAACAGCGCCGTCTATTTTGTTCTCAGCGGCTTCTTTGATAGGCCGAACAACATCATCATTACCAGGCAAATATTTGCCCACCACGTTGCTGATACACCACGTCATGATCGGGTTGCCATCATGATGGAAACGGCCTGACTCTATTGCCGCTTCAAGTTCTTTCATTGCATCACTCATGTTCGTGTAGTTCTGAACTATCGTAATAGGACTCAATCCCTCATCAGAAAGATGATGAGAAAGGTTTGTAGCTCCGTGCGGATCTATAGGCGACTCATCAACAGGATTCAGCCGGTTGGCCTCTTTTGCCTCTTCCAGAATTTCGCGATAATCAATTTCAGCACCCGGAGTGACCTGCAAAACCTTCATGTTTACCCACTTCTGGAAACGTTCAGCGGTTCTTCTGTCGTCAATTTCCGTGCTGTAAACGGTGTCATAGGGCACCCAAAATTTCGGTGCTATACAGTAATAATGTAATTTGCCGTCAATTGTCCGTGTGAATAACCTCGGCATTGAGTTCATGTCGAGCTTTCTGGCAAGGTCAAAAGCCAAATAACAGGAATGCCCCTCAAACTGCTCGAGCGTCAGCGTGGTGTCTTCGCACGCGCGCCAACTCACCATGTTGAAGAATGCAGACCGCGCAGAAACCCAGATATTCAGATGCTTGGTCTTAAATATGTTGGCCTGACGTGCGTTGTTCATTGCGCGCTGCTGCTGGCTAAGTAAAAAATCGCTGTAGACCGAAACGCCCATGTTGGGGTTGGCTTTTTTCAGCGAAACCGGCGAAGTCCAGTCATCACCATCATCCACGGTATAAATGATGCCGAATAGCTCATCGTTTAAAACCGTACCACTGAGCATCTCGATAACTTCCCGACGCTTGTCGTAGCAAGGCCCTTCAATGTTGTAGCCTGCCGTGGTGATCGCCCACATGAGCGGCTGGCGACGTGAGCCCATACCGGTCAGCATAGTGGTATAGAGTGAATCCGACTCATGTTCGTGATACTCATCGACGATCGCACAACTCGGCGAAGAACCGTCACCAGGGTTGCCAATGACAGGCTCAAAGCGCGCACCATCTTCCGGCCGGTTCATATTTGACGCATTCACTTCAATGCCAAACGCTTCACAGAGTAGCGGCGTTCTCTTGCACATTAGTCGCGCGGGGCGAAAGACTTCCCATGCCTGCTTTTCAGTCGTAGCACCGGAGTAAACTTCCGCACCAAACTCGTCATCGCAGGAAAAACAAAACAGGGCCACGCCGGCTGATATTGCCGACTTGCCATTTTTACGCGGGATCTCAGTGTAAACCTCCCGAAAACGGCGCAGCTTTGAACCTTTGTGAACCCAGCCAAATGCGCAACTCACGATAAAAAGCTGCCACGGCTCAAGCGTGATCGGCATACGCTTAAACGCCCACTCTCCCTTTGTGTGGGGTAACAGTTGAATAAACTTCGCCGCCTTTTCAGCGCGGTCTTTATCAAACCGGTATTTAAATTTCCGGCCTTTCTCTGCCGCTAAGTCGTCAATATGGCGCTGGCAGGCGTCAATGACATAACGGCATGCGACGATCCGCCCCTGCACCACATGACGGGCGTACTGATTCGCCGCATTAACATTCGGGTATGCTTTTCTTGTCATAGGTTTGTGAACGGATTCTTAGAGGTTTTCTTGCCTGCACCAATCAGGCGGGACCGGCTGCTGGGGTCTAAACCCAACATGCCACCGAATGAGGCCATTTGTTTCATAGCCTCATTGAGCGCCGTAAGCGCTGGATTTTTTACAGGGCCGCCAGTGGCACCCTCCATAACAACGCCATGCTTTGCAACATGCTCTTGGGATTGCCGCGCCGTGGAGTAAGCCACGCAGAACATTTCCAGATTGTGTAAATCTGTCGCACAAAGTACTTGCTGAGCACAAAGCTCTTTTGCCACCATCACCCACATTGTCGATGAAAACTCGTCAAACCACTCAGGCGGCGACGCCCCCTTAATCGGTGTGAAGGATGGCTCCTCTTTATTCAGAGCACGTTTACCCGGATTGCCCGCCAACTCCTTTCGGGC
>Ga0105858_1000728_pt1 | contig 12277 bp, 10 predicted proteins | sample OrgsoiDNA_201062_FD_89683 | JGI IMG/M metagenome (GOLD analysis project Ga0105858, IMG submission 89683) | Permafrost soil microbial communities from the Arctic, to analyse light accelerated degradation of dissolved organic matter (DOM) -... | ecosystem: Environmental > Terrestrial > Soil >...
ACCGGGCTTGCGTGCCTTGTACTCGAGCGTGCGCGGCGCATGATGGATTGGGCCGATGCAATTTCGGCCATGACGTTCGAGACTCAGCGCGCTCAGATAGGCGCGCTCGATTTGGCGTCGATGGCATTGCGCGCGTCACCCGGTTTGACGCATGTCGCGCAAAAGCTGACCGGCATGCTGTCGGGGTCCTCCATCCTGGCGGCGGCTGCTGGACGTAAAACGCAGGATGCACTGAGTCTCAGAAGCATTCCACACGTTCACGGTGCGGTGCGTGATGCATGGACCGATGTGGCGACGGTGGTGAACCGCGAACTGGCGAGCGTGACCGATAACCCTATTGTTTCGGGTACGCCCGCTGCGCCGGAAGTCTATTCGCAGGCACACGCGGTGGGCGCCGCTATCGGGCTCGCCATGGATCATTTGGGTATTGCGATGGCGGAGCTTGGCACCATTTCTGAGCGAAGGATCGACCGCATGGTCAATCCGCTGATCAGTGGATTGCCTGCGTTCCTTGCGCTGGCTAGTGGTGTGGCGTCGGGCCTGATGATTGCCCAGTACACGGCCGTGTCTCTGGTCGCGCAGAACCGGCGTCTTGCGGCCCCCGCCAGTCTGGACGGCGGCGTGACCTCTGGCCTCCAGGAAGACATCCTCTGCCACGCGACCCCAGCAGCGTTGAAAGCGGAAGAGATCCTCGACAACCTGCAGAAAATCTACGCGATCGAATTGTTAGCGGCATGCCAGAGCTACGACCTGCTTGGTCGAGACCTCGCGCCTGCGCCGCAGACGTCGGCGCTACATCAAACGCTGCGCAGTGAGATCGCTACCTATGCCGACGATCGTCCGCTGGGTGACGATATCGCGGCGGCGGAATGTTTCATGACGCAGAACACACCCGATGCTGTTTGGGTGCGGATGGGCTGCGCTTAAAGACCGGATCTATCGCGCGAGATGTTCGATGCGCTAGCGATTCACCTATGGCAGGAGCAATCGTGCTCGAAGTCCTGGTAAGTCAAAAAACGCTGGAGGCGGATGGCGTCTTCAGCTTCGAGCTAAAGCCAACTGTGGGCGAAGTGCTGCCCGGGTTCAGCGCGGGGGCGCATATCGACGTACATCTTGCGCCGGGAGTGATCCGTCAATATTCGTTATGCAACAGCCCCGCGGAGCAACATCGCTACCTGATTGGCGTGTTGGATGAACCTGCATCGCGCGGCGGTTCGCGCGCGATGCACAAAGAGATTTTGCAAGGACATTCGCTGCACATTAGTGAGCCGAGAAACATGTTCCCGCTAAAGGCCTCCGCGAAAAAACATCTGTTGTTCGCGGGTGGAATTGGTATCACACCGATTATTAGCATGGGGTATGAATTATTGGCGGACGGGGCGGACTTTGAACTGCACTATTGCGCCCGTGCCCCGGAGCGAACTGCATTCCTCCACCAGATACAAGCGTCGGCGCTAGCGACGAAAGTGCAATTTCATTTCGACCAGTTGGCACCCGCCCAGAAGCTCGATGCGCGCGCTGTCCTGGCAAACCCGCGTCCTGATGTCCATGTGTACGTGTGCGGCCCTGGTGGTTTCATCGAATACGTTCTGGGTACGGCCCGTTCCTGCGGATGGAGCGACGACCAGCTTCATCGCGAGTATTTTACTGCGCCCGAGGTCGCTCTCGGTCTCGACGACTCCTTTGAGGTCGAGATCTCAGGCTCCGGGCTGGTACTGAATATTCCAAAGGAAAAAACCGTTGTAGAGGTACTGCGTGCCGCCGGCATTGACATACCGACGTCGTGCGAGCAGGGCATCTGCGGATCATGTCTGACACCCGTGCTACTGGGAATACCCGATCACCGTGACCAGATCATGAGCGATGCGGAGCATGCAAGGAACGACCAGTTCACCCCTTGTTGTTCCAGAGCCAAGAGCCGGCGCCTGGTGCTGCAAATCTGAAGCATTTGATTCTGCCGTAGGTCCGCTTCGGCTCAGAGCGGACAGACATGTTGTCTTGTACTTTTTTCAGCCCACAGCCTGGCTGATGGTCGTCGACCTTCCCAGGCACACATCATAGGAACTAAAAATGAAAGTCCCTTCTGGAAGTACTGGCTGCCTGGTATTAAATGCAGTCCTAAGCATGATGATAGTACTGTCATCGGGTGCTCAAGCAAAGGAATGGACAACCGTGACAGTTGCCACGGAAGGCAGCTATGAACCGTGGAACATGACCTTGCCGGGCGGAAAGCTTGGCGGATTCGAGCCTGAATTGTTGGAGAACGTCTGCGCCCGGATCAAGATCAAGTGCGAGCAGGTCACGCAGGATTGGGACGGCATGATCCCCGGGCTTCAGGCCGGCAAGTTTGATGTACTCGTCGATGCCATTTCGATCACACCCGATCGAGAAAAGATTATCGCCTTCTCAAGCCCTTACGCAGCGACACCGGCAGCATTTGTGTCGGTCGGCTCGGGCGTGTTGCCCAAGCCGGTCGGCAATGGACAGGTCGTTCGATTGACCGGCGATCCTAAAGCCGACAAGCCGACGGTCGATTTGCTGCGCCAATATCTGAAGGGAAAAACAATCGGAATCCAATCCGGTTCGGTCTACACGCAATTTATCGAAGACAACTTCAAGGATATCGCCACGATCCGCGTGTACAAGACTGCACCGGAGCATGACCTGGACCTGGTGTCCGGTCGTATCGACGTTGCATTCGACGACGTGACTTATTGGGTAGTCGCGCTGGCCAAGCCGGAAAACAAGACGCTGGGGTTCACGGGACCGAAGATCGCCGGCCCGATCTGGGGACCGGGAGAGGCGCTGGCATTTCGACAGTCCGACAAAGACCTGCAAAAGAAATTCAATGCTGGCGTGAGCGCGGCCGTGGCGGACGGCACTGTCAAGAAGTTGGCGATGAAATGGTTCAAGGTCGATGTAACACCTTGAGCGTGTCCATCCTGGCAATTCGGTTCCGGAAGCCGGGCGTCTTTTAGACGGCTGGCTTGCCCGGTGCACGTCATAAGGCGTTGAGGAGCAGCGATGAATCTATACCGCATCTTGGGATTTGGAACGCAAGGCTGGGGCACCGTGCTATTGCTCGCCACGCTACTTACCGTCAGCCTTACGCTCACGGCACTGGCCGTAGGCGCCGTGATCGGCGCGATGGTCGCGGCAGCGAAGCTGTCATCGCGCCGCTCGGTCAGGATCGTCGGCGAAGCCTATACGACTATCTTTCGCGGGGCGCCCGAGTTGCTGATCATCTATTTGTTCTACTTCGGCAGTTCGAACGCGGTAACCGCCGTGGCGCGGCTGTTCGGGGCGGAAGGATTTATCAGCGTGCCGGCCTTTGCGGTTGGCGCAATTGCGGTCGGTGTTATCTCGGGTGCCTACCAGGCGGAGGTCTATCGCGCGGCCGTGCTTGCCGTCCCTCCCGGTGAGATTGAAGCGGCACGCGCGATTGGAATGTCGCTTTCGATGGTCTGGCGCCGCGTGCTTATTCCTCAAGTGGTGTGCTATGCGCTCCCGGGCATTGGCAACGTCTGGCAACTCAGCTTGAAGGACTCCGCCCTGATCTCCGTCACGGGTCTGGCCGAGCTGATGCGCACGAGCCAGATTGCAACTGGCTCCACGCACCAATACTTCACGTTCTATGTCGCGGGAGGTGCTCTGTACATTCTTTTGACGAGCGTCTCCAACCGCATCTTCAACCACGCCGAAACACGCGTGGGACGCTCGTTCCGTCAAACCTTCGCCCGACAGTAAGCGGACGGATCAAGTCTGAACGCGAATCGCCTTGACATGGAAAGGTGCGATAAAACATGAACATCGATTTCGACTTCCTGGCAGACACGCTGTTGAAGCTGCTTGCCGCGCTTCCGGTTACCTTGGGACTGCTTGTGTCATCGCTGATTGCAGGCGGCCTGCTGGCGTTGGTGATCGTAGCAATGCGGCTAAGTCCGCTATGGCCCTTGAACCGCCTCGCCAGCGGATATCTGCTGTTGTTTCGGGGATCGCCGCTTCTGATCCAGATGTTCCTTGTGTACTACGGCGTCGCGCAATTTCAGGCTATCCGCGAAAGCTTCTTATGGCCTCTCCTGCGCGCCCCTTTCTCGTGCGCGGTGTTGTCTCTTGCGCTGTGTACCGCCGCCTATACGGCGGAGATCATCCGTGGGGGACTGCAGGCCGTCCCGCACGGCGAGATAGAAGCCGCGCTTAGCTGCGGGATGTCACGCTTTACCCTGCTGCGCAGAATCGTTGGTCCGATCGCACTGCGCTACGCGTTGCCGTCCTACTCGACTGAAGTGGTCCTGCTCGCGAAGTCCACCGCGCTTGCCAGTCTCGTAACGGTCTGGGATATGACGGGTGTGGCGCAACAAATAATCCAGAAAACATACCGCACGATGGAAGTATTCCTGTGCGCCGCAGCTATTTATCTCGTGCTGAATTTCCTGATTGTTCGTGCGCTTGCATGGCTGGAAGCGAAGCTTTCTCCGCACACCCGAGCGCGGCGTTCGACTGCTGCCGAGCCCACTCGCGCAGTGTCATCACGCGAATCGAATGAACTGCAGGCGGGGCTGACGCGCAGCGAGCCGATCTCTGACTCTGATCTCTAACCCTTCACGAAACGCGAGACCATTCATGCAATCCACCCTAAGCCACCCAGCTCCGGTCCCGCTCTCCGTGACGGGTATTCACAAGTCGTTCGGTCACGCGCACGTGTTGAAAGGCATTTCGCTCGATGCCCATAACGGCGATGTGATATCCATTCTTGGATCGAGCGGATCGGGGAAAAGCACGTTCTTGCGTTGCATCAACATGCTCGAAACGCCGGACGACGGCGCTGTGGCAGTTGCGGGGGAAACCATAGAGATGTGTCGCGGCAGGCAAGGGCGACGGCAGCCGCGCAGCCGTCTCCAGGTCGACCGGGTTCGTGCGCAACTCGGCATGGTGTTCCAGAGTTTCAATCTCTGGTCCCACATGACGGCTCTGCAAAACGTCATGGAGGGTGCATTGCACGTACAGAAGCGCGCCAAAGCGGAGTGCATTTCGGAGGCAGAAGATTTGCTCAAAAAGGTCGGCCTGTACGAAAAGCGCCATTGCTATCCGGCACATCTGTCCGGCGGCCAGCAGCAACGTGTAGCGATCGCGCGGGCACTGGCCATGCACCCGAAGGTCATGCTTTTCGACGAACCAACATCCGCACTAGACCCCGAACTGGTCGGCGAGGTATTGCGCGTGATGCGTGCGCTGGCAGAGGAGGGACGCACCATGCTAGTGGTTACTCACGAGATGGATTTCGCACGACATGTGTCGAACCGGGTGGTGTTTCTGCACCAGGGACTTATTGATGCGCAAGGCACACCGGAGGAACTCTTCACCAATTCCAAATCCGAGCGCTTTCGGCAATTCGTTTCGGGTCATTACGGGACTTGTCCGAAATGAAATCCATACAAAGTCGCGGACCTCAAACACGATGACGCGTGCGGTCCCTGCTTACCAGCAGATAAAGGCGTATTTGCTGAATGCGATTGCGGACGGAACATGGAAGACCGGAGAGCCTATTTCTTCAGAGAAGCAGTTGGCCGTGCAGTTCGCAGTTGCCCGCATGACGATCTCGCGCGCATTGTGGGAGTTATCCCTGGAGGGGGTGGTAAACCGCGTCAAAGGCGTCGGCACGTTCGTAGCGGTCCCACGTTGTCAGTCAATGCGGCTAGAAATAATGAACATAGAAGACGAGATTGAACAGCGTGGCAACCGGTTTCTTGCGAAAGTTTTGTCGCTCGGATTTAGCGACAATGCGATTGCTTTGGAGGAAGACTGTTTACGGCTAGGTGCCAGCAAAGCGAACACGTTCCATTCGCGTATCGTCTACTACGAAAACGCGTCGCCTGTTCAATATGAAGACCGATTCGTCCACTCCGACCTGTTCCCCGACTACGTCAAGCAAGATTTCACGAGGGAGACCCCTAACCGATACATGAGCCGCGTTAGACCTTTCGAAAACACCGATTGCCGTGTTCTTACCCGCAAGCCAACCAACGCCATCAGGCGTCAACTGAGAATGACAGCGGATGAACCTTGCTTGTTAGTGTGGCGCCGGAACTGGATTGGTAGCGATGTCGCGTCCTGCGCAATGTTATGGCACCCGGCATCGCGTTTTCGATTGACGAGCGGGTTCGGACAAGACTCAGGTGGTGTCAGAAGAAACGCCATCACGACATCACAGCGCGGCTCTCCTCAGCGTACGGCGAGGCCCGGACCCGAACCATGAAAATAGTTCCGTCCCTTCTATGCCTCATGGCATTGATCGCCGTGCAGGTAGGCGTGGCAATATCCCTTCCAGTCATCACATTGATCGGCCCTGTTCAAGCGTCCTTCGTCAGGTTCTCCTTTGCCGCGGCGATAGCGGTGGGTGTGAGTGCGGTTTTTCGTCCCCGGTCCCTCGTACAGGCCGCGCTGCTTCCGTCATTTTTCCTGGGAGTCGCAATGGCAGGCATGGGCATATTCTTTTCCAGCGCAGTCACGCGCATGCCGCTGGCCTTGGCGACAGCGATTGAGTTTCTCGGACCGCTCGGCATAGCAGTAGCAACGAGCCGCAGCCCGTTACCGTATTGATTGCGTTGCTGGCTTTCGCCGGGATTTGTTTTACGTTGGCGGTGGGATCAGCCAATGTGTCGATTTATGCCACGTTGCCGGCTTTCGGCGCAGCGGCAAGTTGGGCTGGGTATATCTTGATCGCCAAGAAGGTAGGGCAAGCAAGCTCCAGTGCCGGCAGTTTGGGCATCGCGCTAACGGTGGCGGCCGCTCTGAGCGGCGTCACCAGTTTCACTGAAGGCGCCTTCCAACTGCCTACCGTATCTGTGCTTGGCCAACTGCTGGTCGCAGCGTGTTTTTATCCGCTCATTCCCTACGCATTGGAAATGAGGGCATTGAAGACAATGCTTCACTATCAGTTTGGTATTTTGATGAGTGCCGAGCCTTTGGTCGCGGTCGCGATTGGATGGATGATACTGGGCCAAGGAATCAGTCGCTGGCAGATCATGGGGCTTGCGATGATTACCTTTTCCAATGCACTGTCGGCGGGTCGTCGAGGTGTCTTGGCGTCTGTGCCTGAAACCACGCGGTAAGCGACCGAATTTGATTTGTGCTGTATCGACACTACGCCTGATAGGTTCGAGACATCGAACCGGTCGCTCGGTCTTCGAGAGATTGAACGAGCTGTGCCCGCACTGCGGACGTGATGTGAGGTTGTCGTTCGCCCTCGATCATGCCGATTACGCGTTCCCATTTGGCGTTTGGCAACGCTAGTGTTTCCAGCAATGAATCGTGAGACCACCCAATGTGTTTGAGCCGCGGTACAACGGAGATTCCCACGTTCTGCCTGACTAACTCAATGATCGCCGCGATCGAGTTGACTTCAAGGATTTCGTTTGGCTTCACATGCATCCTGCGCAGCGCGCGTTCTACATTGGCACCTGTCAGCGAGCGCCGGTCAAACCGGATGAACGGCTGTGAATTGAGCAGATCCGCCGTATCCGCGCCAGGTGCCGCAATCTGGGTGCTTGCCAGAAGAACGAGTGGTTCCTCGTAAAGTGGCGTCCACCGTTGTGCTGCAGGGGTATCGCGTAAGACGTCGACAATCAACGCCGCATCTATTTCTGCGCTCAGCACCTGCCGCACAAGCTCGAAGGAATTTCCAAGAATGAGCCGAACGCTCAGGGCAGGAAATCGAGCTTTCAAGGCAAGCACGTTGTTCGACAAGAACCCCATAGCCGAAACAGTAGCACCAATCGTAATCGCTCCCGCAAGTCCCTGGTCAAGGTCGGTGCCTTGCAGCAGCGAGTCATAAGCGGCGACTACTCGACTCGCGTGCGGCACCAACGCGCGGCCGGCCGCATTTAGCTGGATCATCCGGCGCGACCGATCAAACAACGGCCGGTGGCATTCCTCTTCGAGCGCTCGCATTTGTTGGCCAACCGCGGCCTGGGTCAACGCCATCCGATTAGCGGCTGCAGCCAGGGAGCCGTACCTTTCGACAGCAAGAAATGTCCGCAACGTACGTATTTCACTCATCTCGCCACCCGCGCTTAGCCCGTAATCGCACAATACTAAATTTTATCTTTAGCAAAATTATAAAAAAATGCGTTTTTGTTTTTATTTGGTGCGGTTCACAATCGGATCACCCGGTCGGGCCACTGAACTACGGATCGAGCAGTCGTAGGATCTGTCGGAGTTCGAGAGAAGAAAATGGTTGCTGTATGCGCTTTGTAAGATTTCGCGGTGTTCGTCGGGAACCTGATCGCTATCCCAATAGCGAAGGCACCGGTCAGGTAACACAGGAATCCTACAGAAATACTTGTACGACTATTTAGAGCCCTCACCTGTGGGCTTGGATTGCCGAGAAAACCATGCAAATCATTGATCAGTTCCCGTTTATTTCAGTCGCGGGCAATCCCTTTGAGCGCGGCCGCCAATATGGTGTTCAGGCGGCGCAACGAGTGCGTGCGAGCGCTGCGATGTACGCGCAAACGCTCGCAGACCTCGACTATAGCGCTGGGTCGCGAGAGGCGCTGATCCGCTCAATGGAACGCAGCATTGGCGAGTTTGGATCCCATTACCTGGATGAGATGCGAGGGATTGCGGAGGGATCCGGCGTGGCTTTCCAGGACATCGTGATGATCAACGCGCGAACCGAGGTGCTGGCGAAAGCGCGTGCGGAAAAAGTGGCGGCGGTGAATGAAGATGCCGGCGACGGATGTACCGGCGCATTGATCCTGCCGGATCGGTCAGCGACAGGGCGGTTGATTCACGGCCAGAACTGGGACTGGCGTGCCGATTGCGCCCAAACAGGTATTGTCCTGAGAGTGCGTAGCGACGACGGCCCTGATTTTTTGACGTTTGTCGAAGCGGGCGGACTTGCGCGAAGCGGCTTCAACAGCGCCGGCGTGTCGATCACGGCCAACTACCTCGAATCCGAGCGTGATTTCAAACAGGCAGGTGTTCCGTTGTCCCTGCTGCGCCGCAGTGTACTTGAGCAGTCGGTCTTCGCAAACGCCCTGAAGGTGATCGCAACGACGCCCAAGTCGTGTTCGAACAACGTCATGCTTGGTATGGCAGAGGGGTTTGGCATCGATCTGGAGTGTGCGCCGGACGAAGCCTTTCCCATTTATCCGGGCGACGATCAACTTATCGTGCATGCGAATCACTGGGTAAGTCGGGTCGCGCGAGGCAAGTTGATCGACACGGGATGCGAAAACTCTGCTGACAGCCATTACCGTGACTGGCGTGTAAGAAAAATTCTGAACCGGTCGACCTTGATCGGTCGCCAGGAGTTGAAAGAAGCGCTATTCGATTCGTTTGGGACGCCGTTCTCCGTCTGCCGGCCTCCTCGGCCCGGTACGCGTCACGCAATGACCGCGACCGTGGCTATGGTCATTATGGAACCCGCGCTTGGGGAGATGGAGGTTGCTCCAATGCCAGCGCTGAATCGCACGTTCACGCGCTATAGCCTCGCCGGCGAACCAGTCGTTCTTGCCAACTGAGTATCAAAGGAACTACTTCATCAACGGGTTGGAGGAAAGACATGAGAATTCCTGTAGATACTGAAGCGGCCGAGCCAGTGCGACCCAGTCCGCGACAGATCCGTAGAGCTATCGCAACATCGGTAGTTGCAAATGGCTTGGAATGGTTCGACTTTTTTGCGTACGCTTATTTCTCGAAGACGATCGCCCAAGTGTTTTTTCCCAGTGACAGCGCTGTCGTGTCGTTGTCTTTGACGTTCGGAACCTTTGCGTTGGGTTTCGTCGTGCGCCCGTTTGGTGGTGTGCTGCTTGGGATGTATGCGGATCGAGTAGGCCGGGCGCGGGCGCTGTCATTTCTGATGATCATGATGGTGGTCGCCACGCTGCTGATCGGGCTTGCTCCGGGCTACGCGACGATAGGCGTCACCGCGCCGTTGCTTGTCGTTCTAGCGCGCCTCCTTCAGGGTCTTTCTGTCGGAGGTCAATATAGTATGACCTCGGTCATCCTGGTTGAGATGGCACCGGCCGGCAAGAAGATGTTCTATGGCAGTTTCAACAATGTTGCGCAATCCGTAGCGGGTCTCCTTTCGTCCGGCGGAGGTTACTTGCTGACGACGCATCTGCCCGCCGCAAGTCTGGCCAGCTGGGGATGGCGCGTTCCCTTTCTCGTGGGAGCCCTTGCTGGCCCGTTAGGTCTTTACATTCGTCATCACGTTGCCGAATCACCTGATTTTCAGGCAAGTCGGCGGCACGCCGGCCCAGACCGATCGATCGCGACGAAATTTGCGAGCTTTCTGAGGGAGCAGGGCGACGCTGTATTGTGTGCAATCGGCGTCATGATCATTGGTACCGCTTCGAGTTACGTATGGACTTCGTACCTGCCAATCTACGTGGAACGTCAGTTGCATCTGCCTCTGTCCAGCGCACTGATCGGGATCTTTATTGGAGGGGCGATCAACGTTGTCTTGTTGCCGGTCTCAGGCAAGCTTGCCGATCGATTTGGCGCGTACCGGCTGTTCTATCCGACGGCGATCGCGGCGGCCGTGTGTACATTCCCGCTCTTCTGGTTCATTAACACACAGCCGTCTGTGACTCGCCTGATTACCGGCCAGATCATTGCATCCGTGCTCCAGGCCATGATATCGGGCCCGCACTCGGGAATGTTGGCAATGATCTTTCCAGCACGGACTCGCTCCACCGGCGTCGCGCTGTCCTATAACCTGGCGGTGACGGTGTTTGGCGGCATGGCACCGTTGACTATTAGTTTGCTGATCCATTTCACGGGAAACAATCAGATCCCCGCGTTCTACGTAATATTTGCTGCGTTGTTATCGTTTGCGCTGGTGCGCTGTACCCGCACCGGACAGTTGGCTACTATCGCGGAGCGTGAGCAGCGTCCGATCGGACCGGTCGGCGAGATCGACTCGCATCGCATGAGCATGGCTGCGGAAGAGTGAGCATCGTCGGAAAGCGATATCCGGGCAATGCTCATTCGCCACCAACAGGCGTACTCAAACGGTGCGCTTCCGAAGAGGCCGCGAAAGCACACCGCAAACGCCGTTGGTTACTTCCCCACCGCATTCCTTGGTCGAGCATGCATCATTAAGATCCGCTTCCGCGAAACCTCACGCCGGCCGTAATCCTCGACGGCAATCCTACAAGTCCCAATTTCGATTGAGAAGAACGTTCCAGGCGATCGGTATCCAGTTAGCCGATCACTCGGGAATTCATCTATGGACAACTGTTCGCGTGCGGACCGGGCGTTGCCGGTCGCGCCAAGCATAACCCGCTGTCCGCGAAACGATGATCTTCAATATCGATCGTGATCTTGAAAACTGGTCTTACTTGGCAAAAATTGCGCACTTACGATCCTTCGCAATCCTGCTTATAGGACCTGGTTTTCACGGTGTTTTATCTATTTCACGATATCTTTGGGGTGGGGCGATGAAGAAACAAATCCTGGGAATTGCCGCGTGCATGTCGGTGTACGGCGTTGCACACGCTCAAAGTTCGGTGACTCTCTACGGGCTCCTCGACAATGGCTTCGTGTTCAATTCGAATTCAAAGGGTAGCCGCCAGTACGAATTGGGTTCCGGTAACCTGCAAGGGGATCGTTGGGGCTTGATCGGTTCGGAGGACCTGGGCGGCGGGTTGAAGGCCATCTTCCGCCTGGAAGGCGGCTTCAACATCGACAACGGCACGCTCGGCCAAGGCGGCTCGGAGTTCGGCCGCAAAGCTTACGTTGGGCTGGCAAGTTCCATGGGTACAGTGACGCTCGGTCGCCAGTACGACTTGCTCGGCGACTATGTCGGCAGCTTCGAGTCGGGCAACGCCGAAAAGCTGGTGACGCTGAAAGAGTGGGGCAGCATATACGGCTCGCATCCGGGCGACATGGACAACCTCGATAACACCAACCGGATCAACAACTCGATCAAGTACGCCAGCCCCAACTATGGCGGCCTGACCTTCGGTGGCTTCTACAGCTTCGGGGGCAAGGCGGGGGAATTCACGCAGGACCAGATATATGCCGTCGGCGCGGGCTACGACAATGGCCCGCTGGCCCTCGGTGTGTCGTATGAAAACGCACGCGACCCCAACTTCTCGGTCTTTGGTACCAATCCCAGCGCGAACTCGCCGACGTCAACCTCGGCGCTCAATATGTCGAGCCCCGTGTACAGCGGGTTCGCGTCGGCGCATACGTGGCAGGTCGTCTCGGCGGGCGCCGCGTACAAGATCGGCAATGCGACCATTGGCGGCGTGTACAGCAACGT
>Ga0105858_1000730_pt1 | contig 12273 bp, 13 predicted proteins | sample OrgsoiDNA_201062_FD_89683 | JGI IMG/M metagenome (GOLD analysis project Ga0105858, IMG submission 89683) | Permafrost soil microbial communities from the Arctic, to analyse light accelerated degradation of dissolved organic matter (DOM) -... | ecosystem: Environmental > Terrestrial > Soil >...
CGCCGCTCGATGCCGCCAGCACCAGCACATCCTCGCCGGGCTGCAATTTGGCGCGCGCCATCAACATGTGCCACGCGGTGAGGAATACCAGCGGGGCAGCGGCGGCCTGTTCGAAGGCCAGGCTGTCGGGTATCCGGATCACGCTATATTCGGGTGCGGCCAGAAGTTCGGTGTTGCCGCCATCGAGCGCGTAACCGAACACGGTGTAGCCGCGGCACAAGTTGTCGTTGCCGGTCAGGCACGGCTGGCACTGCCGGCAGCTTAAGCCGGGAGAAAGCAGAACGCGCCAGCCGGGCTTGACGCGCTCACAGAGGCCGCCCACCGCCACCACGTCGCCCGCGATATCGCTGCCCAGCACGTGGGGCATGTGGAACGTCATCCCGGGAATTCCGGCGCGGACGAAAAGGTCCAGGTGGTTGATCGAGCAGGCGCGCACGCGGATCAGCGCCTGGTGGGGCGCGATGGTGGGCTCGGGCGCGTCTTCGTAGACCAGGGCTTCGGGGCCGCCGTGCCGGTGGATGCGGGCGAGCTTCATGAGAGAAGGCTAGTCTAGCACTCTCCCGCAAAGGCGCGAAGTACCGTAAAGGCCGCAAAGAACTGCAAAGAAGAGATAGTTTTTACGAACATTTGTTAGCCTTTCTGTTTTGGGCGGTTTGGGTGTATTCTGGAGTGCGAGGGGAGAAGGGTATCGTTAAGTTTTGCGTACTGGCGAGCGGCAGCTCCGGGAACGCGGCACTGCTGGCTACTGAACGGACGCGGATCCTGGTGGATGCCGGGCTGAGCATGCGGGAGTTGCGCAGGCGCCTCGCGGCGATCGGCGAAGACCTCAACCGCATCGACGCCATCCTCATCACTCACGAACATTCCGATCATGTCTCGGGCCTGGCGGTGCTGGCGCGCAACAAGGAAATCCGCGCCACGGTTTATATGACGCTTCTCACCGCGCCCGCCATCGATTGGGGTCCAGCGCGGCCGGCGCGCCTGGAACCGTTCCAGGCCGGGGCCAGTTTCCAGATCGGCGATATCGAAGTGCAGAGCTTCGGCATTCCGCATGATGCCATCGACCCTATCGGCTACTGCTTCGAAGCGGAGGGCGTGCGCATCGGCGTGGCCACCGACCTGGGCTACGTTCCGGAATCCATCAAGTTTCACCTGCGGCGCACGGACCTTCTGCTGCTCGAAGCCAATCACGATCTGGACATGCTGAAGGTGGGGCCCTATCCGTGGCCGGTGAAGCAGCGCGTGATGAGCCGGGTAGGCCACCTTTCGAACCTGGGGATGTCGGACTACCTGATGCAGGATCTGGACTCCTGCACCGCCAACCTGGTGCTGGGGCACCTGAGCGAGCACAACAACCATCCGGCGATCGTGCAGATGATCGCCAGCGAAGCGCTGGAGCGGCGCGGGTTGAAGACCGCGCTCTCGATCGCCAGACAGAACACCCCTTCCGAAGTTTTTCAATTTTAAGATCAATCATGATTGCGCGATATACGCGGCCCGAAATGGGCCGGATCTGGAGCGACCAGAACAAGTTTCAACAATGGCTCGAGGTGGAACTGGCGGCATCGGAGGCGCTGGCCGAGCGGGGCGTGGTGCCGGCCGAAGCGGCCCGGCTGCTGCGCGCGCACGCGGGCTTCGATGTGCCGCGCATCCTCGAGATTGAAAAAGAAGTCAGGCACGACGTGATCGCCTTCACTACGGCGGTAGCCGAAACCATGGCCCAGGCCGGGCACGCCGAAGCTTCGCGGTGGCTGCACTACGGGCTGACTTCGAACGACGTGGTGGATACCGCGCAGGCGCTGGTGTTGCAGCAGGCCTCGGCGATTCTGCTGCGCGGGTTGCAGGGATTGCGAGACGTGCTGAAGCGGCGCGCGCTCGAGTTTGAGCACACCGTGCAAATCGGCCGCACCCACGGCGTTCACGCCGAGCCGATCACTTTCGGGCTCAAGCTGGCCATCTGGTATGAGGAGGCCGGACGCAACCTGGCGCGCCTTCAGGCCGCGGCCAAAGACGTCAACGTCGGCAAGATGTCGGGCGCCGTGGGCGCCTTCGGCCACATTGCGCCCGAAGTGGAGGAAATCATCTGCGCGCGCCTGAATCTGCAGCCGGCGGCCGTGGCCTCGCAGGTGATCCAGCGCGACCGGCACGCCCATTTCGTGTCGGTGCTGGCGCTGGTAACGGCGCTGTGCGAGAAGATCGCGCTCGAAGTGCGGCACCTGCAGCGCACCGAAGTGCGCGAAGCCGAATAGTATTTTGCGCCAGGACAGAAGGGCAGTTCGGCCATGCCGCACAAACGCAATCCGGTAACGTGCGAACAGATTTGCGGGCTGGCGCGGGTAGTGCGATCGAACGTGCAGGCGGCGTTTGAGGATATCGCGCTGTGGCACGAACGCGACATCTCGCATTCCTCGGTGGAGCGTGTAATCCTTCCGGATTCCACAATCCTGGCCGACTATCTGTTGGAGAAGACAACCGGGCTGGTGGATCGGCTCCTGGTCTATCCCGAGCGCATGCGGCGCAACCTGGAGATGACGCGCGGGCTGGTATTTTCAGGGCAGGTGCTGCTGGACCTGGCAGCGGCGGGAATGCTGCGCGAACATGCGTACCGGATTGTACAGGCCCACGCGATGCGGGCCTGGGAGGAAGAGGGCGATTTTCGCGCGGCGATTGCGGCCGACCCGGAAATCCGGGCGGTGTTGACCGCGGAGCAGATCGCGCACGCGTTTTCGCTGGAGCGGCAATTGAAGAACGTGGGCAAGATTTTCGCGCGTGTTTTTGGGCCTAGCGGGCAGTTTACATAGGTACCGCGGCTTGTAGGGTGAAGCGCAGCGGGGTTTCGGCCCGCACGCCTACCTGCTTCTTACCGGTCAGCGCGGCGCCCGCGGTACCGGCGCCTGCGCCCGCGCCCGCCCCAATCAGCGCGCCCTTCGGCCCGCCGGCGATGGCCCCAATGACCGCGCCTAACCCGGCGCCGCCGCCGATCCAGATCGAATTGCGCTTCTTATGCCGGTCGCTCACCCGATCGATACTCGTGGTGCGCACGCGGTATTCCCTGCCCTCCAATTCGAAAGAGTCGAGGGTCAGCCCGATTCGCGCCCGGCCTTTCATACGGCCCGATGCCGCGGCCATAGTGACGTGCCCGGAGAAATGCGTGCCCGCGGGCACATACGTCCGGCCATCGACATCCACGGGAGCGGTCAGCGTGGCGGTGAAACTATCGCCCGCGCGGTTGGCCCGCGTGTCGATCGACTCATCCACGCGAACGTGCAGCGCGGCGCCGCTGGGGATCTCCTTCACGACGACCGGCTCGGGATTGCCGTGCTGCGCCGCCGGATCGGCGGTCCATTTCTGGGGAGACTGCGTTTTCGAACAACCGGCCAACAGCAGCATTAGTGCGAACCAGAACGGTGCGAACCAGAACAGTTTGCGCATGAAATTTCAGTACCTCAGTCAACTGTAATGAAGCAACCAGCGTGCCAGTTTGTAAGTGCTTTCCCGTGAGAGTCTAATTTCAGGCGCCGGCAATGTTACAGTGCATCGGGTGTAAGATAAGGTATGGGTTGTACGCCCTCAGTTTCGCGACCCGGCCTCTTCGCCTCCGATTAGTTCCCAGCCGCTTTTCTCAACCTCTTAATCGACTGAACAGGAGATTTTTTATGGTAAAGACCTTGGAACAGGTCCGTCCGGACCTTCCGCATCTCACCGGTCCTCTGCCCGGCGCCCGCGCGCGAGCCATAATCGAGCGCGACGCGCAAGTGGTGTCCACATCGTACACGCGCAGCTACCCGCTGGTGGTTGAGCGCGGCGAAGGCGCCATGATCGAAGACGTGGACGGCAACCGCTTTCTGGATTTCAATGCCGGCATCGCGGTGGCTTCCACGGGCCATTGCCATCCGCGCGTGGTGGCGGCCATCCAACAACAGGCTGCGCGGCTGATCCACATGTCGGGCACCGACTTCTATTACGAAGGGCTGGTGGCGGTGGCGGAAAAGCTGGCGGCGAGCGCGCCCGGGGATGCGCGGCGACGCGTCTCATTCGGCAACTCCGGCGCCGAAGCCATGGAAGGCTGCATCAAGCTGGCGCGCTGGACGACGGGCCGCCCCATGCTCATTGCGTTCTTCGGCAGCTTCCACGGACGCACCATGGGGGCGCTTTCGCTCACCGCGCGGAAGTCCGTGCAGCGGGCGGGCTTCGGTCCGATGCTGCCGGGCGTGGTGCATGCGCCGTATCCCAATTGCTACCGCTGCCCGTTCGGCAAAGAGCCCGAAAGCTGCGCCGTGGAATGCGTGAAGTACGTGGAGGAGACGCTGCTGAAGACCATTGCGCCCGCGGCCGAGACGGCGGCGATTGTGGTGGAGCCGGTGCAGGGCGAGGGCGGCTACATTGTTCCGCCGAAGAAATTCTTCGACGAGCTGGCGCGCGTGGCCAGTCAGAATGGTATTCTTCTGATTTTCGACGAAGTGCAGTGCGGAATGGGCCGCACCGGCAAGATGTGGGCGGCGGAACATTTCGAAGCCGTGCCCGACATCTTCTCGGTGGCCAAGGGAATCGCCAGCGGGATGCCGCTGGGAGCCACGGTGGCGCGCGCGGACCTGATGACGTGGCCGCCGGGAGCCCACGCTTCCACGTTTGGAGGCAACCCGGTTTGCTGCGCCGCCGCGCTAGAGACCTTCGCATTGCTGGAGGAAGAGCTGATCGAAAACGCCGCGCGCATGGGCGCTTATTTGAAGGGCCGGATGAGCGATTGGCCGAAACGCTTCCCCAACGTCGGCGATGTGCGCGGCCTGGGGCTGATGATCGGGATCGAACTGGTGCGCGACCAGAAGACGAAAGAGAAGGCGCCCGAACTCCGCGACCGCGTGGTGGATTTAGCTTTCGAGCGCGGGCTTCTGATACTGGGCGCGGGCGATAATACCCTGCGGCTGTGCCCGCCGCTGGTGATTACGCGCGACCAATGCGATTTCGCGATTGATACGCTGGAGGAGTGCCTGATCACGGCGAAGACCGGATGAGAATACTCGACGTGGGCTGCGGGATTCACAAGCAACCCGGCTCCATCGGCCTTGACCGTAACCCCGCCAGCCACGCCGACGTTCTGGCCGACCTCGACCGTTTTCCGTATCCTTTCGCCGATAGCGCATTCGACCGGTTGACCGCCATCCACGTGATCGAACACGTCAACGACGTGATCCGCACCATGGAAGAATTCCACCGCCTGGTGAGGGCCGGCGGCACGGTGCGCCTGGAGACCCCGCATTACACCGATTTCAGCTCCTTTTGCGACCCCACCCACAAGAGCCATCTGAACAGTTTCAGCTTCCGCTATTTTGGCGAGAATCACGGCGGCTTCGGGTATTATTCGAAATCCAGATTTCGCGAAATCTCCGTGCGCGTCAAGCTGCTGGCATTCTGGAAGTGGCTGGGGTTTGAATTTCTGGTCAACCGGTTCCCGCGCTACCGGCGGTTCTGGGAACACTACCTTTGTTATGTGGTCCGCGGAAAAGTTATGGCGTTCGAATTCGAAGTGTCCAAGTGATCGGTTTACTGTATCGCGCGGCCGACGCCCTCAGGCGCCGCTCGCAGCACACCGACCATGGCCGCATGGGTGAAGACGCGGCCCACCGCTATTTGCGGCGGCACGGCTGCACCATCGTGTCGCGGAATTACCGCCCACGCGGCGGCGGCGGTGAGATTGACCTGGTGGTCTGGCACGGCCCGCGGCTGGTGTTCGTCGAAGTCAAGACGCGGGAGACTGAAGAGTTCGGCACACCCGACCGCTTCGTAGACGCCGAGAAACGCGCCAATCTACAGCGCGCCGCCCACGACTATGCCCGCCGCGCGGACGTGGATTGGGACCTGACGCGCTTCGATATTGTGAGCGTGGTGCTGGAGAAGCCGATGCGGATTGAGTGGATGAAGGACGCCTTCCGGTAGAGAGCGAAAGGGCTCAAACGCCTGGCTGCGGTCCGCGACGAATCCACTCATCGACGACCTGAATCAGCGCGTTGAGCTTTTCGGTGGTTTCCAGTTGGGCGTTTTCGATCCGGCGGAATCGTTCGTGGCCGGCTTCGGCTTGCCGCTCCTCGATGGCGGCCAACGCCTCGACCACGCCAACCAGTTTCTCCAAACGCCCCTCAAGGCGGTCAACCCGGAATTCTAAGTTATCTGCCATTAAAGTGCCCGCGTGAGAATCGCCGCTTCGATCATTGTACCAAGCCTCTCGTCGAAGTTTAGTACACTCACTCTGACGCGGAGGAAACCATGCGGGTCTGGAAAATCGGTCTCATTGCGACTGCTCTCATGGTGCTGGCGGCTGCGCCTGCCGCCAGGCGCGGCGTAACATCGGAGGATTATTTCGCGTTCCAGGGAATCAATGACGCGCACATCTCGCCCGACGGCAAACAGGCGGCGTACGTGCTGACTACCGTGGATCAGAAGAGAAACCGGCGTGACAATTCGATCTGGGTAGTGGGGATTGACGGACAGTCGGCGCCTCGGCGGCTGACGGCGGAGGGCTTCAATTCCACTTCGCCGCGATGGAGCCCGGATGGATCGCGGCTGGCATTCGTTTCCACTCGCAGCGCACCAGGCGCGGAGCCGGCCGAAGCGCCCCGCCCGCAGATTCACATTCTGCATCTGAATGGCGGCGAGGCTCTGGCGCTGACACATCTGAAGAACGGGGCGGGAGCGTTTCAGTGGTCGCCCGACGGCAAACGTCTGGCGGTGTTGAGCCGGACCGGCCCCAGCGATAACGTGGCGGCCGCGGCGCGAAAGAGCGACGTGCGCCATTATTCGCACATCTCCTACAAGTTCAACGACACCGGCTGGTTCGACGACAAGCGCAGCCATCTCTGGGTGATCGATGCCGTGACCGGCGCGGGCAGGCAGATCACGTCGGGCGACGATTGGAACGATACCGATCCGCAATGGTCGCCCGATTCCACGCGGATTGCGTTTGTCTCCGACCGCACCGGCAAAGAGTACGACGATGGGCGTAACAAAGATGTCTGGGTGATTGCGGCCGAGGGCGGGCCGCTCACCAAGATTTCGGATCATGACTTTGACGATACGCAGCCTCGGTGGTCGCCCGACGGCAGGCAGATCGCATTCGCCGGCCAGACGCAGCGGCGGCAGTTTCCGAAGTTGTACATCGCTGCGGCGGCGGGCGGCAAATCGAGCCTGGTGCTGGAAGACCTGGACCTGATCCCCACCGACTTGCATTGGGGACCGGGGGCGCGCGAACTGCGCTTCGAGACCGGCGTGAAGGGCCAGACGCACGTTTTCCGCGTGGATCCGGACAGCCACAAGTTTGCGCCCGTGACCTCCGGAGAGCGCGCCGTTCGCGGCTTCGACATCAACCAGAAGGCCGGCGTGATGACTTACCTGGCTAACGATTTCCAGCACCTGGACGACCTTTATGCGGCCGCCCTGGACGGCGCGGGCGAGCGCCAGTTGACGCACCTGAATGCGGATCTCTGGCCGGGACTGGACGTGGCCGCCGTGGAACGCCTGCGTTATAAGAGCACGGACGGGTGGGACATCGATGGATTTTTCGTGAAGCCGATCGGCTGGCAAGCGGGCAAGAAGTATCCCATGGTGGTGAGCGTTCACGGCGGGCCGGCGGGCCAGTACGGCGTGGATTGGTATCAAGAGTTCCAGGTCTACGCGGCCAAGGGGTGGGCGGTTTTTTTCTGCAATCCGCGCGGATCTACCGGCTACGGGCAGAAGTTCGAGCGGGGCATCGCGAACAATTGGGGCGGCATGGACTATCAGGACGTGATGGCGGGCGTGGATGCGGCGCTCAAACAGTATCCGTGGGTGGACACCGAGCGGCTGGGCGTGACCGGCGGAAGTTACGGCGGCTATATGACCAACTGGATTCTGGGCCACACCACGCGATTCAAGGCCGCGGTGACGCTGCGCAGCGTCTCCAATTTCATCAGCGACGACGGCACGCGCGACGGCGCCTACGGGCACGAGGAAGACTTCAAGGGATTCCTGTTTGACCAGTTCGACCAGTACTGGGACGCGTCGCCGTTGAAGTACGCCAAGAACGTCAAGACGCCGACGCTGATTCTGCATTCGGACAACGATTATCGCGTGCCGCTGGAGCAGGGCGAGCAATGGTTCCGCGCGCTGAAGCACTACGGCGTGAATGCTGAGATGGTGATTTTTCCGCGCGAGAATCACAACCTGACGCGAACGGGGGAGCCGAAGCATCTGGTGGAAAGCCTGGATTGGCAGTGCTATTGGTTCGACCGGTTTCTGAATGGGAATGCGGACGCCAGGCCGCCGGACCAGTAGAACGTGGCAGGCCAGGAGGCCTACCCTACAATTTTCCTCTTGACAGGTAATAGCAATCTGCAATATAGTAATTACAGATTGCGATATGCTGCTCGGTGAAAAACTTCGGTACCTGCGGGAAGTGGAAGGGACGCTGCGCGGCATGGACCGCGAACTCTCGCAGGTGGAGATGGCGCGGCTGATTCAGAAAGAGTTGGGCAAATCCATCAGCCAAAGCTATCTTTCGCAGATCGAAAGCGGGACGCGGCCGCACCTGACCAACTCGACGCGCATGCTGTTGGCGCGGTTTTTCAAAGTGCATCCGGGCTACCTGGTGGACGACCCGGAGGGTTTTCAGAACGAGCTGATGTCGAACCTGGGGGCGCTCGAGGACAAACTGGACCTGTGGCTGGTGTCGGGCGCGGAGCGCTTCTGCCGCGACGTGGATCTGCATCAGGCCCTGGTTACGGTAGCCAAGCACAGTGATTCGCGCATGTGCCTGATATTGCTTGGAACCATTCTGGAGAACCCGGGGCTGGCCGAGCGGTTGATTGAAGTACTCAAGGCCCCAAGTCCATCGGCGAATCCAAAGACGAGGAGGCGATCGTGACGTGGTCTGATTTCTACCTGATCTGTTTTCTTGTGGGGTTCGGCCTCAGCGTGCTGACGTTGCTGGCCGGCAACGCGCACATGCATTTGCCGCACATGCACCTGGATCACGGAATTCATCTGGGGCACGGGCACGGCGGCGGCGGCGGCGCTCCGTGGTTCAACTTCGCCACGATGGCGGCATTCCTGGCCTGGTTCGGCGGCACCGGGTATTTGCTGGAGCGCTATTACGGCGTCTGGTTTGTGGCCGCGCTGGTGGTGGCGACAGTCAGCGGCCTGGGTGGCGCCAGCATAGTTTTCCTGTTTCTGGCCAAGGTGCTGATGAGACGCGAGGAATCGCTGGACCCGGCCGACTACGAGATGACCGGGGTGCTGGGACGTCTGAGCATTCCGATACGCCCCGGCGGCACCGGTGAGTTGATTTATTCGCAGGAGGGCACGCGCCGCGTTACGGGCGCGCGCAGCGAGGATGGCGACGCCATCTCCAAGGGTTCCGAAGTCATGGTGACGCGCTATGAGAAAGGCATTGCGTACGTCCGGCCGTGGGAAGATCCGGCGGGCGAATTGGAGCCGAAGGGTTAGCGGGAAGGAGATCCAATTATGGACAACCAAGTGTTCGTGATCGCCGGTTTGATGATTCTGGCGATTATTTTCTTGATGGCGATGTTCGCCAAGCTGTTCCGCAAGGCGGGACCGCACGAGGCGATTATCGTTTACGGTTTCCGCGGAACGCGCGTGGTGAAGGGCCGCGGCACGGTGATTTTCCCGATGGTCGAGAGCGCGCGCGGCCTATCGCTGGAGCTGATGTCCTTTGACGTGGCGCCGAAGCAGGACCTGTACACCAAGCAGGGCGTGGCGGTGACGGTGGAAGCGGTAGCGCAGATCAAGGTGAAGTCCGATCCGGAATCGATTCTGACGGCTGCCGAGCAGTTTCTGACGAAGTCGCCGGAGGAGCGCGAGGGCCTGATCCGGCTGGTGATGGAAGGCCACCTGCGCGGCATCATCGGGCAGCTCACGGTGGAAGAAATCGTGAAACAGCCGGAAATGGTGGGCGACCGCATGCGGTCCACCTGCGCCGGCGACATGACCAAGATGGGCCTGGAAGTAATTTCGTTCACCATCAAGGAAGTCCGCGACAAGAACGAATACATCAGCAACATGGGCCGGCCGGACATCGCGCGCATCAAGCGCGATGCCGACGTGGCCACCGCCGAAGCCGAGCGCGATACGGCCATGAAGCGCGCCATCGCCTCACGCGAATCGGCGGTCGCCAAAGCCCTGGCGGATCAGGAACGGGTGCTGGCGGAAACGCTGTCGCAGACCAAACAGGCGGAGGCGCAGCGCGACCTGGAAGTGAAGAAGGCCCTGTACCTGGAGAGCGTCAAGAAGCAGCAGGCGCAGGCCGACAAATCGTACGAGATCCAGGGCAACATCATGCAGCAGCAGGTGCGCGCCGAGGAAGTCAAGATTCACCAGGTGGAAAAAGAGCACGAGGTGGAAGTGCAGAAGGCCGAAATCGCGCGCCGCGAAAACGAGCTGATTGCCACCGTGTACAAGGGGGCGGAGTACGAGAGGAAACGCATCGAGATGCTGGCCGAAGCCGAGAAGTCGCGGCTGATCATGCAGGCCGAAGGCCAGGCCTCGGCGATCCGGGCGCAGGGCGAGGCGGAAGCCGAAATCATCTTCAAGAAAGGCGACGCCGAAGCGCGGGCCATGAACGTAAAGGCCGAGGCCTACCAGCAATTCAACCAGGCCGCCATTGTGGACAAACTGATCACCAATATGCCGGAGATCGTCAGAGCACTGGCGGCGCCCCTGGCCAACGTGGACAAGATCACGATCGTATCCACGGGCAACGGCAGCAGTGCAGGCATGCACAAGATTACGGGCGACATCACCGAAATGGCGGCGCAGATTCCGGCGCTGTTCGAGACCCTTTCGGGCATGCCGTTCAAAGAGTTGTTCGCGAAAGTAAGAACCATTGGCGAACAGTCGCCCAAGCCGGACGACAAGCCGAAGAGCACAGGCGCGGCATCACAGTAAAAAAGGAGTATACCCATGGCACTTTTAGAGCGTGTCTCTACGTTAGTCCGGGCGAATCTCAACGACCTTGTCGACAAGGCCGAAGACCCGGAAAAGATGATCAAGCAGGTAATTCTCGACATGCAGAACCAATTGCTGCAGGTTAAGACTCAAGTGGCCATCACCATCGCCGACTTGCACGTGTTGGAGAAGAAGCTGGCGGAGAATGAGGAGAACGAGCGGCAATGGATGAAGCGCGCCGAGCTGGCCGTGGACCGGAAGGACGATACCCTGGCCCGCGCGGCGGTGGAGCGGAGCATGAGCTACAAATCCATGACCGAGAGTTTCCGGCAACAGGTGGAGGACCAGAAGACTCAAGTGGACAACCTGAAATCGGCGCTGCTGAAACTGCAGCAGAAGCTGGCCGAGGCGCAATCCAAGAGCGACCTGCTGATTGCGCAGCACCGCCGTTCGCGCGCGCTGGGCAAAGCCACCGACGCGGGGACGGCGATCGGCAACGACTCTAACTCCGCGGCCTTCGACCGCATGAAGCGCAAGGTGCATCACTCGGAGGCTACGGCGCAAGCGAAAGCCGATCTGGCGGCCGACGACGTGAACGACAAGTTCGCGGCCATGGAGAAGCAGGAAGAGGTGGACCGCCTGCTGAACGAAATCAAGTCGAAGCGCAAAGCCGGATAACTTGACGGCGTGGCGGGAGCGGTTGGTAAGAGGGCCGGCCGCTCCGACACGGAGCTCTATATGAATCACTCTGCAACAACCAATTGGTGGATTGTGTCCGCGATTGCGGTTTCTATTGTTGTGCTGCTGCTAGGCGCCAACTACTGGATAGTGGGACCGCTCTTGCTGAACCTGATGATTTGCGCGTATCCGCAGACTTACGAGACCACGGAGAAGGGCCTGGTGGTGCGGACCGCGTTGCGGCGGCAATTGATTCCGTATGAGGCGATCACGTCTATCGGCCTGGCCCGCGGCCTCGTGCGGGTTCGCTACGGGGCGCGCTCCGAAGTGCGAATCGCTCCGAACGACACCGAGGCCTTTTTCACAGACATGGCCGTGCGGACGCCGCACCTCTCGAAGCGGATGCAGAAGTTTGTGGCGGCGTTGGTGTAAAGGGCCAGACAGGCCAGGAGGCCTATCCTACCTGAAGATGATGCTGGAGCAGGTGAGGGCCGCTTCAGCCTTCATCAACTCTGAGATGTCGAGTGTCCGAATTTTCCAGCCGAGGCGCTCGACCATTCTTGCGGTTCCCGGAAAACAGGCTGGAACCAGGGCCGTATCGCCGATGGTGAGCACGTTCGCGCCGCAGGGTTCATCCGCCGGCACGTCGAGGATCTGAAA
>Ga0105858_1000732_pt1 | contig 12255 bp, 9 predicted proteins | sample OrgsoiDNA_201062_FD_89683 | JGI IMG/M metagenome (GOLD analysis project Ga0105858, IMG submission 89683) | Permafrost soil microbial communities from the Arctic, to analyse light accelerated degradation of dissolved organic matter (DOM) -... | ecosystem: Environmental > Terrestrial > Soil >...
CACCACGATACCGAGTACCGCCGCAACGATACCGAAACCGGGCATGCCGTCGGCAACGCCGGTCACCGCGTGGGATGGGTGTTCCAGCTCTTCTTTAAGGCTGAACAGCTCCATGTCGAACAAGCCTTCCAGCTCGTGCGGCGCCATGTTGCCGGAGGACATGATGCGCAGGTAGTCGCAGATGTAGGCGGTCATGCGCTCGTCTTTGAGCACCGCCGGGTACTTGGCGAAAATCGGGCTGGCGGCGGCGTCTTCGATGTCGCCTTCGATAGCCATCATGCCTTCGCGGCGACTCTTGTTGAGGATCTCGTAGATCAGCCCCAGCACTTCCAAATAAAAGGTGTGGGAGAAGCGCGAGCTGAACATGCCCAGCGACTTCTTGATCACGTGCATGGTCATGTAGCCGGGGTTGGCCTGCAGGAATGCGCCAAACGCGGCACCGCCGATGATCAACACTTCGAAGGGCTGGATCAGCGCGGCAATTTTACCGTGGGACAGGACGTACCCACCGAGCACACTTGCGATGACGACGATGATGCCGATAATTTTAGCCATAGGAGATTGGTACTTGCGCCGTCGGGTTCATGGACATATTGGGTGAAGCTGAAAACTCTTGTTCTACTTATCGGCAAAACTGCGCCAGACTATAGCCCGTTAAGGCGAAAAGCCAATTCGGCCCGTTCCGGGCGTGTAGAACGCAAGTGATGATCGCGCCCCAATCATGGCTAATGAAACGACAGCTCCAACGACAAAACCCACTACCCTCGCGACTTGGATAAAGCGCCTGGACGATGTGCTGCTGCCTGTTCCTCAGGCTAGTCACGAACGCGTGTGCAAGGCCATTCGCGATAGCCGTAGTTCTTTACGGGATATTGCCGAGCTGATGCAACACAGCCCGGCGCTGGTGCTCAGCGTGATGCGCGAGGCTAACGGCCAGGCCCATGGCAGCCTGTCGGGGCCGGCGGAAAACCTCGAAGTGGCGCTCAACCGCCTCGGCCTCAAACGCGCCGAGGAGTTGCTGGCGCGCCTGCCCTCGGTGCCGGAAAAAGACATTCCGGTGGCCCTGCGCCAACTGCTGCTGGTGAGCCAGCACGCGTCCCAGCAAGCCAACGGTTTGTTCGCCAGCCGCCTCGCGCGGGTGTGGCAAGACATTCATTGGGGCAGCCTGCTGTTTCTGTCGCCGCTATGGCCGATGGCCGTCGCCTACCCCAAGCTTCTGGAAGAATGGGAACTGCGGGTGATCCACAAAGGCCAGTCCGCACACACGGTCGAACAGGCACTGTTCGGTGTGCGCCTGCTGGACTTGTGCCGCGGCTTGACCGAAGCCTGGCACCTGCCGATCTGGGTCTCCCAAGGCTACAACCTGCTGCTGACTGAACAGCGCTTGCTGGTCAAGGCGCTGCGCATCGCCCGTGAAGATGACGCGCTGCGCCAACAGCAATTGCTCGACGCCGAACCCAACCTGCGCCGCTGGCTGAACCAGCCAGCCAACACTGTGCCGCTGGCCAACGGCCTGGCGATGTCGGCGCAGGAATCCTGGACTTGCCCGCACACCGAGCGCTGGCAGTACCTCACCGCGTTGTACCTGCAAGAGCCGCTGAGTGACGTGCAGCAACAGGTTCACCAGCAAGCGGTGACCAGCGCTCGCACAACCTTGATGCCTGACCTCTGGCACCCGGCGTTGTCGCTGATCTGGCCGTGGCATGTGCAGAAAATCCATCGCGGCCTGTTGCCGGCGCCGCCGCCCACTGCCGAGGCTCTCGCCGTGTGGCGCAAGCGTTGCACCGAGCTGCTGGTCGAACCGAGCCGTTTTGCCAATGCCATGCACCTGACCACCTGCGCCCGAGAAGCCCTGGTCGCCAGTGGCATGCAGCGCGTCTTGCTGTTCATGGCGGACCGCGCCCTGAGCACCTTGCGCGTGCACCAGGCTGACGGCTTGCCCAGGGACGCGGCGAACCTGAGCCTGGACGTGGTCAACAGCACGCTGCTGCAGCGCCTGCTGGAAAAGTCTGCCCAGGTACGCCTCACGCCAGACAACCACGCACAGTTCTCGGCCTTGCTGCCGCCGATCCTGCGCCGCCTGTTCAATGGCGAACACCTGTTGCTGCGTTCGTTGAGCTGCAACGGCAAGGTCGTGATGCTGATGGTCGCCGATCAGGGCGGTGGCCCCTTCTCGGAAACCACCGTGCAGGCCTTCGGCAAAACCGCTCAATGCATCGAGAAAGCGCTGCACAGCTTTACCAACCGCAGCGCTTGATGCTTGCGCTACAATCGCCCTCTTTTATCGCCAACAATTGTGCCCAGGAGACCTCACATGCCTGACTTCTCTGGCTTGCCGCTGGTGATCGAGTCCAGCGACTTGCTCGGTCAACTGGATGCCGAACACCTGATTCTGGTGGACCTCACCAGTGCCGCCCGCTACGCCGAAGGGCATATCCCCGGCGCGCATTTCGTTGACCCCAAGCGCACCCAACTGGGCCAGGCGCCCGCACCGGGTTTGCTGCCGCACAAGGCCGACCTCGAAAAATTGTTCGGCGAACTGGGCCACACCCCGGATGCCACCTACGTGGTCTACGACGACGAAGGCGGCGGCTGGGCCGGGCGCTTCATCTGGTTGCTCGACGTGATCGGCCACCAGAAATACCACTACCTGGACGGCGGCCTGCTGGCATGGCTGGACGGTCAGCACCCGCTATCCACCGAGGTGCCCGCCCCTGTCGGCGGGTCGGTGAGCCTGACCTTGCACGACGGCCCTACCGCCACCCGCGAATACCTGCAAAGCCGACTTGGCGCGGCCGACCTGGGTATCTGGGACGCACGCGGCCCCCTGGAATACTCCGGCGAGAAAGTGCTCGCAGCCAAGGGCGGACACATCCCCGGCGCGGTGAACTTCGAATGGACCGCCGGCATGGACAAGGCGCGCAGCCTGCGTATCCGCCGCGACATGCCGCAGATTCTGGAAGACCTCGGGTTGACCAAAGACAAAGAAATCATCACCCACTGCCAGACTCACCACCGCTCTGGCTTCACCTACCTGGTGGCCAAGGCGCTCGGTTATCCGCGAGTCAAAGGTTATGCCGGTTCCTGGGGCGAATGGGGCAACCACCCCGACACCCCCGTTGAGATTTAAGGTTTAAGGACAGTTAATGAAAAAGCAGTTGTTTATCCTCAGCCAGTACTTGCTGCCGCACCACTTGCTCTCGCGACTGGCCGGCTGCATCGCCGAGTGCCGCGTGCGCTGGTTCAAGAACGCCTTCACCGCCTGGTTCGCCAAGCGCTATCAGGTGGACATGTCCCAAGCCCTGGTTGAAGACTTGACCGCCTACGAGCATTTCAACGCCTTCTTCACCCGCGCCTTGAAAGACGGCGCGCGCCCGCTGGATCAAACCCCAGGCGCGGTACTCAGCCCGGCCGACGGCGCCGTCAGCCAGCTTGGCCCAATCGAACACGGCCGCGTGTTCCAGGCCAAGGGCCACAGCTTCAGCGTGCTGGAATTGCTGGGCGGCGATGCCGCATTGGCTGCACCGTTTATGGGCGGCGATTTCGCCACTATTTACCTGTCGCCCAAGGACTACCACCGCGTGCATATGCCGCTGGCCGGTACGCTTCGCGAGATGGTCTACGTGCCAGGTCGAATTTTCTCGGTCAACCAGACCACCGCCGAAAACGTGCCTGAGCTGTTTGCCCGTAACGAGCGTGTTGTCTGCCTGTTCGACACCGAACGCGGCCCGATGGCGGTGGTGTTGGTGGGTGCGATGATCGTCGCGTCGATTGAAACCGTATGGGCCGGGCTGGTGACGCCGCCAAAACGCGAGCTGAAAACCTTCCGCTACGACGAGGCTGCACGCGCACCGATTCACTTGGAGAAAGGCGCAGAACTGGGCCGCTTCAAGCTGGGTTCGACTGCAATTGTGCTGTTCGGGCCGGACCAGGTTAAGTGGGCCGAAGAACTGGTGGCGGGCACGCCGGTACAGATGGGCCAGGGCATCGCCGCTCCTAAAGCCTGACACCAAACCCAATGTGGGAGGGGGCTTGCCCCCGATAGCTGTGTTTCAGTCACCTCATCGGGTGACTGACTCATCGCAATCGGGGGCAAGCCCCCTCCCACATTTTCAACTGCGTTTTGCCAGTTACAACTGACCGTCGCGGTCGCGCAAGCCCAGCAGGTACAACACGCCATCCAGCCCCAACGTCGAGATCGCCTGCTTGGCCGATTGCTTGACCAGTGGCTTGGCGCGGAACGCCACACCCAACCCGGCAATTGCCAGCATCGGCAAGTCATTGGCGCCGTCACCGACCGCAATGGTCTGTTCCAGACGCAAACCTTCCTTATGCGCCAATTCCCTCAGCAAATCCGCTTTGCGCTGCGCGTCGACAATCGGCTCCACCGCCACGCCCGTCACCTTGCCATCCACCACTTCCAGCTCGTTGGCGAACACATAATCGATGCCCAGCTTGGCCTGCAGTTGCTTGGCGAAGTAGGTAAAGCCGCCCGATAGAATCGCGGTCTTGTAGCCCAGGCGCTTGAGTTCGGCGAACAGGGTTTCGGCGCCTTCGGTCAGGCGCAGCGAGGCGCCGATCGAGTCCAGCACGCTCACATCCAGGCCTTTGAGCAGCGCCAGGCGCTCCTTGAAGCTGGCACGGAAATCCAGCTCACCGGCCATGGCGCGCTCGGTAATTTCAGACACTTGCTCGCCCACACCGGCAGCCTTGGCCAGCTCGTCGATGACTTCGGCTTCAATCAGCGTGGAGTCCATGTCGAACACCGCCAGGCGGCGGTTGCGGCGGAACAGCGAGTCTTCCTGGAAGGCGATGTCGACATTCAGTTCCTGAGCCACGCTCAAGAACTCGGCGCGCAGGGCTTGCGGATCCGCCGGTTCGCCGCGCACGGAAAACTCGATGCAGCCCTTGCCTTTGTCGGCTGGCGTATCAAGCGGCATGCGACCCGACAAACGGTCGATATGATCAATATTCAAACCGTACTGGGCGGTAATCGAGCTGACGCGCTGCAATTGCTCGGCGGTGACTTTGCGAGTCAGCAGCGTGACGATGTGGCGTTTTTTGCCCTGGCCTTCCACCCAATGCTGGTAATCGACTTCGGACACCGGCGTGAAACGCACCTGCTGATCGAGCTTATACGCCGTAAACAGGATGTCCTTGAGCACCGAAGAAGCCTGTTCGGTACTCGGGATTTCCACGAGGATGCCGAACGACAGGGTGTCGTGGATCACCGCCTGGCCGATGTCGAGAATGTTCACACCACCCTGGGCCAGCACACCGGTAATGGCTGCGGTGAGACCCGGTCGGTCAACACCTGTGATGTTTATCAGGACAATTTCGCGCAAAGCGCACCCCCAGGCTGGAAAAAAACCGCATTCTACCCACTTTCAGTGACCATCGGGCACAGCCAGCGCTTTGCCGGTCCCAGGCCTGTCGCTATACTGCGCGTCAACTTCACGGACTAAAGAGCCGAGCTCAAGTGAACCGGCCTACGCCAGTAAAAACCGATAACTTCTTCCTGCTGATCTTCCGGGCACTGCGCCACCGCCGTGTACCGATCGCATTACGCATCGCCAGCCATAACGTGATCCTGGTCGCTCTGGCCCTGGTGATCTATGCCTGCGTGATGGGCTTGCAGTTCAAGCAGGCCATGCACGAGCAAGCCGACGCCCTGGGCGAGAGCCTGACCACTCAGACCGCCACGTCGGCGACTGAGCTGCTGGTGTCCAACGACATTCTCAGCCTCAACGTGCTGCTCAACAACCTGACCAAGAACCCGTTGGTGGCCCACGCCGCGATCTACAGCGTGGACAACCGGATCATGGCCGAAGCCGGGCAACGCCCGAAAAACGGCTTGCTGGGTGAAGCCGAAGGTTTGTATTCGAGCAACATCACGTTTCAGGATGTGAAGGCCGGCCAACTGCGCATCAGCCTGGACATGCAGCAATTCCAGCAGCCGATGACCATCAGCCTGCAAAGCATGGGCATCCTCAGTGCGATCCTGTTGGCATTGGCCCTGGCCTTGAGCTTGCGCCTGGGGCGGCATATCTCCACGCCGCTGATGCAGCTGCGCATCTGGCTGCGCGATATTGACGAACACACCCCGGCCACTGATCGCCAGGATGAGATCGGCGACCTCGCCCGCCAGCTTCACGCCAGCTTCGCGCCCGAGCCGGTAGTGCCCGAGGTCGAGCCCGAACCCGAGTACGACGACACCGATTACGACGACGAACCCGAGTTTGAAGTGCGCGACCTGCGTGATCCAGGCTTTGACGAAAGTGCGCCGGTGGCAGGCCTCAAGCCCGCGCCCCGCCAGGTCATCAAGGCGGAGGAAGATGAACTGGATGACGAAGACCCGTTCTCCGACCTGCGCGATACCTCGGCCGCCACCCCGGCCGTCGTGCCTAAGCCTGCGCCGGTGAAGAACACCGAGCCTCAGCACAGCGCCGTATTGGCTGTGCAACTGGGCGCCCAGGACCAACTGCGCCGCCTGCCCCGCGCCCGCCTGACGGAATTGCTGGAACGCTACCGCGACTGCCTGGACCAGGCCGCCTCGCTGTATCAGAGCGAACTGCACACCCTGAACGACGGCAGCACGCTGATGCTGTTCCACAGCGAAGACAGCGGCGAAGATTACCTGACCAACGCCATTTGCTGCGGCGAGTTGTTGCGCGCCCTCGGCCATGCCCTGCAGATCGAAGTGGCCGACAGCGGCATCACCTTGCAACTGCAGCTTGGTTTGACCGTGGGCGATGATCTGTTTGGCATGAGCCAGATCGACCTGCTGCTGACTGAAATCGCCCAGGATGCGCTGGCCTTGTCGCAACACAGCCGCAACCTGCTGCTGGTGGAGCGCAAGATCAGCGAAGACGCGTTGATTCGCCAACGCGCGCGTATCCGCCCGATTGCCAGCCCTGAAGGCGCCAGCTGTGTGGAACGCTTGATGGAGCCGTATCCGTCGATGCTGGAGCGGCAGTTGGCGCGGATGCATGAGACCCGTACCAAGTCCTGAAGACACCGCCCAGCCCACTGAGCAGTGGGCTTGTGGGGGAGCGGGCTTGCTCGCGAAGGCGGCGTGTCAGTGGCCAGGCTTATCGACTGATCCAACGCATTCGCGGGCAAGCCCGCTCCCACATTAATCTGCAGCGCAACTCAAATCCCGGACAAACAAAAAAGGCCCGCTGAATAAGCGGGCCTTTTTGTTTGTCTGCGATTCAGATCAGAACCTGAACACTTCCATGTCCGTACGAATCGGCGTAGCCATCGGCATCTTCGGCTTTTCCGGCGCTGCGGGCTTGGCCTGAGCCGGGGCTTGCTTGCGCGGTGCCTCGGCAACCGGCGGCTGGTTGGCCAATGGCTTGAGCGCCACCGACAACTGCTGCGCCAGATGCTGCAACAACACGCCCTGCGCCTGGACCTGGGACGCGGTGGTGCCGCTGTGTTCTTCCTGCAAATGCACGATGCGGTTATCGCGCACTTGGCCACGGCGGTCGATCAGACGCCACTGCGCGTCGAGGATGGCCGGCTGCGAGGCGCCCGAGTCAAGCCGCGTAATGGTCAGCAACACCTGCACATCCGGAGTAAAGCCGGTTGGCGCAGGCGCGAGCACCACACGCTGACTGTCCAGATGACCGGCCACTTGGCGCAACATCAACTGGTTGATGTCGGACGACAAACTGCCCGCCCAACGGCCGTCAGTGGAACCTTGCAGGCTGCCGTCGTTCTGACGTTGCAGCAGGGTTTCGCGTTGCAGGTAATCGGCAACGACTACCGGGCCAAGCAATACGGCCATGCCAGCGGTTTGCGCTGGCTGAGCTGGACTTCCGCTGTCCAGCTGGTACAGCGACACCGGCTGGTGCGTGCTGCAACCCGCCAGCCCCAAAAGGCCAGCGAGCATCAAAAATAAAGGAAGGCGTGGAGCAGTCATCATCCCATCCAGGTGGCTGCCACAAGGCGAACCACAATGTAATACTAAAAATAACCTAAACACGCTCGGCCACGCCGGCGCTGGAAAGGCCATATCATCCGTGAATATGCGCCATGACTCCAGCGCGAAAGCGTCGATCTACGCGTTAAATCGTAGATCGAGGGCTCTAATACGCCTTAAACCGGCGTTTCGACCAACAAAGCATCCACTCGCTGGAAGCCCCGCGGCAGTTTGTTACCGCGCCGCCCACGCTCACCCTTGTAATGTTCCAGGTCGTCAGCACGCAGCGACAGCGTGCGTTTGCCAGCCTGAAGTACCAGGGTTGAGCCTTCCGGGATCACTGCAATGTCGGTCACGTACTCTTCGCGACTGGCCACCCGCTCCCCGGGAATCCCAATAATCTTGTTGCCCTTGCCTTTACCCAGCTGCGGCAAGTCACTGATCTTGAACACCAGCAGACGCCCTTCGGTGGTCACCGACGCCAGCCAGTTGCTCTCGCGGTCTTCCACTGTGCGCGGCAGGATCACCTTGGCGTTGTTGGGCAAGCTCAGCAACGCCTTGCCCGCCTTGTTCTTGGCCTGCAGGTCTTCACCCTTGACCACAAAACCGTAACCCGCGTCGGACGCGATCACATACAGCGAATCATCATCGGGCAGCAGCACGCATTCGAAACTCGCCCCCGGTGGCGGTGTGAGTCGCCCGGTCAGCGGCTCGCCCTGGCCACGCGCTGAAGGCAACGTGTGCGCCGGCACCGAGTAACTGCGCCCGGTGGAATCGATAAACACTGCAAATTGGTTGGAACGCCCGGCAGCCGCGGTCTTGAAGCCATCACCGGCCTTGTACGAGAGGCCGGTAGCGTCAATATCATGCCCTTTGGCGGAGCGAACCCAACCCTTTTCCGACAGAACGACGGTAATTTTCTCGTTAGGCAACAGCTCGGTTTCTGTCAGAGCTTTCGCTTCTGCGCGCTCGACGATTGGCGAGCGACGGTCATCACCATAGGTTTCGGCATCTTTGATCAGTTCGCTGCGCACCAGCTTCTTGAGCTTGGCTTCGCTGCCCAGCAGCGCTTGCAGCTTGGCTTGTTCCTTGAGCAATGCATCCTGCTCGTCGCGCAACTTCATCTCTTCCAGGCGCGCCAACTGACGCAGGCGGGTGTCGAGAATGTAGTCGGCCTGGATCTCGCTCAGCTCGAAGCGCGCGATCAGCTCGGCTTTCGGGTGCTCGGCGGTACGAATGATATGGATCACTTCGTCCAGGTTGAGATAAGCAATCAGCAAGCCGTCCAACAGGTGCAAGCGACGCTCGACCTTGTCGAGGCGAAATTGCAGGCGGCGGCGCACGGTTTGTATGCGGAACTCCAGCCACTCCACCAGCAAGTTGCGCAGGTTTTTCAGCTGCGGCTTGCCATCCAGGCCGATGATGTTGACGTTGACCCGGTAGCTCGACTCCAAGTCGGTACTGGCAAACAGGTGCTGCATCAGCACTTCGTGGTCGACCCGGCTGTTGGTCGGGATGATCACGATGCGGCATGGGTTCTCGTGGTCGGACTCGTCACGCAGGTCAGCGACTTGCGGCAGTTTCGACGGTTTGGCCTGCATCAGCGCGGCGATCTGTTCCAGCACCTTGGCGCCGGACACCTGGTGCGGCAGCGCGGTGACAATAATGTCGCCGTCTTCGATGTGGTACACGGCGCGCATGCGCACCGAGCCCTTGCCGGTTTCGTACATCTTCAACAAGTCGGCGCGCGGCGTGATGATTTCCGCTTCGGTCGGGTAGTCCGGGCCCTGGATATGTTCGCAGAGCTGCTCGACCGTGGCCTTGGGTTCATCCAGCAAGCGTACGCAGGCGGTGGCCACTTCGCGCAGGTTATGCGGCGGCACGTCGGTGGCCATGCCGACCGCGATGCCGGTGGTGCCATTGAGCAGGATATTCGGCAAACGGGCCGGCAACACCAGGGGTTCGTCCAGGGTGCCGTCGAAGTTCGGGCCCCAGTTCGCGGTACCCTGGCCCAACTCGCTGAGCAGCACTTCGGAGTAACGCGACAGGCGTGCCTCGGTGTATCGCATGGCGGCGAAGGACTTGGGATCATCCGGCGCACCCCAGTTACCCTGGCCGTCTACCAGCGTGTAGCGGTAGCTGAACGGCTGGGCCATCAGCACCATGGCTTCGTAGCACGCCGAGTCGCCGTGTGGGTGGAACTTGCCGAGCACGTCACCGACGGTACGCGCCGACTTCTTGTGCTTGGAATCAGCGTCCAGCCCCAACTCACGCATGGCGTAGATGATGCGCCGTTGTACCGGTTTCAGGCCGTCGCCGATATGCGGCAAGGCACGGTCCATGATCACGTACATGGAGTAGTTGAGGTAGGCATTTTCGGTGAAGTCAGCCAGCGACCGGCGTTCTACGCCATCTAAGCTGTCTGCGAGGATGTCACTCATGCGGGCCTCATCATTGTTTGGTCTGGCGCAGCAGCAATGTGCCGCTGCGCTGGGTAAATTCAAGTTGTTTCAATGCGCTCATGCCCAGCAGCACCTGTTCCCCGTCCAGGCCCGGCGCCACGATCGCGCGGACGTCCTGCAGGACGATATCGCCCAGCTTCAGGCGGTCGAGGTGGGTGCGATAGCCCTGAACACGGCCGTTGGCGGTGCTCAAGGTCACCGGCAGGCCACGTTTAAGCCCGAGGCGGTCGGCCAATTCGGCCGGCACCGCCACATCGGTCGCGCCGGTATCGAGCATAAACTCCACCGGCTGACCATTGATCTGGCCACTGGCAACAAAATGCCCTTGGCCGTTGCCCAGCAATTTCACCTCGATGTACCCCGCGTGTTGCTGCGAGGTCACCACCGCATTGGGATTTTCCTGACGTGCTTCCCACTGCCCAAAAAACCGTGTGGCCAAAAACAGCCCGGCGCCCCATGCCACAAACATCAGCACACGTCCGGCGCGCTTGCCAGGCGGCTGCCCGCTCATGGCTGGGCGCTCCAGCCGCCGGCAGGCGCGGCGAAACGATAGACCACAGGGCGTTTTTCACCATCGGCACGCGGGCCAAAATTGTTGTCGATCCCCAGCCAGGCGCCGTCTGCATCCACCACCAGGGCTTCGGCCAGACCGTAGGGCTGGGCATAGCGCCGTTTCGGCATCAGGGTTTCGTCGGCAAACGACCAGCACAGCTCGACTTTGGCGGTGACCGCATCGCGCCGGCAAATCTGGAACGCATTGCGCTCCAGGGTAAACAGCTTGCCGTCAAACAGCGCCAGGTCGGCAAAATCCTTGGACACAGCCTTGGCGTTGGTGAACTGCGCCGGTTGCACTTCCTGGCCAGCCTCGCTCAACAACACACAGGGACCGTCACAATCCCATACGCTCTGCCCGCGCTTGATCGAGATTAAGCCACGCCGCTCACGCTCGGCCGCCAGCCAAATCTGATTACCGGCAGGATTCACCGCCAGGCCTTCGAACAAAGCGTTGAAGTGCAGCAACATGCCACTGGCGCGGGCTTCACGCACCATGCCAGGGGCGATTTTCAACCATTCAGGGGCGCCCGCCATCGGCACTTGCAGCACCGCAGCGTGGGCCTCGCTGACAATGTAGCGGTTGCCGGCGGCATCGCAGGTAATGCCTTCAAAATCCAGGTCGCCACCGCGGATGAACGACGCCGCCTTGGTGCGCGAGCGCAACCCCCAGGGCAACCCGGACTCGGGCACCGGCGGCACGTCAATTTTCACGGTTTCGGCCTGCCAGGTCGGCGCACTGATGTCGAGTCGGTAAATCTGGTCGTCATCGCGATCGGACACCGTCCACAGCTCCTGGCCACATACCGCCAGGCCCGAGAGGTTACCGCCGCGCATGCCGTCCACCGGATGCTCGGATATCAGCTTTAGCTCAGCCACGGGCTCGGCGACCACTTGGGCCGCCGCCAACCCGCTCAACATCAGGATCGCCAGGGCGAAACCTGTGCGCATCAGCCCAGAACCTCGGCCAGGTTGCCTTTGGACTCCAGCCAGGCCTTGCGATCCGGTGCACGTTTTTTCGCCAGCAACATGTCCATCATTTCCGAGGTGCCGGCGAAGTCTTCCAGGGTCAACTGCACCAGGCGCCGCGTGTTCGGGTCCATGGTGGTTTCGCGCAGCTGCGGTGGGTTCATTTCACCCAGGCCTTTGAATCGCGTGACCTGTGGCTTGCCGCGTTTCTTCTCGGCGACCAGGCGGTCGAGGATGCCATCGCGCTCGGCTTCGTCCAGCGCGTAGAAAATCTCTTTGCCCAAATCGATACGGTACAGCGGCGGCATGGCGACGTAGACGTGACCGGTATCCACCAATGGGCGG
>Ga0105858_1000733_pt1 | contig 12234 bp, 10 predicted proteins | sample OrgsoiDNA_201062_FD_89683 | JGI IMG/M metagenome (GOLD analysis project Ga0105858, IMG submission 89683) | Permafrost soil microbial communities from the Arctic, to analyse light accelerated degradation of dissolved organic matter (DOM) -... | ecosystem: Environmental > Terrestrial > Soil >...
CGGCGCCGCGCGGCCAGACGCACGGCGACCAGTCCTACGCGTCGATCGACGGCAAACGCCTCAAGGGTTACGTCGACGAACTGACCGCCATGTCGCGACGCTATCGCGACCACGGTCATCCGCAGTTCTGGGGCCGCGTCATCGGCACCGACGCCGACGCCGAGAACGCGCGATGGCTCCTCGACAAGTTCAAGGCGATCGGTCTGTCGGATGTCCGCGAGCAGCCCTTCGATCTGCCGCCGCAGTGGATGCCGCAGTCCTGGAGTGTCAGCGCGTCGGGCGGCGGGAAGACCCTGCCGCTCGGGAGCGCGCAGCCGACGTACCGCAGCGAGGCGACCCCGGCCGGCGGTCTCGATCTCGAAGCCGTCGACGTCGGCCTGGCGACCGACGCCAATCTCGCGCGTCAGGATCTGAAAGGGAAGGCGGTCTTTTTCTACAGCAACGACTACATGTCGCGGCATGCGACGGCGTCCAACGGCGCGTGGAAGCGCATCAGCGAGAAGGGCGCCGCGGCGATCTTCATCACGCTGATGATCCCGGGCAACATGCACTTCCAGTTCTACCCGGTGCAAAGCCCCGTGCCGACCTTCGCGCTCGGCCTCGACGATGGGCTCGCCGTGCGCGACATGATCGCGAAGGCGCCGGGCGGCGCCGCGCCGCACGTGAAACTGCAGGTCGACGTGAAGATGGTGCCGAACCTGAAGACCGCGACGATCTGGGGCACGCTGCCCGGCACGACGGACGAGAATGTCATGATCGTCGCGCATCGCGACGGCTGGTTCGAGGGCGCCAACGACAACGGCACCGGCGTCGCGACGCTGCTCGGCATCGCCGAGTACTTCGCGAAGATTCCCGCGTCGCAGCGCCGCCGCACGATCACGTTCGTCGGCTCGACCGGTCATCACGATGGGACCGCCGAGAGCGGCGCCTGGCTGCTGCAGCACAAGGAGCTGTTCGCGAAGACCGCGCTGCTGATCAACTGCGAGCACACGGCGGCGAATCAGCTGGTCTCGTACAACGGCACGGTCCGGAAGGCCGGCTCCACGTCGCCGCTGATGTGGTACGTCGGCGGCAGCAAGAAGCTGGAGCAGATCGTGCTCGGCGCGTATGAGACCTTCGGTGTGCCGATTTACGATCGTGGCGAGCGCAGCGCCGCCGGCGAGATCGGCCGCATCCAGAATCTCGCGCCGTCGATGCAGCTGATCGACACCGGGCTCTACTGGCACTCGGATCGCGAGACGCCCGACATCATTCCGGCGGCGGGTCTGGCCGCGACGACGCGCGCCTACGCGAAGATCATCGCGGACCTGAACGGCGTGGATCTCAAGGACCTTCAGCGGCCGGCCGCGCCGCAATAGCCGGGAGTACCTCGCCGATCGGCCGGCGCAGCACGGCGTCGGCGATCTCGTCGAACGGCGTCGGCTCGGCGTTCACGATCACGATGCGCGCGCCGGCCGCTTTCGCGAGCGGGACGGCGCCGGCGATGGGGTAGACCTGCAGGCTGGTGCCGATCGCGATCAGCAGGTCGGCGCGCTCCGCCGCGCGCATCGCGCGGTTGATCACGTCAGGCTCGAGCGGCTGGCCGAACGAGATCGTCGCGCTCTTCAGAATCCCCCCACAGCGTTCGCACGCAGGATCTTCTTCGCCGGCGCGTACGCGATCGAGCACCGGACCGGCCGGCCCGCGCCAGTCGCACGCCATGCAGCGGACATCGCGCAGCGTCCCGTGGACTTCAATCACCTTCTCCGGTGCGTGACCGGCGAGCTGATGCAGGCCGTCGATGTTCTGCGTGACGACCGCGAGCAGCGTGCCGCGCCGTTCAAGCTCCACGAGCGCGCGATGTCCCGCATTCGGCGTCGCGTGCCAGGCCGGGTGTTCGAGACGGCTCTGCCACGCGAGCCGCCGCACCTCGGGATCCGACATGTAGTGGTGAATGTTGGAGAGCCGCTCGGCCTTCGGGTTCTTCGTCCAGACGCCTTGCGGCCCGCGGAAATCAGGAATGCCCGACTCGGTGGAAATCCCCGCGCCGGTCAGCGCGACAATGCGCGCCGACGCGGACACCCAGCGACCCACGTCATCGATATCGTGCATCCCGTGGGAGGTTACTGCACCTCGAACGCGAGCAGCACATTGCCGGGGCGGCCGAGATGATCGCCGTACCCCGAGTTGAGATAGAGCATGCCGCCGGCGATCGTCGGTCCCGGACCCTGAATCGCCCCGCCGCCGGCGCGGACGCCGTTGAGCGTCTCGAAGTCGCGGTTCGTATCGAACTCCCAGATCACGGCGCCGTCCTTCGTCGAATGCGCGCGCAGCGCGCCGTCATTCGATCCGGAGAACAGCACGCCGGGAATCAACGTCGGCGCGGAGATCAGCGCGGCGCTGCAGCCGGTGCCGCTCGCGCATTTGAGCGGCGGGGGAGGCACGTACCACGCGCGCTCGCCGGTCGTCAGGCTGACGGCGTGAAGGCCGCCGGGTTTCGGCGTGCGAATGTCGGAGACGGGGAAGTACGCGCGTTCGCCGTCGACCGCCGCGCCCCACTGGATGCCGCCCCAGATCGATCCTTCGCCGGCGTGATATTGCCAGAGCTGCGCGCCTGCCTTGTCCGGATCGATCGCGAATGCGTTCCCCGACTTCTGCGCGGCGACGATGATGTCGCGGCCGCCGGGCAGGGTGACGAGCATCGGCGGCGTGCCGAGATCGAAGTCAACCCCCGCCTTCTCGCCGCAGTTCGCGCTGCCGACGCGGCAGCCGAAGACGTCGCCCACCGTCAGCTGCGTGATCCAAGTGATCGTGCCGCTCTTCAGATCGAACGCGACGATCGCGTCGGACGTCGGTTGCGCCGGAGCGCTGTACGTGTTGCCGGTGCCGGCGTAGACGAGGCCGCGCTTCACGTCGATCGTCGGCGCCGACCAGATGCCGACGCCAGACGGCCCCCACAGCGCGATGCCCGCGGCGTTCTTTCCGGCCGGTTGCGGCGGCGGCGCCAGGAAGGTCTGCCAGACGACGGCGCCGGTCTTCACGTCGAGCGCGTTCAGGCTGCCGCGGAACGTGCAGCACTCGTAGCCCGGCTGGCTGGCCGCGGTCTCTTCCAACGAGGAGACCGGCACGTAGAGACGATCCTGATAGAGCGTCGGCGAGCCGGTGATTCGGGCGTACGGATGCTCGTCGAGCCTGCGCGACCAGAGCTCGCGCCCCGTCTGCGCGTCGAGCGCGTAGACGTTCGCGCCGGTATCGCCGAAATACACGGCGTACCCGTTCCCGCCCTCACGCGGTCCGAACGAGAGCGCCGTGCGCACGCCGCTCTTCGCGGTGAACGTCCACGCGATGCAGCCGCTCTTCGCGTCGAGCGAATAGACCGTCCCGTTCTGGCTGCCGACGAACACATGGCCGCTGGCGACCGTCGGCTGCGACCACGCCGACGTCGCGTCGGGAAATCCGAACGCCCATTTCAGCGAGAGCTTCGGCACCTGTTCGGCGGTGATCCCCGCGTCGTTCGCCGACTGGAATCGCGTGTTGGTGACGGACGGCGACCAGCCGAGCCATGCAGGAGATGACGCGGGATTCGGGAGAGGCGGCGAGGAGGTGCAGCGTCCGATCTTCGCGCCGAGAATATCGCCGCCGAGTGCCCGGCCGCTCAAGTACTCCGCGACGGCGCGCCGCTGGGCGCCGCTGAGGCGGCCGCCTTGCGGCCGCATGCCTCCGGCCGTCAACGCCGAGAGGATCGCTTCGGGCGATCGCCGTTTCAGGATGTCCGGGCTGGGCGCGCGTGATCCCGTCGCGCCGTCGTGACAGGTGGCGCAGTCGCGCGCGAAAATCGCCGCGCCGTCAGGAGACTGAGGAGCCGCCGAGACGCTCGCCTGAATGGCTCGCGCTCCGAGAACAGCGAGAGCGACGCCGACGATCAGCGCAACCCGCGTCATTTCTTCGGCGCCGCGAGGTACTCCTTGTCGTTCACCGGCTCGAGCCACTTCACGTCACCTTCGTAGATCGTCAGCTGCAGCGCGTCCTGGTCCGGCGCGGCGCCGTGCCAGTGCTCGACGCCGGCGGCGGTCCACCAGGGCTGACCCGGAACCGTCTCAATGACCGGGCCGCCGCGCACCTGCGTGCGGCCACGTCCTTCCTCGATCATCAGCAGCTGACCCCAGGTGTGGCTGTGCCAGTTCGATCGGCTCCCCTTCGGAAACTTCAGCCGCGTCGTCCGGATCTTCGTCGCGTCGACGGCGCCCGGCGTGCCGCCCATGAAGTTGCTGGTCTGGCCCACGACCCAGATCGGCGCAGCGACAGCGAACAGGATCGTCAGCAGCTTTACACGCGTCATCGTTGTCTCCCGCTCGGCTGAAGCCTTCGCGCTACCGTGTCACGGTGACCGTGACGTTGTCGTAGGTGAACACCGCGCCGTCGCTCGCGACGGCACGGAGGACGTACGTGCCCGGCTCGTTGAACGTCGCCTGCACGATCCACTTGTTGCCCGGCGGCGGCTCGGGGATGAAGTACGGCGGCGACCAGGGCGAGTTCGCATACGCGCGCGTGTCGATCCAGGCCTTCATCTGATCGGGGCTGAACGTCACGGCCGCCGCCTTCCCGCGGTAAACGATCCACGACAGCCGCAGGCCGGGTCCGCTGGCGGGCACGAGCGACGAGGGCGCTCGATACAGCGCGCTGGCGGTGACGGTCGGCGTCGGCGACGCGCCCCGTCCGCGCCGCGGCGGGATGTTGTCCGGATCGGTGGCCAACGCCGTCAGCGTCAACGGTGCGCCCACTGTGGCGCTGCGCTTCTTGTCGCCGTCGACCTTCAGCTCCGGTGGAATGTTCGTGCGCAGCTCGTCACGCAGGCTGCCGAAGTCGCCGCCGACCTCGGTGGAGATCACCTGGTTGTCGATCATGTAGTCGTTCTTGAGCGACGCGTACGCCTTCTCGATCTTGCCGTGCGTCTTGATCGTCCAGACGATCTCTTTCTCGCCGAAGTCCTTCGGGATCTTGATCGTGAAGAGAAACGGGTTGCGCCGCGGATAGAAATGCGTCGGCTGCCCCTGATCGGGCCCGCCCGGCTCGATGCTGTTGTCGGGACCGATCGGGATGTCGAACTCCTCCGACCAGTTCTGGTTCATGTACCCGAACACCATCGTCAACGATCCATCGGGTTCCGTGCGCCAGCCTTCGTACGCCGGCGATATGACCTGACCGCTGGAATAGGTGAATCGTGTTTGCGCGCCGGCGACTTCGAACAGCGCGAACGCGACGATCGCGACCGTCAACGCGCGCAGCTTCACGGTTTATCCTGCTGGCCTGGTGTGGCGGTCTGTGTTGGGACAGCCGTCGGAGGTGCCCAGCACAGCGGACAGCCGATGTCGTAGTCGTTCCGGTTCTTCATGTTCTTGCGCCGCTTGGCCATCTCCGCCTGGAACTGATCTTCAGTGAGCGAGACGGAGTAGCCGAGGTCGATGAACATGTTGGCGACCGATCGCCGTCCGCCGCCCGCCCAGTTTCTCGGGTCCACGGGATTCTTGTTGGCGGCCGTGGTGTCGAGGAACCCGATCAGGTGCACGATCGTGCCTTTGGGCAGCAGCGGGGCCGCGTCGTCGTCGTACACGTACTGCTTCACCCAGTTGTGGTCGTAGCCGACGCAGTTGAGCGTCTGGATGTTGTGGCCCCAGATCGCTTCGAGGCACATGCGCACGCCGGGCGCGTGCAGGTGCGGTTCGAACGTGATGTATTTCGTGTGCTCCTGCAGCACCGCGTAGGCGTGCAGCTCCTGGCTGGCTTCGTTCGGCCTGACGTCGATGTCAATGCCGTTGCCCAGCCGCACAGTCGATCGCTTGTAGGTCGGCTTGTAGCCCTTCGGAAAGAACTTGAACGCGAATTCGAGATGGCCCTTTGTCTCGCGGCCGTTCGAGTGCAGATGGCCCGCGTTCAGCGAGAGCGAGGAGTGCGCGGCGAGCAGGCGTCCCGCTTCGGGCGGAAAGAGGTCGGCGTTGCGGCCGACCTCGTGGATCGGCCAGCTGCCGCCGCCCTCGTTGGCGCCGCTGCTCGCGCGCTCGCCCTCGACGACGCTCTCGTAGGTCATGTGGTGAAAGACGTAGCGTCCGCCGACCGTCGTCGCCGATTTGTCGTGCGGGATGTCGTTGACCTCGCGGACCTCGACGGCCGACACGTAGCGATCCTCGGTCAGGCCCGTCGGAATCATGCCGAAGTCGCCCCAGTGATCGGGACCGATCGCCGGCACGGTCACGTCCTTCGATTTCAGAATCAGATCGGCCTCGCCGATCGTCCACTTGTCGGTCCCGTCGAACTCGAGCGGCTTCGGCATGTCGGCCGGGTTGCCGCGCGGCGCGCCGCTGTCCACCCATGTCGCGACCATCGCGACCTCGGCGTCGCTGAGCGACGGGTCGTGCTTGAACTTCTGGATGCCGATGTTCTTTTCGACGAAGAACGGCGGCATGGCGCCGCGCTGGCTGCGCAGCGCCGTGCGCATCTTGATCGACTTGGCCCACGGCCTCACGTCTTCGTAGGTGACAAGCGCCATCGGTGCGACGCCGTCGGCGTGATGGCACTCCTGACAGCTTCGCTGCAGGATGGGCGCAATGTCTTTCGCGAACGTCATGCCGAGGGCAGGCATGCCGGGCGCCTGCGCGATCGGTGCGGTGCTTGCGACGCCTGAGATGCGGGCGATCGCGAGCGCAGCCAGCAGCACGCCGAACAGCCCAAGATTTCGTGGCAGACGGTCCATCGCCATGGCGACCTCCTCAGGTGCTCGCGATTTTATACTCCCCGGCCGGTGCGGGCGGTCCTATTTCTTGACGTGGCCCAGCGTCAGCTTTGCGATGCGCCCGCCCTGGCCGGCGCCCCAGCCGACGCCTCCGCCGGGCGCGAAACTGAACGTGTCGAAGCCCGCGGCGTCGATCGGCGTCCACGTGCGGCCGTCATCTGCCGACCAGTCCGCGCCGGAGGGCCCGATAGCGATAAGCGGCTGCGGTGCGCCCGGAGCCCAGGCGACGACCGAGCGAAAGCCGGACAGGCCGTGGTCCCTGACGAGCGTCCACGTCGCGCCGCCGTCGGACGTGGTCGCGGCGTTGTCGATCGCGTCCGACTCTTTTTCGTAGTTGCCGCCGACGATCACGCCGTGCCGCTCGTCGCGAAACGCGATGGAGAAGATCCCGGTCGCTTTCCCCGTCGCCAGCGGCGTCTGCGCAACCGTCCACGAGCGCCCGCCGTCAGACGATCGCAGCACACGCGACGCGGTGGTGCCGATCCAGACGCGACGATCGCCGAACAAGGCGACGTTGGTGCCGCTTGCCGCGAACGCCCCCTCGCCCGGAAGCGCCGGCGGCAGGCGTTCGGCGGCCACGCGTGCCCACATCCGCCCGTTCGTCGTCTCGAGGATGACGAACCGGCCGTCGACCGAATCGCTGAACGCGATGCCGTGCGTCTCGTCCCGGAACGCCATCGCGTCGAGGAACACCTTCGGATCCCTGTTCGCGAACTGCAGATCCCAATGCGCGCCCTCGTCTGCCGTCTTGTAGATCCGCGACGATTCGCCGGCGCCGATGCTGAGCGCGTACGCGACGCGATCGCTGATGGCGTCGACGTCGCGGAAGTCGAGCTGCTCCGCGCCGTTCACCGGCCGCGGCTGCCAGCTTCTGCCGCCGTCGGTCGTGCGCAACACCGTACCGTTGGCGCCGCTGGCCCACGCGACGCTGGACGACACCGCGCTCACCCCGCGCAAGCGTCCGGTGACGCCGCTCGTCTGCGCCTGCCAGGCGACTGCCGGCGCGGTCGCCACGATCGCCGCGAGGACGATGGCACTCTTCATTTTTTCGCGAGCGCAAACGTGCCGCCGACCAGCTCCGTCCCGCCGCCTTTGGGGCGGAGCGACCAGGTGCCCTTGGCCTTGCCGGCGTCGAAGGTTGCGGCCATCGCGATCTCCGAGCTCGGGTCGAGAGGGAAGTCGTACGTCGCGTTCATGTTCTTGCCGTTGAATGAGACGCCCTTGAGATCGGCGTCGTAGTTGCCCTGCTCCGTCGTGACGGCCACTTTACCGGCCGGCGCGCCGTCCTTGCCTTTCTCCAGCGTCAGTGTGAACTCGCCGGAGCCGGAGCCGTCCCACGTGCCCACCCACGTGCCCGCGTACTCGCCGCCGTTCGCGGTCTGCCCGGCTTCGCCCGGCGCGACGGCCAGCGCGCTGAAAAAGACGATGGCGAACACCCACATGATCGATCGGCTGCGCATGTTTCCTCCTAGGGCTGACGAAGCGTGGCGGCCTGAATGACCGCATCCATCTCGGTCCGGTACTTCTCGAACGTGTCGTCGACGATGTTCAGCGTGGGAATGGCCGTGTCGCTCAGCGACAGCGTCTGGGGATTCCAGCGCGCGAATCCGGCCTCGTGCACGCCGGTGCTTCCTCGGCCCGGCGCGGGATGGCTCAAGTGCTGGAAGAACTTCGCGTGGCGCTGCACGAGATCGGCGACGAGCGTCTGCCCGAACGAGTGATACATCGGCATGAACTCGAGCAGCGCGTCGTAATGCATCTCGCCGACGGCGAGCACGTTCGGGAACTGCCGCCGGAGTCCGCCGACGAGCCGGCGCATGCCGTCGTGCATGTCGGCCTTCGGGTTGTTCACCCAGCCGCCGGCGATGTCGAGGAAGTACGCGTCGACGCCGTACCGCTGAATCATGTCGGCGATGCGTCCGGAGAGCCACGTGCGCCAGGAGTCGACGCCGAGGTTCATGTAGGACAACCAGCCGTCGTGGTGCCGATCGTTGTCCCAGTCCACCCAGTTGAGATCGAAGCGATCGCCGTCGATCTTCGACGTGTAGGCGTCGGCCACGCGCGCGTACGCCGGCTGCTCACGGTTCGCCGAGTTGGCGCCGAACATCGGCATCATCCTGAACCCGAGTGCCTGCGCGTCCTTGATGAGCGCGCGAAAGCCAGCTTCACCGCCCATGCGCGCCGCGGGCGCGTACACCGGATAGTCCCAGTAGTAGCGGCCGTCCCACGACGCGAGAAACACCAGCACGCGGGCGGCGTCGATGCGCGTCGCCATCCACCGGAGAATCGTCAGCATGCGGGCGTAGTCGTTGAACATGTAGCCCGTGTAGTGCATGCCGTGCAGCGTGACGACGAGCGCGGTCTTGCGCAGCCAGTCTGGGACGTCTGGCCGCGTGTCCCATCGTGGAATGTGGAATGCGCGCTCGAGGTGCGCGTAGTGCGGCTCTGACGCCGCTGCGATCGTCGCGGCTTTCGCGATGCGCCAGGCGGGCGCGTGAAACGCGTGTGACGGACGCCAGCCCTCGGCCTCGACCAGCGCTTCCACGCGATAGCCGCTCTCGCCCGGCTGGAAGTAAAACCGCTTGGTCCGCACGCGGTCGTCGAGCGACGAGAGTGCGACGATCGATCCGTCCGCGGGCTGCACGATCACCAGCGGCGTCGTCAGACCGCCGTTGGTCGTTGGTCCGAAGAGATCGCCGCCCGAGAACGGATAGCCGAGCAGCACTTCGTCGTCTCGCGGATCGAAGAAGGGTGCGCCTGCCGCGGAGATGCGTCCGCGCGGGACGCCGCGAAGGATCATCGCGATCGCTTTGATCGGCTTGTCCATCTCGACGGCCGCATCGCATTCGACCTCGTCCCCGCGCCGTGAGAGACGGGCGGTCACGCGGCCCGGCGCGCGCTCCTGCCCGCCGGCCCAGATCAACTCGCCACAGGTGATCTCGAGTCCCCGGTCGTCCGTCTTCACGGTGAGATGATCCGCCGACAGGCTGTAGACGTTCTCGTGCGTGAACACGCGGAAGCCGAACTCGTAGCCCTCGAACGCGACCGACGGCTCCGGGAAGTCGAAGCTGAACTTCATGAACGAGCGGCCGCGCGGCGGGACGAAGACGCCGCTCGTGGACGATCGCGTGACGATCGTCCCGTTCGGCGGCAGCGCGCGCGCGGCCTGCGCGGCGGCGGACGCCTGCGAGAGCGCGTGGCCCGCCAGCACCGAGCCGGCGCCGGCGGCGCCGACATCTTTCAGCCACGCGCGTCGCGAGATGCGGGTCATGATGTGTGCGCGACGTAACCTAGCACGTCCTGCCAGATCGAGGGCTCGACAGGAATGCCGTCCGTCATATTCCTGCGGCGCGTCTCGAGCGTGCGCTCGCCCGGATAGCGCACCTGCAGATCCGCGACGATCGCGTCGACGATGCGGATGGTCTCGCCCGGCGCGGCGAGCGACGAGGCGTCGAGCGCCAGGAAGACCTGCGAGACGCCGGTCTCCTGCTCCGGATCGGCGGGGATCTCGTGGGTCGCGCGGCCGCCCGACAGCGTCGCCGCGATCAGATCCAGCATGACGGCCAGCCCAGAGCCCTTCCAGAAGCCGATCGGCAGCGGCCGGCGCGACGCTTCAATCGCCGCCGGATCCTGCGTCAGCGCGCCGCTGTTGTCGAAGCCTCCCGGCACCGGCAGCATCTCTCCCCGCAGCCGATGCGCGGCGAGCGCGCCATACGAGAACTGCGACATCGCCATGTCCAGGACGACGTGGCCGTCCGGTCGAGGGACCGCGATCACGAGCGGGTTATTGCCGACGCGCGCGACATCCGCGCCCCACGGCGGAAGATTCGGCAGCGTGTTGGTCCAGCAGACGCCGATGACGCCGGCATCCGCGGCCTGCCAGCCGTAGGTGCCGCCGCGCATCCAGTGATTGGTGTTCGCCAGCGCGACGCAGCCGATCCCGTGCGCGCGCGCCAGCGCAATCGCCGCCGACATCGCGTCGTGCGCGTTCAGGTTGCCGACGCCGCGCCCGCCGTCCCATCGTTCGATCGAGCCGTGCGCCGACACGCATCTCGCCCGCGCGCGGACGTCGACGATGCCGGTGGCGATCATGCGGAGCAGGCGCGGGAACAGGTTCAGGCCGTGCGAGGCGACGCCGTCGCGGCTCGCGTCGGCGACCAGGCGCGCGGACAGCTGCGCGCGTTCGGGCTCGAGCCCGGCGCGCTCGAGCGCGCGGCTGAGGACGTCGTGCAGCTCGCGATAGGTGACACGCATCGGAACTGGCGGTAATAATACCCGCGCCATGGAGATCCACGCGCCACACGAGCCGGTGCAGTCGCTCAGGCAGATGCTCACCCATCTGGCTCTGGTCACCATGGGCGTGCTCATCGCGTTGTCGTTCGAGGGGATCGGCACCTGGCGTGAGCACCGCGCGCTGGTGCGCGAGGCCCGGGCGAATATCCTGAGCGAGCTCCGCGACAACCACAACGAGCTCGAGAACCGGCTGAAGGGGATCGTCGTCGAGCAGAAGAACATCGACGAGACCATTGCCGTGGCGCAGCGACTGCTGGAGACGAAGCAGCTCAAGGGCTCGGTGCAGCTTGGGTTCGAGACCGCCGACCTTCGAGACGCCAGCCGTCGCACCGCCGAGATTACGGGCGCGTTCGCGCTGATGGAGTACGACGAGGTCAAGAAGTACGCCGAGCTCTACAGTCATCAGGAGTTGTTCATGAGAACGCAGGCTGACGCCATGCGCGATCTCGCGCGAACGATGGGTGTACTGAACCTGCTGAAGTACGCCGACAGGACCAGCGTTCGTGAGCTGGAACAGTGGCAGATGGACTTGCGCGCCGTGCTCGGCGATCTGACCGTCGAAGAAGGGCTCGGCAAGAAGCTCCTGAAGGACTACGAGCACGTCCTGGAAGGCAAGGAACCGTGATCCTCCTGCGCACGCTCGTTTTCGCGATCTCCGCGTTCGGCGCCACGATTCAGCAACCACCGGCCGCGGCGCCGCCGCCGCCGATCCTGCAGGAGCCGCAGACGATCCTGCTGTGGCCCAACGGCGCGCCTGGCGCCCAGGGCACCGAGGACCGCGACAAGCCGGCGATCACCGTGTACATGCCGTCGACGACGACCGGGCCGATGACGGCCGTGATCATCGCGCCGGGCGGCAGCTACCAGCGCCTGTCGATGAACCTCGAAGGCCGCGAGCCGGCCAACGCGTTCAACGCGATCGGCATCGCCGCGTTAGTGCTGCGCTACCGGCTGGGTCCGCAGTATCACCATCCGATCGAGCTTGGCGACGCGCAGCGCGCGATCCGCATGGTGCGCGCGCATGCCGCGGAGTGGCACATCGCACCGGATCGCATCGGCTTCATGGGATTCTCGGCGGGCGGCCACCTCGCCTCGAGCGCGGCGACCCATTTCGACAGCGGCAATCCGAACGCGGCCGATCCGATCGATCGCGCCGGCAGCCGGCCGGACTTTTC
>Ga0105858_1000734_pt1 | contig 12232 bp, 9 predicted proteins | sample OrgsoiDNA_201062_FD_89683 | JGI IMG/M metagenome (GOLD analysis project Ga0105858, IMG submission 89683) | Permafrost soil microbial communities from the Arctic, to analyse light accelerated degradation of dissolved organic matter (DOM) -... | ecosystem: Environmental > Terrestrial > Soil >...
AAATCCTGTTGCTCGTGCCGGTCTGGGCGCTGGGCGTGCTGCTGCAGCGCTGGTCCGCGCTGCGGCGGGTGCCGCCGGCCCTGGGTTGGCTGCTGTTCCTCGCCTCGTGGCCGCTGTATGGCCTGTTCCAGCACTACCAGCTGACCGAACTGGGCAGCGAATCGCTGCGGCGGCTGGTGGGCGAGCGGCTGCAGCATGAGCTGACGTTTTCCAAGTTCTTCCTGACGGACTATCCGCTGGCGCTGATCGTGGCCTGCAATTTCGTCGGCTTCCAGGCCGTCTCGACCAGTTTCCGCGTGCCGCTGCGGGCTTGCGAACCGTTGATCCGCAAGCTGGCGGCCTGCACCTTCACCATTTACATCCTGCACCAGCCGCTGCTGCAATTCTACGCGGCGCTGCTGCGCGGCGACCCGGGCGGACCTCTCTACTATTGGACGACCATGGCGGCCACCTTGCTTACCCTGTATGCGATCGCCAGCGTCACGGAGCGCCAGCGGCACCGGCTGCGGCGCGTGATACGCGGCGCGCTGGAGCGCCTGGTCCAGACCTCCTGGTGGCGGCGCGGCATCGCCGCGCCGATGGCCGGCGACGGAGGTTCCCATGTCTGAACGCCTGCTGCCGGCGGTGGTGCTGGGCGTCGACACGCCGATCGGCCTGGCCATCATCCGCGACCTGGGCCGGCGCGGCGTGCCGGTCTACGGCATCGGCCGCGAACCGGCCGCCATCGGCCTGGCCTCGCGCTACCTGTATCGCGGCCTGACGCGCGCCGGCGGCGGCCCGGCCGGCCTGCAGGCGCAGCTGGGCGCGCTGAGCGCCGAGATCGGCGCGGCCTGCCTGTTCGCCATCGCCGAAAGCGATATCGAAGCGCTCAACCTGATGCGCGCCAAGCTGCCCGGCTACCGCCTGATGTTCGCCGACGCCGCCCGTATGGAGCGCGTGCTGCACAAGGACCGCACCTACGCGGTGGCGGCCGGGCTCGGCATCCACGTGCCGCGCACCGCGCAGTGCGCCACGCTGGAGCAGGCTGCCGCGCTGGCGCCGCGGCTGCGCTACCCGGTGGTGCTGAAGTGGGCCAATCCGACCGCCATCGAGGGCCCGTTGCAGCGCGCCGGGCTGGCGCTGGACAAGGTCCATTACAGTCACAGCGCGGAGGAGTTGCTCGCCTATTTGCGGCCTTATCAGCGCGTCGGCCAGTTCCCGCTGATCCAGGAATACTGCGCCGGCCATGGCCTGGGGCAGTTCGTGCTGATGCGCGGCGGCCAGGCCCATTACCTGTTTCAGCACCGCCGCGTGCACGAGTGGCCGCCGGAGGGGGGGGTGTCGAGCCTGTGCGTGTCGCTGCCGCTGGAACAGCACGCCGCGCTGATGCAACAGTCGGTGGCGCTGCTGCGCGCGCTCGACTGGGAAGGCGTGGCGATGGTCGAGTACCGCTACGACGCGGCGACCGGGCAGGCCGCGCTGATGGAGGTGAACGGCCGTTTCTGGGGCAGCCTGCCACTGGCCTGCCAGGCCGGCGCCGCATTCCCGTGGTTCAGCTACCAGCTGTTCGGCCTGCAGCAGGCGGTGACGCAACAGCCTTACCAGGCCGGCCTGCGCTGCCGCTTCATGGTGCCCGAGACAAAACGCCTGCTGACGCTGCTGGCGCGGCCGGCGCGCGGCGGCCCGCACCAGCTGCGGGTCCGGCGCTGGCGCGAGCTGGGCGGCTACTTGGCCGATTTCGTGCGTCCGCGCACCTGTTATTTCGTGCATGACTGGCGCGATCCGGCGCCCCTGTGGCGCGACCTGCTGCAGGCGCTGCGGCGGCTGCCGCGCCTGTCGGGCAGTTTATCGGGGAGGAAGACATGAGCAACGATACGGTGCCGGACACGGCGGACGGCGCGCCGCTGCCGCCACAGGTGGCAGTGGTGATACCGTACTATCAGAAACGGCCCGGCATCCTCGGCAAGGCGGTGCGCTCGGCCCTGGCCCAGCAAGGGGCCGGACCCAGCGTCGTGATGGTCGTCGACGACGCCTCGCCGGTGCCGGCGCGCGCCGAGCTGGCCGACCTGATGGCGCAGCAGCCGGGCCGCATCGTCCTGCTCGAACAGGCCAACGGCGGCCCGGCGGCGGCCCGCAACTGCGGCCTGCAGGCGCTGCCGGCCGGCATCGACTACATCGCCTTCCTCGACTCGGACGACGAATGGACGCCCGGCCACCTGGCGCGCGCGCTGCTGGCGCTGGAGCAGGGCTATGACTTTTATTTCGCCGACCACTACCAGCTGCACCAGACCGTCAGCGCCTTCCGCCGCGCCGGCCGCATCGACGTCGGCCGCCATCCGGCGCTGGCCGGCGCGCCCGGGCTGCACGCGTATCGGGGCGACATGTTCGACCAGATACTGATGGGCAATATCATCGGCACCTCGACCGTGGTCTACCGCCGCGCCGCCCACGCCGCGCTGCGCTTTCGCGAAGAGTATGTCTATGCCGGCGAGGACTATCTGTTTTGGCTGGAGCTGTCGCGGCGCACCACGCGCATCGCCTTCTCGGCCGAGTGCGAGTGCACCTACGGCGAGGGCGTCAACATTTTCGCCGGCTCGGGCTGGGGCACGGAAAGTTCGCTGCTGCGGCTGCACCACGAAATCAAGTACAAGAAGGCCTTGCCGCGGCTGTTCGAGCTGAGCCCCGCGCAGCGGCGCGCCAACCGCGGCGCGGTGCGCGGTCTGCGCCGCAGTTTTGTGGCGGATTTGCTACACCGGCTGATGCACCGGCGCCCCATCGCCGGCGCGGTGCTGCAGCAGCAGTGGCGCACCGATCCCCAGACCTTTTTGTATTCGCTGCCGCTGGCGACACTGATCGCGCTGGGCCGCTAGGGCGTCAACTCGGCGGAAAAACAGTGTAATATACATAATGTCAATAGTGGGCCAAGACGCGGCAAGGACAGCCGTCGTTCGGCCAGGATGCAATTGCATACAAGGAACTCCGCTATGAGCCGTATCAAATCTGGACGCGCGCTGGGCTGGACGCTGGTCGGCGGCGCGCTGCTGCTGGGTGGACTGGGCGGCTGCGCCAAAAAACTGACGGCGCCGGAGCTGGTCGCCGACGCCAGACGCTTGCAAGGGCAGGGCGACAGCCGGGGCGCGATGATCCAGCTGAAAAACGCGCTGGCCAGCCAGCCGGACGACGCCGGCGCGCGTTTCATGCTGGCCCGGGCCTCGCTGGAGCTGGGCGATCCGGCCGCCGCCGAGAAGGAAGTGCGGCGCGCCATCGGCCTCGGCTATGCGGCCGGGCCCGGAGCCACGGTGCTGGCGCGCGCATTGCTCGAGCAGGGGCAGTATCCGAAGCTGCTGGCTGACACCGAGCAGGCCGCCAAGGCCGCCGATGCGGAACTGCTGTCCATGCGCGCGCAGGCCTTATTTTTGACGGGCCAGACGGATCAGGCCAAGCAGTTGTACCAGGCCGTGCTGCGGACGCACCCGCAATATTCGCCGGCGCTGGTCGGCATGGCCGTCATGGCCACCGGCGAGCGCGATCTGGCCGCCGCCACCCTGTGGGTGGAACAGGCCGTGAAGGCCGATCCGAAGAACGCCGAAGCGTGGATGTACAAGGGCGAACTGCTGCGGGCGCAAAACCAGCCCGAGGCGGCCGACGCCGCGTTCGACCAGGCGCTGGCCGCCAAGCCCAACCATCGCACCGCGTACATCGAGAAGGCCTTGCTGGCGATCGCCGCGCGCCGATTCGATGCCGCCGAGAAGGATTTGCAGGCGGCGAAAAAAGCCGCGCCGAACAGCCCCATCGTCACGTATACGCGGGCCCTGCTGGAATTTTCACAGGGCAATAACGCGGCCGCGCAGGCGTCGCTGCTGCAGGTGCTGAAAGTGATGCCGGACCACCGGCCCAGCATCCTGCTGGCGGCCGCCGTCGAGTTCAACCTGGGTTCGATGCAGCAGGCCGAGCGCCATTTGCGCGCCTATCTGGAGGGCGACCCGGGCAACCCGTACGCGACCCGGCTGCTGGCCGCGACGCTGTTGCGCAGCAGCCAGCCGGCCGACGCGCTGGCCGTGCTCGGCCCCGCCCTCAAGCAGGGGCAGGCCGATGTGCAGTTGCTGTCGCTGGCCGGCAATTCGTATATGAGCCTGGGTGACTACGGCAAGGCCAGCGGCTACTTCCAGCAGGCCGCCACGCTCGATCCGAAGAAGGCCGCGTTGCGCACCTCGCTGGGCATGAGCGAAATGATGAAGGGCGCGCCGGTCCAGGGCGTCAGCGATCTCGAGGCGGCCGCCGCGCTCGACGCCAAGTCGCTGCCGGCGGGCCTGGCGCTGGTGCGCACCGAGCTCGATCTGAAACACTATGACAAGGCGCTGGCGGCCGCCCAGCGGCTGGAACAGGCCCATCCGGACAACGCCGAGGTGACGATGCTGAAGGGCGCCGCCCAGCATGGCGGCGGCGACTTGGCGGCCGCGCGCCGCAGCTACGAGGCGGCGCTGCGGCTGCAGCCGGCCTATTTCCTGGCGCTGTCGAACCTGGTGCGGCTGGACCTGAGCGAGGGCCACGAGGCGGCCGCCGTGGCGCGCCTGAAAGCCTATGCCGACAAGGGCCAGAAGGGCGTCGACGCCATGACCGGGCTGGCCGCGCTGGCCACCGCGCACGGCCATACCGCCGAGGCCACCAGCTGGCTGGAGCAGGCCGCCGCCATCAATCCGGACGCGCTGGAGCCGGCGCTGCGGCTGGCGCTGCAATATCTGGGCAGCGGCCAGCCGGACCAGGCCCTGACCCTGGTCCGCAAACAGCAGGCTGCCCACCCCGACAACACCAGCCTGCTGGACGTGCTGGGGCAGGCCCAGCAGGCCGTCGGCAAGCCCGGCGAGGCGCTCGAATCATTCAGCAAGCTGGCCACGCTGGCCCCCAAGGCGGCCTTACCGCAATTCCGCGTGGCCGGCGCCTACCTGCAGCTGAAAAACGCGGATGCGGCGGCCGAGGCCCTGAAGAAGGCGCTGGCCCTGCAACCCGATTTCGTGGCGGCGCTGCTGGCCCAGGCCGACCTGCTGCAGCGGGCCGGCAAACTGGACCAGGCGATCGCCGTCGTGCGCCAGGTCCAGCAACTGCAACCGTCCGATCCGCTGGGCTTCATGCTGGAAGGCGACCTGCTGCTGGCGCAGCACAAGCCGCAGCTGGCGCAGGCACGGTATGAGCAGGCGCACGCCCTGAGCCCGAAACTGGTGCTGAAAAGCAAGATCGTCAACGCCATGCGCGAGGCCGGCAAGGGCAAGGAGGCCGAGCAGCGGCTGCAGGCCTGGATCGTGGAATTTCCGCAGGCCAGCTTCCTGCAAATCCACCTCGCCGAACTCAAGCTGGCCGACCACGACTACCCGGCCGCCATCCCGCTGCTGCAGGGGGTGCTGCAGCGCGAGCCGGCCAACGTCGGCGCGCTCAACAATCTGTCCTGGGCCTATTTGCAGGTCAAGGATGGCCGCGCGCTGGCCACGGCCGAACAGGCTTACAAGCTGGCCGGCGACAATCCCGGCGTGATCGACACATTGGGCTGGACGCTGCTGGACCAGAGCCAGGTCGCGCGCGCCCTGCCTCTGTTGCAGAAGGCGGCGTCGCTGGCGCCCGATGCCGGCGATATCCACTACCATCTCGCCATGGGCTACGTCAAAGTCGGCGACAAGAACCAGGCGCGCAAGGAACTCGAGCAACTGCTGGCCAAAAAACAACCGTTCGCACAGAGCGGCGCGGCCCGTACCTTGTTGCAGCAACTATAAACGCATATCGCCCGCGCGGCTCGGCATGCGGCCGCGGGCGGGGCGATCCGATCTAGTGTGCCGCTTCCGGCGATTGCGAGCGCCGTGATATTGTCTTATGATCTGCCGTATTGTTCCATGTTTTGTGCTTACAGGTAACGCTGCCGCAGGCGCCCACAGGAGGAGCTTACATGAATGCCAATATGACGGCGACGACCAGCGGTCCGCGCGATTTCGCGGGGGCCGGGGATGAATCCCACGATAATGTGCTGGAAGTCTCCGTTGACCAAAGCACGTTCGGTCTGCGCATGACGGACACGCCCGAAGGCCGCAACAAGGCCAGCGTCCTGATCAACAAGATGTACGCTTGGCGCGGCTATTCGGGCACGCACATGCTCACCGACGACCCCAACCGCATCACCCTGACCACCACCGTCAAGGGGGAAGTGCTCGGCACGCTGACGCTGGGCATAGATTCACCGGTCGGCATCCTGGCCGACGACATTTTCAAGGAAGAAATCGACCGCTACCGCGCGCGCGGCGCCAAGGTGTGTGAAATCACCAAGCTGGCCTTCGACCCGCAAGTCAATTCCAAGGAAACGATGGCCTCGCTGTTCCACCTCGCGGTGCTGCACGCGCGCGACATCCATTGCTGCACCGACCTGTTCATCGAAGTCAATCCGCGCCACCGGCGCTTTTACGAACACATGCTGGGCTTCGCCCGCGAGGGCGAGGTCAAGACCAATCCGCGCGTCAACGCGCCGGCCTACCTGCTGCGGGTCGGCTTCGACTATGTGACGCAGCAGATACAAACGCTGGGCGGCAAGGGCGCGGCCAGCGGCGAGCGCTCCTTCTATCCGCTGTTCTTCTCGCCGCACGAAGAGCAGGGTATCGTCCACCGCCTGCGCGAGATGCGCTGACCCGTTCCGTAGCGCCGCCCTCATGACCCCACACTTTTCGTATGAACAGGCTTTTTCCCGCAACATCGGCTGGGTCACGCCGCAGGAGCAGGCAGTGCTGCGCGGCAAGCGCGTGGCCATCGGCGGCGCCGGCGGCGTCGGCGCGGTACACGCTCTGACGCTGGCGCGGCTGGGCGTGGGCGCCTTCCACATCGCCGACTTCGACCACTACGACATCCCCAATTTCAACCGCCAGGTGGCGGCCTTCCTGTCCACCGTGGGACAGCCCAAGGTCGAGGTGGTCGAACGCATGTTGCGCGACATTAATCCGGAACTCGACATCCGCACCTTCAAGGAGGGCGTCACCGACGACAACCTCGACGCCTTCCTGCATGGCGTCGACTTTTACCTCGACAGCTACGACTTCTTCGCCTTCGACGTGCGGCAGAAGACCTTCGCGCGCTGTGCCGAACTGGCCATCCCCGCCACCACGGCCGCGCCGCTGGGCATGGGCACGGCCGTGCTCAATTTCCTGCCCGGCCAGATGACGTTCGAGGAATATTTCCAGTGGGGCCAGCGCGGCGAGGACGAGAAGGCGGTGCGCTTCCTGGTCGGCCTGGCGCCGGCCGGCCTGCACCGGCCCTACCTGGTGGTGCCGTCCGCCGTCAACCTGGCCGAGCGGCGCGGCCCGTCGACCATCATGGCGTGCCAGCTGTGCGCCGGCGTGGCGGCCACCGAGGCGCTGAAGATCCTGCTGCGGCGCGGCGGCGTGCGGGCGGCGCCGCACGGCATGCAGTTCGACGCTTACCGCGGCAAACTGGTGCGTACCTGGCGGCCGGGCGGCAACCGCCATCCGCTGCAGCGCATCGCCATCGCCATCGGCCAGCGCATTTACCGCAAGACGCTGGAGCGCTCGTGAGCACGCCCTCCGTCATCGAGCAGATCCTTGAGCTCGCTCGCTGGGCCCCCAGCGGCGACAACGTCCAATCGCACGAGTTTGAGATCCTGGCCCCGGACCATGTGCTGGTGCACGCGCGCGACACCCGCGCCGACACCGTCTACGACCTGGACGGCCACCCCAGCCAGATCGCCTTCGGCGCGCTGCTGGAAACCATCGCCATCGCCGCCACGGCCCACGGCCTGCGCACCGACGTCGTGCGCCGGCCGCAGGTGGCCGAGGATCCCGCCGCCATGCAGTTCGACGTGCGTTTCGTGGCCGCGCCCGGCATCCAGGCCGACCCCCTGATCGCCGCCATCCCGCGCCGCAGCGTGCAGCGCCGGCGGCTGAGCACGCGGCCGCTGACGGTGGCCGAAAAGGCGGCGCTGACGGCCGCCGTCGGCGCCGCCTACGAGTTGCGCTGGCTGGAGTCGGGCGCCGACAAATGGCGGGCGGCGCGGCTGATGTACCACAACGCCGAGCTGCGTCTGACCATGCCGGAAGCCTACGCCGTGCACCGCCGCATCATCCACTGGGGCGTCGCGCGCAGTCCGGACCGGGTGCCCGACCGGGCGCTGGGCGTGGACGCCGTGACCTTGCGCCTGATGAAGTGGGCGATGGCGAGCTGGAAGCGGCTGGCCACGATGAACGCGCTGATGGGGACCTGGGCGCCCCGGCTGCAGATGGATTTGTTGCCGGGTCTGGCGTGCGCCGCGCATTTCGTGATGCAGAGCCGGCAGGCGCCTGTGACGGTGGATGATTATGTGGCCGCCGGCCGGGCGGTGCAGCGCTTCTGGCTGACGGCGACCGAGCTGGGGCTGCAGATGCAGCCGGAAATGACACCGCTGATTTTTTCCCGCTACGTCGTCGCCGGCCGGCGCTTCACCGCCGAGCGCAAGCTCGACGCGCTGGCCGCGCGCCTGCAGCGCGAGAGCGCGGCCTTGCTGACGGGCCCCGCGCATCCGTTGTTCATGGGGCGGCTCGGCGCCGGCCGCGCCGCGGCCGCGCGTTCCGAGCGCAAGCCGCTGGCGCAGCTGATCCGGCGCTAGTGCGGCGCGGCGCCCAGGTGGGCGCAGCGCATGCCGTTCAGGCGGAAATGCCGGATCAGATCGGCCAGGTCGCCCTTGTGCCAGTCCGGCAGTTCGCGCTTCATGCGCTCGAGCCGGGCCACCAGGGCCGCGTCCGCGCCGCGCCGCGGCGCGCTTTTCACGGCCACCATATAGGGCAGGCCAAACGTGGTGTGGACCGTGGCGCGCCCCTCCAGCGGCCGCATGGCGGCGCGGATGTCGTCCACGTAAAACGCCGCGTGCAGCGAATTCAGGTAATCGAGCGTGAACAAGTCGTGTTGCCGGTGCGCGTGCTGGTTGGCGAAATAGTCGATGCTGCGCCGCGACTTCAGGTGGCCGAAATCGACCATGTAGACGCCGCCGCCGGGCTTGAGGATGCGCGCCACCTCGGCGTAGGTCCGCGCCAGGTGGTCGACGGTCGGCAGGTGGTGCAGGGCCATGGTCGAGATCACGGCGTCGACCGAGGCGTCGGCGAAGCGCGACAGGTCGGTGATGTCGCCTTCGCGGATGGCGACGTTGCTCAGGCCCTGACGCTGGATCAGCGCCTCGGCCTGGGCCCGCATCTGGTCCGACAGGTCGATGCCGATGAAATTGGTGTCGGGATTGATGCGCGCCACCAGGCCGAGCTGGGTGGCCGGGCCGCAGGCCAGGTCGACCACGGTGTCGCCGGGGCGTATCACTTCGCTGATATTGGCGGCGTGGTACAGATAGACCGGCGCCATGACGCCGGTTTCGCCGCCGGCCTCGGTGTAGGCCCTGACGCTGTCCTCATCGTCCATGACCAGACGCGGTTCGGGGATGCGCGGCGCGCGCTGGCGGGATAAAAATTCTCTTAAAACGGTTTGAACCAGTGCGGGACTTGGCATAACTGCCTCCGATTAGCTGAAAAAGAAGGTCGTGCGAGGTGAAAAAGAATTACAGAGCGAAATGATACCGATTAAATCGACGCGGCGGGCGCATTTTGTGTGCCTATGGGAATCACGTCCCCCGCGCGTCCCGGGCCGGGTGTCGGATTTCTTTACACGGGTCGATCGAACGCCATCTCGCAAGTACCTTTATCTGCGATAAGTGATTGTTTTTAAATGATTCGCAATAGGCTGGCACGGTGATTGCTATATATGCCATGTAGTCAACAAAACCGGTGGTACGGTCGGGTGCAAGCAATCTCGCGGTCGGCTACGGCGGTGATCGAGATGCGGCGATCTACGTATTTGGCGGCCGCCGGCGAGCTTGTTGGCAAGGGGCGGGTGGTACAACAGTGTTTATATTAAATAAAACTTTTCTGGAGAATAAGATGCTTACAATTTCCAAACGGTTGCGCACCCTGATGGCCAGTGCGCTCGTCGTGGCCGGCGCTCTGGCCGCGCCCGACGTTTTCGCGACGCCACAGTTCACGGTCAATCCGGACAGCAACGGCCTGACCACGCTGGGCTCGACGTTCACGGCCGATTCGATGACCGGCACGTCGTCGGCCCGCATTGTCCGCGTCGGCGCCACCAACAACTATACGGGCGTCGGCTACATCGTCTTCAACGCATTCAGCTTGAACGGCAATCCAGTCAATTCGAACGTCGCCCAGGTCAACGGTAGCTACGGTTTGTATGCGAAATTCACCCAGAGTTTCACCTGCGGCGGTCCGCTGGCCATCGGTGTGTCGTGCGGCGTCACCTCGATCACGCTGAGCCTGTATGGCGACCCGGGCGATGCCGATGCCGTGCAAAATGCCAGCCTCGCTGCGAATCCGATCATCACCGATGTCGGCTCCAATGACGTCTTGCTGGCCAACGTCACTCAAGTGTTCGGGAGCCAGGCCGGTCTCGATGCGCTGGGCGGCGTCTTCGAGAACGTCAATACCAATTTGATGCTGACCGCCGCCGGCTCCAACTTCTTCACCTCGCCAATTCCATTCTATCAACTGGCGTTCAGCGCGTTTATCAACACCTCGCAAACCCCTCTTTGCGATACCCCCAACTGTACCGGTAATCCAAGCGTCGTGGCGATCACTACCGAGTCCGGCACCACCGACTTTAACCGCGTTCCCGAACCAGGTCCGCTGGCTTTGATGGGCATCGCGATGCTGGGCCTGATCGTGGCGCGCCGCCGCTATCGCGCCTGATCCACGCCGATGTATTACTCGGACGCGCCGCCCTGATGGGCGGCGCGTTTGCTATGGCGCTCGAGTTTGTTGTTGAGCTGACCGATGATCTCCGACGCGGCGGCGATGATCTGCTTGGCGTCGAGGCCGGCCCGGGTCATTTCCTTGAACAGCGAGCGGGCCAGGATGCGCGCCACCTGGTCCGGCGGCTGGTAGGCGGCGCCGAGGCGGCCGTCGACCCGGCTTTCCACCTCGCGCAGCAGCGCCAGCTGGGCGAAGCGCGAGTTGAGGATGGTTTGCAGCTGCTGCACCTGCACGGTCTTGCCGATGAACAGGGCGATCACGTCCAGCAGGTGCAGGTCGGCGCGCGTAAACGCCGGCTTGCCCTGGCTGGCGCCGGCGTTGACCATGCCGACGATCTTGCCGTCGATGCTGACAGGCGCCAGCATCAGACTGCGGCGCGGGTCGTCGCCGCGCCGCGCCAGGTGGGCGAACGGCGAATGCGTGATGTCGTCGACCAGCAGCGAGCGGCCGCTGGCGAGCACATGGCCGGCGATGCCTTCACCCTTGCCGATCGACGCGCGCCACGCGGACGGCGGCAGCGGGCCGAAATGGGCGCACACGCTCATGCGCAGATCTTGCCCTTCGCCGTCATCGATCAACATCACCGAGCAGGTTTCCGCGCCCACCAGCCGGGCCGTCATCGCGGCCTGCTGGATCAGGCTGTCATCGAGCTTGCCGTCGGCAAAAAACTGCGACAAATCCTGCAGTTTGATCAGTAAAGCGCTGGCTTCTTCCATCCCGCCTCCCGTGTCGCTGCGTTCATGGTAGCACCGACGCTCGCCGCGCGATAGCCGCCACGCGCCGCCGCCGGACTTTCCTCAGACCTGCTCGGCCGGCGCGTGGCGCGGCGAAATAAAGGCCTTGTGGAACAAGTGCCGCGCCAGCAGCGGCAGCGGCATGCGCAGCCAGTTGGCGCGCAAATACAACAGATAGCGGGCGCTGCCGCTCCGGCGGTCGGCGCAGCTGGCGTGGTCGGGCAGCAGGGCGCGCAGAAACAGCGCATCCATCAGGCGCAGCAGCGGCGCCGGCGGCCCGGTGTCGGCCAGCACCGCCGAGGTGTCGGCCGGCACCGTGGTGTGCAGCAGCCGCGCGGCATAGCGCAGCGCGTAGTACAGCGGACGCTCCAGCTCGAGTTCAGCGGCGCGCGCCGTCAGCTGACTCCAGAATCCCGCCGCGTCGCCATAGTGCGACAGCAACCGGTGGATGTCGACCAGGTCGCGCAAACCGTGGGCCAGCTCGCCGTCGTAGAACAGGTGGGTGGCGCTGTGCAGCACCAGGTCGACCGGCGCCAGCATCTGCAGCCCGGCCTGGCCCGGAATGGCCACGGCGGCGCGGCGCAGCCGCAGCGGATCGGGGCGCGCGGCGGCCGTCTCCGGCAGGATGGCGTGGTGGACGTCGATCACGGTCAGGCGCCGGATGTGCTGCAGCGGCGGCAGCTCGTGCATCCAGTT
>Ga0105858_1000735_pt1 | contig 12212 bp, 14 predicted proteins | sample OrgsoiDNA_201062_FD_89683 | JGI IMG/M metagenome (GOLD analysis project Ga0105858, IMG submission 89683) | Permafrost soil microbial communities from the Arctic, to analyse light accelerated degradation of dissolved organic matter (DOM) -... | ecosystem: Environmental > Terrestrial > Soil >...
AATACCGGCTGGAACCCGCGAACCTGGTGATCGCCGATGCGGCCGGCGCGATTGCGCTGGGCGGCGTGATTGGCGGAGGCGATAGCGCCATCGGCGAGAAGACCACGCGCGTGATTCTGGAAAGCGCCAACTTCCAGGCATCCTCCATTCGCAAAACTTCCTCGGCGCTCAAGCTGCGCACCGACGCCTCCATGCGCTTTGAAAAGGCGCAGGACCCGGCGAACACGGTCCGCGGCCTGGCGCGCGCCATCGAGCTTTTGCAGGAGATCTCGCCCGGCATTCGCCTGGTGGGCGGCGTGGCCGATCAGAAAAAAGAGATGCCGCCGCCGCCTCCCATCGAGCTTCCGCTGGAGTGGCTGGAACGTAAGCTGGGACGCGCGATCGCGGCTTCGGAAGTGCGCCAGATCCTGGAGCGGCTGGAATTCGGCGTGGCGGAACTGAAGCCTGGCGTGTTCCGGGTGACCGTGCCCAGTTGGCGCGCCACCAAGGATGTCGCGATCAAAGACGACCTGGTGGAAGAGGTTGGGCGCATGGTGGGGTACGATTCCATCACACCCACAGCGCCGCTGGTGGCGGCCTCTGTACCGCCGGGCAACCCCGCGCGAAAGTTCCAGCACGAGGTCCGAAACATTTTCATCGACCAGGGTTTCACCGAAGTCTACAACTACTCCTTCATCAGCGAAGCATCGGCGCGCGCGTTCGGCTTTGACCCGGAGGCGCATGTGCGGGTCACGAACCCCATCGCTTCGGATCAGGAACTGATGCGCGCCTCGCTGCTGCCCGGCATTTGGAAGAACATCACGGAAAACGCGAGGCATAGGGAATCGTTCCGGCTTTTCGAAATCGGCGTGGAGATTGGAGGCAGGCCAGGAGGCCTACCCTACGAGATTCCGCACCTGGCGGCGGCCCTTTTCGACCGGTACGGCGACGGCACTGCCGGCCTCTTCGAAGTGAAGCGCACGGCCGAGTGCCTGATGCCCGGCGCACTGGCGAAGCCCGCGGCGGCGCGTTCCTTTGAACACCCTGCGCGCGCCGCGGACGTGCTGTGGAAGGGGGAAACCGTGGGCCGGCTCTTTGAACTGCATCCGTCTCTAGTGGAATCAGGGCGAGCCGCGGTGCTCGATCTGGATCTCCAGCTTATCCGGAAACTGAGCGCCGGCGACGTGAAGTATACGCCCATCCGCCGCTACCCGTCGAGCGCTTTCGATCTTTCGGTGATCGGCGGCCTGCGCGAACACGCGGGGGACCTGGAGGCGCGGGTGGCAAGGTTCGCCGGGCCGCTGCTGGAATCGGTTCAGTTTCTGCGCCAGTACTCCGGCCCGCCGCTCGCGGAAGGCGAGAAGAGCGTCTCCTTCAGGCTTACGGTCGGTTCGCCCGAGCGCACGCTTTCATCGGAAGAGATCGGCGAGATCCGCGCCCGTATCATTGAAGGAATGCGCGAGCTGGGTTACGAACTTCGTCTGTGATGACTTACACTATCATCCATGCGGAAATTCTGTCTCTCTCTTTGCGCGATCGTTTCCTGCGCCATTGCCCAGCCGAAATTCACTCCGGAAAAAGAAGCTGCCATTAAGGCCGACCTCACCGGCCAGATCGACGCCATGAAGAAGCAGGCGCAGGTGATGGTGGACAGCGTTTTCAGTTTCGGCGAGCTCGGTTTTCAGGAAGTGGAGACATCGAGATACCTCACCGGCATTCTGGAAAAAGCGGGCTTCAAGATCGAACGCAACTACGCCGACATCCCCACCGCCTGGGTGGCCAGTTGGGGCTCGGGCAAGCCCGTGATTTCGCTGGGCTCCGATATCGACGATATTCCGCAAGCTTCGCAGAAGCCCGGCGTTGGCTGGCACGAACCGATGATCGCGGGCGCGCCGGGCCATGGGGAAGGTCACAATTCAGGCGTTCCGCTGAACATCATCGCGGCACTCGCCGTGAAGAAGGTGATGGAGCGCGAACACCTGGCGGGCACCATTCGGCTCTGGCCCGGCGTGGCGGAAGAGCTGGTGGGAACCAAGGCCTACTACGTTCGCGCGGGCATGTTCAGGGACGTGGACGTCTGCCTGTTCACGCACGTGGCCAACAACCTGGCGGTGTCCTACGGGCCTTCGCTGAACACGAACGGACTGGTTTCCATCGAATACAGTTTCAAAGGCGAGAGCGCCCATGCGGCCGGCGCACCCTGGCGCGGGAAGAGCGCGCTTGATGCCGTGGAGCTGATGGACGTGGGCTGGAATTTCCGCCGTGAGCATCTGCGACTGGCGCAGCGTTCGCACTACGTGATCACCGATGGCGGCGATCAGCCCAACGTGGTGCCGCCCACGGCCGCCGTCTGGTATTACTTCCGCGAGGCCGACTACGACCACATCATGGACATGTGGCGCATCGGCGACAACATGGCGAAGGCGGCCACGCTCATGACCGACACCACGTACACGTCGCGGCTGCTGGGCAGTGCATGGCCCGGATACTTCAGCAAGCCGATCGCGGAAGACATGTACGAGAACATCAAGAAAGTGGGCCTGCCGCAATGGTCGGATGACGACCAGGCGCTGGCGAAGGGGTTGCAGAAAGAGCTGAAGCAGCCGGTGCGAGGGCTGGCCATGAAGGTGGCGGAAATGCGCGTGCCCCGTCCCGTGCCGGCGGCCGATGCCGGTGATGGCGGCGAAGGCCAGGGCCCGGGGCCAACGGGCGGCGGCTCCGACGACATCGGCGACGTTTCGTGGAACGTTCCGACCATCACGCTGCGCTACCCCTCGAACATTCCCGGAGGGCCCGGACACAACTGGGCCAACGGAATCGCCATGGCTACGCCGATCGCGCACAAAGGCGTGATCGCGGGGGCCAAGGTGCAGGCCATGACGATGATCGATATCCTGACCAAACCCGAACTGGTCAAGGCCGCGTGGGACTACTTCAACGACGTGCAGACCAAGGAGATGAAGTACCAGAGCTTTCTGCGGCCCGACGATAAGCCCGCCATTTGGCTGAACACCAGGATTATGGAGGAGTACCGGCCGAAGATGAAGCAGTTCTATTACGATGCTTCGAAGTACGATACTTACCTGGAGCAGTTGGGGATCAAGTATCCGACGGTGAGGTAAGGACCGGCGGTAAGGACCGGCGGCAAGACCGCCGGCGTTACCGCAGCCGCTGCACTACGGTGTTGGCCATTCGCGAATCCTCGAACTCCGTGCGGTCGCCGGCCTTCTTGCCGGGCACCGGCAGCAACCGCGCCGCCAGCGGCTTCTGCCATTTGTAAGCCAGCGACGCCACGTCGCCAAGAATGCGCGCGATCTGTCCTTCGGTGATATCACCCGGCAGCGGCACCGTGTCCAAGCCGGCCGCGCACACCGCCGAATAGGCCAGCAGCGAATCGATATTGAACGTGCCTTCCTCCCACCGCTTCGCCAGTACATTGTCTTCGAGGACGGGCACCATGAGTCCCGAGTATCCAACCTGCTTTACCGGAGCCGACTTCACCGCGCGCGTGATAATGGCCGCCGCCGTCATGGTCCCGCCCGCTCCAAACGGCGCGCCCGTGAAGGCTTCGATGGCGCGGCCGATCGACACATCGCCAAGCGGCGCCGGTGTAGGATCGATGCCCGCGTAGGTCCAGCCGCTCGAGTCCGCAACCTTCTTGGCGACGGCCTCCGCGGCGCGCAGATGGCGAGCGAGCGCAGCCGAAAGTTGCTTCTCCGCCTCATTCGGTTCCTTGTATTGCGCGAAGACATCGGCCACCACATTCGCGGCTTCAAGGCCGACGGCGAACGTGTGTCCCGTGCCCAGGTGGTAGGCCCCCGGATAGAAAGGACCGTAGGGCTTGACCATGGCGGTAACCGCGAAGTTCAGATTCCCGCCGCCGTGCGGGCTACGGGCCGAGACTGCCTTGACCATTTTTGCGGCCAGGCGAATGGCGCGCCAGTGAATGCCGTCATCGCCCGCCACAATCAGGCTGGCATTGACTTTGATGCCGCCGGAAAGGATATCGGCCAATAGATCCACGGGCGCCGCGTCGTCGTTATCGCCCACCATGGCGGTCCCGATGTTGGGCGTGAAGCCCAGCCTGGCGCCGAGCTCGCTGTACTTGCGCACCAGCGCCAGCGCCTCCGGGCGATTCATCCCGCTGGTGTATTTTGGAAACGGCTGAGTGACCACGCGAATGGTCTCCACTTCGAATCCCGCAGTGCGGTACGCCTCCCGCGCCGTGTTCAGAAACTTGACGGTGCCTTCTACAACCGAGGCGTAGGTGCTGGAATCGATATTGATAAATGCCGTGATGGCCCGCACCTTGGGCCGGGAATCCGCTCCGCAGGCAAGGGCTACACAGGCAAGCGCTGCCAGTATTCTCCGCATGGGTTGGTTATACCATGGGTGCCCGGCTGAAGCCGGGCATGGCAGCCTGAGAGGCTGCTCCACGGTGGTGGGTAGAGTTACCGTTGTATCGGCAGCCAGATTTGTGAGACACTCGACGGATCGAAGGAGGTTCGCCATGCAAGTGCGCACCGTTGCTGTTGCCCTATCCGCTGCGTTGTTCGCCGCCATCGCCACCCGCGCCGAGGAAAAGCCGAACCTGACTGGCACCTGGACGTTGAATCTTAAAACGTCCAAGCTCAGCGACGGCAAGCCGATCCCGTACTACACGGAGTTCATCGAGGAAATCGATCACAAGGAGCCAAAACTGAAGATCGTCGAGAAGATCAAGACATCGGGCGGCCAATCCGACCGAACCGTTGTCTGGGATTTGACGACGGGCGGCAAGGAAACCGAAGCGGATGTGACCGGCTCGTCGGCGAAGGCGTCCGCTACCTGGGAAGGAAATCGCCTGGTCACTCGTATTTCGGGGGAGGGCTGGACGGTGGTGCGGAAGTACACCATGGCCCCCGACGGCAAGTCGATCACTGCCGAATGGACGCTGGCAACCGACAGCGTCTCGACAGCGACCGAGGTCTGGGAGAAGTAATAGAGGGACCCGAGTCCAGCTATTCGGGGTCGCGGTAGCGTTCGTTGCGGTGGAACACGAAGGCTATGAAGCCGGCCAGAATCAGGAACGGTGGCGCGCCCAGGATCAGGATGCCGGAATTCAGCACGCGCGCACGCGCGTCCTGTTGCGCGTGCGCGGTGCGGTAACACATGACGCACTGGGCGCCGGCGGGAAGCGCAAGCGCGGTGAACAATGCGGCAACGGGCAGAATCCGTTTCATGCGCCTGGCCTCATACCCGGGAGCCGCAGGGCATCGCCTAGAAATATCAGCATCAGCACAACACAGAAGATCAGCATGGGAAACAGCGTCAGGAACAGGCTCAGGCGCTCGAATTTCATGTGCATGAAATACGCGATAATCAGCGCCGCTTTGATGACCGACAGGCCGATCAGCACGGTCAGCATGATGAGCGTCGGCACTTGCTCATACGCCAGGAAAACCTCACCGCCGGTGAGGGCCAGCAGAGTGAACCAGACTTTCGCGAAGGTCGGAATGCTGGCGCCGTGTTCGTGGACCAGCTCCGCGGAATGGATGCTCATGACTTCGCTCCTTTCAGATTTTGGCGGACATCAGATAGACCAGCGGGAAGATGAACATCCACACCAGGTCGACGAAATGCCAGTATAGCCCGGCGACTTCCACATCCTCGGCTTTGAATTTTCCGCGCACCACCGCCTGGCAGACGATGGCCAGGTAAATCAGCCCGATGATCACGTGGGTCATGTGCAGACCGGTGAGCGCGAAGAAAGTGCCGCCGAACAGTGGCACTCCCCACGGATTCTGGAAGGGCGTGACGTGCTCATTGTTAATCAGGTTCATCCACTCATTGAGGTGCAGCACCACGAACCCCGCGCCGCCCGCCATGGTGCCCAGGATCCAGAGGCCGGCCGCTTTGCGCCTGCCCCGATTCATGGCATGGACCGCCATCACCATGGTCAAACTGCTGGTGAGCAGGCAGAACGTCATCACGCTGGAGAAGATAATGCTGGGTGAAAAATGGAACGGCTTGGGCCAGTCCGGATTCGAGACGCGGCAGTACGTGTAGGCAAACAGCATGGCCGAAAACGTGAGCGAGTCCGAAATGATGAACAGCCACATTCCGAACTTCTTCGAATTGGTCCGGTACGGCGAACCGCCGCCTTCCCAGAGCGATGTGGAAGCGACGGCGCTGACTTGGGACGACATCCCTTACCCCCAAACGTAGAATAGAAGCATCAAATACAACCAGATCCCATCCAGAAAATGCCAGAAAACCGCGCTGATGTCGACCGCAGTCCGCTTGGCCGGACCCAGGCGGAACAGCAGCGCCTGCACGTCCACATAGATTAGCGCGACGACGCCGCCCAGCAGGTGAAACGCATGGGAGGCGGTCAAAACGTAAAAGAAAGAACTGCTCGGATTACTGGAAATAAAAACACCGGCGCTCTTCAACTGCTGCCACGCCAGGAATTGGCCGCCGAGAAACAGCAACCCCAGGCCGGTTCCCATGCTCCACCAGGTGTTGAACCTGCCGCGAATTCCGGCTTTGAGAGCGCGGCGCGCCATTTCGAGCGCGAGGCTCGACGCCAGCAGCACGGCGGTGTTCACCCAAAGGATGGGCGGTTTGGCCATGCTGGCCCAATCGTCCGAAAGGCCGCGCCGAACGACCAGTGCGCTGGTGAGCGCCGCGAACACCATGGTGCTGGCCGCCAGCAGAACATATAAGCCGGTGAACGAAACCCGCCGCGACCCGCCGCCGGAACCACCGCCATCGCCCGAACCTCGATCCACGGGCGGCGGCGGACCCTGTACGATATCGTGTGTGAGCGAGCCAGGCATATCCTTACGATGCGTCAGTCTCGGTAACGGCCGGAGCGGTTAGCGGATCGTTCTGCATGATGTAATCCCGCGGCGCCCCCGGCACGCTGAATTCATAAGGGCCATGGTTCACCACCGGGTGAACACCGGCGAAGTTATCAAACGGCGGCGGTGAAGGGATGCTCCACTCAAGCGACGTCGAATTCCAGGGATTCATGGGCGCCTTGGGACCTTTCGCCATACTCCAGAAGAGGTTGACGACGAATAGGATCTGGGCGGCCGCGGTGAAGTAAGCGGCGTAGGTCATGAAGTGGTGGACGGGCATCAGCGGCGAAAGATATTCGACGTTGCTGAAATCCGAATAGCGGCGCGGGTTGCCGGCGATTCCCAGGTAATGCATGGGTGTGAATATGGCGTACACGCCGATGAACGTGCAGTAGAAGTGCAGCTTGCCCAGGGGCTCATTCATCATTTTTCCGAACATCTTGGGGAACCAGTAGAAGGTTCCCGCGAACATGCCGAAAATGGCCGCCACGCCCATGATCATGTGGAAGTGGCCCACCACAAAGTAGGTGTCGTGGAAGTACAGGTCGAGTGCCGGCTGGCCCAGGAAGATGCCGCTGATGCCGCCGGTCACAAACAACGAAACAAAGCCCAGCGCAAACATCATGGCGGTGTCGAAGTGGATCTTGCCGCCCCACAGGGTGCCAATCCAGTTGAAGGTCTTAATGGCCGAGGGCACGCCGATGCACATGGTGAGAACCGAAAATGCCAGGGCGGAATACGGATTCATGCCGCTCATGAACATGTGATGGCACCAGACCAGGAAGCCCAGAAAGCCGATGCTGAGGATGGCATACACCATGGCCTTGTAACCGAAAATCGGCTTGCGCGAGAAGGTGGAAAGCACGTGCGAGGTGACACCCATTCCGGGAAGGATGGCGATGTAGACCTCGGGATGGCCGAAGAACCAGAACAGGTGTTGCCAGAGGAGCGGCGATCCGCCCTTGTGATTGGTGAGGATGTGGTCGCTGATCATCATCCCGGAGGGCAGGAAGAAACTGGTGCCGGCTTCGCGGTCGAGGATCAGCAGGACGCCGGCGGCCAGCAGCACGGCGAACCCGAGCAGGCCGAGGATGGCGGTGACCAGCCAGGTCCAGCAGGTGAGCGGCATGCGCATGAGCCGCATGCCCTTGCAACGCAGGTCGACGGTGGTGGCGATGAAGTTGATGGCGCCCATCAGCGAGGCGCCGCAGAAAATCGCGATGCTCACGATCCAGAGGGTCTGGCCCAGGCCCTCCCCGGGACCGGTGACGCGCCCGGCGCCCGACAGCGGCGGGTAGGCCGTCCAGCCCGACAGCGGCGCGCCGCCTTGCACGAAGAATGCCGACACCATTACCACCAGCGCGATAAACGTGGTCCAGAACGACATCATGTTGAGGACTGGAAAAGCCATATCCTCGGCGCCGATTTGTATGGGCAGGAAATAATTGCCGAAGCCGCTTTGGGGCACCGTGGTCAGCACGAAAAATACCATGATGGTGCCGTGCATGGTCATCAGCGAAAGGTAGAGTTCAGGCGTCATCATGCCGCCGGCCGCGCCGGTGGGCCACAGCTTGGCGAACCACGCCACTTTGGCTTCCGGATTGACCATGTGGAATCGCATCAGCAGCGAAAGCGACATGCCTATAAACACCGAGAACAGACCCAGGAAGTAATACTGGATTCCGATCACTTTGTGATCCAGGCTGAAGACGTATTTTCTGATGAAGCCCTCCGGCGCGTGCGCCGTGTGGGCTACAGGAGCGGACATAGAGTAGTCACCTCAGGAAGAGTCATCACCTCAGGAAGAATCACCTTGGGAAATTGGGGCTGCGAGCAGCAGTCTCTGGGACCGAACATCATTTCAGGGCCTGTTGCTGTTGTTTCCACTTTTCGAAATCGGCCTCGCTCAACACCGTCATGGTGGTGCGCATCTGGAAATGGCCCAGCCCGCACAGTTCCGAACACGGCACCTCATAGACGCCGATCTTGTCGGCCTGGAAGTGCAGCGGGATCTCCATGCCGGGCACGATGTCCTGCTTCATGCGCAGCTCGCGGACGAAGAAGTTGTGAATCACGTCCCGGGAGTGCATGATCAGCTTGATGGGTTTGCCGACCGGAATCTTGAGCGATGCGCTGACCAGGTCGTCCTTCGCCGCCGGATCTTTATCGTCGAGTCCGAAGGGGTTGCCGGCCGAATCGTTCACGAGCTTCAGGTCTGTGCGGCCGAACTTGCCGTCGGGCCCGGGATAGCGGAAGCTCCAGGCGAATTGTTTGCCCAGAACCTCGATCGGAATGGAATCGGGCGGCGCCTCATCGAAGTGGACGTTCGCCCAGATCTTAGAGCCCATCAGGACGAGGCCCAGGAACAACAGAGCCGTGGCGCTGGTCCATAGGGTTTCAAGTTTGTCATTGCCGTGGTAGTAGCTGGCGCGGCGTCCATCGTCGCGGAATTTGAAAATCGCGTAGCCCAACGCGAATTGCGCCACAAAAAAGATGATTCCGGTGATGATCAGGGTCCGCATGAACTGCTCATCGTAGGCCAGGCCGTGCTGGTTGATGGGAGGCGGAAACCACCACGTTTTCACGACGAAAAAGTAACAGATAACGACTGTCAGTACCCAGACCACTGGGGCTAATAGCATCCCGGCTGCTCCTCCACGAGGTTCGCACTCTCTTCGGATTTTCGAAGGTGGAGATGACGTTATCACAGTCCAAGAAGGACGTGCAACTCTGGTTCGATACTTTTCAGTTGCGCCTTGAGGAAACGTGTCTTACCTTGGTAAAAGAAGGCCTATGATTAAAGCTACGATTTCATCTAAAGGGCAGATCGCCATACCCAAGGCGGTTCGTGAGCGCCTCAACCTGAAAGCTGGGACGGAAGTCAGAATCGACGTGCAAGGCGAATCTCTGGTGATGAAACGGCTGGTTAGCGGCTTTCCGGATTGGCGAACCATGGAGGGCATGGCCCGTGGTGGAGAAAGCCTGACCAGGGCTTTGATGGAAGAGCGCGCCGCCGAGAGGGCCCACGACGATGGCCGCGTCCAAGGTCGTTGATTCCTGGGCCATGGTGGCGTGGATTCAACGGGAACCTGCCGCCCCGCTGGTTCGACAGTTTCTTCTCGATGCCGACTCAGGCGCACTCGAATTGCTGATGAGTTGGTTGAATGTCGCCGAGACGTTTTACATACTGGCCAAGCGGAACAGCCCGGCCGTCGCCGACGAATTCTTAGTCCGCTTGCCGTCCTTGCCGATCCGCTTCGTCCTGCCGGATGAAGACGGGATCATGGCCGCCGCCCGAATCAAAGCCGCCCATCCGGTTGCATTTGGCGATGCCTTTGCCATCGCGCTCGCTCAGGCCGAACGTGCCAGCATTATCACCGGGGATGATGAAATCCGCCAGTGCGCGCTGGTGCCCGTGGATTGGATCGGCTAGCTGGCCCCTACAACATTGGGAAAAAGACGCGCGCCAACCCGTAGACGGCGAAGGCGCCCAGGCCGCCTGTCCACAGGCGGTTGCGAACCGGGCCGCTCCGGAACAGGCTGAACAGCATGGCGAAGCCGAGGGGGCTTAAAATATTGAAGCGCAGAGCGCCCGCCCACTGGCCTTTGGCCAACGCGAACATAGCTCGCGTGAGCCCGCAGAAGGGGCAGGGCCGGCCGGTGAGCCAATGAAATCCGCAGAGTTGAAATACTGGAATGTCCGGAATCGTGAAGTACCAGAGCGCGGCTATTAGAGATCCGCAAAGCGCCAACTTCAGCACGGTCATCTATAGAGAATCCACGGTGCGCGGGTCGAAACCCACGAGTTCCTTGTAAGCCACGGTGATGGCCGCGAACGTCACCGGCAGGGCCACGAAGATGCCTATCACGCAGCAGAGCACTCCGAGAAGATCCACCAGCACCATCAGCAGCAGGAACATGGTGAAGCCGAAATAGTCGTTCTTGGCCACGGCGTGGCTGGCTTGCATCGCGGGCCAGAAATCCATGCGCTTGTCCACGATGAACAGGAAGGTGAACTTATACATGGCCGCCACCACAAGGCCCGGGATGATGCAGAGCAGCGTGCCGCCGAACACGAACAGGCCGATCAGCAGCGAGGCCACCAGCGTGGGTACGAAGAAATTGAAGCCCTTGAAGAAATCGGCAAATTCGGCCGGGCGGCCCATCAGTTTCTTCATGGTGAAGATGTGGAAGCCGGCGATCAGCGCGCCTTGGATCAGCGGCACGGTATTGAGCAGACTGAACACAAGAGCGATCAGGATGTAGTTGCCGAGATCGGCCTTCACCAGTTCCCAACCCAGGCCGATCCAGCGGCCGGGAGCCGCCATGATCCCTACGGGCGCCACCCACGCGACGGCCGGAACGCTGGCCGTCGGGGAAAGCGCTTGCCCGCAGTTCGGGCAAAACTGGACGTCCGGAGTGACCTGCGTACCGCATGTGTGACAGAACATGATGGCTCCGCTAACCCGTGCAGTTAGGATCTCAATATTCTATGCCAAAGGGTACGCATTCGTGTGCAGGCTGGTTCCATTGGCGCTGGCGGGATACCGTTTGTCGAGCGAGGCAGACGCAACCGTCTGCCCCACCAATGGCAACGGCTCTTACTGCGCCGCCGGCAGACTCAGCCCCGCCTTGGCCAAGGCCCGCTGCATCATGCCGAGCGCATGAATCTCGGGCGCGTTGCGCGCGATCGAGATTTCCGAAACCAGCATGTGCCGGGCACGGTCCAGCATCTTTTTCTCACGGAAAGAGAGCGGCTTGTCGAGGTGCAATTGCAAAAGCGCTTTGCAGACCTGGGCGGCCTTGAGCAAATCTCCGCTTTGCATCTTCTCGGTATTTTCCTTGAAGCGCACTTTCCAATCCGCGTTGTTCAGACAGAAACCGTTGGACAGGAAAGAAAGAATGCGCGAAATCTCCCGGTCCTTCGTGATTCTCCGCAGTCCAATATTGGCCGCGTTGGAAAAAGGCACCAACACAGTCATACTGTTGCACCCGAACCGCAGAAGATAGAATTTCTCGAAGGCTGAGCCGAAGGATCGCGTGCTGATGTTCTCGATGGTCCCAACGCCTTGGTTGGGATATACCACCTTGTCACCGATCTGAAAGGTCATACGGGGTCCCCCACAAACCACCGCCACAAACCACCGCTACAAACCACCGCTGTCAAGTGCTGTTCGAAACATTGTTGGAACAACCCTTGAATGGTACGCTTGCGAACGGTCTCTGTCAATAGGCAATGTTTACGAAAATCCCCATCTGCTGGGAGTTTTCGCAATATCGTGGATTAGGCAAGAAATGTCAGGGAGACGCGGCTGCAAATTGCATGCAGCAAAGGGAATGGGTGTATTACACCGACTTCGGGTGTATATGCTGGCAATTTGTGGTTTG